>Ga0209211_10005635_pt1 | contig 18599 bp, 19 predicted proteins | sample RifGroA2_FD_183992 | JGI IMG/M metagenome (GOLD analysis project Ga0209211, IMG submission 183992) | Groundwater microbial communities from Rifle, Colorado, USA - Groundwater A2 (SPAdes) (version 2) | ecosystem: Environmental > Aquatic > Deep subsurface > Groundwater | place: Rifle, Colorado... | reverse complement strand
CAAGAAGCATTTACGCCACCTTGGTCGCTCGCCTCGTGCCAACCTCGCCCTAAATTTTGCTGAATTTTAGCTTCGTTAATCGTGGGGTTGCACCAATAACTTCGTGCAAGCAAAGGTAGTTCTCGGCTTGCCTCTTGACCTATAGTAACTGACATTAATTTTTAGACAATAAATTACAGTTACTATATACAAAAGACATAACCAATTGTATAAAAATTTATGTCTTTTGGTATAGACGGCGGCGTAAATGCAAAAATCACTCACAAAATAAACTGTGCCGATTACAGTTGTTTGCTGAACTTTTCAATAACACTTTGTCTAGGTTCATTGGATTTGTCACCCCCCTTTAACCCTGTGTGGTTAAGCGGGGTGTATGAAACTGAAAAATCCAATGATTATAAAGGAGTTACGTAAATTCTACCTAGAAAATAAGTGGAATCATAACAAAGTTCGAAATTATCGGTACAACCATATCCGCCCTCACAGAAGCTTGTTTATGAAAACACCAGTAGAAGTCTATTTTGATTTACAACAAAGATTAAAAGTAACAGAACCACAGGATAAACAGGGGTGGTGACATATCCTATGGACTCAGACATTGCGCGGAGTTCATGTTTCTTGGAAAGAAAGTGGAACTTTTCTAGTGAGTAGGAATCCACCATCAATGGATATTATTTGTCCGGTGATGTACTCGCCCCCCTTACTTGACAATAATAAAGCTAGAGAAGCAATATCTTCTGGATTTCCCAACCTCTGCAAAGGAATTGAAGATGCTTCTAATTGATTGTAGCCATTCGTACTTATTGGTGGCGGATACTCAGCCATGGCTTTATCTCTCATAGGTGTAATGGTCGAGCTAGGACAAATAGCATTAACGCGGATGTTGAATTTAGCAAGCTGCATTGCCTGATTCAAGGTAAGATTATTTATCCCCGCTTTGGTTATATCATAAATATCACACACCGCTTTGCCGCAGATACCATTCACTGAAGAAATATTAATGATTGCTCCATAATTATTTTTTTTCATCAGCGTGCTAATTTTCAAACCGAGATACCAGTAGGAAAGTAAATTTACTTTTATCAATTCTTGAATTGTATCCATATTCAGGCTTATATTATCATTGTCTTGTATCGTGTGTGTGCTTTTGTTCTCTTTGTAAATACCAGCACAATTAACCAAGATATCAATTGTAGGAAATTTTCTTATTATTTGCGAAAAGGCAATATTTATCTGATCAAATTTTGAGAGATCACATAAAAAATGGCTGCATTGGGTAATGGAGATTTCCTTTTGAGCTTGCTGTAATTTCTCTTTATTTTGCCCGATTATTATAACCTGAGCTCCCCATTTCACAAACAAGGCGGCAATAGCTTTTCCGATACCACTACTTCCACCAGTAATTAAAGCTGTTTTTCCAGATAAATCTAATAAATTATTTGCCATCTCTCCGCCAGCCCATTTTTTCGATTAACTCCTCACATATTATTAAATCAGAGCGAGTATTGACTCCAGTCCAGATTTTATCTTCTATGTCCATAACTATAAATTCTTTATCTGATACTAACTCCAAAACACCATCGCTTAATGTATATCTCCCTAAATTTTGTGCTTTTTCCAGAGCTTTAAAAATCTTTGGTGTAAGCCCAAACAAACCACAATCAATGCAATTGTATTCTTTGATGCTCCAGCCAAGATTGTTAATGAAGTTGTCTACTTCTAAAACTTTTGTGGCACTATCAATATCATTAACATGGTCTATTTTCTTATCAACACATAATATACATTTATCAGTTGCATCCATCCTTTTGATAAGACCTTTGATTATTTCAGGATCAATAACATGATCCGCCATAGTTAAAATAAAATTTTCATCTGTTATTACTTTCCTAGCCGCTAATGCTGAGACACCTAATTCGCGATGAAAGTCGGGATTGTAAACATAGGTTATATGCACACCTAATTCAGAGCCATCTTTGAGATAGTCTTTGATATGCTCTGACATGAAACCAACTATGACTACAAAGTTTAGGATGCCGGCAGACTTTAGGTTTAAGATAACATGCTCAATCAAGGCTTTCCGTCCGACAGCATACAATGGTTTAGGGACAGTTATGGATCCAGTATTAATACGAGTTCCTTTTCCCGCCGCAAGTATTACTGCTCTCATAGTGCTTTTCAGTACTTAAAGCATTTATATATCTTTTGAAATTGGGAACTATTAATCCATTTTTATATCTTTGAAAAGTTTAACCCCACTATTAATCTGGTGCTGTTCTGGTGCAGAGAATATTACTATTAAGTGACCCCTCAAATCGTTGGGTGATGTAGTGATGTAATTCTTGGGAATCAAAAGGTTCAACACGATGTTTTCGTTCATTAAGGTTATTAAGATAAAAACCTAGATTTTTAAGATAATCAATGAATTCTTCTGGTGTAACACCGGTCTTTTCTAAAAAAGAGGGTGTAAATTCAACCACTATTGATGCAGTGTTGGAACGGCGTAGCAACCGGTTCATCCCCTGTAAAACAAAATACTCTGCCCCTTCAACATCTATCTTTACAAAATTAACCTTTTCTTTTTTAAAATAATCATCTAGTGGTACACTTTCCACCACTACAGAATTTTTAGTGGTCTGTTCACTTTGGATTATAGAGTGCTTGGTGTTCTTTTCCTGGTTATCAATAAAAAGCTTAATTTTCCCGGCCCGATTGGATACAGCTTTTTGTTCGATAATTATATTTTTATATTTATTTACATCAACATTCTTTTTAAGGAGGAAGAAATTATCGGGATGCGGCTCAAAAGCATAGACCTTTCCTTGTGGTCCGACCAATTTAGCAAAAAGGAGAGTATAATATCCAATATTTGCTCCAACATCGATAACAACATCCCCCGGCTTTATCTGGGATTTCATTAATTTGGTTATGAAAGGCTCATAGCTTCCACGAGTTGACAGGCGAAGGGAATCATTCTTATCTAAATAGATAGTATTTCCCTCAATTATCGCTTTGTCAGAACGAAGAAACTGAATCAGCCACGAATTTGCTTTACGAATCCAGGAAAAGTGGAGGTGATTGTTTATGCAAAATTGATGTCCTTGTTGATAGAGCAAGACCAAGGATTTTTTCATAGTTTCAATGTTTTTGATTGTTATTTATTAATTTGTCTCTTTAATTTATCGTTTTTTTAAATATTAATCTTTCCTCATCATGTCTGCCAAGAATCCAAACAGCACGGTTTGCAGGCCAAAAACTAATAGAATCATCATTAAAAAAAGTAACCCTAAATGCCCTTTTATTCCCGATGTAAAATGAAGGAAGACAAAGTAAAAGCCAATTATTCCTCCAAAAGAAAGTCCTAATAATCCAATCCTTCCAAAGAACATTAATGGCTCGTAATCTCGATAAATCCGGAAAATGTTAATCCAGGCCTTGAGGGCGTATTGAAGTGGATTCTTAAAGAGGCGGCTAGACCTAGTTCGCCGTGTTTGGATTGGTACTTCCGCAATCCTAAATCCTTGCTTAGTCGCCTTAATAATCTGTTCCTGGGTGTAGGTAAAGGTATTGATGTAATTAATCTCACTGGCTACTTCTGCGGTAAAAGCCCTGAAACCGGTAGTAGAATCAGTGATTCTCACGTTGGTTAAAGAAGTAAGTACGATGGAAAAAGCAATATTTCCTATCTTTTTGAGCAGCGGCATTTGTTCAATTTTTCCCCGAAAACGGCTGCCTAATACTAAGTCATATCCGCTTTCTACTTTTTGGATGAGTTCTGGGATGTGCTGGGGATGATATTGCCCATCGGCATCGGTGTGTACAATAATATCCGCACCAAGTTTAAGGCATTCTTTCATCTCTTCCCGAAACGTTTCTGCTAGTCCCCTATTTCGGGGATGAGATACGACTATCGCTCCCTGCTTCTCAGCTATCTCTGCTGTTCTATCCCTTGAACCATCATCCAGCACCAGAATTTTGTATTTATACTTGGTGTTCTGCATCACTTGTTTTATTTCTTCTAGTACCAAAGGCAGGGTTTTTTCTTCGTTGTACGCGGGTATGGTAATGATGACTTTCATGGTAGAATAATTACCTGTTTGGTTTGCGCTGAGGTAAGTAGCTGATTGGCGGTGGAGAGTACCTTGAGCCCGTGTTCACCCGGAACTGATGCTGGCAGGCCTAAACGAATGCACTCCAGGAAGGACTCCAGTTCTACCTGTAGGGGCTCTTTCTTAGGAATAATTATTTTTTTCATGTCCCCTTCCGTGACGCTTTCCCAGTTATCGCTGCTGAAAGATTTGTTCTCATAAAAAAATAATTCCTGGTTCAGATAGTTCACTTCAAACATGCCTTTTTTTCCAAAGACTTTTAACTGCCTGATTTTGGTAGGAGAGAGATAATTTATGTTTAATATTGCTGAGACCCCATTTTTGTACTGGATAATGGCAGTTACGGAATCCTCGCAGTGGGGATGAAGGCGCTGTTGAGTTTCAGCATAAATATGGCTTGGTTCAGATTCAATAAGATAATTGATAATATCTAAATCGTGCACAGAAAGGTCGGTGATAACACCAACATCAGTAATACGGCTGGGAAAAGGGCCGATGCGCTGCACGTCAATTTTATAGATGTCCCCTAAATCATTGATTCTTTTTTTTAATTCGATGACCGCAGCATTGAACCGTTCAATGTGCCCGATCATGAGCAAGCACTTATGATTGACGGCGCAGGCGATAATCTCCTTCGCTTCTGGTTCGGTGGAAGCAATAGGCTTTTCCAGCAAGATGTGCTTGCCCTTAGTTAAGGCGTAGAGAGCGACTTCTTTATGCAGGCAGGTAGGAACAGCAATGGAAACGGCATCAATATCTTCTTGGTCAAGCATCTCTTTATAATCAGCATATGGTTTAGCATGGTATTTTTTGGCGATGTTTTCAGCCTGTTCCAGGTAACTGTCAGCTACTGCCACAAGTTCAGCATTCTCACTGTTAAAGAATACTCGGGCGTGGTTCTGGCCCATTGAGCCAACTCCGATAACGGCGACACGAATTCGTTTCTTTATCTCCATTTTTATCATTTACATTTCTTGGTATTTTTCTATTGTGGTTATAATATAATCCATATCTTTTTCGGTGATAAATGGATGAACCGGCAGGGACAGCACTTCCAAGGCAATTTTTTCAGTGTGGGGGAAAGTCATTTGGTTATATTCTGAATACGCTTTCTGTTTGTGTATCGGGAGAGGGTAAAAAATGGCAGTTCCTATTCCTTTGTCTGTGAGATACTGAACAAGTTCATCCCTAGTTTTACCAAATTCTGTGGTTACCCGGATGGTGTATTGATGAAATACGTGTTTAGGATTTATTGGTGGTACGACCAGGCCCTGGATCAGACGTAGCCTTTTGGTAAGGTACAGCGCGTTTTTGCGACGTTGTTCATTAAAAAAGGGCAGTTTTTTCAGCTGTTCGATGCCAATGGCAGCAGCAATATCAGTCATGCGGTAGTTGTAGCCTATAAAATCATGATAGTACTTTTTTTCTGAGCCGTGAGTAATGAGTTTACGGGCCAGGGCGGCGATATGGTCATCATTCGTAGTGATCATGCCCCCTTCTCCAGTGGTCATGTTTTTGGTCGGGTAAAAAGAAAAACAGCCGGTTCCAAATGAACCCACTTTTTTGCCGTCACATTCAGCACCATGGGCCTGGCAGGCATCTTCGATGATGGAGAGATTATGCTTCCTGGCGATGGCACTAATCACATCCATCTCTGCGGATTGTCCGTAGAGGTGGACAGGCAGAATGGCTTTTGTTTTGGGGGTAATGGCTGGTTCAATTTGGTGGTAGTCAATATTGAAGGTGTTGTGATTAACGTCTACAAAAATAGGAGTTGCGCCAACCATCTTAATGGCATTAGCAGTAGCGATGAAAGAGAAAGGGCTGGTAATGACTTCATCACTTGGGCCGATTCCTAAAGCAAGAAGAGCAATATGCAGGGCGGTAGTCCCGTTGGAAGTGGCAATGGCGTGTTTGACACCAATGAAATAGGCAAAGGCTTTTTCAAAAGCAGCTACTCTTGTTCCTTGGGCTAACATACCGGATTCAAGAACTTCTAAAACTGCCCTCTTCTCCTCCTCACCAAGCTGAGGCTTTGCAATAGGAATCATACGAAGAAAGGCTTAATTTTGGTTTATAAAGTTTCGGTAACTAACCGACATTCAGGGCATTTTTCTCCTGCTTTCTTTCCTTCCTCCAGCTTCTTTCCACAGGCACAGACTACCTCACTGCTTGCGGTGATTGGGATTTTTATTTGTTCTTTTCACAAACAAAGAAAATCCCCCCTGCAAGTTTGTTTATGATTGGAAAACTTTCCAATATTCCTTCCAGGGGCTTAGCTATAGTTATCATCTTCTGTGAAAAAGATGTAGGTATAAAAGTATGATACTCCAGGTGTGTAATCGAGTATCCAAATTCATGGAAAATTTTCTTCCAGGTGCGAAACATGTAACTTTGTTCATTACGGTGTATGGTAGGATAATAAATTCTTTCCTTATATCTCCTCAAAGGATTGAGAGCATTGGCCTCATCAACAAGAATAAGTCCTTTTCCCACACGATCAATTTCTTGTATAGCATTATAAACAAGATTAGATGATAACCTATTGGTACTCTTAATTAAGTGGTGAAGAACACCTTGACAGATAATAACATCAAATTCTCTATCTTTAAAAGGAAGAGCGGTGACATCAGACTGAACAAAAGTGATATGTGGATATTTCTCTGTGGCTTTTTTAATCGCCTCTGCAGAATAATCAACACCCACTAACTGGGTACAGAAAGGATAGTAAAAGTAAGTTGAAAAGCCAGAACCACATCCAATATCTAGTACTTTTTTATTTTTTGGAAGATGCTGAATGATGGGTGTAAAAGCTTTAAAGAGATGGTGGTTTCCACCAGGACTTAAATATTCCGGATAATCACCATCCTGTTGGACTTTTTCATCCCAATAATTTCTATATTCTTCTGTAGATTTTTCCATGTATTACCTGTTTTTCTTAAACTCACTCTTTATAATTGTATTTGAAGGAATACTAAAAATAATTGTAGAGCCGCTGGCAATTGCAGTATCACTTCCAATGATAACATGGGGCTCAATATTTACTCCTGCTCCTAACGAACAGAGATCTCCAATTTTTACATCTCCACTAGTCATTACTCCTGGACCGAAAAGAATGTGACTACCAATATGATTATGGTGTTCAATATCACAATGGGCGCTGATTAGGTTATTATCTCCCACTTCAGTTCCGTAACCTAGGTGTACGAAAGCGCCAATTATATTACCCTCGCCAATTTTTGAGGTTTGGTTGAGATACGCCGTGGGATGGATCGCGTTCAGAAATAAATAGCCTTCAGTTTTTAGCAGATTGTAGATTTTTTTTCTTATTTTCATGTTGGAAGTTATGGAAAGACAAAGGTGAGTACAATTTTTTTCTTTAAAAATTTTTTCTAAAATTTTTATTCCTCCAAATATCGGTTTGTTCCAAATATATTTTCCCCAAAGAAGCTGATTATCATCAAGAAAGCCAATAATCTCATTTGCTGTATCACTGCTCAAGATATCAGCAACAACTTCTCCACCATTGCCAGCACCAATAATCAAGATTCGTTTTGGTTGATATGAATTAGTCTGTGTGCTTAATTTAATATTCTTTTCTAAGAACTTTTTTATATCCTCCTCTATAATCCTACCCTCTGGACCAGAACCATTAATTCTTTTTAAATCAACATTTTTTTCCTTTGCCAATCTTTTAGCTGCAGGAGAGGACTTAATTCTTTCTATCTCTACAGAAGAGGTTGGTGTTTCAGCAGTCTTATTTTGGAGGAAATTAATTTCTAGGTTTTTTTTTGATAGTGGTTGTATTTGTATCTTGCTCAAATCTGGAAGTGGTTCTTGAGCTTCACCTATTAAAGCCAGTGGAGTTAGAATCGGAACTGTTTTTCCCGACTGGATCAAAATTTTTCTTAAAAAGCCAGAATACTCTGCTTCTATCTCAATAAGAGCTTTTGCGGTTTCAATTTCAAATAAAGGCTCTCCTTTTTTAATTTCTTCCCCTTCTAATTTTAGCCAAGCAGCTACTGAAGCTTGTTCCATGTTTGGTTCAATTTTTGGAAGGATAATAATATGCATGGTGTTATCTATTTTTAATTTTTGATAATGCTTCTACAATATCTTGTTTTGATGGAAGCGTAGCTTTCTCTAAAGTTGGGCTGCAAGGGATGGGGATATCTTTCGCTGCTACACGTTGAATAGGGAAATCTAGATAATCAAAACAATTTTCCATAACTTTACTTGCTATCTCAGCCCCTATACCCCCCGTCAAACATCCCTCTTCAATGATAATTACTTTCCCAGTTTTCTTCACAGAAGTAGAAATAGTTTCCATGTCCAAAGGAGCTAGGCTTCTTAAATCAACTATTTCCACACTTAAATTGCTTTCTTTTGCTGCGGCTATACTCTCTTGCAGATAGCGAGAATAAGTTATGATAGTAACATCATCTCCCAATTGAATTACTTTTGCTTTTCCAATAGGCAAAAGGTACTCTTCCTCTGGGACTATCCCTCTTGTTGCATACAATAATTTATTCTCAATAAATATCACAATATTGTTATCGCGAATTGAAGCTTTAAGTAATCCTTTTGCATCATAAGGAGTTGAGGGGTAGACTATTTTTAACCCAGGAATGCTTATGAGCAATGGTTCTAGACTTTGTGAGTGAGTTGCACCATATCCTCTTCCTCCACCAGCAGCAGTTCTGATAACTAAGGGAACTTTCAATTGACCATTAGAAACATGATGATATTTTACCGCATGGTTTAATAATTGATCCATACATAAAGTAAGAAAATCCATAAACATTATTTCAACAATTGGTCTCATTCCACCGATAGCACAACCAGCTGATACCCCTACCAAGGCTGCTTCAGACATAGGTGTATTTCTAATTCTATCTAATCCAAATTTTTGAACAAAACCTTTTGACACTCCAAAAGCTCCCCCATAAGTTCCAATATCCTCACCAAGCATAAATACTTTAGAATCTCTTTCTAGTTCTTCAGTAAGGGCTTCTCGTATTGCTTCTATGTAGGTTATTTCTCTCATGGTAGTCCACCTTCAGAACACCAGCAATGATCTAAAAGAGACGCTTCAGGAGGAAAAGGCGAATTTTGTGCAAAAATTGCCGCAGCATCTAATTCCTGTTCCACTTCTTGGTGTATACGCTTAAAAGTTTCATTACTTTCACCATATCTTTCTTTGATAATTTTTTCGTATTTTTCAATTGGATCTTTTTTAAGCCACTGTGCTTCCTCTTCTCTAGTTCGGTAAAGAAATAAATCATTCTTTGAGTGTCCGCTAAAGCGATACGTTTTGCATTCTATGAAAACAGGCCCTAAACCTGTACGTGCATTTTGTACTGCAGAGCTCACTGTTTCTTTTACCATCTCTATATCATTCCCATCAATAGTTATTGATTTCATTCCGTATGACTCTACTCTTTTTGAGATATCTTGAAGGACCATGCTTTCTTTGGTGTGAGTTGACATTGCATAAAGATTGTTCTCACAAAGAAAAATTATAGGAAGTTTCCACACCGCCGCAAGATTCAGGGTTTCATGATAATGCCCCTCATTGATAGCTCCATCTCCTGAAAATGAAAGTACTACTCTGGGCTCTTTTTTTAGTGCAAAAGCCAGGGCTATCCCCGTCCCAGTGACCGCAGTCCCTCCGGTAATTCCATTAGCAATGAAGTGATGTTTCCAAGACATGACATGTTGCGTTCCGCCTCTTCCCGAACAGAAACCGTCGACCCTGCCCATCAGTTCAGCCATTAAGTTATTTAAAGGAAGTCCTCTAGCTAAAGCGTGACCATGACCCCGATGGGTGCTCATCACTACATCATCTTCTTGAATGGCTGCACAGGCACCAACTGCAGAAGCTTCTTGTCCGATAGAGAAATGACAAGTTCCATGCACTTGTCCGTGAGTAAATAAAAAATCCATTTTCTTTTCAAAAAAACGAATACGCAACATTCGTCGGTACAATTCCAAAGCTTCTTCAAGTGGGAGTGCCATGTGGATATTCTAAACTTTTTTGATTATGAAAATGAATTGAAGAAGTGGGGAATTTTTGCTTGACATTGTTCCTTCATTTTGTCGAAGCTTACTTTTCCTTGACCGAGAACTTCTTCCACGCTCGTCATGACATCATACCTAAATCCGCAGGCATTTATAGGTGTAAAGTAATTAAGGTCAGTTGAAACATTAAACGCAAAGCCGTGCATGGTCACAATATATTTATTCCCTTGGGCATCAGAGCCGGCACTTTTTGTTTCAATACCTTGAGCAGCTATTTTTTTATGTTCTCCTTCTAAACGGTACCATGCTCCTCGGATATTTTTTCCGTAAATATCAACTTCATTTTGTCGCGAATACGCAGCAATGCCCTGCTCATTGGCCAAAGATAAGGTAAGTTCTTCTATTGCATCTACAAAACGACCGATAGCTGGAAGGGGGATTTTAAAGATAAAATAACACACTAATTGACCAGGCCCATGGAAGGTAATTTTTCCACCCCTATTCACATTAAAAATTGGTGCAAGCAGAGGATATTTTATTAATTTGCTTTTATCTACTAAATCTTTACCCAAAGTATATACTGGAAAGTGTTCTACCATTAGTACCATATTTGGAATTTGTTCATTAATTCTTTGCAATCGCAGCGTTTCTTGTAGCGTTAGTGATTCGCTATATTCCATTTTTCCAAGATCTTTGATTTCTAAATCGGTACTCCTTTCTTTTTTTGGAAGTGTGGTTAGTGTATCCATTCTTTTCAATTTGCTTTCAAGGTTGTTTTGATCTAGCATTGGTTCTTTTTAATTGCTATATCTCTGCTTTTTATTGACTATGAATCTTTGTTCGTTGTTCTAGAGCATTATGGACGGCTTCAAGAATAGCTTCCGAAAGGGTGGGATGGGGAAAAATAAATTCTTTTACCTCTAAAGCGTCCTTTCCTAATAGAGGAATAGCGACCCCAATAAGTTCAGAAGCATGGTTTCCAATGATAGATGCCCCAACTATTCTGTTTTCTTCCAAGTATACTTTTACAAAACCATTTATGTTCCCAGAAGCTATTGCTTTTCCATTGGCAAGGAAGAATGCTTTTCCTTGCAGTTTAGTTTGCACTCCAACTGAGGCAATTTCAGGATACGTAAAAATGCACTTTGGAACTTTGGAATAATCCATTACTCCTCTTTGTCCCATAATGTTCTTGGCAGCAATAAGGCCTTCCCAAGTTGCAATGTGAGCAAGCTGGTATTTCCCAGCTACATCACCAATAGCATATATTGAAGAAAGATTTGTTCTCATGTGCTTATCTGTAAAAATTCCTTGTCTACTAAAAGAAAGACCTATTTTCTGTAATTCTTCTGCCTCGAAATTGGCTTCTCTACCGATAGCGACTAACAAGATTTCAGTCTCAATATTTTCAGAGCAACCACTTTGAAGATTTTTTACATTTATTTTTACTTTACTTTCTTTTTCCTCAACTAAAAGTACTTCTCTGTTGCAAAGTAATTTAATATTTTTCTTGGTGAGACTTTTTATCAAGAATGATCTTACTTCCTGATCTTCCTGAGGAAGAAGCGAAGGCAAGTTTTCTATGATAGTGATATTTACCCCCAAAGTATTGAACAGTGAGGCATATTCCAAACCGATATATCCCGCGCCAACAATGACTATGCTTCTTGGAAAGACTTTTCTCTTAAAAATTTGCGAAATTTGGTCACTGGTAATTACTTGGGAAGAAAGGCATGTTCCAGGCAATAATCTTGGACGAGAACCAGTGGCAATAATAATATTTTTTGTTTTAATAATTTCTGATTCGTTATTTTTAAAATGAACTATTACCTCAGAAATAGATTTTATTACTGCTTTCCCTAGGAGTAATGAAACTCCTTGCTTTGAGAGCAAAAATGAAACTCCTTGTTGGACTTTTTGAGCTGCTTCTTCAGCTGATTTCCATAAAGAGAAAGTATCCACTAATGGTATGGTCAAAAAAATTCCTTTCTTTGCCTCCTCTTGCACTGTCTCAAAAAGTGCAGCCTTAGCAAGAAGAGTTTTTGTAGGTATACATCCTAATTTTGCACATACCCCTCCAAGTGTCTCTTTTTCAATTAAGCAAGCTTTTCCCCCAAGTTCAGCGATATGAATAGCGGCGTTATATCCTGCCGGACCACCACCAATAATAACAGCGTCAAATTCCGTTTCATTAATTTTTAGTTGATTCATGGTTTACGTAATTGTAATTAAAGTGTTATCAAATATTGGTAAGGTAGAGTTATCTTGGATGCTTCGATTCATTTTTTGAGTAAGATGAAATTGTAGTTTGTCTGCCCGATACGAACTTCTTACCAGCGGACCGCTTTCTACATGTTTAAATCCCAATCCTAATGCTATTAATCTCCACTTTTCAAATTGGTTGGGGGTGTAATATTTTTTAACTGGCCAATGCATTTCTGTTGGTTGTAGATATTGTCCTAGGGTAAGAAAATCACATCCTCTATGTATGAGGTCTCTCAAAGTTTTTTCTATTTGTATCTCTTCTTCTCCTAAGCCAAGCATCAGACTAGATTTTGTTTTCTGGAGTAGATTTACCTGTTTAATCTTGCCAATGAGCTGCAGAGACAAAAGGTAATTACCTTGTGGTCGAACTTTAGAAAATATTTCTTCTACCGTTTCGATATTATGACTCAAGACTTCTGGTTGTATTTGTACAATTGATCTTAAGGATTCAAAATTGCCCTTGAAGTCGGGAATGAGTAGTTCTACTGCACATTTTGGATTTAATTCTCTTATTTTATCCACCGTTTCGACAAACATGCATGCCCCGCCGTCAGGAAGATCATCCCGATTTACTGATGTTATTACGACATAACTTAAACCCAACTGCTGAACAGCTTTAGCTACACGTTCTGGTTCGGTTTTATCAATGGTTACAGGCTTTCCTGGTGCGACATGACAATAGTGACAATTTCGAGTACATTTGTTACCTAAAATCATAAAAGTGGCTACGCCGTGGCTGAAACACTCTGCGCGATTGGGACAAAGTCCCTCTTGACAGATAGTGTTCAATTTTAATTCTGAAAGAATCGAAATGGTGTGATCAAATTGAGAGGGAGAACTATATCTTACTTTTAACCATTCAGCAAATTTTTTATTTGATAAATTGTCTACCATGGTCTTATTTTATATTTTTTATTACTTGGATAATCTTTTGTGCCACTCCCGTTTCGTAAGGATATTTTATTCTCTGGATTCTTTGCAGTTCACTCTCCTGTTGGAGAAGACTTAAAGCAGTTGAAACTATTTTCTCTTCTTGGGTACCCACTAAGATATTTTTACCTGCTTTTACTATCCTTATCCATTCCGTTTCATTGCGTACAATCAAACAGGGCTTATTGCATACCAGTGCTTCTTCCTGAATGCCACCACTGTCACTCATACAGAAAAGGCAGCTTGATAACAGGCCCAAAAAGGTAAGGTAGGGCTGCGGCTCTAGTACTCTTATTTTTGGATTTAAGGTTATTTTATACTCTTGAAGCGCTTTTTTGGTTCGGGGATGAATGGGAAAAATGAGGGTGGTTTCTTCTGCCAGTTGATTCAAGGAGGCGGTAATTTGCTGTAGATTCTCTACTCTATCAGTATTTTCTGCACGATGAAGAGTAACTAAGACAAATTTATCTTTTTCTAATCCAAATTGTCGGCTAATCTCAGTTTCATTTATGAACTGTTTATTTCTCACGATAGCATCAAACATAGTGCTTCCAAGCATAAAAACATTCTTGGTTATACCCTCCTGCCGTAAATTTTCTACACTTACCTCATCGGGGGCAATTAAATAGGTTGCTAAGTGGTCAGCGATAATCCTATTGATTTCCTCAGGCATGTTCCGGTTAAATGACCGGCAGCCGGCTTCGATATGCATTAAAGGCAGATGTAATTTCGCAGCAGCTAGGGATGCAGCAGGTGCAGTATTGGTGTCTCCTTCAACAATAACCAAGCTCGGTTTTTCTTTCTGTAGAATTTCTTCAACTTTTTCTAAAATCATGGCAGTTTGCTTTCCCTGAGCCTGAGAGCCAATGTGAAGATTATACGTTGGTGTGCGCAGCTGTAGCTCTTTAAAAAAAACTTGGTCCATAGCATAATCATAATGCTGGCCAGTATGAATGAGTATATGTTCAGAAATTCCTTCCAGAAGAGGTATCAGTGGTGAAAGTTTGGTAATTTCTGGCCGGGTGCCAAGTATGGTTGTAATTTTCATAGCTCTCTTCCAACTGTTTTATAGATGACAATCCTCCCCATCAAATTTAAATGGCTTTTAATTGTGCTTAGCAATTTTATTTTGGAAACACCATATTGTCGCACTTGTAACGATGCTGGGAGTTCTTTTACTGTATATCCTTTCAACACAGCTTTAATCAAAATTTCGGAGACATATAAGAAGTTATTAGCTTGGCTATGTACATTCTGTAGCACCTTTCGTTTATAGACCCGCACCATGGCACTATGAGTATAAATACCAGAACTTAATAGATATTTATAGATCAACGAAGCGCTTTTGCTGAGAAGGATACGGTAAGCAGGAACGTTGTTGACTTTCCCAAGTGGGTGATAAGGAGATACAGTGACGATATCGGTGTGCTCATCAAGCAGCTGGAGCATTTCTAGAATGAGAGAAGGAGGATAAGTACAATCACTATCTAGAGCAGCAACGAGATCTCCGCTTGCATGCGTGAATCCTGTTTTTAAAGCAGCACCCAAATTTTTATTGACTTCATGCTTAATAATTTTCACGCTAGACCAATTTCCAAAATATTGATGTAGCAATTCATTAGTACGGTCATTGCTACCATCATCCACAAAAATGACCTCTAATTTATAGGTTTTGCAAAGCTCTTTGGCAACCGGACGCAATTGCTGAACTAGCTGAGGAATCCCCTCTTCTTCGTTATAGCACGGGATGATAATAGAGAGGCTAGGCTTTGACATAGAGCTATTTTTCTACGTTTGACTTTAAAAGGTTTATGATTTTTCTAATTATGGAGGTATGTTAATTTATATGAGCTAATTAATAAGCTTATATTTTTTAACTAAAGTTTAGTATGTTTTTTTCTTTAAAGATAATTGACTTTCCCATTATTTTCTAACTTTATTTCTTCTTTTTCTTTTCTTTTCAGGATGGATTTATATTGTCTGATAAAAATAAGAATCAAAGAACCAGAAACAATGATAAGATAGTAGGAAATAATCCTATCCAACAGCACCGCACTTTTAACCAGACTGGCTGGCACGGAGGATTCAAATTGGGACAGTAAAGAAGCTCCCGACAATTCCGTTACTCCTACCCCTCCAGGGATAGTAGAAATAACACCAATCAGCAGGGAAGAGATAAAGGTAAAGGCTACTACTGCGACTGAGGGGTGTATACCTAAGTAATAGAGCACGGCATAAAATCTTGCTACTTCAAAGACGTTTCCAATTATGGAGAGTAATCCTAGGTATATCATTGATTTTTTTGATTTTAGTATGCCAAAACTGAGCAATGCTTGTTCAGTAAAGGTTATTCCTTTTAATTTGAGTTGTTCAGAAAGAGGCAGGATGCTTACTATTTTCCGGGTAAGAAATAATAATAATGTGGGAAATAAGGCTACCATCATTATTCCCCCTAATAATACCACAGCTAATATGAAAATGATATTGATACTTACTAGCCCCAGAGGTGGAAGGAAGAACAATGACAATGCCAGAAACAATACTAAAGTAAGGAGATCCAGCACTCTTTCCAGAACTAGTGCTGATAAAGATTGCGACAAAGGCACTTGGTAAGCATTTTTTAGTACCAGCGGCTTAGCTAACTCTACTCTCCCAGGGAGAATGCTTCCCGCAGCTACTCCCGCAATAATAGAAGTAAATGAAAATCCTAGGGGGATAGAAGCCTGAGAAATTGAGTGCACCAACACTTTCCATCGCCAGGCTTTAAAGAAGATATTTAGAAAGGTCATCGATAAAGCTACTATCACTAATAGGGCTAACTGAGAAATTGGAATAGCCATTAAACTGTCTTGTATCCCCTTGGTATCTAAGGTAGCAATAAAAAAGATCAGCACAGCTATACCTAACAATAAAAGCCCACGCTGTATAATTTTGCTGGTTTCCATTATCTTCTTACAGTAAGTTATCTTCTTACTGTGAAGTTTGATTTTATATAGGTTGTGGATTTTGAGGGATGCCAATTTTATTTCTTTTCTAAGTTTAACAATCTTTATATAGCTCTTTTTATCCAAAACGGCTATGGAATTACCCCCGCGGCGCAGCCTGTCACGGAGCATTCTCTATGCTTTCTTGCTCATTCTCTTACTGGGAGGTATACTGCGCTGGTATGATCTCGGGAAAGAGAGCTTCTGGACGGATGAGGCTTTTTCCGTGCATCATGCCCAGGAGGAGCATGTTTCAGAAGTTATTACTAAAGTGTCTGAAACGGAAGCAGCTCCACCCCTCTATTATATTATTCTCCATTACTGGGTATCTTGGGCAGGAAGTTCAGAAGTAGCAGTTCGTTTTCCTTCTTTTCTCTTTGGAGTTTTATCTATTATCATTTTCTTTATAATTATACGCTTATTCTTTGAATATAGAATAGCTCTCCTTTCATCTTTGTTCATGGCAACTTCAATGCTGCAAGTTCTGTTCGCTCAGGATGCGCGGATGTATAGTTTGTTTACTTTTCTTTCTCTCAGCACCACTTATTTTTTCATTCAACTCTATCTCCAATTAAGGGAACAGAAAGCTAGGTTTTTGGATTATACCAAATATGCCATCACGCTTCTCGCTTCACTTTATACTAATCATATGGTGGTTTTTCTAGTTGTCGGCTATACTTTTGTGCTGCTGTGGAATAATTCTAAGAAAGAAGTCTGGAAAAAGTGGCTCTTAATTCATCTTGTGGTATTGGTGATGTCAATTCCGCTGATTCCAATTATGTATGCTCAATTTTTTTCTAAGAGTGCGGGTCTAGTTGCTTCTTTAGTGGCTAAAAAAGTGCCGGTCTTTTTGGCAAATCTTGGATTGGTTATGTTTGCTCTCCCTTTACTTGCTCTTATGGTATTAGTCCTGCTGGGCATAATCTTTAAGGAAAAAATCAGAAAGAGCGCTACTTACAAAATCCCTGATATTTTTATTGTGGTTGGTGTCCTCATTTTTAGTGTTGTCTATCTCTATCTCTCCTTTCGTTCGTTAACCCTCTTCAACATACCTATCACCCGTTATCCCATCACTACCTCTTATTTTCTCATCCGGCATTCTTATTTTTTGGTTCCTTTGGTATACCTGTATACAGCTTGGCGTATCCATAAATTTAATTTTAGGGTGTTGGCTTGGTTCTGTGTAGGGATGATACTGCTTACCAATGTTATAGCTCTGAGCGCTTATTATACTCACAGCACCAAGCCGGAATGGAAAGAAGCAATGGGATTCATCTCTGAGCACACTCCGTCAGCTCCGCTTATTTTGTTAGATAATGGGGGATTTTCCAATGAATTTATAGCGCGGTACTATGCGCGTCAGGAACAACCTTTCATCAAATTAACCTGGTCAGAAGAGGGGAGGAAATTCCGCCAGATCGATGAAGAAGTGCTTTCTCGGCAGCTGGCCTATCGTCCTGATTTCTGGCTGGTCCTTTCTCGTAATTCTAAGACGGATGATTATTACAAAAATCTGCTGGATTCACGCTACCAGCTGGTGGTATCCAAGGAGTTTTATCTGGTTAAGGTGTATCATTACCGCAACCCAGAGGTTCGTTTACAAAAATAAGGCTGGCCACATTGGCGCCACCGCCGTGCTGGGTACGTGGAAACTTTACTTAACAAAAAAGAAGGTTTTAAAAGTCACTGCGATTTCTAGTAGGTATGGATTCAGAAATACTGCAAAAATGCATCAAAGCAGGCAAGATTGCTGCCCAGGTTCGTCGGGAAACGGCAGCCAGGCTGGAAAAGCCGGGCGCTTCTTTCTTAGAGTCGCTGGACTTTGCTGAGGGACGCATCCTGAAATTAGGCGGGCAGATTGCCTGGGCGCAGATGGCTCTCAATGACGTTGCGGCCCATTTCTGTCCGGAAGAAGATGATACGCAGGTATCTCAGGAAGGCGATTTAATCAAAGTTGATATCGGGGTGCATATCGATGGATATATCGCCGATAATGCCATGGCGGTGGAAGTGGCGACCAAGGAATATACTGACCTGATTAAGGCAGCGCAGAATGCCTTGAAATCGGCTATCAAACTGGTTCGTCCCGGCTGCCAGCTCTGGGAATTGGGTGAGGCACAGTATTCTGAGGCTGAAGCGCTTGGTTTTACTACTGTCAAAAATTTATCCGGGCACACTATTACTCCTTATACTGTTCACGGTGGTGTTTCTATTCCGGCATTTAACAACAAAGATAAGACTGAACTTCAGGAAGGCTGGCAGGTCGCCATTGAGCCATTTGTGACCAATG
>Ga0209211_10005634_pt1 | contig 18599 bp, 12 predicted proteins | sample RifGroA2_FD_183992 | JGI IMG/M metagenome (GOLD analysis project Ga0209211, IMG submission 183992) | Groundwater microbial communities from Rifle, Colorado, USA - Groundwater A2 (SPAdes) (version 2) | ecosystem: Environmental > Aquatic > Deep subsurface > Groundwater | place: Rifle, Colorado... | reverse complement strand
CCGAAGGCGAATCCAACCTTTTTCTGCCACATCACTATATTCCAAACACCGTTGCTTATACGGGAACCCATGATAACGACACGACACTGGGATGGTGGAATACGTTATCCGACGGTGAAAAATCTTTCGCGCAACAGTATCTTAAGAGCGATGGGCGGGACATTCAGTGGGATATGATGCGGGCGCTGTCAGGCTCGGTGGCAAATACGGTCATTTTTCCCATGCAGGATATCCTCGGGTTGCCCGGCGAACATCGGATGAACTTTCCGGGTCATCCGGCGGGGAATTGGGAATGGCGTTTCTCTTGGGTGCAGGTTAAGCAGGAACACACTCAAGAACTGGCCAAGATGTCCGCCGAATATGAGCGGCTTCCTTATAGCATTCGCCCTTGAGTGGTTGAGTGAATGGGTGAGAAGTGTTGACTCTGCAACCGATTGAATAACCAGCAGAAGCGCACCCGTATGTTATTTGACATAATATACATTATGCGTATTTAAGCCAACAAAAGGCCTAGTTCTTATAATCTATTGTGTCTGTTTGACTAAATGTGTTTACATCCAGAGACTAAAAGTGTTTACAGTCACCTTGTGCGGTTTGCCGATTACGAATCAGGAAACAGGCAGCCAATAGATTGTCTTTACCTGCTCTGCAACATCCTTACGGTGATGCTTTAACGATCCGTGCAGCCTAAACGCTTTGGAATGAATCGGCTGCCGGCACCACCAGTAAATTGATAGTGGTTCAGATACCTCCAGATTATTTATGTGCCAATATGGGATTAAGCGCCCCCGAATAAGCTCTGGATCCCAACTGAAGTTCTGTTGTCTGTGCATATCCCGTGCCAACAGCACGCATTCCTGAAATGTCCAATAACACTCAAGCGCAAATATCCTCAGTGTGATCCATTCGTTTTGGACCGGGTCGCCATCTGATATGTTAACGAAGAGAAAATTTTTCCAGTTGGCATATTTGTTTGGGTTATTCGTCCGCATACGTATTTCCCAGTTTCGCCTCCAAAATAGATAGGCAAATGCCCAAGGGCAAATTCTGGTGTTGCTGTTAGCCGTGGGTTCCCACCACAATGCACGCTCAATCGAATTAGCACAGCGCCGATGAGCCTTATTCAAGAAGACCTTGGCTATGTTGCGTCGGATTGATTTATAAACCTGACGTAGGCTCGTTTGGAAGACCTGAGCCTTGTCTAATTCCAAGCACAATATTCCAATGTCACTGAATCGCGGCTCATGGCATTCAAAGCCACGAAGCTGACTCCGATGTCCCGGGGCTCCATATTGAACAATCGAACGAGAGGTATTATTCCTGAGCGAACAGCTTACCGATACCGGTGGGTACAAGTCGGTGATCTGCCCACGAAAAATTGGAATCTCGTGACCTCTAAGCTCATATATCGATTTCCTATCTGCGCGCAATTCAATTGATGTCGGCCCAGCCATGCCTTCCCAGCGTTTCAGGCTTGCTCCATAAGGTGCAATCTTTGCAGAAGCGACAAACCAGTCATGCAAGGCATCAAGCTTGTCTTTTTGCTCTCCTGTCAGGGCAAGTAATTTCCGCAGAGATAAACCACTTGCGTCGTCATACGGATGCCAATGAGCCCTCCCACAATGAGGGCATGTATACGGAGAGTTACCTAGTCTACTAAAGCTGTCGTACCGGTCACTACGCCCACAAAATTCACATGAAGTTATCGTTAGTTCTGTTTGATGTATAGGGCATTTCTTGATAGATAAAATTTGGTGAAACACACTGTGATACCCATATCTCAAGCATTCTTGACATGATCTAAGTTGTGGCGACAGTAGCCAGGATCTATCTGATTGATGGATTATCTTGTGTACCAAGTTCTGTCCCAGCCCCCCTTCTATACCGAGTATCGAGCCCAGTTTGTTCACGCTAAGCTTTCCGCCTAGTTCAGTAATGAACTCGCCATGAGCATCATCTGGCTTGAGTATTCTTTTACATTCCGCCAAGGAAATATGGTTCAGCAGAGAAAATTTATGTAGCAATGACCAGAGTGATTCATATGGTAATCCCCATGATTCATCCCACGTATAGCCACCATTTGATTTTGCATCAATGCCTTGGGCCTCTTGGAAGATCATCATTACACCACCTCCTCATCAGCGCTGATAAAGTCTCCCGACAGTTGGTATTGGGACTTCTTGACCGCCTCGCGCCATACCTGCAACGAAAGGTGCGGCTCAATATCAATCAGGTTTTCATATCGACGCATGACATATTCAATAGCTACCGCTAGGAATTTCATGGGAATTTGTGCTGGCCCAGGTAATTGGCCTGTTTCACGCGCCTCCATGAATGCCTTCCATACGTTATCTGCCTGGCTTACTAATCTCCAGCCATGCTCATAGGCAACGGGGAAATAAAAGCGGGTATAAGACCAGCCACTTCCCTCAGGATATTCAGATTGTTCGTCATACCCATGTAGGCATACCTGCACCTCTTTGGCGTTAGAAATACCAGAGAACTGGCGTGCATTAACCATGAATCGCCCGACAACCTGAAATTGCTTGGCTATGACCATGGCATTGCGCCTATTGGCCAACTCCTGCTGCCCAACAAGAATAAAAGTCGAGACAACTCTGGCGCGATCCAAGTAGTTATATATATCGACCAGCCAAGAGTAATGATCCTTGTGCAGCTTCTGGGCTTCGTCTAGGAAGATCACTAGGCGCTTATGCGGATTACGCTCAGCCACATTCAGCAGGTATTGGTAAAGTCGCTCACGTCTTTCTGGATTCTTCCCTTTTAGGGCTAATTTGTGCCCTATGGCTTGCAGAAATTCCGTGAAGAACTCCCCTTCCCTCGCGATGCTATGGCTTTGGCATTCGAAGGTGATAATTGGTAACTTCCCCTCAAAGTCATGCAACAACTTCCTTCCAACGTATTTGATTGCACTAGTCTTGCCGAGCCTGGGCGGGCCATAAATCATGCCGCCTGTTTGGCGCAAATCAAGCCACTCAGAAACCTCTTTGCCCATTTCATAAACTGAAGGGGTGCTTATTACATATCCGCCGGCCTCTATCGGGTGACAACCTTTAACTATCTGGGGGCGGACAAAACTTGGCATTGAGTTCATGCTGCCTCCTATATGCGAAATACTTTTTGGTTGAACATCTCTAGGCTGACATCTCGCTTGGGTTCGCCATCATGTTTTTCGATGGCACCAGGCTTAGGTAAAGCGGGCTCTATTGCTTTAGCCCTACCTCCCGTGTCTTTCAAGAATTGCTTCCTGACTTTCTTTTCACTAAGCGCTTCTTTCGCTTTTTGGTCCAAGTAGTCGTGGATCGGGTCATTCTTTTCAATGTCGTGCTCAAATTGCCGAATCTTTCCTTCGAGAATCGTTCGGCGCATTTCCAACGTGTGGGCAGTCCTTCCCCAATATCCCTTTGCCTCCAGCAGGCCTAGCTCTTCCCCGTTCTCGGCAAAATAGGCATGGGCGAACCGTCCATCCTGCGGATCAATGTAGATAGTCAGTTTTTTTCCAATGAGCTCTGGCTGCTGTGAAAGTATGTCACTGGTATAGCGAGCCCCATCAATTTGGACATAGGGGCGCTTCCCTTCCTTGATGTTGCCCCTTATGGTTCTAACAATACGGTAATCAAACATGTGCAACCTCCTCCGTTTCCCTTCATCCAGCCTTGGGATAATTACTCCTGGTTGAGATACGAAAAACTGCAGCCTCTCCAACGGCGAGCGGTAACCGTTCCCATGTGATGGCCGGCCATTGAATTCAGCAATTAGCACTTCGATAAGATCTTCGATGTGCTCAAGTCGGATCTTGTACTTCTCGGCCATTTTTTCTGGCTTGGTACGCCGGATGTCTTGTGGGCTATTCCCAAGCGTGGATGGCAGGCGGTGGAATCCGTTTTCCTCGAACAGGCCAAAGAAGCGCTCGATAAATGCACGACGCTCTGGTGAGTCAACGGGGCCAGCATTGGCTGCCGCACCAATTACCTCGGTTAAGACCCGGGTAACGCTATTAGCAAGGTTTGCTTTGGCGTTGTCGTATAGCAGCTCCTGGAATGTTGCCCATTGGAGTTCCTTGATCACGAAGGAAGGCATGCCACCTTGTGTTGGGTAAGAAAGGCCTGGCGTGGTTATCTGCCTTGGGATCCAAGGCTGGATTGATTTCTTTATGCACTGGGAAACTTCGTGCTGGTTGTATTCAAGGCCGTATGCGATGTGATACCCAAGAATTGCCCCACTGAGCGTTTCGCGGATAACCAGTATCCACAGCCGGTTCACTACTCTTTCCTCGAAATACCCATATGGTGTTGGTATCTTGATGATGAAGCTGATATCTACTTTATGACCGTCAAACTCAACCCTGAAGTATGGCCTTGTGGCTGGCATGAGCGGCTGGGCATTCTTGCCAAGATTCAGGTTCCTCGATGCAGCTTTGCCAAACCTGGCTTTTACCGCCTCCCCATATCTTCGTACGGCCAACCTTTGCAGGTGCCTCACAAGACCATGGTAGCCAAGCCATTTAGTAGTAAAGGGGTATTCCGTAGCTTTAATTCCACTTAAGCGGCATGCATCGACAAAACGCTTATGTATCGACTTGAAGGGAATTACCGCCTCATGGATTATCATGACCCTATCGATCTTTTTTAAAAACAGCGCCTCGATTACTTCTTGAATATCTGGGTGGTACTCGAACAACCGCCTTAATGCTCCGGCTTGCCCGCCTTGTTTCATTCCAGATTGGACTGGGGCTATGCGGTCATATTGCTTCTGGTGTACGAATGGCAAGAGCGCCCTGAAGCCCCATATCTTGCCATCCGGGTGGGTGGCAATACATTTCAGAACAAGGCGGTAAACGAACTGCCGTGAATATCCGTACTTCTCTTTTATTTTCCGTAGTAGCTCCCCGTTAAGGTAGGCGATAACCGATGCCTCACGACGGCTAAATTGTGCGAGCACTTTGGAGGCATTGGCTTCCTCAGAAAACGAGCTCTTGTCGACCAGGGGCCAGATTTCGATTGGGAAGCTCGATAAAACTTTCTCACGAGTGGTTGGCAATTTATATGGCATGGTCCACCTCCAGTGGTATGACATAGCTCAACTCGGCCTCCCCAAGTGGAGCTTTAACCAGACCTCTCCGAATGAGGTCAAAAATAGCTGCCTGAAAAATTGTTTCGGTGGTACCAACAAACTTCCCCTGTAGGTTACCGATCGATATCCGCCCTTCTGATTCGATCATGCTAAGGATGGTGTGCTGATATTTTCCGAGGTCGATTCCCTTGGCATTTGCCAAGATGGACAAAATCAACCGCCAGTTACGTAGCAACAACTTGTTGGCGTGTACCAGCCGCGCCGGTTAGGTAATGGGAACACCGGGATTGGCATTGTCTTTCGCGCAAGTGCTTGTCGAAAGGCGTCCATCGACACATAGCCAAGTGCCATGCGCAAGTCATCATTAGAGATAAGGGGGCCATGCCGCCCCATTAGTTCGCTTTCAAGCAACTCGGCCAATGCTTCTGTTTTTGCATACTTGTTCATACGGTTTCTTTGTCATATCCGGTCACACCAATGTTAGCAACCAGCTTATGTTCATGGTAGAAAGTAACTATTTGAGTAAACGTTACTCCAATAAAACACACTAACTAATTGATATGGAAGAAAACATATCCAGCTGGCAACGCTTCCGACAACTCCTACGGAAAAACATGCATGCTGCCCAAGGTAGGCGAAAGGATGAGGTTGATGTGCTTAGAACAGCATTCTGGTTCGCAGAAATTAAGGCGCGCCTTAACGCTTCTACTGCATATGAGATTGAGCGACTCCTGGAACCAGAGGCCTTTGGAAAAAACAAGGATGGTGACCACATCCACAGGAACAAGTGGTCAAAATATGAAGTTGGCCAACATGTTCCATGTGATTCTCTTGTTACACGGGTTGATGCAAAACTTCCTGGTAGTAAAAGAGTTTTAAATCATGTTTTGTGGGAGGTGTTGCGAGCAAAGCATTCAATCAAAGAACTGGCGGATGATTTGCTTCGGCAGCTGACGCCTGAGATTCAGGTGTGCGTGTTTCGGATTCAGCGATATAGAACGAGTGACAGCCATCATCGGATCAGCTCTTCCAGGCGTCAGTTAACATTACTAGAGCGGAGATCCGGGATTGACGCACTTGCTTGTTTAACCATCCTGTTACGCGAATCCAGTGAGCAGGGAGAAAATCCTCATTCCATTGATATAGGGAAATCAATATATAGGATGCTGTTGGTACTTTGCAGTACAGGTCAATTTGGTGATTTTACACAAGAGATATTTGATATTTATCGAGACAAGATTTTTTCACTACCACGGCACAAAGGAATAATATTTCGCCTTAAAGATTCTGATTTTATTGATGCAGTTAAGCTATTAACCATCATTGTGCTTCAAGTAGAGGATAAAAAAAAGTTTGGTACTGATGGGCATGGACTTAATAAAGTCATGTACAAATTCTTGGATGGGGATTATGGATTCGATGTGAAATTTGCACTAGATCCATCCTTTGGCCCAAGTGAGCCGTTCTCTGACATGAATTCTAAAGAATGGGAAGACTTTGAGGTGCGGGAAAAATTTCGTCAATGGGGAAAAGAGCAACTTTCCTCTAGCAACATAAGAGAGGTACTCCCTCCTGCGGAATTGTGGAGGCCTACTTCACGTATTTAATCAAAGTCCAAAATGGTAATGATTATTGAACCAATCATTCAGGAGCAATGGGTTGTTGATGGACATGTCAGCCTTGCCCGCCCTGAGGTGGATGACGCCCTGTACATCAAACCATTGCTAGAGAGCAAGGGACTCTTGCGTCCAGGTGCGCAAGTACTACACTCGCTTGTGCTCGACAACAATGTTCTCACTGATCTTTTGGAAGATCGTCGACCTGCGAACAATCGTTTTTTAGAGAACCTTCTAAGAACGAGCCCCATTGAATTAAATCCAGTGTTCGCGATGATTGAACAACGGCAAAAGTTCGCCAAAGCAACTGATGCACTACAAGCCTATGCCAATTACTTAGAGAATACGTTCGGGCATTCTGCTGCCAAACTTGGGACTAACGATTTTGACGCTGCTCTTACGGCCACAAAGGCATCGATCATTGCTAATGTTGATCTGCTCTCTGGTTATCTATCTGTCACGATGTACCTGTATCACCAAACAGCTACAGCAAAGGAAAAACTGGAATGGCTCTCCGGGTTAGTAAGGTATGCAGATTTGCCTTTTTTCCAACTACATTTTTATTTTGCCGCACTTGTTTTTTTGGCCAAGGAATTGCCTGATCTATTCAATTCAAAGGACGTTGTGAAAATCGCAAGGGATATGGAAATTGAGTCAACAATCGAGAAGCAAAAAAAGAAAGTATTAAATCTTTCGAATGACTTAGCGTTGCCAACTATTGCCCTTTTTCGCGCAGGACTGCCCACTGATGCGCTGGTCTTCCCATATATAGCAACGAGGGATCGCCTCGTTCAATTGTTCCTTAGTCAAGTGATTTGCCAAATGGTTGTTGATGCAGGCGGTGGACGATCAAACGGCTCATGGGCACTCAAGGAGGGAAGTTTGCTCGTTGCGCACCTAGGGCATGTCATCTCAGAACATCTACCACGGCGGAAGCACTCTCCGAGCAAAGATGACATATCTGTGCGAAAGATTAGGTTGCAATCGTTTTCTGATCTATACACAAGTAAGTCTGTAGAACTCAGAGCTGGTGGGCCATCAGCCTGACAGAATAGAAATAGTGGTTGTTTTAGGAGCGAGGATCCATCAAAGGCACATAATCTGGTGCTGGCTGCTCCCATAAAACCGCTCATGCCCATGCTAGCTGTTCGTAAGCTACTTACCGAAGGCGATGGGAGATTCGCGGCAGCCAGGAGAAAGCTAAGCACGGCCCGAATTCTTAATTTTTATAGGGAATGCGCCAAGCTCGCAGCCTGTAAAAAGTGCATGGTCTATGCGTACTTTATTTATTGATCTCGAACAACCAAAACAAGCGCACCGTGCTTCTGCATATCCGGTTTTAAATTTATTTCAGCAGGGTTGCGCGCTATAAGCCCAATAACCTGTTGCACCACTCCGCCATTTGCATCTTTGCCTTCGCAGGTCAAAGGAGTGTAACCATTTTTATTAGCATCTGGCGCAAGTAGCGAAGGCGGAAGGGTTGCAGTATCTTTGAGTCTGGCAAGGGTATCCTGAGCTTTCTGATGGACGGAGTTCTTATCGATGCCCGCGATAGCCAAGGCCAATTCGTCAAGCACCGCTTCACTTAGCCCAAGCCGGGAGGTAGAGATGCTGGCTGCATCGCGCCCCATGTAGCAGACGCCCCCTTCCTGTTGCAGTATCGGCAATGTTAAAGGCTGCAAATTTGACTCAGTATTAAACGTGTAGACTTCTACTGAAACAGCGAACGTGGCCGGCATTTGTGCGACCAAACCGACACGCCCAAGATCTGCCAGCAATTTCTGCTGCAACTCAATTGCATGGGTTTCACGCAGCCGAATCAGAATCTGGTGGGTTCCGCCTTCCGCAAGCATTTCATTCAACTCATCACGTTTAAGCGTCTGGATGTCCTTAAGCTCCCACCGAATCCACATGCGACGGCCATCTGGCGGCAAGATGATGATTGGTGTCCTTGTTCCGGCGGATTTATTATATGTCCAAGCTTTGGGGGAGAGTAGCTCGATTTTTCCGCTAATCATCAGAGCTTGACGGAAGTCAGACCGTGCAAGATCGCAGGCTGGCGTCAATACCACGAGAACATCCGAGTCCCCGGAGGCAGGTGGTGCACCCGCTGAAGGAGCTAGTAGCGAAGTGCGTTTAACTATAATGTCTCCGAAAGCAACCGGCGCACCTGACTCAGTACCGGGAACTTCGAGTCGCCTTGGATTCTGATAGATAGTTTGGTACACCAGCTGTTGTAAATCAGGCGAGCCCGCGATGTAAGGAGGAGGATAGGAATCAGTCTGAATTTTATTCAGTTCTTTCGCTGCTTGGATAGTTGCGGCATCGAGCTCAATTTCATGCTGCAACATTCGATCAAATACATCTAGCACATAGCTACCAAGAGGCTGACCTTCAAAATTCAGGAGTAGTTGTCGAATCTGTGCATAATCCGCCAGATCAAGGCACCGTATTTTTGCGAGGAATCGAGATTTTGCTTCATCTAGTCCGATGTCCCAACAATGAAGGAACGATGCCAGTCTCAGCGCATCTTCATTATGGAGAGCCAGTCGCTTAAGTACTTGGACAAACTGTGTTTCATTGAGAAGATCATTCTTGCTCAAAACACGGAACATGGCTCCAAGCAAGTGCGCTTTGTCTCTGAAATACGCCTTCTTCTCGGAAAGTCGCGGGCTGCTTGACATCAAAATGACCAATGGGGGCGATGCTTTCCTTTCTGCGAGTAGCTCTTGGAGTCGAACCAATGAAGCCTCTAGGTCGGAGTCATTTTGTGCTGAACCAAGAAATAAATCGGCAAAAATTATGGAAACAGTTTTCCCTGTTGCAGGCACATTCCGCCCAGAAGTTAGAGGCTCAACGCCCACGGCCCGTAGCGACGCTTCTAGTTTGGACAAAAATAGCTTGTCCGCCTTGGATGCTTGATCATATGTCTCGAAAAGCGGCTGACTCAGCTCTGGGCGAAGTTTCTCGCGTATGCCCCAAATTGTCGCAACAAAATCATCCGACTTCTTTAGATCATCGGCATCCGTTTCGTCATACTTTGGAAAGGCTTCAACAATGTGAGCCTTATCGCCCTCATCAACATCAGCGAAGAAATTTTCCCACGCCGCGCCTTGTTTAACCAAATCCTGCGCCTTTGGTATCTCGTCATAACCATCGTCAACAATAAGCGCGGTTGTCAGTTTGCGTTCAAAAAGCAATTCATTGAGATTCATTTGACTGACGCTCCTTCGGGCAGCTCAATTACGAACTCATGAAGACGCTTTGTATCCGAGTCCACTTTTGGCGAGAGTGCTAGGCGTCCACCCATGTAAGTGGCATTCTCTCGAGCAATATAAAGTCCCAACCCTCTTCTCTTGCTTTTTTCTTTTAGCGACCAGAAAGGTCGGAACACTTTTTCCTGATTCTCAATAGCAATACCACGACCGTTATCGCTAAAATGGATTACTACCGGGTCAGCCTCTATTTTTATAGATATTGTCGGAACGTATCTGCTTTCGCGCGAAGCGCGCATTTCCATCCAATACATGGAATTAGAAATCAGATTCTCAAATATTTGAATCAGCATTCCCTTCACTACACGTATCCGAACAGGAGAGCTAGGTGGCTTGAAGTTAAATTTCACGCCATGTCGCCTGAACTGCGCTGCATGGCCAATTTCGATCTCCTGTATCAGTTCTCCAAGATCAAATACCTCGGAGCGCTGCCGTCCAGATACACTAAGTTGATCAAGGACGCTAAGCCGCTTAGACACGCTTTTCATTTCAGTGCGTAGCGTATCTAGCTTGCTGCGCACTTCCGGCGGCATTTCTTTTCCACGAAGGGCTTCGATTGCTTCAAGTGCACTTTCGGACGCACGTGCTAATTCGTGAGCTACAACTTCAACCATAAGGCCGACACCTGCCATCTGAACCATCTGCCGCCCGTCAGCCTCCACCTCCTCAATACGTTGCTGTGCTCTTGCAGCCAAGTCTTGGAACTCGACAAAAGCCTGTTGCAACTCATCAACGGCATCCTCATGCCCCTTTGGCAATATCTTGCGAACCCGATTAAGAGCAACTTTGGCGCGTGACTCAAGTTTGACGACTTCCGACTTCACGTCACCCAAGTCAAGAGGCTGTTGCTTGTGTCGCCTATCAACATCTTTGATGAAGTCCCAAAACAGTACCTGAATGACATGCTGAAGCAAGGTGATGAACACCTGCTGCTCAGGTGTTGAGCGAAGGCCTTCGCGATTCGTCTGATCCAGGAGTTGAGGATTGTTGGTGCGAGTAATATTGATGCGGCCGACAAACTGCATTTTGTTGAGAGTATAACCAGAACGTCCCATTGCGCGGCGATCAAGTCCCAGCCAGTCGTCATCGTCATCGCCGTAAGGAAAGACTCGGAATCCATCACGAAACAATAGAATGCCTGACCATTTTTTCTGAAGTTCACGGACGGCTCGCTGATCCCCAATAGAGTCTATCCGTCCTAAGCGCTGCCGGTTGTACCAGTAAGCCTGGAAATCAAATTCGCCAACCGTGTTCAATGCCGTAACCGGGAAAGCTTCAGAAACTCCAATAACTGCGCCCTCAATATCGGGCAAAGTTAGGGTCGTTACATCAACCTCATGTGGGTGAGGAAAGCCAAGGTCAAAGGCTTCTAGCGTGATGCGCAAAACAGGCTCACCGTCGACTATACGATATGAGCCCTTGAATCCGGCATGAGCATGTTCCAGCAGATGCTTGTCCATCCACGGAATGTTAACGCGACTGCCATTCCAAATTAGCGCGATACGCGGTTTGTTTTTCTGATCAACAAAGGGATCAGTAATGCGAGCGAAATCAAAGTCTGCGTACATCTTCAAGCGGCTCTCTGTCCAATCCTCAGAGAGGTCACTAATGGTGAGAACCGTGCCAGACCAAGTAGGAGTTGGTTTCTGCCCCTCAACAGAAGCCTCAACTGGCACATCCTCTATCATCGCATCTAGATTCGAGAATTCGCGCCAGTCAATTTCCAGCCGATTCATCAAAGAATCGTTCTGCCTTGCAGTCTCCAACTTCAAGTGTTCGCCAAGCCGCATAGCAGACAAACGGCCAATACCCTTTTCCCCAAGGTACGGCGCCTTAACACTCTTTGCCCTAATCGCCTGATCGACTTCTCGCTTTCTAGATGGCGTGCCGATGACCAAGTAATTCTTTTTCAGCTCCTCAAGTGACATGCCAGAACCCGTATCGGCAATTTCAATTGTATTAAGAAGCCTATAACTCGCATCAAGATTCTTCAAGAAAACCTCGATCTCTTTCGGTGTTCCAAGGCCATCTTGGAACGCGCGCACTAATTCAGATCCTGCCGCTGAATCGAGTTGAGAAATGGTCAACTCCACGAGTTGCGCTACTGCGTCCGCTCGCTCTTTACGAGACCCATTTTTGTAATTTTCCGAGGCAGAAATTGATGTCGCTTTATGGCTAATGCGCAAATAGCTATTTCGACGTAGAACGATTTTGAATCTGACCTCAACGCCATTCTTAGACCTGGCATCAAATGCATTCTTTATCAACTCATAGAACGCAATAGTGTCTGAACTTATAAGTTCAGCTCCAAGCTCCAGGACGGTTCGCGCGGATATCTTAAACACTCTCGAATTCCCGGCTGATTACTCCAAGCGAAGGGGAAAAGCACAGCGGCACAAGGGCCTCTTCTACAACTCCACATACGTTCTCTACGTTGCAACACCAATTTTGTCGATGCATGAATATCCTCCGTCCGACTAACATTGTCCTTCATACGAAATTCACTAACAAGCAGCAAAACCGACAAATTCGACACACCAAGACTTCATTTATGACAAATCAAACAGGCTCCTCCGCCCTCCTCTACCAAGTAAAGGTCGTCAATATCAATGGGCTGAAGTGTTTGGGGGCGCAGTGGGTTTACCCTAATTCGCGCGAGTTCACGCTGCTTCCTGACTTCAAAATCAGCATGAATCTCAGCAATACGTTCTGGTTGCTCCAGTTCTGCTAGTGACTCTCCTTGTGTCCATGTAAAAGGGGAGCCGCTCTCAAGGGCCGTCTTTTCATATGCCTTCGCTTTTTCAAACTCGCCTGGATGTTTTTGAAGAAGCCGAGCCCACTCTATCTTCTGTTGAAAGAAACAAAATGTACAGCCACTACGAGAACGCCATTCATAATATTTCGGCATGCCAACACCAGAAGCATCTAGCAAATCATACACTCCAGGCTTATCAACCCCGTGTTCACGAAATGGTAATTTAACTTCTAGGTTTTGATGTTGAGATATTAGTCCTTCTCGATGGTCTTCATCAGCTCTAATGGCAACATAGCTATAAACCCTGTCGCCACGGTCTAGCCAAGGGCGAATCCAATTTTTAAAAGGCAAAAGCTTCAGCTGGCGCGTACACCAACGTGTTTTAGGGCTTGGTAAGAAATTCCCATATTCTCTGAGCCAAAAATCAAAATCACGCTGAGAATTGAGGCGCTCGATCTTCTTACCTAGAAACCCCTCAAGCTTCGCCAGAAAGTCATAGACTTCAGGCAATTCCTTTCCGGTATCAGTGAAAAAATATCGCATATTCAAATGCGGGTATTTTTGACGCATAAATATTGCCAACGCTGCACTATCTTTCCCTCCGGACAAACCCAGGACGTGATGCTCATTCATGGCCAGAGACTCCTTGTTCAGCGTTCAGATTCTCGAATATATTGGCGCCTACCTCGGCGATTGCAGCAAGGAATATTTCACGCTTCAAACTTCCGGTTGCCAACTTGGCCAGCAATTCGTTAGCAAGCGTTTGGATAGCAAGACTATCGCTCTCAGAGACATCGAACGTCCCTGTTACAGTTCTCTTGGAGCCGAATACCACTCCAATGGCGCGCCGTGTTGCCGGCCGACCACGAACCTGAGCCAACGATTCCAGTCTCCTGAACTCCATTGCCCAAGACAACAATTGAACTTCGCCAGCATCAATCTCGTGATCAGTCCAATCCTTGCTAGGCTTTCCTATCGCTAGCATTAGCAAACCTTCAATATCCTCAAGTGAACCAGTGTAGTCGGTAAACCGAGTTGCAAATGCGTCAAGCTTAAAATCGGCTCCTACGCCTGCTACCGTCTTACCTCGGACATTCAATCGGCTCAACTCGCCCTGATGATCAAGAGCGTCGAAAAGTCGCTTCTCAACCTTCCGCAAACGAGACTCAAAAGCCTCAGTTAATTCACCAATAATGGTAGCAATTATCTTTGCCAACTCTGCAGGCTTTCGAGTATTAAGAACTAGGGGCAAATCAGCAAATAGCACCTTATGAGGATCTGAAGCATGCAACAACAGACGACGAACGTTTTTGGCTTCATTGGACAGACTATCTGTACGTCTTGTCCACTGAGGCAATTGATATACTAGCGATACAAGTGCCCTCGCCGAATCAAGCGCGTCGGCAGCCACTGCTGTACCTAGTCGTTGACTAAGTGCAGCTGATAGAGCTTCCAGCATCTTTCGCTCTGTAGCCTCGATACGGACGTACCTCCAGCCAATGCGCGTTGGATCTTGCAACCACTCATCAATGTGAGCTTCAGTAACATCTGGAGTGAAAATACCTTCAACATATAACGCAAGCTGATTACGATGAGCAATGAAAAATGCGAGCGCGAATATTGGCAGAAGGCCAGCTTTGACACCAAAAGGCGGTTTTGACCACACATCGTAAAGCTCAGACAATTCAACGATCCTGTCAGAACCAATAACAAGCGCTATTGCCGCATCCCAAACCCCAACCATCGATTCACTGCTGGGTGTGCCGCTTGGGCTGGTGAATCTCCAAACTCCTTTTACCTCGTGATGCAGTCCTAGGGCTCGTACTACCGTATGATGAAGTCCGGCATCCGCTGAAAACGTCGTGTACCCCAAATTCTGGCGATCAGCGTTGGTAAGCATGGCGTGAAGCAATTCACGCTGTGCTTTAGCTGCATTGGTAGAAAGTGAATTGCGATTAACGAGTTCGCTATTCACATAAGGTGATTTGCTATAAATTGATTCGGCAACATCTGACGCGAGACGCGAGAGCCCTTCGCTCCCCATATTCTTTTTTGAATGGCCTTCGTAGTACCATGACGCGTTGTGGAAAGCATCGTTCAATTCGTCAGACAGGGAGGCGCGAATCGCCTGTAGTCGCGCGGTTATCTCTCTCATGGCGATGCTATCAGCATGCAATTTTTGGCTGTTTTGCCGGACGTACTCCAATGCCGCTAATTCGCCAATCAAGTCTTCAATTCTATCCGCGTTAGAAGGTATCCCGATCAGCAGCCCATTCCCAAGAGCAAGGGTAGAAAGCTTCTTTGCGGTGCGGTTGCGCGCAGCTATGTCAATTTGTTGATCCGCCAACACCAATATGAACTCACCGCATTGGCTACCTGTTGGTTTATAGTTTGCCACATATGAGCGTGCTTGGTCTTCATGAATAATGGCCCGAGAAAACCAACGCATCGCGCCCGTATTCCAATAGTGACGGCGTGCTGTTACCGGACCGAGATCAACGAGATCGCCAAGCGTTGAAAGATCGTGCGTACCTAAACGTACGGTAGCATCCCGAACTGCCGCCTCTATATCAAAATCACTTCCTGCATAAACACCCCAAGCATCTAGGTGCTTCCTGAAAATCAAGATAGATGCTGAAGAAAGTTCAGCAAGCGCAGTTTTAACTGATTCTGAAGTTGACTGTTCAATGCAGCATTTCAATAAATCATCTTCAGCGGCCAGGCCTGATCCATTGCGTAGTATTTCAATCAGGCCAACTGTTTTTACAAGTGCAACATGAAGAGGAGAAAAACGTGCTTCTGCACGCTCAACGGCTTCTGCGCAAGCAGCCCAACGATGTCCGTCAGAAGAAGCAAGAATTGCAGGCTCAAAGTTGGTTCGTAAATAATCCCAAAATTGACTCGGCCAGTAGTAGCTATTTTGGCCAACGTCCAACCCCTCAAGCACCTCAGTAAAACCTAGAGGCTCCGCAGAAGCCAAGAAACTAAAAACACTTCGCTCATTTTGTCCAAAGCGTTTTTTGGAGGCCGGACCAAGCATTGCTGCTGTAACCGGATGTAGTGGCCAACAAGCATCTAGTAGCTCCTTAATATTTGGAGCTGCACTTGGCCTGCGTTTTCGAATGACCTTCGCTACGCGCTCGGAGATTTTCGCCGAAGATGGATGCGAATAATTTACATGTAGCGCACGTCCAATCAGTGAAACTACTTCGTCAGACCCGGCGACCAAGGGAATGTCTACATATCGCCCTTGTACCTTCGCCCATTCTTGCTGAGCAGCTTGTCCAAGCCGCGAGGCATATTGTTCAAACGATTGATGCAAAACACCTATGATGACAAGATTACCTCTACACCGGCTCGCTGATTCCGCAATATCTTGATAGAAGCCTATGTCTTCACCAGTATGCGATGCATGCTCCAGAAACTTCCCTAACTCATCAATTATCAGCAGTACTCCACCAATATCGTCCCGCGTCTCTGCTGCGCGCACAAGCTCTGTCACGACATCCCGTCGACCATCCAGTTGTGGCTTTCTTCCTCTGCCCCCTCTTAGATTGCTATCGATAGCCGCACCAATTTCATCAACAACCGATACGCGCTTTCCGACAACAGGAATGATTACCCAAGGTTTCTTCCCACCAAAAAATTTCTGTATTCCGTCACTATTTGAGACTCCAAGAGCGGCGCGTGCTGCTTTGCGAATTGTAGGATCCCCGCCTGCGAACGATGCAAGCGCAAGCGCAAGCGAGGACTTCCCGCCGCCATACGGGCCAGTCCAAGTGAAAGCACGCTGCTGAGTGTTAAGGAGGTGATTTGCTGTTGTTTCTAACAAGTTCCGCGCTGATGGCTGAAGAATATAGCCTTGCATAGCGTCGACTCGTCCATAATCTGCATCAAGGCGAACCGAGCGTAAAAATTGACGGTTAACAGCAACGTATTGCGACAGTTTATTTGACATAGGCACCCCTCAATGTACGATTGATCGCTTCGTCCATTGTTCCTTTGCCAACTCGACTGACTTGGCGCACACCAGATGAATCTGTCCATTCCAAAAAGTTGCGGGTTATATCTGCAATTTTTGACAACCTATCACTCACTGAATCTTCATCCAATTTAAAAACACGTCCCGGCGAACCATATTCGTGGGCAATCATATTGAACGAGAGCGTTGACTGTGAAGTACCTGTAACTTGCTCCCATCGTTTCCAAAAATCGAGTAGCGCAAATGCAAATACCCCATCAGGCAATGAGTACTGTGGTCCTCGGTGGAAGTGATATGTATTGTTTCCGCCAGATGATAGCAAGCCCAAATCAGACAAAAGTGGTTCAGCGCTATCTTCGGTAGCACTTTTTAAAGCAACAGATGTATAGCAACGCAAACAAACCTCGACATCTCTTGTAAGAGTGGTGTCTGAACGTACTGATTTATTTGCTGTCGCGTACTCGGAAATTAGAGACACAATATCTTTCGACTGAAAAGATTGGCTCTGAACGTAGTTAAATACTACATACCAAGTCGCAGAACGTTTTGCTCGTCCCGCTAACAGCCAATGCACTAACCAAATGGTAGCGTCGCGCTCTAGATAGGGATCACATGCCTGTTCACCAAAAAGCAAACTGCCTATATTGCCGGGCTCAAAGCCATCAATATCTTTACTTTCGCGGATAACATCGCATGCAAGCGCCCAATGACGGATCGACGACACCATATTTTTACCGACACCGAATCGTTCAATAGCATCTTCATTAGAAAACACACCTTTAGGGGCAGCCTGCTTTCCATAGCGCTCGATTTCACAAAATGCTTTGCGCAACCAAAGCTGACGTAATGGAAATGTCTCATGTCCGGAAAACATCGGTTTTATATCAGAAGGGAAGCGTATCAATGTCATGGGCTGGAGGATTTCGCCAGTTGGTTAGAGAGACTGGCGAAGTCTACCAGTTTGCTAAAAAGTAGACTAGGTTGCCCATTAATATTGTTGGTAGGGATCGCTGTAAACGGCTTTAGTCAAAGGCGCCGTCTTGTAAACACAATTAGTTAAAGCTCGTATTGACTAATTGTGTTTACATACAATATTATCAATATAATAATCAATTTGTTATATCTATTTCACGTACACAAGATTAGTTAAGCGGACATATTGCGCGCCAAAAATCACCTCGATATTTGCATAAAACCGGAACCCTGATTTATCTTGAATTGTTCGAGTACATTCATTCCGAGCAAAACGTCATCCGACATATTGGGCATTACAGAAACTGAAACATTTTTTACCACCATACCGCCAAAAGTTATTTCGGAAGCCGTCGATATACAAGTTTTCACAGTTCCATTTGCAGTTCCTGAAATACCAGCAGATTGACATACAATCCCCGCCACCGTAGCAACTCGCTTATTTATAGCTGTATGTGTCGCGCCAGTATCAATCAAATGCACAACCGGCACCCCTTGAACAGTTCCGTTTATCTTGTACGAATTATTTGCCAGCGGAATGCGAACGCTGCTATTTTGCACCGACCCAGAAAACCACGGCGGCAGAAAACCCGTGTCGCACGGAGCGGACTGGATCACCAACCGCCCTCGTTCCCAGCACTCATAAAATGCAGCGCACGAGAACGAGCTCATTAACAACAAAAAAAACAAAAAGATTTTTTTCATTTTCTTACTCCTGCCGAGGTGACAATATGTTAATTTTCACTTCAAGTAAGCTGAATTAGTTATTTGGACAACGGTTTCAATTTTTTTGGTGTGCGTCATCTTCCAGCAAGTGCTCAATCAACGACCTGAGCTTGGCTGGTCTGACGGGTTTATGCAGTAAATGATGCCCGCTTACGCTGGCCAGCTTCAAAACTGTCGGG
>Ga0209211_10005633_pt1 | contig 18600 bp, 18 predicted proteins | sample RifGroA2_FD_183992 | JGI IMG/M metagenome (GOLD analysis project Ga0209211, IMG submission 183992) | Groundwater microbial communities from Rifle, Colorado, USA - Groundwater A2 (SPAdes) (version 2) | ecosystem: Environmental > Aquatic > Deep subsurface > Groundwater | place: Rifle, Colorado... | reverse complement strand
TTCTCCTTTTAGGCGCCGTCCCTCATCTTCGCCTCTTTTTCCTAAAAGGAAAGAGGCGCCTCTTCCCCTGGTTTGAAAACCTCTTCTACTCCCTGCACCTCATCTCGCATGATGCTACGCTTCCGCGACTCATCGAAGCTAAAAAAAGAGCGGTAAAAAATGATGAGCGCATCTGCCTTGTCGGCGAAGATCTTCTTTCCGAAGTGAGACAGCCCACCCTCCTAAAGACTCTTTTCACCCTGGGTGCAGCAGATGTTCTTCAAATAGACTTCGCCTGGGACGCCGACAAGAAACAAGCGACCCTCACTTTTTCAAAAGTAGCTATATAGGCTAAAAAGCGTAGATGAAATCCACCTCGTACTGCTTGAATCGGCGGAAGGGGCCGATACGCGAGTTCAGCGTGATGGACTGCTTCCAGGACTGCTTGACGACGAGGTTATCCGTCAGCATGTAGTTAAAGTTGATGAGATAGCCTTGAAAATTTGTATTTCCCGCGGCCGTTTTTCGGGTTGTGGGGATGTTGTTGTTGGAATAAAAAGAGGTATTGGCGGCATTTCCGATTCCCACTCCTCCGACATCGTAATCCGGGATGGCCTGGGCGGCAACGGCCTGGTAGTAGGTCTCAAACGCCCAATCCCCCTGCTTTCTAGTCATTCCAATTAAAAACCCTGCATAGGCGGCCCAGGCCGCGCGCTGGTAGGCGGTAATAGAACGCGCTTTGGCTTCGTGATTGTAAAGACCGGCCATGTAGAGCTCGAGATTTTGGTTGAGCCACTTAGGAACACACCTAAAGCCCAGGAGGAATTGTGAAATTAAAAAGTCGAATTTTAACTGGTCGAGGTGGCTGTAATTAGTGTGCTTGGTGTCCCAGTCGATAAGAGAATATTTTGCATAAAGCCCGGTATTGAAGATCTCAAGCAGGCCGATCTCGCCTACGTAGCCGTAGTGGTCTTTGCGTTGATCGATAATAAAGACCGCAGGATGGACATAAAAATTCCCGAGCGTCTCAAATCCCTGATCGTATTTAAAGATCACTCCGTCAAAATTGGCATTGAATTCCGCTCTGGAATCAAAGAGCGTCGTAAGATTGCGACGGCCGACCTCGCAATCTAACGTCAACGCCTCTTGTTCCAGAAGACGGACTCCCCAATAGGCCTTGTCGAGTTTAATCTTATCAGCAGTGCCGCCGAAGAGCCCGGCCTTGTTCTTAAATTTGAGCTTGGCGGACATCCAGGTGCGGTCGGTGCGGTAGTCAAAGATCAGTCCAAAGCCAATATCAAAGCCGCGGGCGGCCACATCCGTCGCTCCTCCGGGAGCGCGCTGCCTCAGTCCATTCAGGCGCTCATTGGAGTCCTGAAATTCTGTGCTCACCTCCGCGCTAATTGAAAGATTTCCGCCGATTTCTTTCAAGGTTACTTGGCGTTTGGTATTGATAAACTCCCGAATCGACTTGACTTCGCGATCATCGAGCTGTTCCGTGGCCGTTTCCACGGTATCGGCAGAGAGCTTTGAAAAGACCAGAGCGGCAGAAAAGAGCACGAACGAGGAAAAAAACCGATTCATAACAGCGACTAAACAAGAAGAAAGTAAAAATCTTAATGAAATTTTTCTTTCCCTGCAAGGCTAAAACTTCACGTCAAAAAAAAGAGAAAACCCCTCTTCATCATAAAAGCGCGCTTCGAAGTTGATGGCGAAATAGTCTTTTGGAAAGAGGCCAAATCCCACGGTTCCGCCCAGGGGATGTCGATTCTTGAGAAGAAACGAGCGCTCCGGCAGCGCCTTCTTTGACACTCCTTCAATGCGATCTCTAACTTCGGTGTAGCGTATTCCCAAATAGGGCGCAAAAAAAACCCATTGATACGAAAGCGCCCCGGCTCCTTGCAATCTCCTGATCCTCCACTTCGCATCGCTGGCGACGGAGGTGTTTCCAAAAGAGATTTTTCTGACAGGAAGATGCGCCGCGATAATTTTCCCGTCGAACCCCAGCGTTGCCCGTTTCCAGTAAAAGGCGATAAAGCGGCCTCCTCCTCCCCAGGCGGGATGGAAGGGAGTTTCATACTTCCGCTCCCGAAGGCCCTCCGAGGGAGCATGTGATAAGCGCGTCCTCATCGCTCCGGCCAATCCATACACCTCAAATTGATTTAAGATATTGACAATCAGCAGGCCGGCATGGAGCTCGCTTTGAAGGCGCCTTCCCTTGCTCGCAACGCCCTCTTCCGTTTTAAAACTAGACCTCCAGGTGACATCCCCGAGATATTCCCCCTTCAGGGAAACGAAATTCTCTAAGGGAAGAATGAGCCCGCGCTCCATCGCTTGCGGAAAAGCAGGATTGCCTTGTGGAAGCGCCTTCAACGAGGAAAAAGCGCAAGAGAGAAAAAACGCAAGAAAAAAAACCACTCCTGTCATGAAATGTTCCTGTTCATCTAACAGATTTTAGAGCGGCTTGGCTTATGATGAAAGCAGTTTTGCAAGGAAGAACGAAAAAAAACCGTCCCGAAAAATCCCTTTCACCGTGAATCACCGTCTCCAAAAAAAAACAAAGTCGAGCACTGCAAAATCAAATCCAATCTTATTAACCCGAGCCTCAAACAGGTGACAATCTGCTTGTTGCGTCTTTGCCCTATCGATTCTCGCTCGGAATCCTTCGTATTCAAGAATGTTATTCCTCGCGAGAATCGATCTGGCTTTGCCTCACAGCGCATCTTGTCACCTATTTGAGTCTCGGGTTAATACTTTCGTTTTTTTCTGAAATAATACTTCTTAATAAAGAGCTTGACTCCTTCCATCCAATAACTTTACCTTGCTTTCTTAATTGTTTTTCATCATTTGCATAGATCAAATAGGAGTTCTGTGGCTTGACATTGGCAAGTTTATTCCAATAATCAAGGCCCTGGAAGGAGTCGCTTGCAACACTTTTCCCTGCTTTTATTTCTATAGGGTAACATTGATCGCCTTGATCTAAAATACAATCAACTTCATGCGCTCCTCCGCTATCACGCCAAAAATATAATGAAGGACGAAGCCCCTCATTGCACTGTTGCTTATAGAGATCGGAAATGATGAAAGACTCAAACACAGCTCCCTGAAAATGTGAATTGCTTAACGCTTCTGGAGAGTCGATTCTTAAGAGCGAACACGCTAGACCAGTATCAAAAAAATACAGCTTCGGGGTTTTAACTAATCTTTTATTAAAATTTTGAAAATGAGGTTCTAAAAAAAATAAAACATAGCTTGCTTCTAATATAGAAAGCCATTCTTTGGCAGTAGGAGAAGATATGCCCGTTTCAGCGGCTAAAGCATGGACATTGCATAATTGGCCAATTCTACCAGCACATAATTGAACAAATCGCCGGAAGGTAGCTATATTTTTGGGTGTTATGAACTGCCCGACATCCCTCTGAATGTAGGATAAAATATAAGAAGGGTAAAATTCTGTAGGTAAAATATTTTCGGCATAAATTCTTGGATACCCACCATAGAACATCATTTCGTTCAGAGCTCCAGAGGTTAATTTGTTTTCAAAAAGCTCTTTATTAGACAGCGGTAAAAGATTTAATATGCCAACTCTGCCGGCTAAAGACTCGGTAATTGCTTTATTTACCAAAAAGTTTTGTGATCCTGTTAAAATAAAGTAACCAGGCCGTTTTTTTTTGTCCGCTTCCAATTTAATATACGTTGTAAGCTTTGGGGCATACTGAAACTCATCTAAAATGATCCCATGCTCATTCTCATTGGTTGATAAAAAGCCTTCAGGATCTTCCAATGCAAATATCTGTGTCATCTCATTGTCTAAACTCAAAAATTTATGCTTTTGAAAAACATTTTGAACTAGCGTTGTTTTTCCTGACTGCCTGGGCCCTAATAAGGCAACAACCGGAAATTTGGCATATTTTTTTAAAGTTCCGGCCAACTCTCTCGAAAACATTCTAAGCTCCTGAATTTCAGATCTTTTTGGCAACCTTAACTCATCACCTTAAAACAGTCAAGAATTTAAGAGTCAAAATAGCGTCTATTTTAAAGTGACGCTTTAAACCAGGCAGCAAGATCTGCGGGCTGCCGCTTTCCCCCATCTTAGACATGGCTCTTACGGGCCGGGTTTTCGCCGTAGGAGGGATGAACTGCTCCTTGTCTTTTGAAAGAGATCTCGTTACAATTCTAACTTTGCCCATTTTACCGGTGATATTACCATGTTTATTAAAGTTAAGGATCGAGGAAAATTAGAATTCAAGGACGGAAGCTGCGCAAAGGAGGTCGCCGACGCGCTCAATCTGACATCTCCGCACGAAGCGGTCGCCGTCTCGATTAACGGCGTCTTTCGAGACTTCTCGACCCCGTTGGCAGAAGGCGACGAAGTGATCTTTTACAATTTTGAGAACAAAGAAGGAAAAGAGGTCTTCTGGCATTCCTCCGCACACGTCTTGGCGCAAGCCGTTTTGCGCCTCTGGCCCAAGGCTACTCCAACGATTGGACCTCCCATTGAAAATGGATTCTACTACGATTTTGCCAACCTGGAGATCTCGGATAAGGATTTTGAGCTCCTGGAGCAAGAGATCCAAAAAATTCTCAAGGAGAATTATCTCTCCCTCCGCTTTCACTTTAAGGACAAAGAAGAGGCAATCGAGCGCTTTGATCACAACCCCTACAAAACCGAGCTGATCGAAGGGTTTGAAGAAGGACCTATCACCGCCTATTCCCAAGGGGAGTTTTTTGATCTGTGCCGCGGCCCTCACCTGTATAATCTGGGAAAGATCAAAGCTTTTAAGGTTCTCAAGACCGCAGGAGCTTATTGGAGAGGAGATTCCAAGCGCGAGATGCTCACGAGGATCTACGCCATCTCCTACCCCGACCGCAAGCAGCTTCAGGACTATCTCGCCCTGCTCGAGGAGGCAAAAAAACGGGATCACAAGCTCCTCGGCCCCAGGCTCGATCTCTTTTCACTTCAGGAAGAGGCTCCCGGAATGCCCTTTATCCATCCTAAGGGAATGATCATCTGGAATGCGCTTCTTGCCTTTTGGAGAGAGCTTCATCAAGAGGCGGGATATATCGAGATCAAAACCCCGCAGCTGATGAGCCAAGAGCTGTGGGAGCGCTCGGGCCATTGGATGTACTACAGAGAGAACATGTACGCCTTTTCCATCGAAGAGCGCAACTTCGCCATCAAGCCGATGAGCTGCCCCGGCTGCATGCTCTATTTCAAAACAAAGAGCCATAGCTACCGGGAATTCCCTTTAAGGATTGCGGAATTTGGCCACGTCCACCGGCACGAACCCTCCGGAGCGTTAAGCGGCCTCTTTCGCGTCCGCAGCTTCCATCAGGACGACGCCCACCTGTTCATGAGACCATCAGACATCAGGGAGGAGATCTTAGACCTCTTTGCTCTGGTTGAGAAGATTTACAGCGCCTTTGGGCTTAGCTATTCCCTGGAACTCTCCACACGGCCCGAAAAGAGCATCGGCTCCGCCCAAGAGTGGAAGATCGCGACAGAAGGGTTGAAAGGCGCTTTAGACGAGTGGGATGAACCTTACCAGATCAACGAGGGCGAGGGGGCCTTTTACGGACCGAAGATCGATCTGCACGTCCGCGACGCCCTGGGCCGGCGCTGGCAGTGCGGCACCATTCAGCTTGACATGTCCCTTCCCGAAAAATTTGAACTCGAATACACGGATTGCGACGGAGAGCGCAAACGGCCTGTGATGATCCATCGAGCCATTTTTGGGTCGATTGAACGCTTCTTTGGCATTCTGATTGAACATTTTGCCGGCAGGTTTCCCCTCTGGCTGAGTCCGCATCAGGTACGCATCCTCACCGTTGCAGACCGCCACATCGAGAGGGCGCGCCATGTCGAACGCGAGATCAAAAAGAGCGGGCTGATTTGCGACGTCGACGACAGCAACGAATCGGTTTCAAAAAAAGTCAGAAACGCCCAACTCTTGCAGATCAACTACATTTTGACAATTGGCGATAAAGAACTTGAAAATAAAACCGTCAATCTGAGAACAAGGGATAATGTTGTTCATGGAGAAGTGGCCCTTCCGCACTTCCTGGAAAACTTAAGAGAGGAAAAGAATCAAAGGGTACTACCTAAACAAGCGCCAAGATGCGCTGCGCGGCAAAGCCAGATCGATTCTCGCGAGGAATAACATTTTTTTTAGATGTCTAAGATCATTGCAGTCAGTAGTTTTAAAGGGGGGACGGCCAAGACCTCTACAGCCTTGCATGTGGGAGCGGCGCTTGCGCTTTTTCACAAAAAAAAGGTCCTTTTGATTGATTTTGATGCGCAAGCCAACTTGACAACAGGCCTCGGTTACGATCCGGACAGGCAAGACAGCCTTGCGCCTGTGCTCCAAGGCAAAAAAAAGATCCAGGATGTGATCGTCAAGACCGGAGTGAAAAATCTTCATCTTCTTCCCGCAGACACCTGGCTGGAGCGCATCGAGGTGACAGGGGTGCTGGCAGCCGACCGCTACTCCCATGAACGCCTTAAAGCGCTGCTCAAAACTTTAAGCTATGAGATCATCCTCATCGACACTCCCCCCTCGCTCTGCTGGCTCACGGAATCTGCGCTCATCGCCGCAGAGCACTCGCTTATCTGCGCAACGCCGGAGTTTTACAGCGTGAAAGGATTGCAGCGGCTCTCTCACTTCATGAAAAACATCGCCGAGCGTCACCCCTTTTCGATTGTAGGCGTCGCCCTCTCTTTTTGGAATGAGCGGGGAAAGAGCAACCAAGCGTTTTTAGAAGTCATTGAAGAGACTTTTCCAGAGCGCCTCTTCCAGTCGAAGATTCGAAGAGATATCCGCATCTCCGAAGCCTCGGTCTTTGGAAAACCCGTCTTTAAAACAGCCCCAAAAAGCAGAGCGGCGCACGATTACCTTTCTTTAACAAAGGAAGTGCTGGCTCGTATTTATACGCAAGTTGACTCAAGAATCGGTTTTGGGCCGCGCCCAAGCCCCGGGGTTGTCCTATCGTAAATGGGTCCATATTAGTTTAATATTGACCCACTTACGATAGGCCAACCGCGGGAGTTTTTGCGCTGGCCAAAAACCGATTCTTGGATCAACTTGTGTACAAGTGAGGAGACAAAAGATGGTAAAAGTCAATTCCATGCTGGCAAAAAGGCTTAAAAACGCCACAGAAAAATTATCCAAGATGACAAGCCTGGCCCATCTCTCTTCAAGCGGCAATCTTTCGAGTTTTTCCGGACTCTTTCGCGTGACGCCCTTAAGCGATTTTGAGCGCCATCGCATTGAGAGCATCCTCTCCGAATACAGTCAGGGCGAAAAGCAGGATATTCAAGACGACCTGCTGACTCTTGCCAACATCTCTTCGGAAGTGAAGGCCATCAACAATCAGGCCGCCATCCTTCACGGAGAAAGAATCAAAAAGGCGCAGGAAATTTTGAAAAAATACCGCGACGGCGCCTTTTCCGCCTGGCTGATCGCTACCTATGGCAATCGCCAAACACCCTACAACTTTCTTCAATACTTTGAGCTCTATCGCGCCCTCCCCCATATCCTCCATTCCAAGCTCGAGGAAATGCCAAGGCAAGTCATCTATGCGCTCGCCAGCCGCTCGGGTTCGTTGAACGTAAAAGAGGAGATCATAAAAAATTATCGGGGCGAGCCCAAACAAGAGCTGCTCTCCTTGATCCGCCAAACCTTTCCTCTTGCTCAAGAAGACAGGCGCGCTCAAGATATCGCTGAACTCATCATCTCCTCTTTAAAGCGGCTCCAAAGACTCTTCCACGAGCCCCATTTTGTACCCACGGAGGATCAAAAGAGGCGGCTTTGTCAGCTCTTGGACGCCTTCAAATCTTACGCAAAGCAAGGTCCATGAGCCTTTCTTCCCGCTATGAAACTCCCCTTTCTACGCGCTATGCCAGCCAAGAGATGTCCTATCTCTTTTCTCCCGTCTTTAAATATACAACCTGGCGCTCTCTTTGGATTGCCCTTGCCAAAGGAGAGAAGCGGCTCGGCCTTCCTATCACAGAAGCGCAAATCAAAGAGCTCGAAGCCCAAAAGAAGACGCTCAACCTGAAACAGTGCCTCCGATATGAAAAACAATTCCGCCACGACGTCATGGCCCACATCCACGCCTACGGCAAGCTCTGTCCCAAGGCTCGAGCCATCATCCACCTGGGAGCGACCTCCTCCTTTGTGACGGACAATACCGATCTGATCCAAATGCAACAGGGACTCAAGCTCCTTCTACAAAAGTTCCCCGCCCTTCTTCGCGCGCTCTTTATCTTCGCCAAAAAGCACGCCTCTCTTCCCTGTTTAAGCTTTACCCATCTGCAGCCCGCGCAGCCCACAACTGTCGGCAAGAGGGCCTCTTTGTGGCTTCAAGACTTCCTTCTGGACTTTCAAGAATTGCAACGACGCTGCGACGAGCTGCCCTTTTTAGGCGTCAAGGGCGCGACGGGAAGCCAGGCCTCTTTCCTTACCCTCTTTCAGGGAGATGAAAAGAGAGTCGAAGCGCTCGACCGCTACGTCACCAAGGCGATGGGATTTGCAAAAAGCGTCCCTCTCTCCTCTCAAACCTATTCCAGAAAGTGGGATCAGCTCCTCGTAAGCTCCCTCGCCTCTTTTGCAACGTCCGCTCATAAAATGGCTTCGGACATCCGCCTGCTCGCCCACTTAAAGGAGGTGGAAGAGCCCTTTTTAAAAAGCCAGGTCGGCTCCTCTGCCATGCCCTACAAGCAAAATCCTCATCGTTCCGAGCGCATCTGCTCGCTCGCGCGCTATCTCATCTCGCTGAGCGAAAACCCCGCCTATACGGCCGCCGCCCAATGGCTCGAGCGCAGCTTAGACGATTCTGCAAACCGCCGCTGCTCTCTCCCTGAGTCCTTTCTGTGTGCAGACGCGCTTTGCAACGAACTCATCCACCTGACAAGAGGGCTTACCGTCTCCGAGCGCTTCATCAAAAAACACCTGGAGGAAGAAATTCCCTTTCTTGCTCTGGAAAACATTTTGATGGAATCTGTCAAAAGAGGAAAAGAGCGCCAAACCATCCATGAATGCTTGCGCAGCCACGCGCTTAAAGCTAAAGAGCAACTCAAAAAGACCGGCATCCTCCCCGACCTCTTGGGCGCTCTTGCCCAAGACCCCCAAATCGCGCTCTCTGACGAAGAGATTAAAAGAGCGGCATCCGAAAGCTCCCTTGTGGGACTCGCCCCCTCTCAAGTGATGCGCTTTTTGAACGAAGAAATCGCTCCTCTTCTTGCTTCTCTTCCCCCCTTAAAGGTTAAGATCCCCGATCCCCAAGTGTAATTGGAAGCCCAAGGCTCTTCCACGCTCCAAATCCCCCTTCGTACACCTTGATTTTTCCAAAAGGAAAGCCCTTGTGGATGAGAATGCGCGCCGCACTCAGACTGGACGAACAAAGACCCTCCCCGTCAGTTCCGCTGCAATAGAAGACTTTATCTTTGTCTTGCGGAATTTCTGCAAGCCGCCCTTCCAACTCTGTCAGAGGAATGCTCACTGCTCCTTCGATATGACCTTCTTCAAACTCTTTTACATCTCTCACGTCGACGAAGAGCACGTCTGTAAAACTCCTGTACATGTACCACACTTCTTCGGTCCCTATGCGAAGGGGCTCCTCTTCGCCTTTTACGATCACTCCTGTGACAAGCGGAAAACGATACCGCTTCCAAAAGGAGATTCCATCCAGATTCCAAACATGTTTAAAGCCCATCTTGCGTAAAGAGATCGCCACCCATCCCGACCGATGGCCCGCTCCACAGTAAGTCACTACCATTTCATCCTTAGGCGTCTTTTCCAAAATCTCCATTAATGCGGGATCTTTTCGATCAAATTGGCTCTTGGGAAAATGAAGCGCCCCAGGAATGTGCTCTTCTTCAAATTCATTTTTTTCCCTCACGTCCAAAAGAAGAATCTTCTCCCTCTTTTGCTTGCGTTCATAAAGCTCCTTAGAGCTGATGCAGATAGGCCTCTCCTGTAGCTCTTTAGATCGCAAGACAAAAGCGCTGAGCCGCTCGCGCATAAAATGCTCCCTCTTCCATCCTGTAAACTCCGGCATGAGCGCGGCAAAGAGAAAAAGAACAACAAAAAGCTTTCTTTCTTTCAGTTTTGTCATCTTTTTTTTAAGAGAGTTCAAGCCTTCGACTTCTCGAGCAGCTCCTGATAGGCGCTCTGCAGTTTTTTTCGCGTCTCCTGCATCAGGGCGTGCGCCATCTTGGCCTCATCCATCTCTTTGAGCGCCTTTCTAAGCAGCTGCATCTCTTGCTGGAGGTGCTGTTTAGAATTTAAGATAGCACTCTCTGCAAAATATCTTTTCAAGGCCTTCTTAAAAGGACTCTCTTCTAAAGAAGGGGCGAGATCTTCTAAAAAATCAAGATCTGCCAGCGAAGAGAGTATATTTTTTCTTCTCTTTTTTCTCATAGGAACTATACCGAAAGCACTTCAAAAATTAGATTTGGGCCGACGCGAAAGCTCCCCCAGGCTCGACGATCGCACGTCGCCCAATATGACAATAGGGGGCAAGATGCGATCGTTGAACCCCGAAGCATTGGCGCAGCCGAAATTCCAATTTTTCAAGCGCGTTCAGTATAAAGTAAATAATTACTTCTAATCCCCTTCATACAAATACTTGTCTATTTTTTCAAGATATAGCCCAATTAATCGACGTCTTTTTCCATTTTTGCAAGAAGGCATTTGTTTTGGAAAAATGACGACAGCCGAAAAAACCGCTAGAGGCGGAATAGGGCGAAGGATGAGCCGCCATCAAGACAAGATGAGGCCCCTTGCCCATCTGAATGATCCGGTGGTATTTTTCTTGAGCGGACTTTCCCCAAAGAAGAAAGACCAAGGGATCTTCTCTTTTAAAGAGAAGCCGAATGACTGCATCGGTAAATTGCTCCCATCCTTTGCCAAAATGGGAGCGGGGCGCGTTAGCGCGCACGGTAAGGGTCGCATTGAGCAAAAGCACTCCCTGCCGCGCCCAGGGCGTTAAACAGCCCGTGGCGGGCGGATCGATCCTTGCATCTTCTTTAAGTTCGATAAAGATGTTCTTAAGAGAGGGCGGCTTCTCGATTCCGCAGGGAACGCTAAAACTTAAGCCATGAGCTTGTCCTGCTCCATGATAGGGATCCTGACCGACGATGACGACCTTGACGCACTCGTACGGAGTTTGACAAAAGGCATGAAAAATTAGAGGTTCGGGAGGGTAGATAAGAGCTCCTTGGGCCTTTTCCTTTTCTAAAAAAAGCTTCAGATCGCGGATGTAGGGAAGGGAAATCTCTTCTTTTAGCCTTTCTGCCCAGCTTCTTTCAAGTTTCATCATTGGATTTTCAATTTATTACTTTTCAAACAAAATATATATAGCTACACTATGAATTAAAAGAAAGAGAATAGTTCGATGCCTTTCAGGAAATCCCTGGTTTCTCAGATCCTTATCCTTTTTTTTCTTTTCTTTACTCCTCACCTTTTATCAGCATTTACTAAACCCAGCAATGGAGCGAAAGCTCAACTCTTGATTCCGGATCCGATGCCTCCCGAAGCACATCCAAAAAACTGAAGAGGCCCTCGATACTTTAAGAAAATCTCTTTCAGAAGAAGAACAGAGCCACGAAATCTCTCTTCTAAAACGGATCAATGTCAGTCTGCAATCTCTTCGGGAAACGCGTACACCCCTTCCTCCTGTCATCTTTGTAAAAAAGGAGTTTTTTTCACAATATGACCTGCCAGACCTGATCCAACTGGGAAAGTCTCTAAGAGAACATGAAGTTGCTTTCCACTCCCAGACTAACAAACTTCTTACTTCAGACAACAACGTCAAATCGGAAACAGCCTATTACAACACCCTCCTTGCCCACTACCTCACAACATCCGAAAAATCGAAGGATCGCCTCACTCTGGGAATCGAGGTCATCCTCACCAAACTCGAACTTGTGCACCATCAACACCGCCACCAGCTTCTCGCCCTTCAGCTTGAGAAGCAAAAGAGCCAGATTAGCCTCATCAGAGAAGAAATCACCTATGCCCGTACACATTTCCAACCTTCCAAAGATCGTTTGCCCCAGCTCGAGGAGGAGATCTCCGGGGCGGAAAAGCAACTCCTCTTGAGCCAAACGGAAGCTTTCCGCGCTCTGACCAATTTGAATCGAAAATTAGACCCCCAGCTTTTTTCTCAGCAAGAACGCGAGAGCGCCGCTCAATCCGTCTTAAGAGCAAACATCAAAGCCGCCCTGGCGAACCTGACGCTCATCAATAAAAAGATCCAAAAAGAGATCCTTCTTCCGGCAACAGAGTCCGAGAACAAAAAAGCCTCACTTCTCGAACAGCTCTCTCTTTGGAGCGATGAGCTTGCAAAAATTCAAAAAGAGAGCCTGGACTGGAAACGGCAGACTAATGAAGAGATGGAGAGCACGCTAAAAAAGCTCTCCCAAGAGACCATCGAGCCGCAGGAGATGCTCTCCGAACGCAAAGCTCTTCTTCTTGTAAATGAAACCTTTCTGAACCTGAACAAGCTGGACAACGAACTCTTTTTAAACGACTTTCTCCTTCAACAATTAGACCTTCTCTTTAATGAAAGATATGCAACAATTTGGGAGCGTTTTCAAATCACCTTGAGTCAATCTTTTTCCTATTTGAAAAAGCACACGGCCTGGTTCGACGAAAGTCTTTTTAAAATTGGCGATACCCCCATCACGCCTTTGGCCATTTTTAAGGCGCTCTTCATTGCGCTGATTGCCTACTTTCTTGCAAAAGGCGTCCAAACGCTGATCAAAAAGCTCGGCGAGCGCTACAGCGCCCTCGAAGAGTCGGCAATCTACACCTTAAGCCGCGTCGTCTACTACTGCATCTTCTATATCGGCCTCTTTATTGCCATCACCTCATTTGGCATCGAACTCACTGCCATCGCCTTCATTGCAGGTGCCGTGACCTTTTGGATTGGGTTTGGGCTGGTTCCCGTCGTGACGAACTTTGCATCGGGCATCATCGTTCTGATCGACAAGAACATCCGCAAGGGAGACCTGGTGCAACTGGAGTCAGGGGAGACCGGAACGATTGCAGAGATGAATGTACGTACAAGCGTTTTACATACGGAAGACGGCAAGCAGATGATCATCCCCAACACCGAACTTGTCATAAAAAAAATCACCAACCGCTCACGCCTGATCGGCGTCCACATCCTGACCATCCCCTTTCAAGTAGCTCCTCTTGCAGATAAGGATAAGATCCAAGAGATCGTCATCAAGGCTGCGAAGGACCTCGCCACCACCTCGGTTCACAAAGAGCCTCAGCTCTATCTTAAAGAATTTGACAACCACTCCCTCTCTTTTGAACTTAGGGTGTGGATTGCGCGCAAAGAGGCGAAAAAAGAGTCCCAGGCGCTCTACTCCTCCTATCTATGGGCCCTTGAATCCGCCCTGCGCAAGCACGAAATCCCGCTTTAGGCTCTTGACGAAAAGCCTCTTTCTCTCTAAAATTTAAAAATCTTTAAATTTTATCTAAACTTTTATGAATGATCTCTCAGAAAATAATCTCATTCGCTTTAAGAATCTCTCTAAAAAAAAAGAAAATCTATTCGCTAATTTCAAAGTGAAAGGCCTCCGAGGAGGCGTGCATTTTTCTGCTTCAATTTCTGTGGATATTTCTGCAGCCGAAGTGCATCCTGGAGACGTTTTAGAAAAGATCATTGAAGAGTGCGCCCGGATTGGCATCAAGGAATTTAGACGGGCGGAATTTCAATTTGAGGGCATTTCCTCTATTTAGTCGTTTTTTACCTGGGTGTAGCGCAGCTTGGCTAGCGCACTTGCATGGGGTGCAAGAGGTCGGAGGTTCAAATCCTCTCACCCAGATTCTTTTATACGAGTGAGTTACGAGTGAATCGTAGCTGCTGAGCGAGCAGTAAAAACTTGCAATGCGCCAGGGCTGTGGCAGGTAGCGCACATTAAGATGTCTTCTCTAGTATTTACAGTTTTTAAGTGAGTTATTAAGGTGAGAAATTCCCACGTCCCTTCCTTTGAAATGTATGCCAGAGAGGACGGCATCTCCCCGATATCTGACTATCAAAAAATGTACAAAGTCGATGACCTACGCCTTATTTGTAGGACATCAAATTTTCTAAAAAAATCACAAAACCTGATAGGAGGTTATTATGGCAGCAGTTACAGCAGCTGAAGATAAAAGCACCTATATGCCAGAAGCTTTATATTTACATCACGATGAAATGTTTGAGACTTCTGCAACTGTAGTAGAAGTTGGAACCGCGCAAATTAAGCAGAAAACTTATTATTGGATTCGACTTGATCAAACAATCTTCTATCCACAAGGAGGGGGGCAATTGAGCGATATAGGAACGATCAATGATGTGCCTGTAGATTATGTCCATCGCGTTAACAGCGGAGTGAGGGATATCTTCCAGATTACTCATTGTTTCGAGAAACCCATAGATTTTGCCGTTGGGTCAAAGGTAGTATTAAAAGTTGATGCAGCAAATCGCCTACTCAATTCACGATGGCACACAGCTGCTCATGTAATTGGACATATCATTGAAACGACTTTCGCTCAGTTCAAGCCTTTTGGTGGTGAGTGTTTTCCCGGACAGGCGCATATGAAATTTAGATCTGAGGTTGATCAGTTCCCTTCAATCGGAGAAGTCCAAGACGCAGTTAAAGAAGGGTATGCCCGATTGTTACAAGAAAATCCTCCGATTCGCATCTGCTCAGAGAGTATGACAAGAGAATTAGTCATCGGAAAATTCCCACCCGTCGGGTGCGGAGGCACTCATGTTTATAGTATTAAGGAAATCGGCAAAGAGTTAACAGCTGTAGGAGTGAAATGCTCCAGAAAAAAAGGCGAGTTTACGATGTCGGTTAAATATTCAGTAGCTTCATAGGATGAAAAATCTTACGTTTCCGGGCCCACTATTCTGTGGGCCTATTAGGATCAGAAAAAATGAGGGGTCTTTGTCCTTAAATATTCAACATAACTGTTTCTGCATCTTGTGAAGAACCTCGTTTCATATGAAACTTGAATGACAATAGATATAAAAAGAAACCAGATAAACAGAGGATTGAGCAAAACAAAAAAACACTCATCCCTGATTGCAACAGCCACCCTCCTGCAAAATTTCCCATAAAAAAACCGAGATATGACCAGCTTTCAGAACCAAGATAAGAACCTCGAAATTCAATCGGCGCCAAATCAATCAAGTATTTTGTAGTCGTTGGAATCAAAAGCATTTCTGCAAATGAAAACAAAACCATCAATCCGATGCAATTCAAGTAACTAAAAGAACAAAAACCATATCCAACAAAAACAAAGCAAAGCAACAAAGATCCGATTAGCAAAAGAGGCTTTGATTTTTGTTTACTAAGAAGTCGTGTCAAAAATAAACCTAATATGATCACAGAGATAGGATTAGTAATGATCATTGCATGATAAAGATGACTTTCATTTCCTGAGATCGATTTAATAATTTGAGGAAAGGTAGAAAATATCTGTGAATAGGTCATCGTAAGACATAGATTGGCTCCCATAAGAAACAAAAATGGGGTATTTCGCCTCATGTGATTGAATACCATCCTTAAATCAACCCTCCTTTCATTCTCACCCCTTTCTGTATTCATTTTCACAGGTTTGACCGACATGAAAACAGTTAGATATAAAATAATAAGAAGACTCGTCCCCACAAAAGACAATCTAAAGCCCAATGGTAAAAATAGAGCTCCGAGTAAGGGACCAATCACCGCTCCCGCATTAATGGCTAAATATCTAAAGCGCAGTAGAATTGAATGAAGCTCTGAAGAGACCGATTTCGCAATGATTGTTGTTGCTGTTGGCTCAAAAATGGCAGTAGAAACAGCTAATAAAATATTACAAATTAAAAAATGAAAAAAACTAGTCGAAAATGCCAGACCAATAAAGGCAATAGAACTTGTAGACAAGTTTAATATGACAATTTTTTTTGGATGAAATCGATCGGAAGCATTCGCGCCAATTGCTCCGATAAAGGAAGCAAAAAAATAGTGGCTTCCTAAGATAATTCCAATATCGATTGCTGAAAAATCCAAATCACTTAAATGTAAAGCCAAGAAAGGATAGCTCATAAAAAGAGCCATTCTAACAAAAAAAAAGCCGCAAATTAGAAGCCAAAGATATCGAGACAATTTCATCAATCCTCAAATTCCACTAATTTTCACTCCGCATCTCGGGTCAACTTATGAATAAAAATACTGCAAAAGCCGTCATGCTAAGTTTGCAACACAACATTTTTTTAGTGCAATTTTCAAAGAATCCATCTCCTCCTCCAGTCCAATTGATATTCTAAGAGAATGAGGGACTTGCATCGAACTGTTAGCAACGAAAATATTAGAATCAAGGAGTGTCTGAAAGACTGCTTTTTCATCATGAAACTGCACAAGGAGATAATTAGCTTCGCTTGGAAACACCCTTACAACAAGATCCATATTAGCAAGAAATTCACACAGTTTATTTCTTTCTTTGATCATTTTATTCTTATATTCTAAATGAATTCCAATCTCATTTATTTTATTTATTAACAAATCAAATGACGATTGTGGGAAGCTGAACATTGTTTTAATCAGATGCAGAACAGACACGATTGGCGTTGAGGCAATAACCATCCCCGCCCTCACTCCCGCAAGACCCCAAAATTTAGAGAACGACCTAAGGACAATCAAATTATCATATTTTTTTATCCATTCGACGTAGGAAGGATAGTTACTCCATTCAATATATGCTTCATCCATTATGACTATACCTGCAAAATTCTTAAGAATGGTTTCAACTTCCGATTGTTTAAGCAGAGTTCCCACAGGATTGTTCGGAGAACACAAAAAAAGAATTTTTGCTTCGTGCGCCAATATTTTATCAATATTTAGAGTATCATAGTTTTCACCTAGCAAAGGAATATCAATAACTGAGACATTTTCTAAATGCGCTCTATGAGAATAATATGGAAATGCAGGACTTGCAATTATTACAGAATCTTGGTTTGGCTCACAAAAACCCCTGATAATTAAATCAATCGCCCCTGCCGACCCAGAAGATAAAAATAAATCTTCAATTTTCAGAGATGTTTTATTAAGCTTAATATGCCCAAAACCATCTAAACAAGATAGATATTTAAGCAAAACTGAATCAACATTTGATTCAGGATAGAATCTATATTTATCAGAGGAGAAATTGTTTAGATTAAGATTCAAAACGATGGAATCACTACGATTTGAGTAACCGGGGATCGCCGTAGTTATGTTTTTGAGCATTAGCAAGTGTTTTCTAGCTAATTTATGAAACATTTCCACACCCATTTCATTCTATGTACCAAAAAAAAACTCGAACCAAATCATTGCTACTATCTTTGCATTACTTGCATAAGTAGAACACAAATTTATCGATTTATCTTCAATCCCCAAAAATAACTATTGGGAATTGGAAGTTTCACCTCTTTCTCAATGGAAAAGCCGGCTATATCAAAGAGCTCAATGATTTTAGAATAGGAACGAGGTTTGACTCCTCTTAAACTATGGATGTACTCAAAGCCCGGATAAAAAATTTCCGGTCCGAGATAGTCTTGCTCTTCATCTATCGTATCTAGAAGCAAACAATACCTCGCAGATGGAAATATCTCTTTATAATGTTGAAATACCTCGCAGCATAACGAATCAGGCAAGAAATGATGTGATAGAAAAGCTTGCATAAAGATATCTACATCTGGCATTTGTTCATTCAATTTGATCACATCTGCCTTTTCAAATTTAACCTTTTTTTTCTGAGTTTGAGGTTGCGCAAGCGCCTCCAGAATAGCCCCTTCAGAAAAATCTATTCCAAGTCCGGTAGTTTGGGTCATCTTGCAAATCCGAATGAGACGACTCCCATCTCCGCATCCTAAATCACACACTCTTCCCTTTGGATTGATTTCGCTAATAAAATTTGTGACTTCGGCATCAACACATTGCCTACCTAACAGAGCAGATGATCGAGCCACTGCCGCCCCATCAGTATGTTCCTCACTCAAAACGTTCTTCGCTGACATTGCAATCTGCACTTGATTGGCTAAAAAGTTTCTGTATCCTCCAAACCACAGAGTAAAACTCCCAATATGATTCAAAACATCTCGGCCAAAATCCGTTAGCGTATAGATGGTTATATCCTTCTCGCTTCTTTGATCAAGCAACCCTGATCTACAAAGAGCTTTCAATGCAGCATTAATTACCAGTGCATTACGTGTGCGAATGATCTCATGTTCCTCTGAAAGCCTATTCTTTTCAGCCAATAGCTGAAGAACCCCCATAGACTCTAATACTAATAAGGCATTGCATGTTATTCCAGATGTAAAAAGCTCTTTAGTTTTTTTACCACATGCTTTCAACTCAGTATTTTCCTTTTTGTCTAGAGCAATTTGCATTGTTCCTCCCTTAAAATCCTCTGTGCTGGATAAAAAATAAGTTGATGACAAGGACTCGCTGAAGAGCGATCATATCTCGTTGAGTTTCAAACAGCGAGGTACAATGAAACACATCAGCTAGTTGCGAGCAATTCTATCCCGCTTCTTTGATTGGCGCAAGTGGCGTCTCGACTGTCTAGGGCAAATCATTCAGGCTCTGTTCGT
>Ga0209211_10005631_pt1 | contig 18602 bp, 18 predicted proteins | sample RifGroA2_FD_183992 | JGI IMG/M metagenome (GOLD analysis project Ga0209211, IMG submission 183992) | Groundwater microbial communities from Rifle, Colorado, USA - Groundwater A2 (SPAdes) (version 2) | ecosystem: Environmental > Aquatic > Deep subsurface > Groundwater | place: Rifle, Colorado... | reverse complement strand
CTCAGCCGCTGTTTATCCCTGGCCGAATTTACACGCCTCCTGATGTCATCAGATTTCTCACCTGTACTATCTGTCCTGATCTCCTTTGAAGTCACCGGCGGGAGACTTATATGTATGTCTATACGGTCCAATAAAGGCCCGGATATCTTACTGCGATATCTCTGAATCTGAAGTGGTGAACAAAGACAGTTCCGGATAGTTGACGAAAAGTAGCCGCAAGGGCATGGATTCATGGCGCCTATCAGCATAAATCTGGCAGGATATGTAACTGTACTCCCTGCCCTTGAAATAGTAATGTGCTTATCCTCCATAGGCTGTCTTAAGACCTCTAATACATCTCTCCTGTATTCAGGCATTTCATCCAGAAATAAGACCCCGTTGTGCGCAAGACTAATTTCTCCGGGCCGCGGTGTGCTTCCGCCGCCAACCATCCCTGCATATGATATTGTATGATGGGTAGGCCTGAACGGCCGTGAAGAGATAACAGGATCATCCTTTTGCAGTACTCCGGTAAGGCTGTATATCCTGGTTGTCTCAATAGTCTCTTCAAAGCTGATATCAGGAAGTATAGTAGAAAGCCTCTTTGCAAGCATGCTTTTGCCTGACCCGGGCGGGCCAACCATCAGTACATTATGACCACCTGCTGCAGCCACCTCTAATGCCCTCTTGGCCTGTTCCTGCCCCTTAACATCGGACATATCCGTATCGTATCCTGATTTATTTGAAAATTGAGCAAGGGAATCTTTGGCATACGGTTTCGTTAAGCACTTCCCATCAAGGAATTCAAAAGCCTGCAGAAGGCTCTCTACCCCATAAACGTCAATTCCCCCGATCATTGCCGCTTCAGCAGCATTTTCCGAGGGAATAAGCAGCCCCTTTAGTCCTGCATCCCTGGCTGCTATCGCCATAGATAATGCCCCCCGCAAAGGTTTTATTTGACCATACAGGGAGAGTTCTCCAATGAACATATAGTCCGTAATATTCTCACTTTTAATAAACCCTTCTGCACACAAAATTGCTATTGCAACAGGGAGATCATACAAAGCGCCTTCTTTTTTGACATTGGCAGGCGCAAGATTTACAGTTATCTTCTTTGGCGGGAGTTTAAATCCGGCATTTCTCAGGGCAGACCTTACCCTTTCCCTGCTTTCCCTTACTGCAGTATCAGGGAGCCCTACTATAGTAAACATTGGAAGGCCGTATACCAGATCTACTTCCACTTCCACTATCGAGGCATCAACACCGTTTATCATGCTGCTCAACACTCGCGCTAACATATTTCATAACCATTCTATTCACTGCCGGAAATCCTGAGTACATATGTGCCATATCCTTCTCTCTTCAGCACTTCGGCAACTTCCTGAGCATCAACCATTGACAGAAATTTACCAATCCTTATTTTAAAGACCGGCGTCCTCCCCGCGCTATTTTCCTTTGTAATATACGGGGCAAATCCTCTTGACCTGAGCTTGCCCGCAAGCTTATTTGCCGCTGATTCCTGCTTAAGCGCCCCTAACTGAACAGTGTAAACAATATTGTCTTTACTTTTATCCGTAATTTTCCCTACAATCTCACCGTCAATCTTCGACATCTTTTCTTCATGAAGAACCTCTATATCTACATCTTTTTCCTTTTCTATGGTTGATTTTTCAGGCTCCACATCTAATGGGGTTATATCACCTTCTTTGCTGTTCAGCACCTTATAGAATGTAAAATCATCCGTTCCCTTTTCTTCATCTGCAGGCATATGATCATCCTGCTGTTTATCACCCGTATAAATATTGCCTGGAGTCAGATCATGAGATAGTGTCCCGCCCCTTGTCTTCAGGACAATAAAAACAACCGCAATCACAAAAGAGAATGCAAGTATCGCAATAAAATATATTGTACGATTTGATTTTTTCTTATTAAACTTATTTTTCCTGAAGTTTCTTATTTCACGCAATTGTCACTCCATTCCCCATCAAATTATTAACATTGCATCGCCATAACTATAGAACCTGTATCTCTGTAAAACAGCCTCATCATATGCCCTGAGTATATTCTCCCTGCCGGCAAGGGCCATAACGAGCATAATGAGCGTTGATTTAGGGAGATGAAAGTTTGTTATCATGGCATCTACTACTTTAAACTTAAAGCCAGGATAAATAAAGATCCCGGTCTCCCCTTCTGCAGGCCGCAAATCTCCGGTTAGTGCCGCCTGTTCGAGTGCACGGACAGAAGTAGTCCCGACTGCAATAACACGTCCCTTCTTTTCCCTTGTTTGTCTGATAAGATCTACTACCTCTTTACTTACATTGAACCGTTCATGCTCCATCCTGTGCCGGTCTATAAACTCGGACTTGACAGGCCTGAATGTCCCGATACCTACATGCAGTGTGACATATACAGTGCGGATACCCTTGAGACTTAAATTACCGAGCAGCTCATCTGTAAAATGCAGTCCTGCTGTAGGCGCTGCGATAGCACCCTCCTCAGATGCATATACTGTCTGATATCGCTCCCTATCTTCCGTAGAGGGGGCCCTCCTTATATATGGAGGAAGGGGCATTTGTCCAATCTCCGAAAGGAGTTCTTTCCAGTCAGAGGTATAATGAAACTTTACAATGTAGTTTGTCCCGTATTTCCCTGTTACCTCGCACCGGCAGGTTTTGGAAAACCTGATTATTGTCCCCTCCTTCAGTTTCTTGTTTGAAATTACTTCCCATCTGTTTTCACCTGACTGCTTGATAAGCAGCAGTTCAACCCGTCCTCCGGTCTCTTCCTTTTCCCCGATAAGCCTGCATGGGAAGACCCTCGTATTGTTCAATACAAGGATATCACCGGATCTGAGATACTCACCAATATCTGAGAATGTCCTGTGTGCTGTTTTCCCATTAATCCTGTCCAGTACCAATAACCTTGACTGGTCCCGCTTTTCTAATGGATATTGGGCAATTAACAAAGGGTCAAATGGATAATCAAAATCAGTAATATTTAACATGAACTTAAAATTATATTCTGCTGAAGATAAGCCTAATAAGCAATGAGAGGGCCAAACTTATTATCAAACTCGTACTGTGCAACCGCTATTTGCTTCCCAATCGCCTTTCCTGAAACACGGGAGACATATCACGGAGATTATTCACTACATCTTTAAATACATCAAGAAAATAAGTAAGCTCTTCTTCCGTATTATCTTTTCCTATAGTTATACGAATTGAACTTCTTGCTTCCTCATATGATAGACCTATAGCTGTCAGGACGTGGGACGGCCCTTTCATGGCTGCCGTACATGAAGACCCTGCAGATATAGCGATGCCTTTAAAATCAAGATTAATGACCATAGCCTCGCTGTCAACAAAGTCTACGGAAACATTGATGTTGTTAGGCAGCCTTTGGCTGCTGTGCCCATTCAGCCTCACGCCTTCTATCTCCAGAAGTGATCTGACCAGTTTGTCTCTAAGAGAAGCGATGTATACTATCTGTGCATCCATTTCAAGCATTGAAAGCTGAACAGCCTTTCCTATTCCTACAATTCCAGGTACGTTCTCGGTACCGGCGCGCAGATTAAACTCCTGATACCCACCGAATAAATATGGAGATATCGCAGTACCCTTTCTGACATAAAGCCCTCCGATGCCCTTTGGTCCATAGAACTTATGGCCTGAAAAAGAGAGCAAGTCAACATTAATTTCATCCACTTTAACCGGTATATGAGAGAATGCCTGCACTGCGTCTGTGTGAAAATACACGCCTCTTTCCCTTGCTATTGTCCCAATTTCATTCAGCGGCTGTATAGTGCCTATCTCATTATTGGCATTCATTATCGAAATCAATACAGTTTCTTCTGTAATAGCGTCTTTCACGTCATCCGGGTCAACCATGCCGGCACTATCAACCGGTAAATATGTTATCCTCCAGCCTTCCCGTTCAAGGAACCTGCATGGTTCCAAAACAGCCTTATGCTCTATCTGAGAGGTTATTATGTGATGTCCCTTATCCCTGTTTGCATATGCAGTCCCGAAAATAGCAAGATTATCAGATTCAGTCCCGCCGCTTACAAAGATTATCTCTTCATCCTTTGTTCCAAGCATCTGAGCGACCCTGTATCTCGCCTCATTTATTGCATTCAAAGTCTCTTTCCCAAAAAAATGTACACTGGACGGATTACCAAAGCTCTGTTTAAAATAAGGCTGCATTGCCTCTATCACTTCAGGCCTTGTAGGAGTCGTTGCTGCATTATCAAGATATATTCGCTTCATTTTCCCTCTATCTTTTTTGTGTATGCCTGATTAATATTTCTGCTATCTGTACAGCATTAGTCGCCGCACCTTTTCTGAGGTTATCTGCAACTATCCAGAGATTCAACCCATTTGGAATTGACTCATCTTCGCGTATCCTGCCGACAAAAACCTCATCCTTACCTGCAGCATCAACCGGTACAGGGTAGATATTCCTCCCCGGGTCATCATAAACCAGGACACCGGGTGCAGACGATAGTATTGCCCTCGCCTCATTTGCACTCAGATGCTCTTCGGTTTCAATGTTAACAGATTCCGAATGACCAATATATACAGGTACCCTCACCGTCGTTGCCGTAATTCTTAAGCTGTCATCCTCCATGATCTTTTTAGTCTCATCTACCATCTTAACCTCTTCCTTTGTATAAGCATTATCAAGGAAAGCATCTATATGGGGAATACAGTTAAAGGCTATCTGATGCGGGAATACCTCAACTTTAACATCCCCGAAGCTGAGCAGTGATTTTGTCTGCTCGAAAAGTTCATCCATCGCCTCCTTACCCTTGCCGGAAACAGATTGAAATGTTGTGACAACAATTCGTTTTATCTTTGCCTTGTCATGCAATGGTTTTAATGCTACTACCATTTGTATTGTAGAACAATTCGGGTTTGCTATGATGCCGTTATGTTTAAGAACCGCATCAGGATTAACCTCAGGAACAACCAGTGGGACATCCGGATTCATCCTGAAGGCAGAACTATTATCAATGACTACAGTCCCGGCACGGGCTGCTATCGGGGCATACTGCAGGCTTATCTTTTCCCCTGCAGAAAAAAGGGCTATATCTATACCATTAAAAACATCCTCCTGCAGCAATTCAACTACAAGGTCCTGATTCATAAAAGTCATGGATTCTCCTGCAGATCTCTCTGAAGCAAAAAGTCTTAGAGACTCCACAGGAAATTTACGCTCTTCAAGTAAATTAATCATCTCCTTACCAACAGCCCCTGTTGCCCCGACTATTGCCACATTATATTTTTTCTTCTTTAGCATCTCTCCTTAGCATCTCTCCTTTTTAGGCATTAATTTCCGGTTGTGAACATCCACACATATGGTACTCCCACAAGCTGCTTCCCTTCCTTTGATTGCCCCTGCTTTATTACACACTGATACATACTGTTAACACTTAATGGATCGTATGGTCTGAACACCAGAACAGTATATGAATCAAGCCATCTTAATGACCCGTCAACCCGGACTCCATGCGCCAATAAATCAAAACCAATATCAGTGCCAGGTTCCAATGCTTCACTAAATCTTATACTGATATCTGTATATCTCGAAATATTAAAGTCACCACTGGCCGGGTATGTAGAAACGATGTACGGGCCATCCTGATACTGACCTGGCTCTATAGTTGCACAACTTCCTGAAAATAAGATTATGCAAAGGGACGCAGAAACCAATATATTATTCAATTTCATTAAGAATTAAATCCGTCATTTCCCTGGTGCCTGTAAGTTTTTGCCCGGCGGACCAGATGTCCGGCGTCCTGTAGCCTTTTTCCAGCACCCTGGTTACAGCAGTATCAATAACTGAACAGGCGCCATCGAGTTTAAATGAATACTTAAACATCATTCCTACAGATAGTATAGTGGCTATAGGGTTTGCCTTATCCTGGCCGGCAATGTCAGGTGCGCTCCCGTGAATCGGTTCATACATTGCGACATCTCCGCCAATACTTGCAGATGGCAGCATCCCTATTGACCCTGTCAGCATCGCTGCCTCATCACTTAAAATGTCGCCAAACATATTAGTCGTCAGTATCACATCAAACTGTTTAGGGTACCGGATCAACTGCATCGAACAGTTATCCACATACATATGTGTCAACTCAACATCTTTATATTCTTTATGAACATTACTGACAATACGCCTCCACAACTCCGATGATTCCAGTACATTTGCCTTATCCACTGAACAAACATTCTTCCTGCGTCCTCTCGCTACTTCAAACGCAAGCCTGGCTATCCGCTCTATCTCGGACGTAGTATAAACCTCAGTGTTTATCCCCTTCTCCTGCCCATCTGTCTTCTCAATCCCTCTTGGTTTTCCAAAATAAATACCGCCGGTAAGTTCCCTGATTACCATGATATCAATACCATCAATTACTTCCCGTTTCAGCGAAGATGCATCAGCAAGTGCAGAGAATAGTTTTACCGGCCGTAAATTACCATAGAGTCTTAGTTTCTCCCTCAGACCAAGCAGTGCCCTCTCAGGACGTACTGAATAATCAAGACCCTCCCACTTCGGTCCCCCGACAGCGCCCAGAAGGACAGCATCGCTGTTCAGTGCCAGATTCAGCGAATCTTCCGGGAGTGGCATGCCAAATTCATCAATCGCACTTCCGCCAATAAGCGCATCCGCTGTCTTAATATTGATGTTATGTTTAAAGGCCACTGCATTAAGCACCCGCAGCGCCTGCGGGACGATTTCTTTGCCGATCCCGTCACCCGGAAATACTGCAATTTTGTACGTCTTGCCCATAATTATTTTTTGCTACCTGCTGCTCAACATTCCACTCTTTCGAGCATAAGCAAATATACCACCCGCCATGAGTATTTGTTCAACATCACCAAGCGGTTTTAATTGATATACCTTCCCTGTGGTTACATTCCTTAATGTACCTTTTTTCATTTCTATCTCTATTTCATCGCCTGTCCTGCATTCTGTGAACAGGTGTTCACCTGTCTCAAATGGTATATAAAAACCTCCGTCAACTGAATTTCTATAAAATATCCTTGCATAGGACTCAGCTACTACGGCTTCGACCCCTGCGATATTCAGTGCTTCAGGAGCGTGTTCTCTTGATGAACCACAACCGAAATTCTTTCCGGCAATAATTATATTAAATTCAGACCTGTGATTACCCTCATTTACAAACCTGATGTTACCTTCCGGCAGACCTGCCTGTGCATCAGGCACACTTGAAAGGGCATACCTGCCATATTGCTTTCGCTCTTCCGGGTCACTAAGGCTGTAAACTAAATGCTGAGCCGGTATGATCTGATCAGTGTCTATATCGTTGCCAAGGACGTAGGCTTTGCCTTTAATAATATCTTTCATTTAAATAAATTCCCTCGGATCCGTAATCTCTCCCTTTAAAGCTGAGGCTGCTACAGTAAGCGGTGATGCCAGATATACCTGTGACTGCTTCGATCCCATCCGCCCGGGGAAATTCCGGTTAGTGGTGGAAATACAGACTTCCTTCCCCTCTGTTCTGCCAAAAGTATCAGGCGGACCACCGAGACAAGCGGCACAGGATGCGCCGTCTGCTATCTTAGCGCCTGCATTCTTTAAAATAGAATATACACTCTCTCCATCAATCATTTCGTCCTTTAGCCGCTTTTCAACCTCAGTTGTGGAAGGGACAACAAACGTATCTACCCTGACGCTGTGTCCGCGCAGGATTCTCGCTGCTGCCCTGAAGTCCTCAAGTTTACCTCCTGTGCATGATCCGATATAGCATCTGTCTATTTTTGTTCCCTTCACCTCGCTTACAGTAGCCGTATTATCCGGAGAATGAGGTTTCGCTACAACAGGCTCAAGTTCTTTAAGATTGTACCTTCTTACAGATTCATATTCAGCATCTTCATCACCATAGATGACATCTATTTTACTTTTAGATCTTTCATTTACGAAACGTAAAGTCTTTGCATCAGGCGCTATAATACCATTCTTTCCTCCTGCTTCAATAGCCATATTGCATAGCGTCATTCTTTCTTCGACCGAAAGCATTGATATCCCTTCACCTGCAAACTCCATCGCCTTATATGTAGCGCCATCTACACCAATATCACCTATAATCTGCAGGATCATGTCCTTTGCCATCAGGTACGGCGGGACCTCTCCATCAAAAACGAACTTCATCGTCTGCGGCACCTTTAACCATAGTTTACCTGTCCCCATAATAAAGGCTGCATCAGTATTACCTATACCGGTCGCAAATTCACCAAAGGCACCGGCTGTGCACGTGTGTGAATCAGTACCAAAAAGAACTTCACCAGGTCTTGTATGTCCCTCTTCTGCCAGGGCTACATGACATACCCCTTTATAGTTTGGTGAACCTACATCATAGAAATATTTGATCCCCTGTTCAAGTGCAAATTCCCTCAGGATATCTATATTTCTTTTAGCATAAGGATCCTGTGTGAATACATAGTGATCCGGGATAATTACAACCTTCTCCCTGTCCCATACTTTAGCCCCTGCGCCAAATTCCCTTTTGAAAATCTCAATAGTTCCGGGACCACACACATCATGCGTCATAAGCACATCAACATCTACCCAAACATTATCACCAGGCGACACATGCCTTTTGCCGGCATGTTTAGCCAATATCTTTTCTGTCAGTGTCATTCCCATTTAAAACCTCTAAATTTTTAATTTCTTATAAGCCAGCCTGTTCAAAGCATTCAGATATGCCTTAGCGCTTGCCACTATAATATCCGTATCTGCCCCTTGCCCGACTACTGTCCTGCCGCCTTCTTCAACCCTTACTGTTACCTCACCGAGTGCATCAGTGCCGCCGGTTATAGCCTTTACTTCATACGACAGGAGGTGACTTGATGCCTGGGTAATTGACTTGATAGTCCTGTATGTGGCATCCACAGGGCCGTCACCTGTCGAAACATTCTTTACATCCTGTCCGTCTATTTCGAGTTCAACAGTAGCTGTAGGGGTTTTATCGCTTCCGCTCTCAACGTGTATATATTTTAACACATACTTTTCAGGAATACGGTAAACTTCTTCCGTTACTATTGCCTCAATATCTTCCTCAAAGACCTCCTTTTTCTGATCCGCAAGCCTCTTGAATCTCGCAAAAGCCTTGTTTATCTCCTCATCAGATAAACTATAGCCCATTTCTTCAAGTTTGTTCTTAAATGCATGCCGGCCTGAATGTTTTCCAAGCACCAGCTTGTGCATCTGTATCCCGACTGATTCAGGTGTCATTATTTCATATGTACGTTTATCCTTTAAAAGTCCATCCTGATGAATACCTGATTCATGGGCAAAGGCATTTGCGCCTACAATTGCCTTATTGGGCTGAACAACCATTCCGGTTATGGTACTCACAAGGCGGCTTGTCTTATATATCTCCTGTGTATTAATGTTTGTATCAGCATTTATAAACTGCCCCCTCGTCTTTAATGCCATCACAACCTCTTCAAGTGAGGCATTACCTGCCCTTTCTCCGATGCCGTTAATTGTACACTCTACCTGACCGGCGCCTGACAGGACAGCAGAAAGAGAATTTGCAACAGCAAGACCCAGGTCATTATGACAGTGAATACTAATTACAGCCTTATCAACATTGGGTACCTTGTTCATAATCCGTGATATCAGTTCACCAAACTCAACCGGCAATGCATATCCGACAGTATCCGGGATATTGATTGTTGACGCCCCTGCATTTATCGCAGCCTCAATTACCCTGCACAGGAAATCCACATCACTTCTTGATGCATCCTCTGCAGAAAACTCAACATCATCAGTGAATTGTCTTGCAAGTTTAACTGCGGCAACAGCCGCTTCAACAACCTCATCACTGCTCATCCTGAGCTTTCTCTGCATATGTATTTCAGACGTAGCTATGAATGTGTGTATCCTTGACCTCTCAGCAACAGATACAGCCTCTCCCGCCCTTTCTATGTCTTCCTTCCTTGCCCTCGCAAGAGCGGCGATAACAGGTCCCTTAATCTCATTTGCTATAAGCCTGACACCCTCGAAATCATCTTCCGATGCAATAGGAAACCCTGCCTCAATAATATCAACATTCAATTTAGCCAGTTGCCGGGCTACGACAAGCTTCTCTTCTTTATTCATGCTGGCCCCGGGACACTGTTCTCCATCCCTGAGGGTAGTATCAAATATTCTTATCTTTCTCAAATTAAATCTCCGTTACACGTTTTCTTCACCTGAAAATACCCATTTAAACCGCGGAGAACACAGAGAACGCAGAGGAAAAGATATAATTTCTTTATAATCTCTGCGAACTCTGCGGTCTCTGCGGTAAATTTTCATCTCCCTTTATGAGCCCCCGGCTCATGAGCTTTTCTTCTGACAATTCTGATTGCAGGGACAAGGAATCTTTCCACGGGCCCTGAAGATGCATACAGAACACAAAGGACAAAGAGCATAATCTGTGGTTCTGCCACAATCACAATAAGTATAAGAACTGCCGCCACCAAAGCAGAAAGCGGCTTCCTCTCACCAAGGTGTACATCCTTGAAACTTCTGTAACGAATGGTACTTACCATCAGATAAGCAAGCAAATATGTCATTATAAGAACCACTATAGGCCTTAACTCTTTCCCCATTTCAAGTATATGATGGTCAAAAATGACAGTAGTCACAATAAGACCTGCTGCAGCAGGAATAGGCAGCCCCAAAAAATACCTGTTATCTGATGAACCCGAAGAGCGCACGTTAAACCTTGCCAGTCTCATTGCGCCGCATACGATAAAAAGAAATACCGCCAACCATCCAATCTTACCGTATCCATTCAATGCCCAGGTATAAATAAGAAGCCCTGGCGCAACACCAAATGATACAAGGTCAGAGAGAGAATCAAATTCTACACCAAAACGGCTCGTAGAATTAGTAAGACGCGCGACCTTTCCATCAAAGCCGTCAAAGAGCATGGCAATAAGAATAGCGATAGCCGCTGTTACATAATCTGACTTGAATACGGCAACTATTGAGTAGAATCCGCAGAAGAGATTCGCTGCAGTCAGCACACTCGGGATAATAAATACCCCTATCTTCTTATTTGAGTCATCCTTCATATCTCCCCCCGTCTCCCCGCTTTAACACTACTTCATTATGGCAAGCACACTCTCGCCGGCCTTAACCTTCTGTCCTAATGATACCTTAACATCAGTGCCAACCGGCAGATACACATCCACCCTGGAACCAAACCTTATCAAACCAAATCTCTGTCCTTTTACTCCGTAGTCCCCTTCTTTCAACCAGCATACAATCCTTCTTGCAATTAATCCGGCAATTTGTATAAAAATAATTTTTTCACCGGAGGTGGTTTCAAGAACAACTGCATTCTGCTCATTCTCTAAAGATGCCTTTTCCAGATTTGCAGAGACAAACTTACCCGGGTTATACAGTATGTCAACCACCTTGCCTGTACAAGGCAAACGGTTTACATGCACATTAAAGAGGTTCATAAATATGCTGATCTTTATCATCCTCTTCTTCAGTATCCTGCTCTCATCCTCTTTAATATCTATTATCTTTCCGTCTGCAGGTGAAATGACAATATTATCACCTGCTGGCACATTGCGCTCAGGATTACGGAAAAACCATATTATGAACAGGGTAACTAAAGAGAATAAGAGAGCAGGTATTATAAGACCGGCCAAATAAAATATTAAAGATATAACCCCTGCGATAACTACAAACGGGATCCCCTCAATCGCTATAGGGGCCCGCTCCCTCTTCATCTATGCCTCCAGGCCGGGCTCAGTTCTTCTCCTTATCAACTAACTTGTCTTTCAAAAGCCAGGGCATCATTGCACGGAGCCTTGCGCCTACCTTCTCAACAGGATGATCCGCTCCCCTTTTTGTAAGCGCATTAAATACAGGACGATTGGCCTTATTCTCAAGTATCCACTCTCTTGCAAACTGACCACTCTGTATTTCATCAAGAATACGCTTCATCTCTCTTTTTGTTTCTTCATTTACAACCCTGGGGCCGCGTGTCAAATCCCCATACTGAGCAGTATTGCTGATGGAATACCTCATATTGGATATCCCTCCCTGATATATAAGGTCAACAATCAACTTTAGCTCATGAAGACACTCAAAATATGCAAGTTCAGGGGAATAACCGGCCTCAGTAAGGGTTTCATAGCCTGCCATTATTAGAGCAGTAGCGCCGCCGCAGAGTACTGCCTGCTCGCCGAACAGATCGGTCTCTGTCTCATCACGGAAGTTCGTTTCTATAATCCCTGTCCTTCCACTGCCAATGGCAGAGGCATAGGCAAGGGCAACCGCTTTTGTGTTCTTTGAAGGGTCCTGATGAATGGCTATAAGGGCCGGCACACCGCTTGCTTTAGAATACTCATGCCGGACAAGATGTCCAGGCCCTTTTGGGGCCACCATGAACACATTGATAGATGCATCAGGGACTATCTGGCCAAAATGGATATTAAACCCATGTCCAAAGGCAATGTATGTCCCCTTACGCAGATTAGCGGCTATCTCTTCCCTGTACAAATCACCCTGAAGCTCGTCAGGAACAAGTATCATAATGACATCCGATACACGGACCGCCTCACTGACAGATAACACCTCAAAACCTGCCCCCTCAGCCTTTTTCCATGAATTACCCTTTCTTAATCCAATTACAACCTCAGCGCCTGAATCCTTCAGGTTATTGGCATGGGCATGCCCCTGACTGCCATAGCCAATAATAGCAACCTTTTTATCAGTAATATGTTTCAGATCAGCATCCTTGTCGTAGTAAATATTCATTAAACCTCCATGTTATTTAGGGTTCCGTGATTCAGGGATTACGCCCTTACCCGCTTGACTTCCAGCATCGCAGGCACCTTAACATCTTCCCTTGCTATCGCTATTTTGCCTGTCCGGACAATCTCCTTGATCCCGAGCGGGCGCAGCAGATTTATTATTGCATCAATCTTATTTTCATCACCGGTAATTTCGACGGTATAAGTAACAGGCGTTGAGTCAACCACCCTCGCCCTGAATATCTCTGTAATCCTCAGCGCCTCACTCCTGTCTTCAGCCCTGCTTGTGTTAATCTTTATAAGCGCAGTTTCCCTGACTAAATAGTCCTTTTCCGCAAGGTCTACTACTTTGATAACATCTATCAGCTTGTTTAATTGCTTTGTTATCTGCTCAATTATACGTTCATCACCTTTGGTAACTACAGTTATCTGAGATGTAGATGGTTCAACGGATGGTCCAACAGAGATACTATCAATATTAAAACCCCTTCCGCTGAAAAGTCCTGCCACCCGCGACAGTACACCAAACTTATTTTCTACAAGTATACTTATTATGTGTTGTGAAACAGACATTCGTTATCCTTTATGCCAGAAGTATAGAATTCTTCTTAACCTTCCTGCGCTTTGCATCTTTTCCAGATTTTTCTTTTTCCTCAGGCGCGAATATCATATCGCAATTGCCGCCGCCGGCAGGTACCATAGGGTATACATTCTCTTCAGGTTCGACAACAAAGTCTATTATAACAGGTCTTTTAATACTGATGGCCTCTTTAATTACAGCCTCCACTTCGGATGAAGTCACTGCCCTCAGACCAACAGCGCCATACGCCTCAGCAAGTTTGACATAGTCGGGCGTATTGCCAAGGATACTGCCGGAGTAATGACGGTTAAAGAAAAGCTCCTGCCATTGTCTTACCATGCCGAGTGAACCATTGTTTAGGATTGCAACTTTAACAGGAAGATTGTTTGCAACTGCTGTAGCTATTTCCTGCGAGTTCATCTGAAAGCTTCCGTCACCGGCAAAATTAAATACCATCTTGTCAGGATAGGCCGCCTGCGCACCCAATGCAGCAGGAAGACCAAAGCCCATAGTCCCAAGCCCTCCTGATGTAAGACATGTCCTCGGCTGGTCAAATTTAAAAAACTGGGCGACCCACATCTGATGCTGACCTACATCCGTTGACACTATTGCATCTCCGCCTGTAAGCTCATAAACCTTCTCAATAACATACTGAGGCTTAATCTTCTTAGTGTTTTTCTTATATGACAAAGGATGTTCATCTTCCCAATCCCTTATTTGAGCATGCCATGGTTTTCTGTCAGCATTCCAATCTGTCTTCTGCTCTTCAAGGATCCTGAGTTCCTTATTCAACTCAATAAGGACATTTCTGACATCTCCAACAATCGGTATATCCACATGGATATTCTTCCGGATGTTCGTCGGGTCTATATCTATATGGATAAACTTGGCCCTGGGTGCAAATTCCGTCACCTTGCCGGTAACCCGGTCATCGAACCTTGCGCCAATAGCAATAACCAGATCAGACTCATGAATTGCCATATTGGCCGCGTATGTCCCGTGCATGCCGAGCATACCAAGAAATAACGGATGAGTCCCCGGAAATCCACCCAATCCCATTAGTGTAAGGGTAACGTGAATCCTGTTAAACTCTGCCATTTCCCTGAGTTCTTTATGGGCATTCGAAAGGATTACACCGCCGCCTGCATAAATAACAGGCCTTTTTGACCTCGCTATAGCCTGCGCTGCCTGTTTTATCTGCCACTTGTTTCCGTAATATGTCGGATTATAACTCCTGAGTGATATCTTTTCAGGATAAAGAAAATCAGTACGGGCAGAAGATACATCCTTTGGCACATCAATAAGAACCGGGCCGGGACGTCCTGTCTTCGCGATATAAAAGGCCTCTTTAATAGTCCGGGCAAGATCATTTACATCTTTAACAAGGAAATTATACTTTGTACATGGTCTTGTAATACCAACAATATCCGCTTCCTGAAATGCATCATTCCCAATCATCTTTGTTGCAACCTGACCGGTGATAACTACGAGCGGGATAGAATCCATATGTGCTGTTGCAATGCCGGTAACAGTATTTGTCGCACCAGGCCCGGATGTGACAAGAGCCACACCTGTCTTACCGGTCGCTCTGGCATAACCATCTGCTGCATGCGTAGATCCCTGCTCATGACGGTTGAGTATGAATCTTATATCCTTTTCATTATAGAGGACGTCGAATATCTGCAAGACCACACCGCCCGGAATACCAAAGACGGTATCCACCCCTTCTTTTTTTAAAGACTCAATAAGTATCTCAGCGCCAGAAATCTTCACTCATTACCTCATAAGAACGCAAAAAAAATGTTCTAAATATTAGCATAAATTAGTATTTGACGTCAATAAGCGGAAAATACCTTGACTTACATCTGAAAGAAAATATATAATGCATTTGCTTCTTATATAGAGAAGCATCTTATATTGCGGGGTGGAGCAGTCTGGTAGCTCGTCGGGCTCAATACCGCAGAATTAACATGAGCACAAAGCTCAAGGGAGACATAGCAGAACAAGCGGCCATTCTTCATGCATTAAAGCATGGCTGGGGAGTTCTCAAACCTGTCGGGGACCGATATCCATATGATTTGGTCTTTGACATAAATGGGGCTCTCGTTAAAATCCAGGTCAAGTGTGCATGGTATAACATGCGTCGCGGCAATTACGTCGTTGATAATCGTCGCACAAAAACGAATCGGCGGGTAATGATTCGCGATGCATACAGCCCAGAGGATTTTGACTTTGCACTTGTTTACGCACAAGAGTTGAATCTTTTCTATGTCTTCCCTGTAGATGTGTTCATTGACTACGGCAGTGAGATTCATATTGTCGAAGTCAATAAGCGTCAAAGAAAACCAAGATCCGCTAATTATCGTGACGCTTGGGAGTTAATTCTGCAATGGGCTGCATGTAAGGAAACTTTCATGCGAACACCTGTCAAATTCGGGGAAGCCGTTAGCGGGGTAATCCCGAGCCAAGCTCTAAAGGCTAATAAGCCTGCGGAGAAGGTGTAGAGACTTAATGGCAGGCATCCTACCGGTTCGGCCGAGGATGAAGAGAAAGTCCAGACCACAAACTGGTTGTTTCAGGCAGCGAAAGCTGTAGTGGCAAGCATAACCCGAAGGCCGTCGGTTCAAATCCGGCCCCCGCTACCATATTTATTCTTAGAAGGCTACCATTAGAAGCCAATTTGAGCAAACCGGCATAATCCCCGGCCAGCTCGGCCTCAAGGTAGCCTTCTTTTTTGGGATACAATACAATCTTATCTCCTATTAACTTCTTAATCTCGAACCTTGCCGTAGTGACATCCCTTTGAAACGTCTTTTCCAAATCTGTAATGAGTTTGTAATAACGGTCTACAGCACGAGGTAGAATATCTCCGATATTATCCAGTACCTTTATATTCTTATTCCCCACGTTAAGCCTGCCTTCCAGTTCCTTACGTTCAGATTCAGCCTTCTGGAGTTCGGTCTTTAAGATAGTAGAAAAAGCACCTGCTTTTATTGCCTCTACCATGTTATTGATTTCCTTCTCCAGTTCAGTTAAGCGAAATTGATCTTTTTTCTGGTCTGGTTGCTTCTTAAGCCGTGCTTCCCGAAGCAGTCTGGAAGTCTCTTTTTTGAATAGTTCTAAACCTTCTGGTTTAAATAGGTCAGTCTTGATACTCTCAAGGAGTCTTTCCTCTACTACCTTTCGGGGTACTGTTATTTCATTACCACAAGCAACATTTCCCTTATTCGTATATGATGCGCAACCATAATTCCGGGAAGAGACTATGATATAATTCTTTCCACAAACCCCACACTTCAATAATGAGGAAAAGAGATACTTAGGCCCTGCCCCTGTCCTGATAATTGCATGTAGTGCCTTACGGAGGTTTTCACTCTTTTTGTGTTGCTCAGCCTGTCGGGCTTTTACCCTATCCCATAGTTCCTGTGACACAATGCGTAATTCAGGCATTTCCTTTATTATCCATTCACTTTCTGGACGTTCAAACCTTTTGGATACTTTTGTATCAGGGTCTTTTTCCCATCGGCTACGATTCCAAATATACCTGCCAATGTAAAGGGGATTATTCAGTACCCCAACTCCGCTACGATCATCGCCATAAATGGCACTTTGAGCCCAATGCCCTCCCCTCGGAGAAGGCACACCTTGTGTATTGAGTTTTTTGGCAATGTCCCTTGGGGAATAGCCCTCTGCATACCACTGATAAATATGCACAACACATTTAGCCTGTTCGAGGTCTATTTCCTTTTTTACGGCAGTTCTTATTGGCCTGCCGTCCTTGTCTTTTTCGGATGGGGAAAAAATGGGCATCCGTTTATATCCGTAGGAGTGCCCGCCACAATTAAAGCCCTTGAGCGCCTGTCCTTCCATACCTCTAATAGTTTTTTCCCTTAGGTCATCAAGGTATTCTTCATTCATAATTCCCTTTAAACCCGCATGAATTTTGTAACCCTTACGGTCAGTATCAATACCATCGCTTACCCCTATCACCCTGATACCCCAAAACTTAAATCGCTTTATCACTCCTTGCGTCTCAATATTGTCCCTGCTCAAGCGGCTTAAGTCGTCTATCAAAAGAATATCAAACACTTTAGCCTCTGCATCTTTTAACATTTTCTGATAATCTGGCCGGTCTTTCACTGCCCCTGATATGGCCTCATCTTTGTATCGTTTGACGACTTTCCAGCCCTCCCGCTCTGCATACCGATCGCAATTTCGATATTGATCCTGTATAGATTCCTCACGTTGCATATCTGTGCTGTATCTGCCATAAATGACAACTCGATTCATTTTTCACCTCCTATACATTCTTATTATTTCCTTATTGGACAATTATAACTCATAAGGAAATTAAGAAATCTGTATCTTTTCAAGTGTCTTGTTATCTTTGTTAAAAAACACCCTCTGCTTACAGATATTACAGTCAAACGCATCACCACTAAAAAGAGACTCTACTACCCCTATCCACTTTCCACAATACGGACATGGTCCAACAACAGTATGAAACCCTTTCAATACTATTCCCAAACCAATAAAAAAACATATAATCCAGAATAATATCATTACAAATATACCGATAACTGGTATCAGCAACAGGATAAAGCCCATCCACAGGGCAAGACTCCAAAGTAATATGCTGCCAAATATCCCTACAATTGCCCCTTTCCAGCCAGCTATATGATACCCTTCCATCGCGATTACCTCCTTTTTAATCCAATGTTCGCCGACTGTTCCTTTACTTGCTTCCAGAGCAAATCAATTACCACTGCTTTTAGACTTTCCCCTTTTTTCGCTGCAAGTATTTTTAACTCTTTGTGCAGGTCGTCGGGGAAGTCCTTTATATAAAGTGCTGTCATTAGATTTATCACCTCCTTTATATAGATTATAAATATAATTATAATTATAAAGGAAATGAAAAGGAAAATAAAGATATGTTTTTGTCCATGCTTGCCCCAATTAAAAACACCTTGTTAAACAGGCGTAACCCCGGTTTTAACCCTGTTGTTACCATGCCCTATATCAATATATATCTCTTGTTTAATTCTCTAAAATCAGCTTATTCTGGGTCGCCCACTCTATCAGTCGCCTTCCGCAACCATCTGATACAGGGACTTCTCCATTGCTGATTTTAAAACTGACCTTGGCATAGCCCTCTGAATTTATGTCGGAAAACAGCAAGTCCGAACGGCTATAGCCTAATTCAATGTCATTACATATCTGATCGAGTTCTTTATTTAAATCATTGACCCTTT
>Ga0209211_10005630_pt1 | contig 18603 bp, 9 predicted proteins | sample RifGroA2_FD_183992 | JGI IMG/M metagenome (GOLD analysis project Ga0209211, IMG submission 183992) | Groundwater microbial communities from Rifle, Colorado, USA - Groundwater A2 (SPAdes) (version 2) | ecosystem: Environmental > Aquatic > Deep subsurface > Groundwater | place: Rifle, Colorado... | reverse complement strand
AACAGTTGATGATAAACAAGTTGCTTTGTACTGGGAACCAAACACTGAAAATTATAACGAGATTGATCCGTGGATCGTAGGAAAAGGAAAACCGGATACTACTTATAACTTTGAAGGATATCGCATCTGGCAGTTTGAAGATGAGTATGGGAAAAATCCTAAACTGTTAAAGATTTATGATATTCAAAATGATGTAACAAAAGTAACCCAATCCGTTGATTATGACGGAGTAATTGTTGAGCAGACACTTTTTCAATTACCAAACATGGGGATAGGCCGTTATTTTTCTACTAATCTTGATAAAATTAATAACTCACCATTAGTTAACGGCATACCCTATTATTTTGGGGTTACGGCGTTTGGTTATTCAAAGGCGAGCGATCCAAAGTATCTCGAAAGTCCATTTCAAATCATAAAAGTAGTTCCGGAAAAGATTTTATATGACAGCACCTATACACTTCGTTATGGGAGTTACATAACTGCAAAACATAGTTTCGGTGCTGAAGATGGCGACGTTCAATTGTTTGTCGTTGATCCCCTGGCATTAACGGGAGATACATATAAGGTTTCTTTTGATTCAACATATTATAGAAATTTTAACAATACTGCCGACTCTGTGGTCTTTACCTACAATCTTTTAAATGTATCAAAAACTCCGGTTGATACCCTGTTAAAATCACGCTCGGAGTTTGGAGTTGACAACAGTGTTAACAAATTTATAACCGATGGTTTCTCGCTAGTTGTTAGAAACACCGGTTTGGATAGTATTTCAAAGGTTGTTTCTAAATATAGAGTTAAAGGTGTGGAAGAGATGAAAGGTCCTGGCGGTGTTGTTCTTCCTTCTCCACAAAATGTTTGGGATGGCAAATTAAATTCAACCGGAAAGTGGACAGTCTCTGCTAAAAGCCTAACAGGCAGATTTAATTGGCAAGTAACACCACCAGAAGAAGGAATGGGATATGCCGATTATGAAATTCGTTTTACTGATTCAAGCACTTTTTATCTTTCTGGATTAACAGGCGGGTTTAGCGATAAGAGTATGATGACGAAATTAGATTCACTTTGTAAAACCGGAAAGTTGCCATTTGAAGTTTGGTACACTGGTAAAGACAATGATCCTAATGATGATAAAAGATTAATACTTAAAGTGTTAGATAAAAATGCTGGATACCTTGATTCCACTAAGTCAATTCCGGATAGAAAGTGGACCCACTTAGCAAACGGAAATTGGGAACAAGTTTTTGCATTTACCTCGACAACACTTGATCCAACTAATCTACCGGCTAAAGAGACTATTGCATCAAAAATTACAGAACATAAAATTGGCGGGATAACATTCACCGGAGAATTACCGGAACCGGGAACAGTAATTAAAATTTCGGGATACAAACCGCTTGTGCCGGGAGATGAATTTACCGTTACCGCACCCAAAGCAATATTGAGTGATGTTGAAGATGATTCCAAGGATGAAAATTCACCAAAGTCTTATTCATTGAATCAAAACTATCCTAATCCGTTTAATCCAAATACCACGATAAGTTACAGCATTGCAAACCCGGGACTTGTAACGGTAAGGATATTTAATATTTTGGGAGAAGAAATATTGCAGTTAGTGAACGAATATAAAAACAGCGGAAGTTATTCCGTGAACTTCGATGCGTCAAGACTTAGTTCGGGAATTTATTTTTACTCGCTAAATTCAGGTAATTTTATTTCAACAAAGAAGATGGTTGTTTTAAAATAAAGAGCATACTTTAGATCTGCCATCCAGAAATACGATGGCAGCATAGAATAATAATAAATGGGAGTTTGTTATGAGGAGATCGTATTTTTTACTTTTCATTTTGGTAGTTACTTTTTCTTTTTCATCAGGCGTAATAGCCGGAGATAAGGGAGATGAAAGTAACAAACGGCTCAACAAACCAAATACAAATGATTACAACAACTTCATTGCCATCAATCAAATTTTTATGTGGGTTGGTAATAATGGCATGGGCTCACATGATCCGCGTACAGAAGGCTCAGGGTTTTATTGGCCCGGCGGTGAAAACGCAACTATCTCAGCAATCTATGAGGATGGTTTAATTTGGGGAGCCAAAGTTGATACGCAAATTCGGGTAAACGGTTCGACGTATCGACATGGACTGCAAGCCGGTAAAATTTTACCCAACGGCGAAGCAGATAATCCCAATCAAGAAAAATATAGAGTTTATAAGATCCGCAAGGGTTGGGAAAATCTTCCCTTTGGATCAACAAGAGATGCTTATGAAAAGGATTATAAAGAGTGGCCTGTAGAAGACGGAGCTCATTGGGTAGACAAAAACGGAGACGGAATCTATACGGTTGGTATTGATGAACCTGAGTTTATAGGGGATGAAGTTCTCTGGTGTGTAATGAATGATCTGGATTCAAACCGCTCTAAATATACGTATGGAACTCTTCCCATGGGGCTGGAAGTTCAAATGACCGTCTATGGGTTTGGCAGACAAGGTGATTTAGGTGATGTTGTATTTAAAAATTATACGCTTGTTAATAAAGGGACGTTAACATTAAAAGATATGATTCTTGCCTATTGGTCTGATACGAATTTGGGAGACGCAAGTGATGATTATGTCGGTTGTGATACTTCGTTGAATTTAGGATATACTTATAACGGAGACAATAACGACGAATATTACTATGGTGCTGCTCCTCCTGCGGTCGGATATGTATTTCTCCAAGGACCGGTAACACATGCAACAGAAAATGATACTGCAAAATTTTTAGGAATCCGGCGGAGCGGATATAAAAATTTACCTATGACTGGGTTTGCAATTTATATTAACAATGCTAGTCTTCCTTATCAGGATGCTGATCAAGGTGTGCCTGCCGGGTCAATCCAATTTTACAACAACATGACGGGCAAAGATAAAAGAGGAGGTCAATTTATTGATCCGCATACCGGAATTCCAACTTATACAATGTTAGCCGGAGATCCGGTTGAAGGCACTGGGTGGTATGAAGGTCCAGTTGGTTGGCCGGGGCATGGTTTTCCGCCGGATGCCAGACGTCATGTAATGAGTTCCGGTACGTTTAACATGGCTCCCGGAGATACGCAAGAAGTGGTTGTAGGGATTCTTATGGGGCGCGGAACAAGTAATTTAAATAGTATCACAGAACTGAAGAGAAAAACCAAGCTTGTTCAATTAGCATACGATAAAGATTTCACTACTACACCATTGCCCAAGAAACCGATTGTAACCTCAACAGTTGATGATAAACAAGTTGCTTTGTACTGGGAACCAAACGCAGAAAATTATAACGAGATTGATCCGTGGTTCGTAGGAAAAGGAAAACCGGATACTACTTATAACTTTGAAGGATATCGCATCTGGCAGTTTGAAGATGAGTATGGTAAAAATCCAAAACTGTTAAAGATTTGTGATATTCTAAATGATGTAACAAAAGTAACTCAATCTGTTGATTATGATGGAGTAATAGTTGAGCAGACACTTTTTCAATTACCAAACATGGGGATCAGTCGATATTTCACTACCAATCTAGACAAAATAACTAATACTCCGTTGGTAAACGGTACACCTTATTATTTTGGCATAACCGCATTTGGTTATTCAAGGGGAAGTGATCCAAAGTATCTCGAAAGTCCATTCCAAATCATCGAAGTAGTTCCGGAAAAGATTGCTTATGACAGCACCTATACGCTTCGCTATGGGAGTTACATAACCGCAAAACAAAATATTGGTACTGAAGATGGTGACGTTCAATTGTTTGTAGTTGATCCGTTGGCATTAACGGGAGATACGTATAAGGTTTCGTTCGATTCAACACACTTCAGAAATTTTACTGATACTGCAGACTCTGTGGTTTTTACCTACAATCTCCTAAACATATCCAAAACTCCGGTTGATACGCTCTTAAAATCAAGAACTGAGTTTGGAATAGACAACAGCACAGACAAAGTCATCACCGATGGTTTTTCTCTTGTTGTTAGAAACACCGGTTTGGATAGTATTTCTAAAGTTGTTTCAAAATACAGAGTTAAAAGTGTGGAAGAGATCAAAGGACCTGGCGGTGTTGTTCTTCCTTCTCCACAAAATGTTTGGGATGGCAAATTAAATTCAACCGGCAAGTGGACAGTTTCTGCTAAAAGCCTAACAGGCAGATTTAATTGGCAAACAGCTAAAGTAGACGAAGGAATGGGAGATGCCGATTATGAAATAAGGTTCAAAGATTCTTCATCTTATTTCTACACAACAACGGGATTAAGCGAAAAATCTATTATGACAACTAAAAATTCATTAAGTTCTAAAGGAAAACTTCCCTTCGAAATTTGGTATACAGGGAAAAATAATGACCCTACAGATGATAAAAGATTGATTCTTAAAGTTAGAGACCTAATTAGAGTAGTGATGAGTGATGGAAGAGTTGTGTCTGATTCTTCTCAAGCCGTTCCAGATAGTGCTTGGACCCACTTAGCAAACGGAAATTGGGAACAAGTTTTTGCCTTTACCTCAGCAACGCTTGATCCAACTAATCTTCCTGCAAAAGAGTTGGTAGCTTCAAAAATTACAGAACATAAAATCGGGGGGATAACATTTACCGGCGAGATTCCTGAGCCGGGAACTGTCATCAAACTATCAAGCTACAAACCGCTTGTGCCAGGAGATGAGTTTACCGTAACCGCTCCCAAAGCAATATTAAGTGATGTTGAAGATGATGCTAATGATAAGAACTCACCGAAATCTTACTCATTAAATCAAAACTATCCCAATCCGTTCAATCCAAATACAACGATAAGTTACAGTATTGCAAATCCGGGAATAGTAACAGTAAAGATCTTTAATGTATTGGGAGAAGAGGTGATACAATTAGTGAACGAATATAAAAACAGCGGAAGTTATTCCGTGAACTTCGATGCGTCAAGACTGAGTTCGGGAATATATTTCTATTCGTTAACATCGGGAAGTTTTGTCTCAACAAAGAAGATGGTTGTTTTAAAATAAAGAAACGTACTTTAGAGCTGCCATTCATAACTACGATGGCAGCATAGAATAATAATAAATGGGAGTTCACTATGAGGAGATCGTGTTTTTCACTTTTCATTTTGTTTACTGCTTTTTCACTTTTTTCAGCCGCAATAGCCGGAGATAAGGGGGACGAGAGTAACAAGCGGCTAAACAAAACAAATACAAACGACCACAATCAATATATTGCGGTTAACCAGATATTTATGTGGGTTGGCAACAACGGTATGGGCTCACACGACCCAAGAACAGATGGCTCGGGATTTTATTGGCCCGGCGGCGAGAACGCTATAATATCAGCTATTTATGAAGATGGTTTAATTTGGGGTGCGAAGGTTGGGAGAGAAATTCGTGTCAACGGTTCGGTTTATAGACATGGACTTCAAGCCGGAAAAATTCTTACAGATGGTACAGCCGATAATCCAAATTTAGAAAAATACCGCGTTTATAAAATTCGCAAAGGTTGGGAATCACTTCCTCCGGGACCAGAACGAGATGCCTATGAAAAAGATTATAACGAATGGCCGATTGAAGACGGAGCTCCTTACATTTTAGATAATAACGGAAACAAAGTTCCGCAATTTATTGGCGATGAAGTCCTTTGGTGTGTAAGCAATGATCTTGACGAAACTCGCACTACTTATACTTACGGAACTTTACCAATGGGGTTAGAACAGCAGATGACTGTTTTCGGGTTTGATAACCTGGATGACCGGGGAGATATGGTATTCAAGAAATATAAGTTTATAAACAAAGGAGAATTGACACTCGAAGAAATGTACTTAGGTTATTGGTCAGATCCTGACTTGGGCTTTGCCGGTGATGATTATTCCGGTTGTGACACAATTTTAAAATTAGGATTTACTTATAACGGAGATAATAATGACGAAGGGTACTATGGAATAGCTCCACCTGTTATTGGATATGTGTTTCTTCAAGGTCCTGCGGTAAATGGTGAGGCAACAGATAGTGCAAAATTTTTAGGAAGTTGGCGAAGCGGGTACAAAAACCTACCGATGTCCTCATTTATCAGTTATCTTGAAAATGTAATTGTTCCTATGGACCCGAATCAGGGTGTACCCTCAGGCGCAGTTCAATTTTATAACAACATGCTTGGTAAATTAGGTTCGGGCGCTCACATTGTTAATCCTCATACGGGTCTTGAAACTACAATGATGTTGTCGGGAGACCCTGTAGCAGGAACGGGCTGGTTTGAAGGACCGAGTGGTTGGGCTACTCCTCTTCCTCCCAGTGACAGAAGGCATTTAATGAGTTCCGGACCATTTACAATGGCTCCCGGTGATACACAGGAAGTTGTTATTGGTATAGTAATCGGTCGGGGAACGAGTAATTTGAATAGCATTACCGAGCTAAAGCGAAAAACTAAAACAGTTCAAGTTGCTTATGATAATGATTTCAATTTAACCCGAACGCCGGACCAGCCAAAAATCAGTTCCTTCAGCGATGACGGTCAAATAACTCTGTACTGGGAACCGAATGCAGAAAGTTACGATGTTATTGATCCACTGATAGTAGGAAAAGGCAAAACCGATACAACCTACACTTTTGAAGGTTATAGAATATGGCAATTTTCAGATAGAGAGGGTTCAAATAAAACTTTGCTCGGAATGGTTGATCTCAAAAATGATGTAATTAAAGTAACTCAACCTGATGAGATAAACGGTGTAAAAGTTGAACAAACAGTTTTTACTTTACCCAACATAGGATTAAAAAGGTTTTTCACTACAAGAAAAGATGGGATAACAAAAACTAGTTTATTAGACAACGGAAGCCCTTACTACTACGCAATAACTGCTTTTGCATATTCCAAAGAAAGTGACCCAAAATATCTTGAAAGTGAACCGCAGATAATTGAAGTAAGGCCTGCCGCTCAACCAATCGATGTTACGTTTGATTATAACAACGGTGATTTTATTCCGGCAAAACAAACGAAAGGGATTTCCGATGCAGATGTTAATCTATTTGTAGTTAACCCTTTAGCTTTAACTGGAGATACTTATAAGATTGTTTTTAATAATGATTCCTTGATAATTAGAAATTATGATAACACAAGGGATTCACTTGTAAGATTAACCTATAGCTTAATAAACACATCCAAAACTCCCGTGGATACAATTCTGAACCGCCGGACTGACTTGGGAAAAGACAGCATAACGAATAAACTTGTGACCGAGGGATTTGTAATAGTAGCAAAAAACACCGGTTCAGATAGGATCATTGCCGGAAAGACAATGAAATATAGAGTTAAGAGTGTTGAGGAGATTAAAGGTCCGGGTGGAAAAGTTTTGGAAACTCCGGTTGATGTTTTCAACGGAAATTTAAATTCAACAAAGACTTGGACAATTTATCCTCGAAGTTCCAACCAACGATTAAATTGGCAACAGATTCAATCTGAAGAAAGCATGGGTTATGAGAATTATGAGATCCGTTTTGATGATTCCAGTTCATATTTTCTTTCGGGTTTACAAAATGGTTTCAGCGAAAAGTCAATTATGATAAAAAAAGATTCTCTCTGTAAAACCGGGAAATTACCTTTTACTGTTTGGTCTTTGGGTAGATATGATAATCCAGCAGATGCCAAAAGACTTTTTCTAAAAATAATAGATAGAAATATTGGCATCAACGATTCCACAAAGGCAATTCCTGACCGCAAGTGGACTCGTTTAGCAAAGGGTGAATGGGAACAAGTTTATGCATTTCAATCTGCAACTCTGGATCATGCAAATCTACCCGATGTTGAAACAGTTGCATCGCAAATTCTCGATCACAAAATTGGCGGAATCTCATTTAGTGGAGATTTACCGGAACCAGGTACGGTTATTAAGATAACCGGATATAAACCACTGATGAAGGGAGACGAATTTACAGTAACGGCTCCCGCAGCAAACACAAATAATTTGGCTAACGCAAAAAATAATATTGACAAGATAAGTGTTTTCCCAAATCCTTACTTTGGATGGCATGCACTTCAAGAGAGTAAGTATCATAGATTTGTCCGCTTTATCGGATTGCCAAAACAAGCTACCATTACTATCGTTTCGCTTTCCGGTGTACTTATAAAAAGATATGAGAAATTGAATGATTCTCAATATTTTGATTGGGATTTAATGAACAAAGATTTCCTGCCGGTGGGAAGTGGAATGTATATTGCTTATGTAGAAATACCGGAAGTTGGAACGAAGGTTTTTAAATTAGCTGTTATTCAAGAAGCACAGTAGCGCTTCCAACGGTTCATAAAGAATCAACGATACCATCATTTTCGGGATGGTATCGTCTGATAATCATGGATGTGTAAAGAATCCACAACAACAAAATGTGTTAATTCAGCTTCCCCCTGATAAGGAGTTCAAGTCTTTTTCTTCCTTTTCGAATCCTCACAATTTTTTATTGAGTTCTAAATTACTAATTTCATGCCGTTCATTTTTGTTTAATATTTTTTTACAAAAGGTTGATTATTATCAAACGGAATTACTTGACAAAAATTCTCTCTCTCTTTTTTTTCTGTGTTACTGCATTATATGGGCAGTCTCCTGTTGATAGTCTTGATATCTACGATCCATTTGAGCAGACAGAGGAGGTAAGAAGAATTCTTAATAATTATTTTTCAATTCTTGGCGATGAAAATAAAGCGCGTATAAATAAACTTGAAGAAGAAATTCGTCGGGCACAAAGTAAAAAATCTCTTAAAGATGAAAATGCGGCGCTTATAGAATCGGGGGATATTTATTTCCGCGTTGGGCTTTATAATTCAGCGCTCAACAAATATTTCACTGCTCTCGAAAAGCTTAAATCTACCGACACCATTCAAGCAGCAATGATTAAAGTAAAAATCGGACGGGCATTCTATTTTTCCGATTTATCGCCTATTAATAATTATATAACCGAAGCTTATCAGACGCTGAAGAATTCCAATGATAGTGAACTTAAGGCGTTAGCAAGTTATGCAAAAGCGACTATTGAAGAGGATTCTCTTAAAAGAAAGGACTTATATCAACTGGCGTTAAAACTTCAACTTGAAGTTATTAAAAAGAAACCGCGCGATAAATCCGCCAATGAAAATCTCTCAAGATATTTGAATGCAAACGGTAAAAGCAAGGAAGCGTTGGCGGTTGCCGAAAAAAATGGAAGTAAATGGTTACAAGTTCTTTATTTGAACAATATCGGGTATGACTTGTTTCATAAAGCCAGGTACAAAGAAGCGTTAACCATTTTTGATAAGTCACTTAAAATATGTAAAGACGAAAGGTTAAAAACTTTATTGAGAAACACCTATGAAAATATTGCAAGGGTTTACAGATTAATGGGGAGTTGGAAAGAATCTCTCTTCTATCTTCAACGTATGCATCTTCTTGAAGAGAGCCTTTATACAGAGCGATATTTAATACAAGCTTCAGGGTATCAAATAAAGTATGAAACACAAAAAAAAGAATTGGAAAATAGATTATTAAAGAAGGAACAAACTATTTTACATGAAAACATTACCTACAAACAAAATGAAAACTATTTTTTAATCATTATTATAATGGGGATATCTCTTACCACCTTTTTGATTTTCTTAAGCAGAAAGAAAATCAAAACTGCGAACGCATTACTCGATATACAAAAAAATGAGATACATGATCAAAAGGAAATTTTGGAATCTTTGCATCTTGCGCTTAAAAAAAGTGAGAAAAATTTGAATATCGCTCAAGCGGCAACGCATATGGCGAACTGGGAATGGGATTTAATTACCGACGAAATATCTTTCTCAAAAGAGCTCCCTAATATTTTTGGGGTGGAGGAGGAACAAATGCACTCGAATTTCAAGGAAATTTTTCTTGGGAAAATTCATCATGCAGAGAGAGAACAGTTCAGTCGGTATTTTTGTAAAGATAATATTGAGATGCAAAAAGAAGGAAAGGAATGCAGGATCATCACCGGTGAGAATGAAAAATGGGTTCGTCTCAAACGTATCATCAGAAAAGGCGGGGAAGGAAATGTAACCAGAGTTTTCGGTACGGTACATGACATTACAGATAGCAAGAAAAAAGAAGAAGCAAGGATTCAACTGGCATCGCAGCAGTCTTTTACTAAACAACTGATAGCGTCGCAAGAAGAAGAGCGGAAGAGAATCGCCGGCGATTTGCACGATAACCTTGGACAGGATATTCTGTTGATAAAGAATAGAGCGCAACTCGGATTACAGGGAGAAAACCTTGATCCTTTTACTATTGAGCAGCTAACTGAAATCAATAATTCAACTTCCGAGATGTTAAATATAGTGAGGGAAATATCTTTTAATTTAAGGCCTGCGCATCTGGAACGGTTAGGTCTTACCGAAACGGTTATTTCGTTGATCAGTAAAGTTTCCGATACCACTCAAATAAATTTCTCAAATAATATTGATAATATTGATAATTTATTACCCGATGACGCAGAAATTAATTTTTTTCGTATCATCCAGGAAAGTATAAGTAATATTGTAAAGCATTCTGACTCCCGGAATGCGGAAATAAATATTTTTATCATGGAGCAGCAGATCTTAGTTGAGATTATTGATGACGGGAAAGGTTTTGAATTAAAAAAAGAAATAGAAAATGCCGGAGGATTTGGATTAAAGAATATTCAAAACCGGGTTGAAATTCTAAAAGGAGAACTAATTATAAATTCACAGAATTCGATGGGGACAAAATTAATTATTAAAATTCCTCTGAACGTAATATGAGCGATAAATTGAAAATCATAATAGCGGATGATCATCCTCTTTTAAGACAGGGTTTGGTTTTTATTCTCAATAAAAATGAAGACTTTAAAATCGTCGGACAGGCTGCTGATGGGCAGGAAGCTTTAGACCTTATTAGAGAACTAAAACCTGATATTGCGATACTTGATGTGCAAATGCCAAAATTAGATGGTTTTGATGTTGCAAAAATTGTTTTGAGAGAAAAACATACCACCAAAATTATCTTTCTTACAATGTTTAAGGATCCTGAATTAATTAAAAAAGTTGTTGAACTTGGGATAAAAGGTTTCGTTTTAAAAGAAAATGCGATTAATGATATCGTAAACTGTATTGAAAGCGTTGCCGGGGATAAATTCTTTATAAGTCCCCAGGTTTCAGATATTCTTTTTAAACAGAAAGACAAAAAGAAAAAACAGGAAGACGATATCCTCACACCTTCAGAACAAAAAATAGTAAATCTTATTGCACATGGGAAAGGCAGCAAAGAAATTGCGGAAGAATTATTTGTTAGCATAAAGACCATCGAAAATCACCGGAGTAATATCTGCAAAAAACTGGGTATTACGGGGAATTCCGCGCTACTGAAATATGCGCTCAAAAATATTTCAGCCGGATAAACCTACTATCACTTGTAAATAAAAATTCCTATCCATCATATTTTGTAGGGGTTAGCCCCTACATACCCCCAAAAATGAAGACACGCCTCTATTAGAGCTCTGTCTACTTCGAATTACTTTTCTAATGAAAATTTCAAAAAAAATTACCACATCATGACAATATTGATCGTTGAAGATAACGAACAGATGAGAAACTTCGAAAAATTAATCCTAAGTCATTGGGGACATACTACCATTGAAGCTGATAACGGAATAACCGGCGTAAACGCGTTTGTTAAGAATAATCCCGATGTGGTGTTGATGGATATAAAAATGGGAGATACGGATGGAATTGAAGCCACCCGATTGATCCGGGAAATTTCTTCAACCGTGAAAATAATTATGGTAACTGACTACGATGAAAAATCTTTGCGCAAGAGAGCAAATGAAGCTGGCGCAAATGATTATGTGTTGAAGGAAAATCTGCTTGAGTTGAAAACGAGACTCATTAAATAAAAAATGGAGTTCAAATGAAACACACATTAATTTTATTAACAATCCTTTTTTATATGTCAATTGCCCACGCGCAAGATAATGCGTTAAATTTTACTGATGTTAATGACTTTGTTACAATACCACACAATTCGGATAGAAAAACTTCATAATTAAATGGATATAAATAATAAGAGGTACTCATGAAAAAATTATACTTGCTCATTCTAGCTTTAGGTTTAACTTATAATACTTTTGCTCAAAGTGGATCTTCATTACTATTCGACGGAATAAATGATTATGTACGTTTGAATAATAGCTTAGTGCTTTCGCAACCTTATACAATTGAAACATGGGCAAAATATAACGATGGTTTAGGAAGGATTTGTGCAGCTGATAATAATGAACTTCTCATTGATGATTGGGATCGCCGTAAAGTAATCCGTTGTTATGTTAATGGCAATTCTTTGGTTACATCCAATGATATCTTCAACTATAATACTTGGTTTCATGTTGCTTGTGTTGTTGATGGTGCTAACTCTAAAATTTATTTAAACGGTGTAGAAGTAGCAAGCGGAGATTTGGGTTCTTCTTCATTAAATGCTACCAATTTCGATCTTGGAAAAACTGCAACTGTCGGCGATCAAGCACCTTTAAATGGGCAGCTTGATGAATTTAGAATTTGGAATACTGCTAGAACTGCAACTGAAATTAAAAACAACTATTTAACCGAAGTTGATGCTTCATCAAGCGGATTACTTGTATATTATAAATGTAACGAGGGATCCGGCACCACATTAACAAATGGAGCTTCCGGAGGTAGCTATAATGCAACCTTAAACAGCGGCACAACTTGGGTAGCTTCCGGTGCAAATATTGCTGTTTCTGGTGACGGTAACGCTCTAAATTTTGACGGGACAGACGACTATGTAGAATTAAGCTCTTCAATTAACTTGGCGAATAGTTCTTATACTCTCGAATGTTGGTTTAAAGCAACAACCCAATCCGGTTATTTTATGGTGATTGGCAGCGCATCTGGAGGCACCAGATTGGTAACTGGTATAAAACTAAATCCCTTAGTTCCTGCTAATAATGATCCAGAGTTTAGTACACCGGAAGTGCCTGCAAATATACAATATTGGATGTATGGAGATGATCACTATTATAATTGGTCCAACGATAGTCAATGGCATCACGTCGCATTTACTTTTAATTCAAGTAATCAATTAGGGACACTCTACCTAGATGGAACCTCGGTAGCTTCTGCTACATTTGGAGGGAACATGACTGGTTCTGGAAAAGCAAGACTGAGTGCTTCCACATGGGCTACTGATGGATTCTTTAATGGCGATATAGATGAAGTAAGAATCTGGAATGTAGCTCGTACTCAAACCGAAATTCAAAATAATTGGTCATCTACAATTGATCCTACAACTACCGGCTTGGTTGCTTACTATCGTTTCGATGAAGGTATTTCATCTGGTACAAATACCGGCGTAAGTTCTTTATTGGATTTAACTTCTTACAAAAACAACGCTACACTTAACAATTTTGCTTTAAGCGGAAGTACATCGAACTGGGTATTGGCAAACAATTCTGCTCTTCCTGTTGAACTGACCTCATTCTCAGCGTCAAGTACAATAGATGAAGTGAATTTACAATGGCAGACAGCTACTGAATTAAACAATTACGGGTTTGAGGTTGAGCGCATGTCGACTTCGCTCGATATTGCATGGGAAAAGATCGGTTTTGTACAAGGACATGGAAACAGCAATTCACAGAAAAGTTATTCTTTTGAAGATGCATCTCCCTTAGCCGGAATTGTTAAGTATCGCTTAAAACAAATTGATTTTGATGGGCAGTACGAATACAGTGATATTGTGGAAGTAACTGTTGATGCGCCCCTAACTTTTGCGCTTGAACAGAACCAGCCGAATCCTTTTAATCCAACCACGGTTATTTCCTACAATTTGCCTATGAATGCAAATGTAAAGCTTACTGTTTATGATGCGCTTGGAAAGGAAGTAACAAAATTGGTAAGCGGAATGCAGACGGCAGGTAATTACAAAATAAATTTCAATGGCAGCGGACTTGCAAGCGGTGTTTATTATTACAGAATTCAAGCCGGAGATATAGTTCAAACTAAGAAAATGATACTTATGAAATAAGTCTCACTAAAATGTAGAGACTTGCCATGGCAAGTCTCTACGATTTATCTTTACTTCTCAATCACCATTTCACCCACAGAACTTTTTCTTAATCCCACCAACTCACTTACACGCTTAAACAATGCCGGTATTCTAACTCTGTACTCTTCAACCTTTGTATAAACGATCGGCACGATCAACAGTGTTAAGAAAAGGGAACTTGTAAGTCCTCCTATTAATGCCCAGGCTAAACCCGATTTCCATTCGGCTCCCGGCGCGCTCGAAAGTGCTATCGGCATCATACCAAAGATCATCGTTAAGGTTGTCATAAAGATCGGGCGGATTCTCATTCTACCCGCATCGATCAAAGAATCAATTACGCTCTCACCTTGCGCGCGCATAAAATTTGTTCTATCAACTATAAGAATCGCGTTCTTTGCGACCAAACCGGTGAGCATTATTATACCAAGAATTGTAAAGATGCTGAGAGACTTCATTGTTAATGCCAAGGCAAGCAATGCCCCGATCATAGCAAGCGGAATGGAGAACAAAATTACAAACGGATGCACGAATGAATCATACAAAGCAACCATCACCAAGTAAGTGAAGAGTACCGCACCTAACAAAGCAATACCGAGATCGCCGAATGACTGCCGTTGATTTTTTACATCGCCTAAAAATTCATAAATAACACCGGATGGGAATTTAAAACCGCTTAGTTGTTTATCAATTTCTTGCGAAATAGTTCCGGAGGTTTTTCCGGTTTGCACTTGCGAATAGATAGTTACCGCAGCGCTTCTTGCCTGACGCGATAATTTAGTCGGACCGGTTGCGCGGAAAATTTTTGCAAACTGCTTAAGATAAATTTGTTGTCCTTTTCTATTTGTGAAACTCATGTTCCCAAGTTCCTCAGTTTTAGAACGATCAAATTGATCTAATACAATGCGAATGTTATAATCAGTATTTCCTTCTCGCAGTTTTGAATCATCATCGCCGGTGAGTGCAACTTTTAATGCTTGACCTACTTCAGCAACGGTTAATCCAAATCCGGTAAGCATTCTTCTATCGATCTCAATTCGCGTTTCGGGATTTCCATCTTCGGCTGAAAGACGCACGTCCGCGGTTCCCGGAATTTTCTTAATGATATTCTGAACTTGTTTTGCTGTCTTAACAACATCTTCATAGTTTGGTCCGCCGATCAATAACTGGATTGGCGTCTGATTTGCAACGCCGAAAATACCAATCGGATTTACACGGACTTTTACACCGGGAAATTTTTGTGTTGCCATTTTAATTTCGTTACCTACATCATCGGTAGATTTTATTCTCGCTTTTCTATCAACAAGCGTAACCGAGAGTTCGGTTGTATTACTTGAAGCAAAACCAATCAGCCCTTCGTTTGATGAACCAACGTTGGCATAAATTCTTTGCACTTCCGGCATTTCGCCGATAATTTTTTCTATCCTTTGTGAGACTCTGTTTGTTTGTTCAATAGTTGCTCCGGGAGCTAATTCTATTGTTACGGCAAACTCACCACGATCTGTTTGCGTCATAAATTCTGCGCCGATAAAACCCATTGGAATTAAAGCGAAAGTAGCAACAAATGCAGCAATAGTCATCAATGCAACTTTGCCTCTATTAACAAAAGACCACTTCAATAATTTTATGTAGAACTCAGTCAGTCCTTTAAATTTCTTTTCAAACCAGATGGCAAATTTACCAACCAATGTTCTTGAGGTTAACCTTTCAAGTTTAGCGAAACGTGATGCAAGCATCGGCGTAACGGTAAATGAAACAAAGAGAGACATCAACGTTGAAGCCACAACCACAGCGGAGAATTCTCTTAAAATGTTTCCGACAATTCCACCAACGAGTGTTAGCGGAAAGAAAACGGCAACATCCACGGCGGTAATTGCGAGCGCGGCAAACCCGATTTCGTTTCTTCCGCGTAAAGCTGCAAGTCTGCTCTCTTCACCTTTTTCAAGATGATGGTAAATGTTTTCGAGAACCACAATCGAGTCATCCACCAGAATTCCCACCACGAGTGAAAGTCCGAGCAGGGTCATCAAGTTAAGCGTCATTCCAAATGCCCAAATAACAATGAATGTTGAAATGAGTGAAGTTGGAATTGCCACCAAAACAATGACGGAATTTCTGACACTGTGTAAAAACATCAACATAACAATTGCAACAAGAAAGACTGCGATTAACAGATCTTCCTTCACCGCGTTCGCGGCGTCAACAGTAAAGATTGATCCGTCTTGAGCTACTTCAAATTTTACGTTATTGTTTTTGTAAACCGCTTCGATCCGGCTTAACTCTTTTTTTACAAGGTTTGCTACTACTACGGAGTTAGCATCTGACTGTTTCTGAAGAATTATTCCAATAGTATTTCTGAAATTAATACGTGCAATATTTGAGTAATCTTTAATTCCATCCTCAACTTCGGCTATGTCCGAAAGTCTTATTTCACCGCCTTGTTTTGATTCGGCAATGGTTAAATTTTTCAGCTCATCGAGAGAAGAAAGTTTACCGGCAATTCTTACAATGAATTGCCCGTCTTTATCTTTTATCTTTCCTGTCGGAAAATCTAAGTTAGCAGATTTAATAGCCTGCGTAACCTGGAGAATTGACAATCCGTATGAACGAAGTTTTTGCAGATCGAGATTAACTTTTATTTCACGTTCCTCTCCGCCAACAAGCGCAACTTGCCCTACACCCGGTACACGCGAAAGAAGCGGTTGAATTTTATCTTTTGTGAATTGATAAAAAGTTTTTGTATCCATATCGGCAGAAACGCCCATACGTAAAACCGGAATTTCATCAAGAGCTATTTTAGAAATTGTAGGAGCTTTCGCATCGTTTGGAAGCTGCGCGGTTATTTGTCCAACTTTTCTTTGCGCATCTTGCAGCGAAAGGTCGGTATTCGCTGATTGTAAAAGCTCAATAATAACGAAAGAAATTCCTTCCGAGGACGTAGAACGGACTTCAGAAACTTTATCCATTCCGGAAACCGCATCTTCAATAACTTTAGTTACACCGGTTTCAACCTCGTTAGGAGAAGCGCCCGGATAAACAGTCATAATCGTAATGATCGGAGGAGATATCTTTGGAAGCAATTCATATTTTAACTGCTGAAATGCAAAGAGTCCCAACACAATTAACGATGCAAAAACAACGATAACTAATGAGGGTCTTTTAATTGATAATTCTGTAATGGTCATTTTTTAATTTCCTTTTTCTGTATGAGTAGAAACATGCCATGGCATGTTTCTACTTCAATATTTCAACTTTAATGTTATCAACAATATTATTTTGTCCGCTTACAACAACCTCTTCACCGATGCTCAATCCGTTGAGAACTTGTACATCCAAACCGGATTCGTTTCCAACGGTGATGTCTCTTAATTTTGCAATTCCGTTTTCAACAACAAACACCTGTGGTGTTTTGATGCTGCCGACTAATGCTGCGCGTGGGATAACAATACTTTCAACAGAATTTTTAGAAGAAAATGAAATGCGCGCAAACATTCCTGCTTTTAGTTGATGTTTGGCTTCGTTAGCAATGCTTATTTCAATCGGAAAAGTATGAGCGTCATCTCCTTTAGCGCCGATCGATTCGATTCTTCCGGTAAAAGTTGCTTGAGGATAAACATCTGTGGAAACAGAAACCTGATCGCCTGTTTTTAAGATGAACGCGTCTTTTTCCGCGATATTCAATTTTACTTTTACACGTGAAATATCAACCACGTTTGCAACAAGCGTAGCTTGCGGAGCGCCTTGCACCATCGAACCGAGATCGATATAACGGGAAGTGATAAATCCGGAAATGGGAGTTTTGATTTTTGTATCAGCCATCTGACGCTTTGCAACAATGTATTGCGCTTCGGCATTTGCAGCTCCAAGTTTCGCCATATCTAACTGTGCATCAGTTGCCGCTTTTTGCTGAAACAGAGTTTGAGCTCTTTCATAATCCTTTTTAGCTTTTTCATAATTGGCTTCGGCGCTCATCAATGCCGCTTTTTTCAATTCATCATCAACTTGAAAAAGTACAGAACCGGCAGACTTGTAATCGCCAACTTTTGCAAATACTGCGGTAACTTTTCCTGCAGTTTCAGAAACAATGTTCACGTCGTTGTTCGCGTAGATCGTTCCGACAAAACTTAACGATTCCGAAAGATTTTTTTTAGATACTTTTTCAACCGAGACGTAATAAACGTCTTTTATTCCACCGGCTGTATAGGAAGCCATTTTTTTCTTGTTCATAATAAGAATAGCGGCGATAACCACTAAAACCGCTACAACCGATAAAATTAATTTTCCTTTTTTCATACTTAAGTACTCCGATATTTTTTAATTTTTGTTTTTCCACTATTCGTTTTCAAACGAACAGCGAGAATTATTTTTGTCTATTCGCCGATAGATTTATCTAATTTCGCTTTTGCCAATTCAAGATCGACCAAAGCGGAGGTGTAATTTGTTTTTGCACTAAGCAGCGCTACTTCGGCATCAATTAAATCTGAACTGAGCGCCACACCGTTTTTAAATTTTTCCGAAGTGATCCGCTGATTTTCTTCAGCTTGTTCAACGGTTAATTTGGT
>Ga0209211_10005629_pt1 | contig 18608 bp, 10 predicted proteins | sample RifGroA2_FD_183992 | JGI IMG/M metagenome (GOLD analysis project Ga0209211, IMG submission 183992) | Groundwater microbial communities from Rifle, Colorado, USA - Groundwater A2 (SPAdes) (version 2) | ecosystem: Environmental > Aquatic > Deep subsurface > Groundwater | place: Rifle, Colorado... | reverse complement strand
TAGCACAAGTTCCACTGCAGTCTCCTGCAGCAGCATCAACATCTGCGCATGAGCCTGCTCCGTTGCATGTATTCCTTAATCTTGTTAAAAATCCTGAGCATGCATATATACCCAAACAGCCATCAAGCGTGCCAGCAGGATAATACTCGCAAGCTTCATCTGAATCTGAGCAAGTCCAGCAGTTGGGGCAGTTTGAATCCCCGTTTGTAGCAATCTGGCATACTGCTCCTCCTCCACAGTTTCCTGAATTGCAGCCATTAGTTGAAGTGCTGCCAGCTGTACAATAATTATTCGGATCAGTTCCTGCTGTTGCATACTGGCAAGCTACTGAGCCATCGCAGTTTCCTGTCTGGCATCCAGTTGTAGCACAGTCATTGTAAGTATCCGAACCTGCTCCTACATTTCCATATGAAGGTGCTGTTGTTCCAAAGCAACCGCTTGATGTCTGGCATATTGCCCTTGAGGATACAGCGCTTCCTTGTCCCTGTGACGGGCATAAGCTTGCTGCTGTTTGGCAAGAACTTGATCCATCACAAACAGAGTCTGCAACATTAGCCCTGTAATAGCATGTATCTCCAACAAATCCATAAAAATAGCTTGTGCAGCTTATTGCTCCGCATGCACCATTAGGATCCTGTCCATTTGGAACAGTTCCTTGGCATGCTCCTGCCCCATTACAGTATCCTGTAGACGTGCATCCAGACCCAGCGCAATAATTATATGGATCAGTTCCAGATCCTACATTATACCACGACGACGTACTCCAAGAAGTAAGGCATTGCTGGCAGCCGTTGGCTGGATTAGCAGTTCCATTGGCATAACATGTACCGCTGATATAACAACCAGAGCAATCAGTCGCGCAGCTTCCAGAAGTGCAACGCCCATCTCCTCCGCTAATTACTCTAGCATCTGTTGATACTGTACATGTTCCTGCTCCTGTGTCTGTATTTATGCAGTTTCCGCTGCTGCAATAATTAGCACAAGTTCCACTGCAGTCTCCTGCAGCAGCATCAACATCTGCGCATGAGCCTGCTCCGTTGCATGTATTCCTTAATCTTGTTAAAAATCCTGAGCATGCATATGTTCCGCTGCATCCGTCAATTGCTCCTGCAGTATAATATTCGCACGCTATATCGCTATCAGAGCAGGTGTAGCAGTTAGGGCATCCTCCATCTCCTGATGTCTGGTTTTGGCATGCGCCTGAGCCATCACAATTATTTCCTGCGCAGCCGTCATCAGCAGTTGAGCCTTGAGCGCATTCATTATCGGGATCAGTATCAGCTGGGATGCTTGTGCAAGTTCCTAAGCTGCCTGAAACATCGCATGCCTGGCATGTTCCTGTGCATGCGCTATTGCAACAATAGCCATCTATACACTCGCCTGAACAGCATTCTCCTCTAGTAGAGCATGATACTCCATTAGACTCACAGTCAGGCTTGCAGTCACTGCTGGCGCAACGCCCATCTCCTCCGCTAATTACTCTAGCATCTGTTGATATTATGCATGTGCCAGCAATAGTACCAGTATTTACACAACTGCCACTGCTGCAATAACTAGCGCATGTTCCACTGCAATCAGGTGCAGCAGCATCGACATCTGCGCACGAGCCTGCTCCGTTGCATGTATTCCTTAATCTTGTTAAAAATCCTGAGCATGCATATGTTCCGCTGCATCCGTCAATTGCTCCTGCAGTATAATATTCGCACGCTATATCGCTATCAGAGCATGTGTAGCAGTTAGGGCATCCTCCATCTCCTGATGTCTGGTTTTGGCATGCGCCTAAGCCATCACAATTATTTCCTGCGCAGCCGTCATCAGCAGTTGAGCCTTGAGCGCATTCATTATCGGGATCAGTATTAGCTGGGATGCTTGTGCAAGTTCCTAAGCTGCCTGAAACATCGCATGCCTGGCATGTTCCTGTGCATGCAGAATTGCAGCAGTATCCGTCTATGCAGTTATCAGAACAGCAATCACCAGCAGATAAACAACTGGCGCTATTATCCATACAACCATCACCAACATTATAATCAAGGTCACGGGGTTCTATAGTAGCAACCAATTTTCCTGTTGCTTTATGCTCTAAACCGCTTTCAGCTTTGTAAGTCACATTTAATTCAGTAGAATACCATCTCCCTTCTATATTGCATAATCCTACAACAAAAGTAGATTTCTGGTTGTTTTTTATGCTTGGATCCAGAACTAAAAGATTGCCTTCACAGTCTTTTAGGCTAATGCCTGTTATTGTTACATCTCCTCCAAGTGAATTGGTAAACACTATTTTTGCTGCATTCCTATGCACCACAAAATCAGAGCATGCTAATCCAGGAGTTAAAGTGCATTGATTAGGCATAAAAAAATCTTTTATGTTAAAGATATTAAAATAATACAAAGCGCCTAATGCAATTAAAACCGCTAATAACGCCCATGCATATGTAGTTAAGTTTTCTAAAGCTGCTTGTGATGTTTTTTGCATGCTTGCCTCTTTTTTTTATTTTTCACCTATAACCCTTATTCTCCCATAATCTCCTCAGCAAAATCTCAGCCAAAAACAAGATTAATGCTGCAATTAAAAAAGGCCATTTGAATTCAGTTGTGTCAATCTTTATTCTTTTTGATTTTTCCTTTACAAATTCCAGTATCCCATCAATATCGTCCTTGTCAAAAACTCTTCCATCTGTCTGCTCAACGAGTTTTATGAATTCTTCGTTAACCCCCAGCTCCTCAAACTCCTTTTTGTAGTTAACAGCGGCATCAGCCCCTAAAAAGTTATAAAATCCTGTTCTTGTTGGATCAAATTTCGCAGTATAAAAATTAACATCGGATTTTATAAAACTGAGCTGCTCGTGCTTTGGCAGTGTGTCTGAAATAACATTCACAAGCATAGTTCCATCAAGCGTTGTATCCTTAATGCTCACATCAAAATTCTTTTTTCTTGATAGGTCTCCAATAGCCCAGTTTATTGTTTTTGTCAAAATCTTGGAATTTTCCTTGTTTAAAAATTCTCCAGCCCATTTGCCGCCATCATCAGTAGCCAAGCTGACAACTCTGCCAAGGCCAAAGCGCCATGCGGCCATTATAGGAATATTTTTGTTTGTTGTTATAAGCAGTCTTGAAGCTGCCTTGGGTATAACATAATTATATCCGCTTACAACAACGTCCAGGCTCTGGTTAAATGTTATGAAATGCGTTGTATCCAATAAGACAAGCGTGTTTAAAAATTCTTTGTCTTCCTTATCTTCCGGCTCTCCAAAAAGTATCTTTAGCTTGTTTGATGCATCAACAGGGAAATAAATGCCTTCCCCAAGCTCTGCAACTTTTGTAAGAAACTCGTCATTTCTTCCCTCTCCTACTCCAGCAACATAAATCTTTATGCCTCTTGCAGCAGCTTGTCTTGCAGATTCTTTTGTATCATCCATAAGCTTGTCGTAAGTTGTTTTTCCATCTGTAATCAGTATTATATTTTTTCCTCCAGCTACATTCCTGAGCATTTTATTTCCAGCATCTAAGCCAAGATTAAAGAATGACTGGCCATCAAAAACCAGCCTTGAAACCTTGTCTATCAGCTCTTTTTTATGCTCGCTTAATGACTTTATATCAGCAACTTTGTACGGTACAGTATTGAAAGCTATAACTCCTACATTATTTTTCTTGTCCAGACTGTCAATTATGCTAACAGCCTGGGCCTTCTCAATATTAACATAATCTGCTGTTCCATGCGAAATATCAATAACAATAACAATATACACATCGCTCTTTTCTGATTCTTCTCCTGCGCCTACTTTAATAGGCAATAAAGTTTCTATCATTGTTCCTTTATATGCTCCCTTGTCGTAAGAGCTTTGGCCTCCAATTACAAACAATCCATTTCCGTCAGAAACATAATCGCTTAATGATTCCATATGCGGCAGAAGTTTGTTAGCAGGCATATCATTCAAAATAACTGCCAAATAGCTGCTTAAGCCATCTGGTATTGTATTTGCGGTTGTTAAGTCATAGATGTCTCCTAAATCATTAACTAAAGGAGAGCTTTTCTCTGAAACGAATAAAACCTTGGGCCTGGGAACAACCTTAACTGTCTTGTAATATTTATTGTTCTGGCTAAAATAATCATCGCTCCCAACATTAAGAAGCTCTGCTGTAATTTTATGATAGCCTTCTGAAAGCTTTTTATTTAAAGTAAAAGTGTTGCTTTTGTCATCTGTTCTTGCAATAGCAATTTCATCGTCAAACCTGGCTTCCAAAGTGTAAGGAATATTTTTACCAACATTGTTCACACTTACAATAAAAGCCTCTTCTGTGTCTCTTATAGCCTCGCTCACACCCAAAATCTCAACACCCACATCACTTTTTATTGGCTCCATGCTGACTGTGCTTACAGTTGCATTTAATGAAGACGCTAACAGCATTACATCTCCCAAAAGCTTTCCGTCATTATTGTTTCCATCTGTTATAACCAAAACATTCTCATCCCTTTCCAAGTTATTTAAAATCCCATCTCCTATTGCAGATTTGTCTCCAGATGCAATATGCCTCACAGAAACAGGAATCTTGTTTTTCAGTTTATTAGCAAGTTCTTTGTCAATTCCAGGCTCAAACAAGTTAAGGGATGTTGAATTGTCAGTTAAAATAGTAATTCTTGGATTTCCTTGCACAGTCCTTGTCTCCATAATAAATGGGCTGGAAATTGCAATAAGCACTAATGCAAAAATTAGCGCTCTTATTATAAAGAAAATAAGCCGTTGAATTTTTTTTTCTTTTTCATAGCTTATCTGATCAGCTTTGTTAAAAAAATTTATGAGATTTTTTCTTATTGCAAAGTATAATGCTATTGTAAACGGTATGATAAATAGGGCTATGTAAGAATATCTTATGCAAAACTTTGACATGCAGTATACGCTGCTCAAATCCGGGAAAATGAATGGCATTTTATTTTTTCAATTAATTTTTATTTGTATATTGGATTTTATTTATCCTACCTTACGCAATTACTTATTAACTCATTATTTTAACTTTAAAAAACGAAAGATTTATATATGGTGTATACATTGTATTAAATTGAATACAAATGGCATCAACAATATCTGTAAGATTAGGAAAAGATGTTTTGAAAGATTTAGCCAAAGTGGAGAAGAAATGGCAGGCTGATAGAAGCGAAGCCATAAGGCGTTTATTAGTCCAGTCTATAAAAGAATGGAAAGTTAAAAATGTCTTAGAGGAGCTAAAAGAGCGTAAGATTACCATAAGTGGAGCAGCTAAAAAAGCCGAAGTCTCCTTATGGGGCATGATAGATTTAGCTAAACAAGAAAAAATAGACTGGATTGAATACGATAAAGAGGATTTGGAGCGAGACTTAAAATTATCGAGCGGGTAGATATGATCAGTAACGCCAGCCCTTTGATTTTTCTCAGTAAAATAGGTCAAATTTCCCTGTTGAAAAAACTTTTTGCTTTCATCCTTATCTCTAAAGAAGTTAAAGATGAAATTTTTGTTGAGGGCAAGCCAGAAACCATTGATATTGCTAATGCCATCAAACAAGGATGGATTAAAGTTGTTGAGGTTAAGGATAATATTCCTATTGGCATTGAAGGCGGAGAAAGTTCTGTTATCAATCTTGCAAGAGAAAGGAAAGACAAGCTGGTTATCGATGATTCTATTGCTATTAAAGTTGCTAAAGCCTTTGACATTGAAACAATAAGAACAACTACTATTATTTTTATGGCTGTTGAAAAAAATATTATCAATAAAAAACAGGCTATTTCTCTCATTAACAAGCTTATTGATATTGGATACTACATTAGCCCGACATACTATTCTGCTATTTTGGCTAAGCTTAGTTCCTAAATCGGCCTTATATTTCATTTTATCTGTTGTTTTATTTTTATTATTTTAATCATTGAATTGTTATTATTGATTTTTTGTTTTTTATTGGATTCTAAAAATTGAAATTATTTTAATGAAGCTATAAATCACCTCTTCTTTTTATGTAAAACACCTCAAAGCACATAAGCAAAAATACCAAAAGCAAAATAAAAGCGCTTAAGCCAAGGTTTCTTTCAGTGCTCTGCTCTTTCAAGACTTCCATGCTTTCGCTTTCTTCTTTCAGCGCGCTTTCTTTTGTAACCTCTGACTCAAATTCGTCAAGAAGATTAGCTGCAAATTTTTTGCCATCAAATTCATATATTCCAGCTTCGTCAAATATGACTTTTGATGTTTTCGTAGAAGAGGAAGGTGTCTTGACCGTCTGCTGGTTTATTGTAACAGCCTTTCCTGTTTTCACATTGAAATCCCTTATATCTTCTGTCTCTGCCATAAAATTAATCAATGAACTCCAGAAAATTGGGTAAGATGGCAGTGTCTTGAAATCGCTTGCTTCATCAATAATCCCATAATAGAAAATCTTCCCCTTGAAATGCTCCTTCACTGCTAAAATAGGTATTTCTTCAATCGAAGCAATAACGTTTGTTTCCTTATTGGCAGTTGCATCAAAATACTCAGATACAGTTGAAAAGCAAATATCATTCTCAAACTGCTTTGTTATTTCATTTATTGCATCTGCGCACACTCTTTTTGTATCCTCAACCAAATTCTTCAAATCTACAATATCAAGATCTGCCTTATTGAATTCTTTTAAGTCATCTTGCGCAGTAATTATTAATTTGCCTCCATTCTTGACATAGCTTGACAAATCCTGGAATGTTCCTGGCAAAATAGCGTCTCTTCCAACTCTGCCTATTTGATGCACAATAATAACATCATGCTCAAACGGCTCAATTTTCTCTCCGTGAGTATTTACTGAAAGCGCAGGAGGATTAACAACATTAAGCCCTATGTCCCTTGAAGAAAGCAATGCATTTTCTAAATTGGTATTATGCCTGTTTGTTATCAATAAGACGCTTACCTGCTTTTTTAATGGCGCGCTTATGTAAGCAATATTATCTACATCCAAATCGTCTTTTGGCTCAAGCTCAATTTCACTTACTCCTGCAGGAGTGTCATCAAACATAAAGCTTTCAATAGAATTAGGCAACACATCAATCTTCCCAGATTCTGCTATAATTTTCTTGTCTTTTATCAGCTTAAGATTTACCTGTTTTTTAACAGTATTAAAGTTCTTAACATAAACCTTTATGTTGTGTTTTCCAACATCCATTTGTGTAATGCCTGCATTTTCTGCATTATTTGACACATCAATAAAATTTACAATAACCTCCCCTGAGCTTATAGACTTTTTAACAGCTAAAAGGTCAGGACCGTCAATATTATTAAAATCGCTTATTACGACAATTCTTCCAGGCCTGTCTTGAAGTATGTCTTTAGCCAGCAGAATTGCATCCCCTAAGTTTGTTGTTGTTGCCTTTACCTGCAGAGTGTCCAAAACACTCGATGCTGTTTTCTCGTCTTCATCTTCCAGTATAATTAAAGGCATGTTCTCTGCAAGTATTATGCTGTTTTTTCCGCTAAGAGATTTTTTAGCTTCTTTGATTGCCTTGTCGAACCTCATTAAGCCTCCTTCATCTGCCTGCATTGATGCGCTCGCGTCTATAACCAATACTGTATTTTCCAAAGAAACGTCATAAGGGATTTTTACAAAAGGCTCGGCTATTGTAAAAGACAATCCCATCAAAATCAGCAGCTGTATAAAAAACAGCAGATTTGTCAGGAATTTCCTTAAAAAATCAGACTGCTTTGATGTCTTTTTATTCTGGAGTATAAACATTAGAGAAGGTATTATCCTGTCCTGGGGCTTTGGCCTCCTCATATACAGGATTATAAAAGGTATTAAGCTTAACAATGCTATTAATCCAGCAGTATTTGCAAATGGCATTTTAACCTTTTTTTAATTATTTTTTTATTGTTTATTTTGTTTAATGAAAATGTTATTATTGGAAATTTTTATTGTACTAATTTATTTTTTATTGCTCTTTCTTGCATTATTTATCTTATTAATTAAATCGTCCACACTAACTAAGTCCTTGACAACAACCAAATGATCGTCTACTAGATACCAGTAAACTTCGCTGTTTAAGTCTAGCTTTAACTCTTCTCTTGCCTCAAAGGGCAGTGTCACCTGCCCTTGGCTCGTTATTTTTGCCTTTCCAATAAACTTGACTGCCATTCTTGGTTATTAATATTAATAAAATTAATAAAAATTACATAATTATTAAGATTATTAGAATTAATATTTATAAATGTTGCGGTTTTTATTATTGTGCTTCTAAACAATATGCACACTTCCGAGCAAAATCTTTTTATACTCACTCCCAATTTTCTGCATCTATGCCGAAAATAAAAATAACTTTGCCTGATGGGAGTGTTAAGGAGTTTGAAAAAGGCATAACAGCATTAAAAGTAGCTGAAAGCATAGGATCAAGGCTTGCAGATGCTGCATTAGCTGCTGAAGTTGATGGAAAGCTCGTGGATATTTCTGCAAAAATAGACAACGATGCAAAAATAAGGATAGTAACTTTCAAGGACAAGGAAGGTAAAGATATTTTTTGGCATAGTGCATCACATTTAATGACGCAAGCTGTATTAAGACTGTTTAAAGGCCAAAATATTGGTTTAGGCGCTGGAATGCCAATTGATAATGGTTATTACCAAGATTATGATATAGAAAATTTAACAGAAAATAATCTTAAAAAGATTGAAGATGAAATGCAAAAAATTGTACAAGAGCATTTAGAGATTTCACAAAAAAATGTTGCCAAAAAAGAAGCATACGCATTTTATAAAAAAGATCCATATAAAACTCACTTTATCAATGAAATCCCTGACGAGAAAGTCAGCATGTACACCCAAGGTGAATTTGATAATTTGTGCAAGGGCCCACATGTACCCAATACATCATATATCAAAGCTTTCAAATTAACAAAAATTTCGGGTGCGTACTGGAAAGGCGATTCAAAAAATAAAATGTTAACTCGAATATATGGTATAGCTTTTCCAGAAAAAAAGCAATTGCAGGATTATTTGCAAGTATTAGAAGAAGCAGAAAAAAGGGATCATAGGAAATTAGGCAAGCAATTAGATTTATTTTCTTTGCATGAGGAAGCTCCAGGTTTTATCTTTTACCATCCAAAAGGCGTGGTTATTATTAACATTCTAAAAGATTTCATGAGAAAAGAGCTTGATACGTTAGGCTATAAAGAGATAATGACTCCAATGATTTTAAGCAGAACCTTATGGGAGCAATCTGGCCATTGGGACCATTACAAGGATAATATGTACTTCACCAAAGTTGATGAAAAAGACTTTGCAGTAAAGCCAATGAACTGCCCTGGATGTATTTTAATTTATAAGGAAAAGCTTCCAAGCTACAGGGATTTGCCCATAAGGATGGGTGAATTTGGTTTTGTGCATAGGCATGAGTTGTCTGGTGTCCTAGCTGGATTGTTTAGAGTAAGGGCTTTTACCCAGGATGATGCGCATATATTTTGCACCCAAAGCCAGCTTCAACAGGAGATTTTGGAATTAATTGACTTAATTGATTTGGTTTATAAAACATTTAATTTCACTTACCATATTGAATTGTCAACGCGTCCAGAAAAGTTTGCAGGCAAAAAGGAGAACTGGGACAAAGCTGAAAACGCTCTAGCAGATGCCTTAAGCTCCAAGAAGATACAGTATAAAATAAATCCGGGAGAAGGCGCTTTTTACGGGCCAAAAATTGATTTTCATATCAATGATTGCTTGGGAAGGACATGGCAATGCGCCACAATACAAGTTGATTTCTCAATGCCAGAGAAGTTTGATTTAAATTATATTGCAGAAGACGGCAACAAGCATACTCCTGTAATGCTGCACAGGACAATTTACGGCTCTATGGAAAGATTTTTAGGAATTCTAATTGAGCATTATGCTGGAAAGTTTCCATTATGGATAGCTCCAGTGCAAGCAAGAATCTTAACTGTTGCAGACAGGTTTGCTTTGTATGCGAAAAAAGTAAAGGAAGAATTGGAAAAAAACGACATAAAAGTTGAGTTAGACGCAAGAACAGAGTCTGTTGGCTACAAAGTCAGGGAAGCTCAATTGCAAAAAATACCAATCATAATCAATGTAGGGGAAAAAGAAGAAAAAAGCAATACTGTCGCGATAAGGACTTTAGATAATAAAGTTAAGTTTGACATTAAAGTTAAAGACTTAATCAAAGAAATTCTTGATAATGTTGAGAAGAAGAAAGAGAAGTTTTAGATATAGATAATCAATAATCTTTCCTAATCCATCTCCACACAAAATAAACCGCTAAAGCAAACAATGCTCCAATTAAAAACCATAAAGCAATGTTTTGGGGTATTAGATAAACCTTTTCAGCAGTTATAGGCGCTGCTTGTGGCATTGTTTCAGCTGCTGCTTCAAGGGCTTGGGGAGCTGCTTCTTCTACTACCCTCTCAACTGCTGCAGATTTTGCAACCATGAAATTGTCTCCTGCTGCTATTGCTCCTTTTGAAAAATATTTTGTGTATATTTGAATTATCCCTGCTGTTGCTGTCGCAATCAAAGCAACTGGCAAAATGCCCTTTAATCTTTCCTTCAACCCATAAGTGCTCTTCGGAGATATTATGATGTATCTATTGGCTAATTTATAATGCAAGACCTCTTTTCCTTTCTCACTGTAATGGAACTCTTCTGTGCTTATCAATTTAGTTTCCATAAGCTGCTGCAAATTGTAATGGACAGTAGAAATAGGTATCTGTAATTTCCCAGATAATTCCGACTCTGTTGCTTCTTTTTTTGCCAAATAATCCAGTATTTTTCTGCAGGATTCATTGCTAACAACATTAGCTATTTTCTTTGTTTTGGAATCTTCCAAAGACAATAAAAGGAAGTTTTTGTTTGTCATTTTCCAATAACTTATTTCCAATTAGTTTTATTAATTAAAAAATTAAAATAAAAAATAATTTCAATACATTATCGGACCATCATATATTTCTTTGCCTTTCTCAAACTCTAATGCTTTTAATCTTTCCAAATCATTTAAGTCGTTCAACTGCAATCTGCTGTCTGACAAAGTGTATAACACATCTTCAATATACAAGCTTCTTTTGATTGAGTAATCTCCCCTGAAATAATATCCTGCTTTCTTAAACGCTTCTTCATCATCATAATGAGTCACTCTTCCCCTTAGCTTAAAGCCGTCCTCAAGGTTTATGTTATAGACATATGCGCCTTGGAATGTATACTCACCTTGCATGTCTTTTGTCTGGCCTGGCTTTAATTCTGCAACAGTCATTGGTATAACCAAAATCTCTTTTTCTTTGTCAAACAAAAATGCTTTATGGTCGCTTGTAGCAGGGCTTTCAGTGCCTCTGTCTCCTATAACTTCCTTGTACATCTCTACTGGATTTTCAACATCGCTAACATCAAATATCGCAAGCTTTACCCCCTGTATTGCTGTGTAGTAAACAGCGCCTTCTGTATGGACCTTATCTGCATCAATGCTGTCATCAACCTCTTTTCCTATCCCAATAAGATGCGTTTCATCGTATGGGTGCAAATAGTCACTATATCCTGGAATTTTTAATTTCCCTAATATTTCTGGATTTTCTGGATCAGATAGGTCAATTACAAACAATGGGTCAACATGCCTAAAAGTCACCATATATCCTCTTTTGCCCATAAACCTTACCGAGTATATGCTCTCTCCTGGAGCTACACCTTCAAGTTCTCCAACAACATTAAGGCCTTTGTCTAAAACATACATGTTGTTTGTCGAAGTGTCTTTATTGTCCACATAGCCGCTAATTGTTGTCGCAATCCTGAAATGCTCATCAAATTCGTCCATTGAAAACTGGTTAAGGATAGTGCCTTTAACCTCTCCTGTTCCTAAAAATTCAATTTTCCCGTTGTCTAAATTAAATTCAGTTATAACTGTTTTTTCAACAAAATCTTTTGCAAGTTCTCCTACTTTACTGTATCGTGGCCATGCTGTCTGGGCAATGTATAAATTTTCAAGCGAGGCATAAACATTTTGCCCAGAGCCAACAATAACTTCTTTGTTTACATCAGCATCTTCATCTTCCATTGAAATTGACGCAACAGTTATAAAATTTTCAGCCTGTATTGGGTTTATATAGCCAATATCAACGCATCTTGCAATAGGCTTCATATCTTCTAATTCAGGTTTTTTGTCAGTAGTGCTTTCCCTGTACATTGGAACAATATCTTCGCACAAAGGCCTGGCATCCCAGTATCTTGGGTAGGAATTCACGACAAAATATGCATACTCATTAATTTTTCTTGATGTTAAGTAGCTGCCTTCAAAATCAACATTTTTTATTAATTTTGGATTCTGTTTATCAGAAGTGTCATATAATTTTACTGTCATAAAGTTGCTATAGTAAGGAGAATAATCTGAAGCCCTTATAGATGCTATTTTAGCATTTGCCTGCTCTGCTATTTCTGCTATTGCTTGTTCTCCTTGCTGCGGTGGTGAGACTACCTGTACTGGCTCTCCTTGTTCTTGTGTTTTAGGCGTTTCAAACGTATAAGACGAAGAGCCGAATATTAACAGCCTGTCTTTGTCTATAAACAACTCATTTGGAGAAAAATTATCGAGCTTTGTCGTTGATAAAATTTCTGCATCTTCAGCAGGATAGGCTTTAGCTATTACCAAATTTCCCTGCGCAATTGTATAAATATAATCCCCATCTGTCTTTATTATATCTGCCTCATCAACACCCTTAACTTGTACATTTGTTTCTGAAAACTCTCTTCCAGAAGTGGTTGTATCAGCTGCCTGAGGTGCTGCAACTGCTGCTTCTTCAACCATCATATCCCCTTTCATTAAACCAAAACCGCGATATCCAAATCCACTGCCGCTTTGCCTGGCATCTTCAAAAGCCTTTAAAAGTTCTTCTCCAGAATCAAATTTTGCAATCTTACTTGTTTTTGCAGGTTGAGTTGGAACTGCTTCGCAAGCAACCAAAACAGATAAAGCCAATAAAACTATAATCAGAATCGATAAAAATTTATTTTCTGGATTCATTTTAACATCACCTCTTTATGGTAAGACAGCCATATATAAATACCTGTTTATAGCTTCAATCTAAGTTGAAGTTAATAAAATTTTGGGTATGGCCAAGAAAAACCCTTAACTTTATAAACAAAACTTTCCTTCTCTATAACAATATGGTCTTAGAAAAACTAGGAGACTCCTTAAAAAACACACTGCAGAAAATAGCCAAATCAATTTTTGTAGATGACAAGCTGATAAACGAGCTGGTTAAAGACATCCAAAGGGCTTTATTGCAGGCAGACGTTAATGTGCAGCTTGTTTTTGATTTAACAAATAAGATTAAAGAAAGAATAAAAAAAGAAGAAACCCCATCTGGATTGACAAAAAAAGAGCATTTGATAAATGTTGTTTATGAAGAGCTTGTTAATTTTCTCGGGAAGGAGCAATATAAGATAGAAATTAAGGAAAAGCCTTTCAAAATAATGCTTGTTGGCTTGTTTGGAAGCGGAAAAACGACCACTGCTGGCAAGTTGGCAAAATATTTTGCAAAAAGGGGCTACAAAGTTGCTTTACTGGGTTTAGACACTCACAGGCCAGCTGCAATGGAGCAGATTGAGCAAGTTGCAAAACAGGCAAATGTTCCATGCCTGCTTGATAAAAAAGAAAAATATCCATTGAAGGTTTATAATGAATATAAAAATGAATATAAAAAGTTTGATATTTTAATCATTGATACTTCTGGCAGAGATGCCTTATCAAAAGACTTAATTGAAGAGATTGAAACATTAAGCAATGAAATAAAGCCAAATGAAAATCTATTGGTGATTTCTGCAGACATTGGCCAGGCTGCTCAAAAGCAGGCAGAACAATTCCATAAAAGCTGCGGAATAGATGGCGTAATAATATCAAAAATGGATGGAACCGCAAAAGGCGGTGGCGCTTTGACAGCTTGCGCTGTAGCAAATGCCCCCATTGTTTTTATCGGAGTTGGAGAAAAAATTGATGATTTAGAGCAGTTTAACCCGCAAGGCTTTGTAGGCAGATTGCTAGGCATGGGAGACCTAGAGGCTTTGCTGGAAAAGGCAAAAGAAGCAATCAAGGTAGAGGATGCAGAAGACTTAGGAAAAAGATTCCTCAAAGGAGAGTTTAACTTAATTGACCTGTACGAGCAAATGTCAGCAATGAAAAAAATGGGCTCTTTAAAAAAAATTGTTGAGATGATACCTGGTTTTTCTTCTTTGCAACTGCCAAAAGAAATGCTTGATGTTCAGGAAGGAAAATTAGACAAGTGGAAGATAGCAATGCAGAGCATGTCAAAAGAAGAGTTAGAAGACCCTGAAATAATTACAAGCGAAAGAATAGACAGGATAAGCAAAGGCTCAGGCATACAAGCAAGCATTATTAGGGAACTGATAAAACAGTATAGGCAAAGCAAAAAAATTGTAAAAATGTTTAAAGGCAGCAAAGGCGACATGTCAAAGATGATGAAGAAGTTCAGTGGAAAACTGCCAGCAGGATTCAAGATTTAGATGTTTGCTTACGAGAGGTAATATTCGACAGTCCAGTCTTTGATGACAGGCGTATTTAAATTATTGCTAGTTAATGTTCCTTTTATTCTTATTGGAACGTATGATGCATTAATTCTGGTAAGCCCAACTGGCTGGCTGCTTAATCCGGCAGAATTTCCTGGAAGGATTGAATCCGGGACTAAAAGCCACTGGGAATTTTTATTATATTCTATCTGGTAGATTATATTGGTATTTACAGGCTCATTTTCTGTCCATAACAATTGCTTGCCTGCTAAGTATGAAGTAGTATCTGATGGAATAGCAATTGAAAAGAGCATGCCATTGGAAGGGTAATACTGCCAGTTGACTGTTACAGACTCCAATGCAGGGGTTTTTGATGTGTCAGTGGTAGCGAGGAAAGCCTTATACTGAATCCAGCGGTGGCCAGTATGCAATGGATTGATGCTTTGCCCATTAGATGTATAATAGTCCCCTGTTCCGGTAGGTCCATACCATATCGCAGAAGCCAAGCCTGCCTGAGTAGCTGCAGACCTCAGCTGGAACTTTATGCTCGTTCCCGCAGGCACATTAGCTGAGAACCCTAAGGTTGTGAAAATAGAATTCTGGCCGGCATCTATTGGGGATGAAACAAAAGTGCCTGCAGATGCATATGGCGGGATAGTTAAGTATATCAAAGCGTCTAACGCTGTGCTTGCGAACATCCGATTATTCTGGGGCTCGTAAAGCATAGCCTTGATATATGTGGAGGTTGATTGTGGCAGAGTGTATGCAAGGCTCCAGTCACTTGTTGCATCACACCCGTTGGAAACTGGGCAGCTGAAAATTTTTGAATTGCTGCCGTCGTAAAGAGTTCCCTTTGAGCTCAAGCCGGCATACATAATCCGGTTTATATTATCAAAAGCCATTGAATCCATTAAGCCAACCTGGCTAGCAGGCCATCCTGCTGCCCATCCCGGGTTGGGGTAATATGCAACAGTCCAGTCACCAACAGCATCACAATTAGTTGCTGTGTTACACCGTATGATTGTCATTCCAATAGTATAATATTCATAACCGTACAGGACCCCATTGACAGTATCAAGCGCAAGGCCATTAATTGCAGCCCACGGCGTCACATAACCCGTCCAGTCTCCTTGGCCGTCACAGCCTGTGGAAAGCGCACACCTGTATAAGTTCCATCCTGATGTAGCATACATCACTCCCCTGCTTTGATCTATTAGAATATCATCTCTAGTCATTTCAAATGTTTCAGTAGCATCATGAGAAACTGTCCAATCTGATGAGCTGTCGCAATTGGAATTTGTGTTGCACCTGTATATAAGTCCGTTGCCTGACGAGCCTGCATATACGATTGAATTTATAGTGTCGAAAGCCATTGAAGTGATTCCACTCTCTGAAGTAGTTAGCGAAACACTCCAATCATCCTGGCTGTCACATCCTGAAGATGTGTCACATCTGTAAATTTTGCCTGGATAATAAGCGTAGGAAGCGTACATTATGCCATGATTAGAGTCATGTGTAAAATCATATACTCTTCCAGCAGACGCTGTATATGCTGTTATCCAATCGCCGATATAGCTGCATCCTGAAGAAGCAGGGCATATCATTATTTTGCTGTCAATGCCTGCATACAAGACATTTCTTGTGCTGTCTCTTCCAAGAGCAAAAGCCCATGAGCCAGTAACTATCGAGAGTGGCTTCCATGCAACAGGAGAACCTAAAGATAATGCTAAAATAACATTTGAGCTATCTCCATTGCCAGAGACACGGACATCATCCTTTGTCCCGCTGCTGAAATCCGTGTCAGAAGTTTGTGTAGCTTGTCCTGTTAGTATTGACAGTTTTGCCTCTTCTCCACCTGGGGATATGTTTGAAGATGCTGCTACATCTATTTGAGAAGCATCCATAAAAGTATCTGTGAATGCCGTCAAAATTCCGCATTTTTTGTAGCTGTCAACGCAATATTTGTTGGGGTTGCAGTCTGCTATGAGCATTGGTGTGTTGGCTGACGAGCATGCTGCCTGCATTGTTCCTGGATCTGAGCATGTAAATATAAGAGTGTCCTGCGTTACCTTGTTCGATGAGCAGTAGTAGGGCCCTAATGAGCCGTCTGTGCCGCAGTCTGTTTTTTGAAAGCACGCTGTTTGCTGGCAGCTGCTATATCCCTCAGCGCAGATGCTAAACAGAGCAGCATTGCAATAACTTGACATGGCAATAGAATCAAAAGCAGCGCACCTTGCATTATCAGTTCCAGGATTTTCGCAGGTGTAAGCCCTATAAGTTCTTGAAACATAGTTATTATTGCAATAATAGTCTCCCATAAACCCGTCTGTCCCGCAATCATGGTTGCTGGAGCAAACTATTTGCTGGCAGCTGCTCTGGCCATCAACGCAGATTTTATTGGAAGCAGGGTCGCAATAAGCTTGTTGTTCAGGAGAATCAGAAGCAATGCACCTGGCATTATCCGTTCCAGGATTTTCGCAAGTGTAAGCCCTATAGTCCCTCACAACCCACTTATCGCTGCAGTAATAGCTTCCTACATAATCGTTTGTACCGCAATCTGTGTTTTTAGAACAAGGCATCAATGTTTCCCTGCAATTAACCTCATCATTAACACAAAACTGGTATAAAGCAGGATCGCAATAATTTGATTTTACAGCAGAACTGGAAGCAATGCACTTAGCGTTAACACTCCCAGCACTTTCGCAAGTATGACTCTTATAATCTTTTAGGATATAATCCCCGCCACAATAATAATCTCCCATAAACCCGTCTGTCCCGCAATCTTGACCGCTAAAGCAAGCTATCGCAGTTGCTTGGCAGCTGCTCTGGCCATTGACACATTCTAGGTTTGAAGCGCGGGTGCAGTTATCTGACACAATAACTGAGTCAAGGACAACGCATTTGGAATTTTCACAGGTGTAAGCCCTATAAGTTCTTGAAGCATAGTCATTATTGCAAAAATATCCCCCTTCAAATCCGTCTGTTCCGCAATCTTGTTTGCTGGAGCATGACTCAGAAAGTATTTTACAGGTATTTTGGCCATTGACGCAGTATTGGTTTAAGCCGGGGTTGCAGTATTTTTCTTGCTCAGTAGAATCAGAAAAAACACACTTAGCATCCACAGTTCCAGCATTTTCGCAAGTGTAAGCCCTATAGTCTCTCGCAACCCACTTATTGCTGCAATAATAGCTTCCCACATAATCATCTGTTCCGCAATCTTGGTTGCTGTAGCAAGCTACTGCAGTTGACTTACAGCTGCTCTGGCCATCAACGCAGTTTAAGCCCAAAGCAGGATTGCAGTAATTCAATTTGATAGAAGAATCAAAAACTCCGCAATCAGCCTTGCTAGCCCCTGCATTTTCGCAAGTATATTTTTTATAGCTTTTTGATATATAATCGCCATCGCAACTATAATCTCCTAAAAATTCACTTGTTCCACACTCTTGCTCATCAAAGCAGGCAACTTTTACCCTTGTTTTAATATCACCCTTCATCAAATGAGGCAACATCCCTTCTTGGGTATAAATTAGGTTTATATCACCATCAAATCTTGTTTCAACATCCCCATTATTGCAATCTGTAATTGCAATAGCCTTTTTCTCATTGTTTTGCAGCGTCACTGGTTCTGTGATAGAGCATGACGCGCCATTTTGATCATTTGCATCTGTCTTATTGATAACTATATTATCTATAGTTAGGCTATAGCCTAAATTGTTTTGCAGGGATAAAACCACCCTTGGAGGGCTGACTTTATGATCCAGGCAAGTTATGCCAGCAGGCAAAATGCATCTTTCAGGAAAAAACATATCGGGGCTCAAAACTCCAAAAACTAATGCACCTACAACTACTAAAATAATTAATATTACCCAGCCGCGAGTAATAAGAAATTCTAATGCTGCTTGAGCCCTCTTTTTCATTTCACTATTTACTAATCAAACAATATAATATTTAAGATTATTGTTTTCATAAGTGCCATATTACAAACCTAAAACCAGACACTGTTACCTTAATCTCAAAACATATTTATTCTCAAAGCACAATTCTCTCCAAAAAATAGTGAGTTGGGGGCACTAAAAAGAGGTGCTTCAACATGGCAAAAACTGGCTATCTTAAAAGATACA
>Ga0209211_10005626_pt1 | contig 18611 bp, 20 predicted proteins | sample RifGroA2_FD_183992 | JGI IMG/M metagenome (GOLD analysis project Ga0209211, IMG submission 183992) | Groundwater microbial communities from Rifle, Colorado, USA - Groundwater A2 (SPAdes) (version 2) | ecosystem: Environmental > Aquatic > Deep subsurface > Groundwater | place: Rifle, Colorado... | reverse complement strand
TTTGCTGGTGGTCCTGGAATCCGATAAAAATCCCATCAATTTTCCTTTTTCAATTAATAATGTTTTCCCTGTCGGACAGCCTTCGCAGGTAATCCGCTTGCTCCCTGCTCCGCCCGGCAAGGTGGCATCATCATAAAGAGTTAAAAGCGGAGAAGCCACGCTTTGGCCGTATTTAGCCGTAAAAATTGAAGCCCCAAAATCCATCATTCCCAGATTCAAATTCGGCAAAAGCAAATTTCCGAATAATTCCGTCACCGCCTGCGGCCCGAATACCACTTTGTATTTTTTGCCTTCAATTCTTTTGCCCCCGACCGCGTTGACCGCCGCCAAAGCCGCTTTTTTGCCGATTTCGTAAGCCAAAAAATCATCGTTAACAGCAACCCTGCTTCCCCAAGCCGAACCTTTGGCATGTTCTTTTTCCAGCATCGCGGTTAAAAATGACAAAAATACGGTTGATTCATCGCAGTCTTCAATTCCGTTGGTTGACGCCAATGCCATCCGTTCGCGGATAATTAAATTGTCGCCGTTTAAAATAAACGCCAAATCTTTAGGGGATAAATTTTTTTGTTTGGAATATTGTTCCAAACCGTCAATTGATCCTTCAATAACTTCCCAGCTTAATTTGGCCAGTAACTCGGCTTCTTTTTGAAAATCAACGTCCATCAGCTTATTAGTACTAAAAGATTCTTTTATTTTGGAGACATTTTTTTCAGGCTTTAAGAATCCGTTAAAATCCGGATCTTCCACCGCATCCCGTTTAGCTTTTGCTAAAGCTCTTTTTACGCCATCAAGAGAAATATCGTTTGGCTCATGGCCGAATCCGACTAGTTTTTTATTTCCTTTTTTAAACCAGATCTCAACCGCCACTCCGGAATCTTCTTCCGACTTGGGTTCTTCCAAACCATTACACGGCAAATGAGTCGTATAAACAATCCGCCCGACGGTGCGGTGATTTACCGAGGCATAGACCAGAGCCTCAACTACATCTGATTCTTGTTTAACTAGTTGTAAGCCGGAACTAACAATTTTTTGGAGTTTTGAAAGTTTAATCATTGGAATTTCATTGTAAATTGTAAATTGAAAATTGAAAATTAATCGCCTCTGGCGATTTTCGCCCTCCCTCTCGCCGTCGGCCCGCCGTTACCTACTTGCTTTGCCTGCATCGGCTGGCCTTTGCCGCAATTCGGAATCGGAAAAACGGTAAAGTCATTTCCTAAAGCGTCAATTGACATAAAAAAATCTTTAGAATCGGAAGTCACCCTGCCGTCACGGAAAACCTGTCCTATCCGGCCGTTTTTAATTTCGTAAATCAATCTGGGGGCGATTTGAAAATTTTCCCGCGACTCGGAAATTGACGGAATCCGGTGGCCAACGCAATAATATCCGTTTTCCACTTCGGAAATTATTTTGGACGGAAGCATATCCCCGCCGGCTATGGCCGAAACCGACATTCTGATTAAAGGAACCGCGCAAGCATTATTGGCCTTGTAATGGCCGTTAGGGGTTGCCCCGATGGTCGGCGCCGTTTGCCGGCTGTTCATAAAATCATGATATATACCGTTTTTTATGTGATAAACCCGTTTTGCCGGCGTCCCTTCATCATCATATTTATAAACCCCGTATCCCCCGGTCAAAGTCGGATCGGAAAACGCCGTCAGAATTGAGGATCCGACCTGCTTCCCTACCATATTATTTTTCAGGTCCGAAAATAACCATGATCTGCCGGCATATCCGGTTTCCATTTTTAAGGCCCGGTCCAATTCCGAGGGATGGCCGATAATCTCATGAGCAAACAAAGCGATTAAATCCGGATCCAAAACCACCGTCACCGGCTTATTTATGAACGGCGCCGGTTTGGCATCAGCCAATAAAACTGCCTCCCCGGCAATTTGCTTAGCGAACTCTTCACCGGTTTTATGGTGGGAATTTTTGGCCTTTGTTAAAGCCTCCAGCCCCAATTGATTTCCGGTATGGTAATACAAATCAACCGGCTTATCGCCTGAATTATTTTGAGACAAAACGAATATGGTGACACCGCTACTGCACCATGACTGATCAATCAATGCCCCTTCGGAAGAAAAAAATATTTGCCGGGTTATGCCGGTGCTGACGACCACATCGGATCTTTTGATATAACTGTTGAATGACAGGGCTGCCGCCGAAACGCTTTTGGCCAATTCCGTCATTTCTTCGGAAGTAACTTTGCGAGGATCTTTTTCATAAATTGCCGGAACTGTATCAACTACGGCTTTAACCGGAGCCAAAAAGGTCGGCATTATGGAATCCGCGAATTTTCCGTATTTCTTTTTAAACCCTGCCTTGGCTAAAGAATTTGCCCTAGCCCGGGCTTTAGCTACGGCAATCATTTCGCGGGCAATTTTATTAAAGTTTTTTAAATCGTTTCCGCCCAACTGCCGGCCGTAAAATCCGGCTGCCGGAATTCCGCTTTTATCAATTACCCTGACTCCTAAAGAAAATGACCAATCTTGGCTGGTAACTTTAGAACTGCCGTTTTCGGAATAAGCCCCGACTCCTTCGCCGGCTTCCACCCTGATATCAATGTAATTTTTATTATGATTCGTTAAAACTTCCGCCAATCCGGTAGATAAACCGCTTTTGATTAAATCCAAATCACTGATCCGCATGTTGGCAATTATAACTGATAAAAAATTTCGCACCTTACCATTTTCGCGTTTCATCATTAGCGAAGTTGGCAAATTTGCGAAGTGAGCTAGCTGTCTTGCGAAGCAGGATCCCGCTCTGCGGGACCGCCGCCTCTATTTTATTTTTTCTTTTCGCCAACGAACTAATGGTTATTTTTAGTCCGGCTGATAAAATAGGGCACCAATACTTCCCCTATTAATACCACCGGAATTGACAAAACCGCTCCGGCCGGCCCACCCAAAGCCAATCCGATCATCAGCGATATTATGACTATCAGCGGGTTTAATCCGACTGCCCGACGCATCACCAGGGGAACTATTAAATTGTTTTCAAATTGTTGGATTAAAAAATATAATAGAATTACCGCGCCGCCGTGCAAGGGGCTAATCGTAAATCCAACCACAGCCGCCGGCACCATGGATACCGTTGGGCCGATATTCGGAATAGACTCCATCAAACCGGCAATAATCGCCAGCGGCACGGCATAGGGAATAGACAATGAAATCAAACCTATATATACAGTTATTCCTATAATCAACGACAATATCACCTGGCCCCTGATCCAGGCCCCGATTTTAATTTCAATTTTGACCAATAAATCCTCAACTACCGCCTCGCTATCTCCAAACCACCTAATCAACCACCCGGATAAATGCCGGCGCTCCAAAATCATATAGAAACTTATGACTAAAATCGTAAATACCGCCAAAGCATTGGAAAATACCCCGCTTATCACCTTAAAAGCATTTTGGGGAATCGACCCCAGTTGGCTGCTGACCAAAGATTGATCCAGCTGAACCCCTAATTGGCCCAAGAGTTTCGGCAGTTGGGATAAAAAAGCCCCGGTTTGATCCACGATAGGCGGAATCAGGGCCGCAATAGTAGAAACAATCGTAAATAAAATTCCGATTAAAATTATTAAAGCCGAAATCGCCCGGGGAATCTTAAATTTCTCCAGAATATTCACCAGCGGATTAACCGCCGCCATAATTAAATAAGAAACGAATAATCCAACTAAAATTCCGTCTATTTTTTTTAAAACAGCCAGAAAGATTATAAATAAAGCTATAAAGACGATGGTCTTATAACTTATTTCTACAGTATGCCGGCCTTCAGACAGAATATTTTTTGCCATAGATTTCATTCTTTTCCATAATACCACCGACCAACGTAAGCCTCAATATCCAAGATGCAATTCGATTGGCTAATATCGAATAATTTATCCGGAGAATATTTAGCCATCCACACTAACTGTCTTCTGGCGTATTGTTTTTCGTGAATGGTCCAATTTTTTATGACTTCGTCAATCGAATATTTATGATCAAAATACGGCCTCCATTCTTTATACGCAATCGTGAACTTCAAAGCGCTATCCCAACCATATTTCTTTACCAATCCGCACACTTCTTCTTCGGCCCCTTTTTCTATTCTCTGCCTGACCCTGTCTCCAATCCGGCGGTCAATTTCCTTAATCGGCGCTATAAGCGCAATATAAAGCGAATCGTTACGTCTAATAAGGTCCGACCTTTTTAAAAAGGTCGGACCTTTTGAAGCTAAAATTGCTATCTCGATCGCCCGCACAAGCCGTCTTGGATTCTGTTGATCCGACTCGTTCATTCCATAAAAACGTTTTGAGTCTGCTTTTTTCAACCTATCTTGAAGTTCGGCCACCGGCAATTTCTCCAATTCAGCCCTCAACTTTTTATCCGGCGGAATATTTAATGTCTCCGGTGGATTTAACAAATTGGAAATATACAATCCGGTTCCGCCGACCACAATCGGCAACTTTCCTCTTTGTTGAACCTCGGCAATAACCTCTTTTGCAAATTTGACAAAATGGGCCGCGCTCCACTCTTGATCAGGCCTAACAACGTCACATCCCCAAGTCGGAATTTCAGCGGAAAACTCCTTCCCCGTCCCAATATCCATCCCCTTATAAACCTGACGAGAATCTGCGGAAATTAACTCTCCATTAAATTTCTTCGCCAACTTAAATGCCAACGAGGTTTTGCCGGTAGCGGTTGGGCCTGATATAACCAGTAATTTATTCATAAAACACCGGCCTCTTATTCAAATTCTCTCTGTTTATCAATTTTTCCAGGGCTAGCCATCTTGCCTTTTTAACCGCCGGCAAAACGTCATCCTTATAAATCCGGAATGCCGCCGTTCCCGGCCGGGGCGAATATTGGGCCACAAAAGCCACCGTCCAATTCGCTTTTTTGGCTAAATCCACGGTTTGCTTAAAGTCCTCATCCGTCTCGGTTGGAAATCCGACAATAATATCCGTTCCGATAACCACATCGGGAACGGCAATTCTTAATCTGTTAATTAATCTCAAATAATCCTGACTGGTATATCCCCTGTTCATTAATTTTAAAATCCGGTCAGAGCCTGACTGCACCGGCAGATGAATAAATCTGTCAATTTTTTTATTCCTGGCGATTTCTTCAATCAATTCATCGAAAAAATCCCAAGGATTGCTGGTCAAAAATCCTATTTTCTCAATTTCTTTTATTTTAGAAATCTCTCTTAATAATTTCACGAATGGCGGAATTCCCTTTGGCTTAATGTATTGAGACTGATTGAGGGGAATTTGTGAACGCGTGAAATTATTGTTCAATAAAAGTTTACGATATCCTATCCCGATCCTTTCCAATCCGTAAGAATTAACGTTTTGACCCAACAATGTGATTTTTTGATAACCCTGCTTAGCCAAACTTTCCACTTCTCCCAAAATATCATTCATCGGCCGGCTTTTTTCCCGTCCCCGGGAATACGGCACAATACAAAAAGTGCAAAAAGAATTACAGCCTTCCGAAACCGGCACCCAGGCGTGAATTTTATCTCTCCTGATAGATTGCTGATTAAATCCGACTTCGTTGATCGGTAAAACCTGATCCAGCCCGGGAATCATTTCCAACAGTTTTTTCTCTCCGTGATGCGTCATGCAACCAGTTAAGATAATTTTAGGCCTTCTTGTCATTGTCATTCCCGGCTTGACCGGGAATCTATTCAAATAAATTCTCACATTATTTATAAACCCCCTCGCCCTGTGTTCGGCCCGCTCGCGGACCGCGCAAGTGTTGACAATAATTTCATCAGCGCTCTCCCAGGACTTAGCCGATCCGTACCCTCTGGCCCGGTAGTCCCCCTCAATCCGCTCTGAATCAGATTTATTAGCTTGACAGCCGAATGTTTTAATATAATAAGTCCTCTGTGCCCTATCTCCCTTATCTCCCCTATCAACCTTATTGGCCTTATTTGTCCCATCAGTCATATCTGTTAGTATAACAATCAAAGTGTTCTAAATAAGCTATTGATTGTTTTAAGGCTTAAATAATTACTTCAATTATTTAAATAATTGAAGTAATTTAACTTGAGTATGAATAAAAACGCCTCTGCAATTATTAATATTCTCAGAAAGTCATATCCCCGCGCCAAAATTGTCCTAAATTACAGCAACAACTGGGAATTACTGGTATCGGTTATTCTCTCGGCTCAATGCACGGATAAAAAAGTTAACGAAGTGACGGCGAAACTTTTTGCTAAATATAAAAAAACAAGAAACAGAAAACAAGAAGCAATGATGGGCGAAATTAAAAATTTCGCGTCAGCTCCAATCGGAGAATTAGAACAGGACATCAGACAAACGGGGTTTTACCGGAATAAAGCAAAAAATATTAAAGGGGCAGCAAAAATCTTGTTAGAAAAATTCGGGGGGATTCTTCCAAAAACCATGGCGGAAATGCTGACAATCCCCGGCGTTGCCCGCAAAACGGCAAATGTTGTTTTAGGAAACGCTTATGGAATCGTTGAAGGCATCGCGGTTGATACTCATGTCTTGCGCTTATCGCAAAGATTAAGGCTGGTGGACCCAAAACAAGTCGGTCCCGGCAAGAAACCTCTTGTCATTCCCGCGGGCCATGTCATCCCCGCGGGCCATGTCATTCCCGCGAAAGCGGGAATCCATACAAATAATTTCAATAGATTCCGGATTAAATCCGGAATGACAGTAGACTATTGCAAAGACGCCTCTCCTGAAAAAATTGAACTGGCTTTAACGAAAATTATTCCAAAAGAAGATTGGTTCAAGACTACTTATTGGCTGATCGATCATGGGCGCGCAATCTGCAAAGCCCAAAACCCAAATTGCCAAAATTGTCCCTTAAGTAAACTCTGCCCTGCTTCAAGATATAAAATGTAGTACAACATTTTATATTTTATAAATTTGACAATTTAGGCGTCTATAAGGTAATATCGGTCAAATATGGGAAAAAGAATTTCAATCGAACAATTTCTAAATGGCGGCGTACCCGGTCTTCCGCCGGAAACAAACGATTATCTTCTTCTCATCCAGGCATTAGGGGTCTTGCCTGAAGAAATGAAAATTGTCGGAGCCGTTGAAATGAAAGACGTCAACGGCAGAGGTTTGATGTCCGGATTAAATCGAATAAATTATGCTGAAGAAATCAAATTTCGCACAGCGAAAGTTGAGGCCAACCGGCAAGCATTTATTAATTTACAAGAACTTAGAGTAGCAAAAGACGGAGGATTGGGAGACGTAGGCCGGCTGATCCGCAATCAAAAAGATTTTTCTAAAGCGACACTTTTTGCTCCCCGGAAAAAGAAGTCTTAACCCAAAAACCCGATTGCCAAAATTGTCCATTAAATAAACTCTGCCCCTCTTCGAGAGTCTGAAAAGGTCCGACCTTAGCGTACGCTAAGGTCGGACCTTAACAAATCAACTACTCGCGCTTGAATATTGGGACAAAGCGTAACGCCACAGATAGAAACCAGAAAGCAAGAAACAGAAGACGATGACTGCCGAAATTGCAAAAGTCAGGGGCGATGCCAATCCCATTAGTGATTTCGCCGGAACGGTCATAATAAAAGCAACAGGGACAATGTAGGTTAGGAAAATTCTAACCGGAGCCGAATAAACATCAACCGGAAATCTGGCCATGCTGGTTAAATCCCGGTAAACCATAATCGCGTTATCAACTTCCGTTGTCAAAATCCCGACTGCCACTACCCAAACGTGAATGGAAAATGAAATCAGAAAGCTAAAAACAATCATCAATACCGACGAAAAAATAATCACCGGAGTTAATTCAACTGTTTCAACCGTAAATTTAAGCCCATAAATTACCAAGGCAATTAGCGTAATTAAATCCATAAAATCCGTATACCCGGCCATAATCCGGAATAGTGGACTCATTGGTTTAACTAAATAAAAATCAAATTCTCCATTGACTACTTTCTGGCGGAAAAAATAAACCCCTCTGAAAAATAATTGAGTGGCAATATCCACAAAATTAAATACCAGAAAAAAAATAATTATCTGGTCGCGGTTATAACCTGACAAGCCTCCAATCCTGTCTGTCAGGCTAAAAATAAACAGCAAGAAAAAAACAAACCGCAGGGTCTTACTTAATAAAAATAATACCGAACTAAACCGGGTCGCGATTTGTTCCGAAAAACTAATGTGCGCTAATTGTAACCAAACCCTAAGATATCTCTTCATCTTCCCTCCGCCCCATAAACTCTTAATCCTCTTCTCCAGATTATCTCAACCAATATCCCAAAAATTACCGTCCAAACCGCCGTCGCCGCCAACCCATTAACTAGCCCCGCGTCCCCGATTTTCCCCAAAATTACCTGTGCCGGAAAATAAACGAGATATGGAAAAGGCGTCCAAGCGGCAAAATCCTGGATATTTTGCGGTAAGACATCCAGCGGAAACATCAATCCTGCCAAAAATTGCATCACCACCATCAGTAAAAATCTTGGCGCCCAAACTTCATTGGTCCAAAAGCCGGTAAGCCCAAAAAGATAATTAATAAAATAATATAAAAGTGTTGCCAGCGGCAAAATCAGCAATAGAGAAATTGCGCTGTGGGAAAAACCGGGCCAAGCCAGCGGCGGACGCAATAAAACAACTAATAAAAATATTTCCACTGCCGAAAAAATTAAATTTAAGGCCTTGTCAGCTGCATCCCGCGACAGCCAATACCAGAGATTGGAAATCGGCCGGATAATAATATTGGAAAGTTCCCCTGAATTGATAACACCGGCTAAATCTATTGACCGGCTGGCCAATACTGCCGACTGCAATACCGCGACAAGCATGATATAGCTCAACATCTGATTTTGTGAGTATCCAAAAATTTCCGTCTTGTCATTAAAAACCGCCTGCCACAGAAAATAAGATGTCAGCAACATCAATACCAGCCTCACCCGCCACATAATAAAATTAAGACGGTAAACAAAACCATTAGACCAGGAAAGGCGGATAAGGGCAAGATATTTCTTCACGAGTAAAAAAACAGAAAGCAAAAAGCAAATAACATGAATCGGTTATTGTTGGATTTTCAGCGTTTGAATTTTTTTCCAGAGCATTCTTCCCAACTCATCGCATAGTTCTAAAGATGAAATTGTTTGCTCTGTAGAGAGATAATGCTCTTCGATGGAAAATTCTAGTAAGTATCTAGTTTCTTTTAATGACGCGTACGATATCTCTAAAAATCTTTTGTGATCTTTTCTGCTTTGCCTTGCATATCCCTCGATCATGTTTAGAACAACCGACAGGACAGCTCTTCGAAGTTGAGAAGTCAATCCAAACAATTCGTCTTTCGGAAGCAATCGCGCGAGTCGATAAACTTCATGGACGAAGATATTAGCCTTAGGAATGAGCAAGTCACTGCCGTATGTTGGCATCGTTTTTTGTTTATTGTTCTTTGTTTTCTACTTTGCCTCCGGCAAAGACTCTCCTAATTATCGCCTCGATTGGCGGTTCTTCAATATTGATGTCCGCCACAGGCAAAGTTTCCAGTAATTCCGCTGCCCTTTTTGAGGCCAACTGGCGGGGGACCTTAATCACTGCTCTGGGGTATTCCCAACTGTCAATTTCTCCGAACTTTTCCAATTTTTCTTTAGGGAATTCCTCAGAAAACTCCAAAGTTAAAATTTTATGTTCGGCGTATTTGTCAATAATGTCTTTCAATTTCCCGTCAAAAACCAATTTTCCGTGATCGATAATAACCACTCTTTTTGCTAATTTTTTAACGTCTTCCATATAATGGCTGGTCAAAATAATTGTCGCCTTGTATTTTTTATTGTATTCGGCGATAAAATCCCGCATCGCCTTTTGCATCACCACGTCCAACCCGATGGTCGGTTCGTCCAAAAATAAAACTTTGGGGGAGTGTAAAAGAGCCGCAATCAACTCGCATTTCATCCTTTGCCCCAATGACAGTTTTCTGACCTGGACATTAAGAACGTCCCTGACATCCAGCAACTCAACTAAATCATCAAGGGTTTTCTTGTATTGTTCATCCGGAACCTCATAAATTTCTTTGTTCAAAATAAAGCTTTCCTGGGCCGGCAGATCCCACCATAATTGGTTTTTTTGGCCCATCACCAAGCTCATTTGCTTTAAATATTTATGGTCTCTTTTCCACGGCTCAAAACCCAAAACTCTGACTTGGCCGGAAGTCGGGTACAGTAATCCTGACAACATTTTTAAAGTGGTAGTCTTTCCGGCGCCGTTAGGACCGATAAACCCAATCAACTCCCCTTCTTCAATTTCAAACGAAATATCGTCCACCGCCTTAACGTCATAATATTTCCGCGACACCAACGACTTCAAAGACCCCATCAGCCCCGGCTCTTTCTGGTGGACTTTATAGTACTTAGTCAGATTCTTGGCGGTGATGATCGGCATAGAAAAATGCGTTTATACGTTAATGCGTTAATGCGTTAATAGTTAATTAACGATTGACAACTCTATTTTATCAAGTATACCGCAGCTGTTACAATTTGTGTTAATGAAAAAATATTGGAGAGTTTATGTCAATTCTATTCAGGATGCTCTGGCCGATCGCGCCAGATTGGTAGTTTATGTCCTTGAAGATTTTATACCTCCGACAATATCAATTATGTTATGGCTGGGGATTTATAATTTTAGCGGTAAAGTTGCGTCCGGATGGGAACTGAACAAATTAATTTCTTATTATATTGTAATAGCATTTCTAACTCTTACATTAAATCACTATATCGAATTCCCAATTGGCTTCCGTGACATTAAAGAAGGAGGCTTAATTAAATATTTGATGAGACCACTTTCCTATCTAATGTATATATTTTCCGGAAGCAATGGCTGGAAAACGGTCCGCTTTCTGTTCTCTTTATTACCGTATTCTTTACTTATTATTATTTTCCGCCAATATTTAAGCCTATCGCCATCATTATCATCTTTAACGATGGCGATTTTATTCGCGGCTATCTCCTATATGATAATTTTTTTTCAAAGATTTTTACTCGGTATAACTTCGTTTTGGATAACAGATAATGATGGACTTGTAAATTTTTTTTGGATGATACAAGCACTTTTTTCAGGCCTGCTTATTCCGTTAGACTTTTTGCCGAAGTGGCTACAATCCATTACCTGGTTTTTTCCATTCAGATTTTTTTATTATTTTCCGGCAAAAATCATATTCGAACAACTGAGGCCATCTAGCTATTCAACGGATTTATTCTTAGCCGTATTATGGATGATCGGACTAGGGCTTTTATCGTCAATATTTTTTAAACGCGGCTTAAAAGTATTTTCCGATACTAGGCAATGAAGAACTTTAAAAGATATATCAGAATTTATTGGCAGATTATCAAGGCAAACACCAGTTTGATTTTAGTTTATCGGTTTAGCCTCTTGACCAATGTTCTGACCACCGTTAGTTGGGCTGTATTCGCTATATTTGCCGTCATTTTATATTCTCAACAAGCCCCTAATTTAGCCGGATGGTCTAGAACAGAATTACTAACTCTCACAGGAGTTTTTTCTTTAGTTACCGGATTTGCTTATACTTTTTTCCTATTAAATTTTATCAATCTTCCAGAAAGGATAAATATCGGAGAATTAGATGTCCTCCTTACAAAGCCCCTGGATAGCCAGTTTCTGGCTACCATGTTCAATTTCAGCCACGCAAATATTGCCCGGTTTCTAATCGGGATATCAATACTGTTATTTACGATAAAAAAATTCTCGATGAGTTTAGCGGAAATGACTATTTTCTTTTTGTTATTAGTAGCTGCGGTAATAATTCTATACAGTATTTGGCTATTATTAGTAACCTTAAATTTTTATACCCGGAGACTAGATAATATGATAAGTTTTTTATTGGAATTGTTCGATCAAACAAGCCGAACGCCGTCGGACGCGTTTCGAATAGCTAATTCCTGGGCGTTTAATTTCTTACTACCTCTATTTATGGTTGTTAGTTTCCCGACAAAAGCGTTATGGGGAAAATTATCAACAGAATGGATATTGACAACCTTAATTACTGCCATCGCCTTATTCTTTCTGTCAAGAAAATTCTGGCAATTTTCCCTCCAGCACTACTCCTCCGCCAGCAGTTAATTCTACGGCTGATACAATCTTTAGATGAAGATCTTTTTGGCTTTTGCCAAAGCCTCATTCGGAAGCAATGTCACTTACCGCGGAGCTATCGTAGTCTGGATGCTGATTAGTTTAGTCAGAACTGGAATTGCCCTTTTAATGTGGCTGGCAGCCGGCAACGCGGTGATAGGCGGATACACCAAGGAAGAAATTATCAGTTATTACGTTGTTATCATGTTCGCGGAATGGTTTTTAATGTGGAATCCATTTCACCCGATTGCCGAAGAAATCAGGTCCGGGTATATCCTGACAATGCTCATCAAACCGCTTAATTATGCCAAGGCCTGGTTTGCCAAGGAAGCCGGATTTAAATTTACCGCCATGGGAATCCTGGTAATCGCCGCCATTTTTGTTTTCGCCATGTTAAAAATATTAAATCTGCGGGTAATACTGATTCCCGGATGGGACTGGCTATTAATAATTCCGGCACTGTTTGCCGGAGTTGCGATTTCATTTTTTACCACCATGTCAATGGTAATTTTGGCTTTCTGGTTTACTGAAGTTGAATACGTCAACTTCCTGTTTTGGACTATTTTTATATTTTTAGGCGGGTTATGGATGCCGGTTTCGTTTCTTCCCGGCTGGCTGAAAACCATAAATATGTTCTTGCCGTTCCGGTATGAATTATCTTTTCCGGTAGAAATTATATTTCATAAGATAGCCGGCGCGGAGCTTTGGACTTCACTGTTTATGGCCGGATTCTGGTCGGTCGCCTTATTGATGATATACCGGTTTTTATGGAAGAAAGGAGTTAAGGCCTACTCGGCTTTCGGACAATGAAGCGACTTTTTAAATTATTTCTATCTACTTTAAATTACGCCGTCAAACGAGAATTTGAGTTTAAATTCAACTTAATATTTTTCCTGGTTTTTAATATTATCTGGATTTTGACCAGCTTGGCCGGAATTTCTTTGGTTTTTAAAGAGGCCGGAACCATCGCCGGCTGGACCCGGCCGCAGGCCATGCTTTTGGTTTTGGTTTACTACCTCACCGGATCAATTATCAAAGCCTTAGTAATTCCCGGAGCCAACCAGCTGGCCGAACTGGTCAGGACCGGCGGATTTGATTTCTATTTGTTGCGGCCGGTCGACGCCCAGCTTTTGGTATCTTTAACCAAAATGTATCCGAATCAACTGGCCAGAATACTTATTGTAGCTTTTGCCTTACCATGGTATCTGGGGAAAATGGAGCTGGCTGTCAGTTTCGGCTCATGGATGTTATTTTTAATCTTGATTATTTTGGCAGTCACGGCTTTTTATAATCTGTATTTTATTATTGCCAGTTTAAGCTTTTGGCTGCAGAATATTTTTAATCTCAATGATTTATTCGCCGAGATTTTGGATGTTGGTAAACGAACAACCGATATTTTCACAGGAGTGGCGGGCGGGGCGATATTATTTGTCGTTCCGGTCAGCCTTATCGCCACCATTCCGACAAAAGTATTAATGGGGACAATGGGCTGGGAAATTCTCCCCTTTCTATTATTAAGCAATCTAATCCTATTTGTAGTATCGCGGAAATTATTCCGCTTCGCCGTCCGCTTCTACTCCTCCGCCAGCAGTTAGACAACCATATCAAACCCTACCAAAAAGGATTCTCCTTTAAGGATCCTCCCTACTACGACGAGACGCTTTGGTAGCGTCTGAGGGAAAATTGCCAAAATTTACTGCTCAAAAATAAAAATAAGATGGTTAATCCCAGTGGCCATAATATCCAAACAGGACTGATTCTGCCCAAAATAATTTCGGCCGGCAAAAATCCTAAGATGGCAAACGGTAAAATAAAAGTCAAGATAAACTTAGCCGGTTGACGAAAAATCACTACCGGATATCTAGCGATATCCACTGCGCGAGCAAATAAATCCGGAACGTTATATAACCGGTTGGTCCAAAAAGACAGAGTAACTGTCATCAACCACAAAGAATATGAAATTATCCCTGAAGCCAGTAAGGCCAGCGGAACCACTGCTATCATTTGCCAAGGAACGGCATTTATTTGAAATCCATACCACAATAAATACATCCCGGCAACTGCGGACGGCAAAGTCCCCAACCCTATTTGGCGGGTAGAAACCATAAATTGAGAATTTACCGGCTTGGTTAACAATAGATCCAATTCACCTTTATTAATATATTCCGGAATTGAACTCATATTTGCATAGAAAAACCCCCATATAAACGTATTCAATAAATATAAAATCCCCAATGGAATCGTCAGCTGGTCAAAAGTCCACCCGGATATTTCAGGGATGTTAAATAAAATAATCCTGAAAAATCCAATATTTACGAAAGCCCAGGCAATATCCACTAACATCCAAACTACGAAATTTTGCGGATATGCCAAATTTTGTATCACCGCTTGAATAAACACGCGGCGATAAAGTGATACATATCGAAAAAAAGTTTTCATTTAACCTCCGACACTGGAGTATTTTTTTACTCCGTTCCTCCATGCTAAATTGCTAACTACCAGTAATCCAGCCATCCATAAAAAGGCCGGTAATAAATTTTTGGCGGCTTCATTGTTGGTGATCATGCCGGTAAATACCGCCGTTGGCACAAAATAAATATACTTAAACGGCAAACTGTCGGGAATAAACCTTAAACCTTCGGGATAAAAAATCAGCGGCAAAACGTATCCGCCGGCCACCGTCTCCAAAATCCAGCGCAAATGAACTAAAGAATAAGTCTGTTCCCAATAGAAAGCAGCTGTAGTCACTAAAACTGACAGCGAATAACGGATAAGTGAAGAAATAAGTAGAAAGGCCGCAAATAATAATGCCCCAGCTAAACCCGGAAACACTAAATATTGTCTGAATCCAATAATCATCAAAGCAATTATCGGCAAAAGTATTAAATTCGCGAACAATTTCCGGCCCCAAGTCACCGGAATAAATAACCACGGTGAACTAATGGGCTTAATCAAGTATCGGGCAAAACTTCCGTCTCTGATATCTTCCTGAACGTACTCATCAAAATAAAATTCCGTCAATCGGGCGGTAATCATGACTACTAAATAATATGTCACCATTTCCGAGATACTGACCTGCACCAAGCTCTTCTGATTAGCCAACCACAAAGAACCCATCACAAAAACAGGGATGGCCTCAATAATGATCCAAATGAAAATTTCTTCTTTTTCCTGAATAGCGTCTAACAGCTCGGCTCTAGCTAGGGCCCAATACTTCCTCATGTGGTTATTTTACCCCGCTGGGCTTATAAAGGCAGGATTTTGCTGATCAGATTGATACAATACCTGTATGAGGACATTAAAAAAATCTCCGGAAAGAATATTTATAGCCTTAAGAATTCCGGATGAACTGAAAAGTGAATTAGCTAAGGTTCAAAGATATTTAGCTGACAATTCAGATAATCTTAATTTTGTTAATTCCGATCAGCTACACATTACTTTGGCTTTTCTAGGTTGGATATCCGAAGAAACCAAAAACCGGGTAGAACTGGCGGTTAAGGCCGTAGCCGAATCCATGACGGAATTTTCTGTTCATCCGACCACCTTGTCGGCTTTTCCCAGAATAAACCGGCCATCAATTATTTGGGTAGGGCTGGGAGGAGAATCGGACAAATTGAATCACCTAACCAAAAAACTAATCGGTACTTTGACTCAATACGGGGTAAAGATTATTACCTCAGGAGATATTTATTCTCCGCAAGTAACCTTGGCCCGTATTAAAACACAAAGCAAACACCGTCAATTCTCCGAACTTCGGAATCTTATAGAAGATACCAAAATTAACCTTAAAAGTTTCAATATCCCCATCCGCCGGATTATAGTTTATAAATCCGATCTTAGGCATTTGGGTCTAAAACAAATCCCTCTATTCTTTGCTCCGTTAAGAACTGCAAAAATTACCAAATCAATTTCTTCAACGGCCGGCCAACCCTGAAATTAACGACTCTGTGGGCTTTAATAACCCGAGCCTCTTTCTCGCGTCCAAACGGAACTACTCTTTTATCATCTACTTTAGATACGTACACAGTCCCAAAACCGGATAAAACTACTTTCTCTCCTTTCTTCAAGGCTTTTTTAACTTCTTCCAAGAAAAGATTAACGGCTTCTTCGGCGGCGTTTTTCGGTAAATGAGCTTTTTTAGCTACAATAGCGTATAAATCTGATTTTGTCATCTATTTTCACCCCCTTTCGATATCTTCCTATTTAAACAAGATATATAGGAATAATCTGTTTATATATCTAAATAACGAGGATGGCAAGGGGGAATTTATTTTAGAGATATAGCCTGACTATTTCGCTACACCTGATGCCCTTACTTCTCTAATAGCGTTGACGGTAACGGTACCCGGATAAGTCATTTCCGCTTCGATTTTTTTGGCGATGTCATGAGCTAAACGGGTAACAGCAGCGTCTGTGACTTCTTCAGGTTTAACAATCACCCTGATTTCCCGGCCGGCCTGAATCGCGTAAGCTTCTTGAACTCCGGTAAAGGACATTGCCAAATTTTCCAGTTTCTTCAATCTGGCGGCATATTCTTCATAATCTTCATATCTGGCTCCTGGCCGGCCACCAGAAATTGCGTCAGAAATATAAACAATTATTGATTCCACCGAACTGAATGGATCATCTTCATGATGTTCAGCTACGCAACGGATAACTTTTTCCGGCAAGTCGAATTTCTTTAAAAGCTTAACCCCCAATTCGATATGACTACCTTCTTCGTCGGCCATCACTTTGCCGATGTCATGCAGTAAACATCCCAATCTGACTGTATCTACATCTGCTTTTAATTCATGGGCTAGGGCAATTCCGATTTTGGTCTCTTCCAAAGTATGCAATATCATGCTTTGGCCGTAAGAAAAACGGTATTTAAACCGGCCCAATATTTGCAATAATTCAGTTGGCAATGAAAATACTTTGACGGTTTCCGCCAATTTCTTGCCCTCTTCCAGCATGATTTTTTCAACTTCTTCTTTGGTTTTTAAAACTATTTCTTCAATTCTTGAGGGTTGAATTCGACCGTCGCGCAATAATTTTTCAAGCGAAATTCTGGCAATTTCGCGTCGGACAGAATCAAATGAACTCAAGCGGATTTCTCCGGGAGTTTCATCCAAATCAACATCTACACCCGTAGCCCTTTCAAAAGCTCGGATATTCCGGCCGCCCTGACCGATAATCCTACCCTTGGCGCCTTCATCTGATAATTTAACCGTAGAAATGGTATATTCGGCCGTAATCTCAGTCACTCCATGACGCATAGCGTCAACCAAAATTTCACGCGCCAGTTTATCAGATTCCTGCCTAACTCTTTGACTGGCAGATCTAATTTTTTTGGCTATTTCCTCATTCATTTCTTTATCCACTACCTCTAAAAGTTCTCTCTTAGCTTCATCTTTAGTCAAGGAAGAAATTTTTGAAAGTTTGTCGATTAATTCTTGACGGTCTTGAGACAAAGCCTCTCTGGCTCGTTCTAAAGCGTCTCTGTCGCGCTGAATATCATCTGTTTGCTTTTGGATGAGTTGGCTTTGGGATTTAATTTGAGACAGTTCTTCTTTAGCCGCTTTTAAGAGATCGTCGGCCGAATTAGAAATTCCGGAGTTGGGATCGGAGTAGGAAGCTCGATTCATAAAATCCTTTCTGGGAATGGCTGAAACCGTTTAATTTATTATTCATTCTTAACTATATATTCTATCCGTTAATAACGGTATCGTCAAACGCCCGGTTGATTTGGCTAAAGGTAAAGCCTTTTCTGGCCAGCCATCGCCTGATTTTTAAATTCCGGTCTCTCCCCTTTAACCCCACAAATTTTGAGAATTGCTTCTCAATTATATTTTTGATAATTTCTCCCCAATCGCGGGTTATAACGGAGACTATAGTTTCATCTTCAACCCCCTTCATCTTAAGCTCATTTTTAATTTTCACTTGCCCCCATCCTTGTTTAATTCTGGATTCAGCCCACCAATCGGCAAATATTTGATCGTCTAAAAATTTATGTTCAGAAAGCTCGTCTATTGTTTTTTTAATTATTTCCTGCTGGTGATTTTTTCTAAATAAAAATTTTCTAACTTCTTCAACCGATCTTAATCTGAATGATAAAAAATGAAGTGTTTGCCTTTTGGCCATTTCCAACTCTTCGTCAATCACGTTTGGGGCTTTTTGGCGGTTAAAATCTCCACAACTTTCGTTTTTATGGTCGCAAATAATTTAGAATCCGCCCCTAATGCGTCTTTGGCCCCTTCCCGGCCTTGGGCTAAAACCTGGCCGTCAAATTTATAGAAAGATCCGGATTTTTCCACCACTCCGTACTCCTCAGCCAAATCCAAAAGATCTCCGGTCCGACTGATGCCGCCGGTATTCATAATATCGAACTCCGACTGCCGGAAAGGCGGAGAGATTTTATTTTTTACGACTCTGACCCGGTGACGGCTGCCAACAATTACATCAGAAGAATCGGTAATATTAGCAATCTTTCTCATATCCAGCCGGACTGAAGCGAAAAATTTTAAAGCCTTTCCGCCCG
>Ga0209211_10005625_pt1 | contig 18614 bp, 15 predicted proteins | sample RifGroA2_FD_183992 | JGI IMG/M metagenome (GOLD analysis project Ga0209211, IMG submission 183992) | Groundwater microbial communities from Rifle, Colorado, USA - Groundwater A2 (SPAdes) (version 2) | ecosystem: Environmental > Aquatic > Deep subsurface > Groundwater | place: Rifle, Colorado... | reverse complement strand
TTACTCACCCGTTCGCCGCTCGCCGCCAGGGTTGCCCCCGCGCTGCCGCTCGACTTGCATGTGTAAAGCATTCCGCCAGCGTTCAATCTGAGCCAGGATCAAACTCTTCAGTTCAATCTGTCTTTTTTACTACTCGCTCAAACGAATCTCAGAGGCTAAATTTGCATTTAACCTTACTGTTTCTTCGTGTAAGCACTTGCTTCATACTCATTAGCATCCAGCAGCAGCAGATCCGTCACGCAGTCCTTCCGAACCACCCTCCGAACTCAGCCCCAGTCTTTCAACCCGGACCAGCTTCCGTCCCTTCGATCTCGGAACGTCCACCCACCACCACCGCCAGCACAGCAAGCACCTACACCTATCGGTTGTTTGGTTTTTAAAGAACTTCCGCCTTGTTCCGCGGCTCCGCAATCAGCAGAGAAGCGAGATTATAGGGAGGCATTTCGAATGTGTAAACCCCTTCGCAAATTTTTTCTTTCCGCACGTGCAAAATTTTTGGGATCCAGCGACGGCAAAGTCGGCAGCATCAGCCTCAAGGCCTCGGCGACCAATACCGAAGCGTCATGCAGCAAATGGTTCAAGAACATTAAGAACACATCGCGCCGCATAGCAGTATTCGGAATCTGAAGCCTTCCTGCCGCGGGCATCGTAAAATCCTGCGCCATGAATCCGTATGCCCTGATCCGGCCATTCCTCTTCGCACTCGACGCCGAGCGCGCCCATGAATTGACGCTCAGCCTTCTTGCCAAAAGCGATTCGCTGGGATTCCGCTACTCGACCCTGGTCAATAGCAAGCCGGCTGAGGTCATGGGACTTCAGTTCCCCAATCGCGTCGGACTTGCAGCCGGCCTCGACAAGAACGGTATCGCGGTCGATGGCCTGGGTGGCCTTGGCTTCGGCTTTCTGGAAGTAGGTACCGTCACGCCGCGCCCCCAGCCCGGCAATCCCAAGCCTCGCTTGTTCCGGCTGCCTCAACACGAGGCCATCATCAACCGCATGGGCTTCAACAATGGCGGCATCGATGCTCTGTGCAGCCGCCTGGCGCACGTCCGCTATCAAGGCATCCTTGGCATCAATATCGGCAAGAACTTCGACACGCCGATCGAGCAGGCAGTCGATGATTACTTGATCTGCCTCGACAAAGCCTATCGACTGGCAAGCTACGTCACGGTCAACATTTCGTCGCCCAACACCAAGAACCTGCGCCAACTGCAGGGCGCTTCTGAACTCGATGCCCTGCTGGGCGCCCTGAAGGCCCGCCAAACGGAGCTGGCGGATCAGCATGGCCGCTATGTGCCACTGGCGCTCAAGATCGCGCCCGACCTTGACGCGAACCAGATAGTCAATATTGCCGACGCCCTCCGCCGCCACCGGATCGACGCCGTGATTGCAACCAATACCACGCTGAGTCGCGAAGGCGTCGAAACCTCGCCTCTCGCCGCAGAGGCGGGCGGGCTTTCCGGCAGTCCGCTGTTCGAAAAATCAACTGCCATAATTCGCAGCCTGGCGCAGGCCTTGGCCGGCGAGTTGCCCATCATCGCCGCCGGTGGCATTACCAGCGGCCGGCGTGCACGCGCTAAACTAGAAGCAGGCGCCATGCTCGTGCAGCTATATAGTGGGTTGATATACCGAGGCCCGCAACTGGTCACCGAATGCGTTGAAGCAACCAACGGCTGAGCGCGGGCGCGCCGATTTTCCCTGCTTGCGCAAATACCATTAAAGGCGAGATAATTTGATCTCCAGCAATTCCTGCGGAACAAACAGGGCTTTCCGCGCATCATGACAAGTTATCTCTTCGTCGTTCTCGGCGCGGTCCTCGTCAATAACGTCGTGTTCGTCCGCATTCTCGGCTTGTGTCCGTTCATGGGCGTTTCCAAGAAACTCGAAACCGCCGTCGGCATGGGTGCCGCAACCACCTTCGTCCTCACCATGGCTTGCGGCGCCAGCTATGTCATCGACCGCTGGCTGCTGATCCCCAATCAGCTCGAGTATCTGCGCACCCTGTCCTTCATCGTGACGATTGCCGCCATCGTGCAACTCACGGAACTGATAATCCAGAAAACCAGCCCTCTGCTGCACCAGGTACTGGGCATCTATCTACCGCTGATCACCACGAATTGCGCGGTACTCGGCATCCCGCTGCTCAACGTGAACTTGCGTCACAACTTCCTTGAGTCGCTGCTGTTCGGCTTCGGCAGCGCCGTCGGCTTCACGCTGGCGCTGATCCTGTTCGCCGGCATCCGCGAACGCCTCGAAGCGGCCGATGTACCCATTCACTTTCGCGGCACCGCAATTGCCATGATTACCGCGGGCCTGATGAGCCTTGCCTTCATGGGCTTCGCCGGACTGGACAAGTACAAGTAGCGATGCTCGAAGCAATTCTGGTCATGGCGCTCGGCGCCGTCGTGCTGGGCGCTGCGCTGGGCTATGCGGCGGTACGATTCCGCGTCGAAGGCGATCCGCTGGTGGAGAAAATCGACGCCATCCTGCCGCAAACACAATGCGGCCAGTGCGGCTTTCCCGGCTGCAAGCCCTATGCCGAAGCCATCGCCAAGGGCGAGGCGGAGATCAATCAGTGCCCCCCCGGCGGCGACGAAGGCATCCACAAGCTCGCCGACCTGCTCGGCCGCGAATTCAAGTCACTTTCCGCCGAACACGGGATCGAAAAGCCAAAATCGGTCGCAGTCATCGACGAGCAGGCCTGCATCGGCTGCACGCTGTGCATCCAGGCCTGCCCGGTCGACGCCATCGTCGGCGCGGCAAAGCAGATGCACACCGTGGTCGCCCAGCAATGTACCGGCTGCGAGCTCTGCCTGCCGCCCTGCCCGGTGAACTGCATCACCATGGAACCCATCGCCGAAAGCGTGGAAAACTGGAAATGGAAGTACCCCGTGTTCAAGATCACTCCAGCGCAAAAGGCGGCGGTGTGAGCGCGCTTCAGCGTTTGTTCAAGTTTCACGGTGGCGTGAAGCCGGCCTACAACAAAGAGGCGTCGACTGGACTGCCAATTGCCGTGGCGCCGACGCCGACTCAGCTCGTAATCCCGCTGCATCAGAGCATAGGCGGCATGCCGCGTCCCCTGGTCAGCGCAGGCGAGCACGTCCTCAAGGGCCAGCGCATCGGCGGTGCCGACGGCAACGTGTCGTCGGCGGTGCATGCCTCAACCTCGGGCAAGGTGCTCGCGGTTGAGATGCGCCTGATGCCGCACACCTCCGGGCTTTCAGCCATGTGCGTGATACTCGAACCGGACGGTCGCGACGAGTGGATTCCGCGCCAGCCCTTCGACTACCGCAACGCAACGCCGACGGAGACGCGCGACTACCTGCGCGATGCCGGGGTCGTCGGCCTGGGCGGCGCAGTGTTCCCCAGCTACCTCAAGCTCAACCCAGGGAAACAAGGGAAACTGGATACCCTGGTCTTGAACGGCGCCGAATGCGAGCCCTTCATCACCTGCGACGACCTGCTGATGCGCGAGCGCGCCGAGGCCACGCTCAAAGGCGCGGTCATCATGCGCGAGATACTTGGCGCCGGACAGGTGCTGATCGGCATCGAGGACAACAAGCCGGAAGCCATCGCCGCCATGGAAATCGCCGCCCGGGCCGCGAATGCGGCCGCCGGCGATTCCTCGATCCGCGTGGTATCGGTGCCGACGCGCTATCCGGCGGGCGGCGCCAAGCAGTTGATCCGGGTCCTGACCGGCATCGAAGTGCCGCACGGAAAACGCTCGACCGACTACGGCGTGCAGTGTTTCAACGTCGGCACGGCGTATGCCATTTACGAAGCGATAGCGCTCGGCCAGCCGCTGATCTCGCGCATCGTCACCATCGCCGGCAATGTGCGCCGGGCGCGCAACTACGAAGTGCCGTTCGGTACCCCCATGCGCGACCTGGTGACGCTCTGCGATCCCCTCCCTGACAGCGACCGTGTGATCATGGGCGGCCCCATGATGGGCCTGCTGATGCCTGCCGACAGCGTACCGGTGGTCAAGGCCACCAACTGCGTGCTGATCGGATCAAAAGCCCTTTTCCCCGCACCGCCGCCCGAAATGCCCTGCATCCGCTGCGGCGAATGCGCCAAGGTCTGCCCCGCCGACCTGCTGCCCTTCGAAATGTACTGGTTCTCGCGCGCCAAGATCTTCGGCAAGGCGCAGGAGTACAACCTGTTCGACTGCATCGAATGCGGCTGCTGCGCCTACGTCTGTCCCTCGCACATTCCGTTGGTCGATTACTATCGTTTCGCCAAGAGCGAAATCTGGGCGCGTGAACTGGAAAAGGAATCGGCCGACGTTGCGCGCGAGCGCTACGAGTTCCGTCTCTTGCGCGAAGAGCGCGAAAAGCAGGAGAAAGCCGCCAAGCTCGCCGCCAAGACCGCCGCCGGGCGCGAAAAGGCGGCCGCCGCGCTGGCCGAGGCCGAAAAGCCCGCCACCACACCCGAAGAAGATGCCAAGAAGGCCTTGATTGCCGCAGCCCTGGAACGCGCCCGTGCACAGCAGGCGCAAGCCCGTCCCGAGAACACCGACAACCTGACGCCGGAGCAACAAGCCGAAGTCGCCGCCATCGAAGCGCGCCGCGCCGAGATTCGCGAAATGGCCAAGCCGCACGTGCGGCAGAGCGACTGAACGGCACAAGGCCCGACCCGCGATGAACAACTCCCCCTATTTTCTCAAACCGGCCAGCGTGCAATCCGTAATGTTGCGCGTGCTGGCAGCCCTGCTGCCGGGCATCGCCGCCTACATCTGGTTCTTCGGCATGGCCATCCTGGTGCAAATCGCCCTGGCCTCCGTAACGGCCCTGGCCGCCGAAGCCGTGATGCTCAAACTGCGCGACAAGCCGCTGATGCTGTTCCTCAGCGATGGCTCGGCGCTGGTCACCGCCTGGCTGATCGCCCTGACTTTCCCGCCCATCGCACCGTGGTGGCTGACGGTGGTCGGCGTGCTCACCGCCATCGTGATCGCCAAGCATCTGTATGGCGGCCTGGGGCAGAATCCCTTCAACCCGGCGATGGTCGCCTTCGCCCTGATGATCGTCGCCTATCCCTCGCTGATGTCGCAGTGGCCGGCGGTCGGCTTCACGGATTTCGCGCCGCAGTGGAACGCCATCTTCGGCGCGCGCCAGCTTGATGCGATCACCATGGCAACCCCGCTCGATGCCTTGCGCACGGCATTGCACACCGCCGACGCGCGCGCCACGGTCGCCGGCGTGCTGGGTAGCGACGCGACCTTCGGCAACATCGGCGGCAAGGGCTGGGAGTGGGTTGCCGCCGGCTATCTGGCCGGGGGCCTGTGGCTGCTGCAGCAGCGCATCATCACCTGGCACATGCCGGCAGCCTTTCTCGCCACGCTGTTGCTGGTCTCCGGCGGGTTCTCGCTGTTCGACGCAACGCGCTTCGCCGGGCCGAGCTTCCATATATTCACCGGAGGCGCCATGCTGGCTGCCTTCTTCATCGTCACCGACCCGGTATCGGGCGCCACCACGCCCAGAGGCAAGCTGATTTTCGCTGCCGGTGCCGCCGCGCTGACCTGGATCATCCGCACCTTCGGCGCCTACCCGGACGGCATCGCGTTTGCCATCCTGCTGATGAATATCGCCGCGCCGCTGATCGACATGAATACGCAGCCACCCGTGTTCGGACACAAGGACAAGGGGAGGCACCTGGAATGACCGAGCCCATCGAAATCGCCCGCCGCGAGTCCAGCGCGCTGCGCATCTCGGTGCGCACCGCAGCCATCTTGCTCGCCTTCACCCTGGTGTTTACCGCCCTCATGGCCGGCACCTATCGCGCCACGGCACCGCTGGTTGCCGCCAGTGCCCTGGCCGAAAAGCTGCGCCTGATCGGCGAAGTGCTGCCGCCCAGCCTTTATGACAACGACCTGATGGCCGATGCGATCACCCTGGCACCGCAAAAAGCCCTCGGTCTGGACGATCAAACCCGGGCCTGGCGCGCACGCAAGAACGGCAAGCCTGTTGCGCTGGTGCTGGAAGCCGCCGCCCTCGACGGCTATTCCGGCAGGATCAGCCTGATTCTCGCCATCGACGCCGAAGGCCGGCTGCTGGCCCAGCGCGTTACCGCGCACAAGGAAACGCCGGGGCTGGGCGACTACATCGACCCAAAGAAGGACCGCAACAAGGCACGCCCCTGGATCACGCAATTCAGCAATCTCGGCTTCGACAGCGTGCCGCGCGAAAAATGGCGCGTAAAGAAGGACGGCGGACGCTTCGATCAGATGAGCGGTGCGACGATTTCGGCCCGCGCCGTGACCAACGCCAGCGGCCGCGCCCTGACGTGGGCCGTGGAACACCATGACAATTTGTTCGCCCTGCCGGCCAACGGCCGCTACGAGGAACCAAGGAGCAAGCCATGAACGCCTACAAGGAAATTGCCTGGAACGGCCTCTGGAAACAGAACAGCATCCTTGCCCAACTTCTCGGCCTCTGTCCGCTGCTGGCGATAAGCACTAATTTCGTCAATGCGGTGAGCCTCGGGCTCGCGACCATCGTCGTCATGATGCTGGCCAATTTCGCGATCTCTGCGCTACGCGCCCTCATCCCCTACGAGATCCGCATTCCGGTGTTCATCCTGATCATCGCCGCGCTGGTGACGGTGGTCGATCTGGCCTTTAACGCCTTCCTCCATGACCTGTACCTGGTGCTCGGCATCTTCATTCCCTTGATCGTCACCAACTGCATCGTGCTGGCGCGCGTCGAGGCCTTTGCCGCCAAGAACGGCCTGCGCGCATCGACCCTCGACGGCCTGATGATGGGCATTGGTTTCGTCTGGGTGATCGCGCTGCTCGGCGCGGTCCGCGAATTCGTCGGCCAGGGCACGCTGTTCTCCGGCATCGAAATGATTTTCCCGACGCTGTCCGGCATCCAGATTCTGCCGGCGGACTATCCGGGCTTCCTGATCGCCATGCTGCCGCCCGGCGCGTTCTTCGTTCTCGGCCTGCTGATCGCCGGCCGCAACTGGCTGGAAGCGCGCGCCAATCAGCGCCTGCGCGAGCAGCGCATCCACCATCAGGCCGATCACCCGACTTCGGTTCCGGCATGAGCCCGAAAAAGGTTCGCGAGTTCTTCTCCCGCCTCGCGGCGGCAAACCCGGAACCGAAGAGCGAACTCGAATACGCCACGCCCTTTCAACTGCTGGTGGCCGTGGTGCTTTCCGCCCAGGCCACCGACAAGGGCGTCAATCGCGCCACGCGCGCGCTGTTCCGCGACCACCCGACGCCGCAAGCCATGGCCGCGCTGGGCGAGGAAGGCCTGATCGACTACATCCAGACCATCGGCCTCTACCGCACCAAGGCGAAGAACGTCGCGGCCCTGTCGCGACTGCTGCTGGAACGCCACGGCGGGGAAGTACCGCATGACCGCGCCGCACTCGAAGCCCTGCCCGGCGTCGGCCGCAAGACCGCCAACGTGGTGCTCAACATCGCCTTCAAGGAACCCACGATTGCGGTGGACACCCACATCTTCCGCGTCGGCAACCGCACCGGCCTGGCGCCAGGCAAGACCGTCGATGCCGTCGAGCAGAAGCTGCTCAAGGCAGTGCCCGCCGAATTCCGCCTGCACGCCCATCACTGGCTGATCCTGCACGGCCGCTACACCTGCAAGGCACGCGCGCCGGATTGCGTGCATTGCCCCGTCTTCGACCTCTGCGCGTTTAAAGAGAAAAATGTTTAATCCGAGCCGCGACCAGGCGCGCCAGTTTCTGATCGACGCCTGGGCCAAGCGTCGCAACAAGCTACCGGGCACGCCGATGGATACCCTGGCGGCCGACCTCGTCGCCCTGCACCCCGAATACCACGCCCTGCTCGAAGCCGAAGATGCGCTGATCCGCGAATGGACGCCGGAACAGGGCGAGACCAACCCCTTCCTGCATCTGTCGCTGCACCTGGCGATCGAGGAACAGCTTTCGATCGACCAGCCGCCGGGCATTCGCGCCGCATTCAACACCTTGCTGAGCCGGAGCGGGAGCCGGCACGAGGCGCTGCACGCGGTGCTCGAATGCCTTGGCGAAATGCTCTGGCGCGCCCAGCGCAGCAAGTTGCCGCCGGATGGCGAAGCGTATGTCGACTGCGTGCGGCGCAAGGCCGGCTGAGTGTTATGCGCGACGACGCCCCCAAGCAAGCCCTCCCGGCGGGACAAGCAGCCCGCTCTGGGATAATCTATTGCTTCAACCCTGAAAGAACACACCATGCGCTTTGAAGGAACCGATACCTACGTCGCCACCCCCGACCTGATGCTGGCGGTGAACGCCGCGATCACCCTGCAACGTCCGCTGCTGATCAAGGGCGAGCCCGGCACCGGCAAGACCATGCTGGCCGAGGAAGTCGCCGGCGCACTCGGCGTGCCGCTGTTGCAGTGGCACATCAAGTCCACCACCAAGGCGCAGCAGGGCCTCTACGAATACGACGCGGTGTCGCGCCTGCGCGACTCGCAGCTGGGCGACGAAAAGGTCAAGGACATCGCCAACTACATCGTCAAGGGCGTGCTGTGGCAGGCTTTTGAGCAGGGCAAGCCCTCCGTGATCCTGATCGACGAAGTGGACAAGGCCGACATCGAATTCCCCAACGACCTGCTGCGCGAGCTCGACCGCATGGAGTTCCATGTCTACGAGACGCGGCAGACCATCCGCGCCGCGGTGCGCCCGATCGTCATCATCACCTCGAACAACGAGAAGGAACTGCCCGACGCCTTTCTGCGCCGCTGCTTCTTCCACTACATCAAGTTTCCGGACAAGGAAACCATGGGGCGCATCGTCGATGTGCACTTTCCCAAGCTCAAGCAGAATCTGCTGCGCGAAGCCATGGAAGTGTTTTTCGAGTTGCGCGAGATTCCCGGCATGAAGAAGAAACCCTCGACCTCGGAACTGCTCGACTGGCTCAAGCTGCTGGTCGCTGAAGACATCCCGCCCGAGGCGCTGCGTTCGAAGGACCGCAAGACCGTGGTGCCGCCGCTGGCCGGCGCGCTGCTGAAGAACGAGCAGGACGTGCACCTGTTCGAGCGCCTGGTCTTCATGGCGCGGCAGAATCGCTGAGTTTGCCCTCAATTCGCCGCGTATTTCACCGTCTCACCAGCGCCGACTCTCCATGCTGATCGACTTCTTCCTCCACCTCAAGGCGAAGAAACTCCCAGTTTCCACGCGCGAGTTCCTCACGCTGCTGGAAGCGCTGAAGGAACACGTCGCGAGCAATTCGATCGACGACTTCTACTTCCTCGCCCGCACCTGCCTGGTCAAGGACGAAACGCACTACGACAAGTTCGACCAAGCTTTCGGCGAGTACTTCAAGGGTGTCCAGCACGTCCCCGGCCTGGAAGCCGACATTCCCGAGGAATGGCTCAAGATGCTGATGAAGAAACATCTGACGCCCGAGGAAAAGGCCAAGCTGGAAAAGCTCGGCTGGGACAAGCTGATGGAGGAATTCAAGAAGCGCCTCGAAGAACAGAAGGAGCGCCATGCCGGCGGCAGCAAGTGGATCGGCACCGGCGGCAGCTCGCCCTTCGGCCACGGCGGCTATCACCCCGAAGGCATCCGCATCGGCGGCGAATCGGCCGGCAACCGCACCGCGATCAAGGTCTGGGAAAACCGCGAGTACCGCAATCTCGACGACACCGTCGAGCTCGGCACGCGCAACATCAAGATCGCCCTGCGCCGCCTGCGCCGCTTCGCCCGCGAAGGCGCCGCGGACGAACTCGATCTCGACGGCACCATCACCGGCACCGCGAGGAACGCCGGCTGGCTCGACATCAAGATGCGCCCCGAGCGCCACAACAAGGTCAAGGTGCTGCTGTTCCTCGACATCGGCGGCTCGATGGACGACCACATCAAGGTCTGCGAGGAACTGTTCTCCGCGGCCAAGAGCGAGTTCAAGCACCTCGAATATTTCTACTTCCACAACTGCATCTACGACTACGTCTGGAAGGACAACCGCCGCCGCCATGGCGAGCGCTTCCCGCTATGGGACGTGATGCACAAGTACGGCGAGGACTACAAGGTGGTGGTGGTCGGCGACGCCACCATGAGTCCCTACGAAATCCTGCAGCCGGGCGGCTCGGTCGAATACTCGAATGAGGAGGCCGGCGCGGTCTGGCTGCAGCGCATGCTCGACACCTGGCCGCGCGCGGTATGGCTGAATCCCGAGCCGGAACGCCTGTGGGACTATCGCCACTCGATCGAATTGATCCGCAGCATTTTCAACAGCCGCATGTTCCCGCTGACACTGGCCGGCCTCGAACGCGCCATGAGGGAGCTGAACAAGTAGCAGTCTTTCCCAGGAGGAAACGCCATGCAGCTACGCCGCAAGCTACTCAAAGCCCTCGCCGCCACCGGTCTGTTCGGTCCCGCGGGAATCTCCGGCCTGATCGGCAACGCTCTGGCCAAGGGCAACGCGCCGGTCGCGCCAGGCCTGCACAAGCTGCGCGGCACGGTCACGGTGAATTCGAAGCCGGCCCAGGAAGGTCAGCTGATCGGCCCCGGCGACACGGTGGCGACCGGCCCCGGCAGCGAAGCAATCTACGTCATCGGCCAGGATGCCTTCCTGCAAAGAGAGGGTTCGACCGTCAGCTTCGGCGCCGACATGGCACAAAACCTGATGCGCGTGGTCACCGGCAAGATCCTCTCGGTGTTCGGCAAGGGCGCGCGCACGATACAGGTATCGACCGCCACATTCGGCATTCGCGGCACCGGCTGCTACATCGAGGACGAAGGCGCCGGCGCCAAGGCGCGCACCTACTTCTGCCTCTGCTACGGCAGCGTCGAACTGATCCCGAGCGCCGCCCCGCAGGAACGCGAAAGCTATACCACCACGCATCACGACAAGCCGATGTACATCCACAACGACATGAAAATGCCGAAAATGATGGTGCCGGCCGAGGTCATCAACCACGGCGACGACGAACTCAAGCTGCTCGAAGCCCTGGTCGGCCGCTGGCCGCCTTTCTATGGCCAGGGCGGGCCGAGGTACTGAACAAGTTTTGGTCAAATTGCCGCTTGAATCCTGCGGCTATCCGATTTCCTTGCTTGACCTCCGTCGCAAATGCAGAAGGGAACCGCGCCAACTACGGCCTCTTCGGCAAGCAGGCGGCCGATCAGCAAAGTTACGCTTCTACGTGTCCGCCAGCAATGATATCGCCATGCGATCACTCGACTGGACAATGCGCCGAATCAACCCGAGGCTACCCTGCGTATTGGCCAGGGCATGCGCCTGCTGTAGCCAGAGTCGAGCCCCTTTGACATCGCCGCGCGCGTGTCGGACAAGCGCCTTTTGCCGCATGAGATCCGGCGCGCAAAAGCGATCGCCGCCTTTCTCCGCCAGCGCCAGTCCGCGTCCGGCGCTGGCATTGAGCAACGACCAGCTTTCCATCGCTTCTAGAATGCAGCCGGCGAACCATAATGCGGTGACAGGGCTCATGCGCGATGCGGCGGCGAAGTCGCGATACATCGACATCAGATTGAATGACTCGCTCACGCGCAAGCGTCCTTGGCGAGCCTTGGCCCACAGGCCAAACATGGTATTGAGAGCCTTCCAGAACGGCAAATTCCATTTCGTGGCGAGATCAAGTCCTTCGGCGGCGAGTTGCTCCACCTGATCAGGATGGTCGAGGATCAAGTGCGTGATCGAGGACAGGGTGATCGCGAAGCACAGCCCATACACACGGCCCTCGCGACGCGCTTCCGTTATCGCTCGCACACCGGATTCCAGTGCCGCCGGAGCGTCGCCGAGGAAGGCCAGATCGATTCCCTTGAAGGCGCGGCAGGCGATGATCGGGTTAGCGGCGCAATAGGGCAGCCAGTCGCTGGAATGAAGGGATTCGCCCAAGCGAATGGTTTCATCGAAGCAACGCAGGGACTCTGCGAATTCCCCGCGCCAGAAATTGTCGGCGCCTAAGCCGTAGCACACCACCACGCGATGGACGGGCAGGCGGGCCATCTCGTCAATGCGGATCATGAATTTCTTCGTTTCCTGCCGGCTCTGGGGGGTGGCCATGGCCAGGCCGGAGAGCGCTCGGATCAGTGTGTCATCCGGGAGTTCACCTCTGGCGCGGACCGCTATCGGTTCGAAGAGCCGCTGTGCTTTCTTCGAACCGTAGCCTTCGATCATCAGCGTGGCAAACCCCGCCAGCAGTTCCAGTTCGGCTTTATCTTCCTTGGCGATCGGATCGCTGTCTTTGGCGGCGGCTTCCAATGCCCGCATTGCCGCTTCCTTGGCATCGCGGGCGAACCCTCCCTGATAGGCCGTCCGCGCCGCCTTCCACCAGAAATCGCGGGCCTCGCGCCAGGCACGTGCCTGATCGAAATGCTGGGCGATGTCGGCCGGGGCGACATCGGCCTGCTGCGCGAGCCAGGTGGCGGCCCGGTGGTGCCAGATGCGCCGCAGCTTCGGCGGAATGCTCTCGTAGGCGCAGTCCCGCAGCAAGGCATGGCGAAACGCAAAAATATTCTTGCCGGTGCGACCGCTGATCGCCAGCGCCTCGGCCCGTTTCAGGGCACCGACAGGGTCATGTCCCGGCAGCAGGGCGCGCAGCCCGGCGCCGCGAAAGGTGGTGCCGAATACCGCGGCGGCTTGCAGTATCTGTTTGTCCGGACCCAATCGGTCGAGCACGTTTTGAAAAACGCCGAAAAGCGACGCATCGGACACCTGCTGGTCGCGCGCGGTCCGGGCGACATACTCGGTGCATAACGGCAATCCGCCGCTCATCTTGGCTATTTGAATCTGCTGTGCCGCGTCTATGCGCCCGTCCTTGTCGATGGCGCGAATCAGGTCCAGGGATTCCGACAATGTCAGCGGTTCGAGCGTGACATTGGGAACCGCCACACCATAGGGCGGCGCCACGCCGACGTGTGGACGGGACGCCAGCACCGCAAGGATCGGCGCGGCCGGCGGCGATTGCACGGCGAACTGGATCAGTTCCAGCGTGGCCTTATCGGCCCAGTGCAGGTCGTCGAAAACCAGCAGGACCGGTTTGTTTCTCGTGGATGGAGAAAACAGCAGGGTGATCAGCGCATCGAGCAAGCCGCGTCCGGAAATGTCCATGACACTGTCGTCGGCAAGTGCCAGAAACGTTCGTATGAGCGGGCGCAGCATCTCTCGACGCGCGGGAAAGAAGCGCTTCAGCCAGTCATCGAGATCGATTGGTCGCAGCGGATTGTCCCCTGCGGCGATGCGGCGGCCGATGCGACGGCGGAGCGCCTCGCGCAGCGCGCCCAGCGATACATGGCAAAGCTCCGGACAATGGCTGATCCAGCGGACTTCGCCACCGGCGGCACTGTGTTCCCGGGCGAGCTCCGCCAATAGTCGCGACTTGCCGGTGCCGGGCGGGCCGGTCACTTCGACGAAGACCGCGCGGCCTTCATTCCTGGCCCTGCCAAGTGCCGCGGTCAAGTCGGCGCACACCTCCTTGCGGCCGACGAATGGGGTGGAGAATCCCATCGGAAAAGGCGTGCCTCGCGTGCTGGCGGCGACCACCAGTTGGCAGGGCGTATGCTCGCCCGCCAACCCGGTGAAACGCCGCCGCGGCTGGGGCTCGAATCTGGCGCTCGGTCCGAGTTCGCCGGTTAGCGATTCGGCGACGATGACGTCGCCGGGTTCGCCGCAAAGCGCCAGCCGCTGGGCCAACGCCGGCAGCGCGCTGCCTTCGAGGAGTTGACCGGCGGCTTGGCCGACCAGCGTCTTGCCTTCGCATATGCCGATGCGGGTGCGGCTGAATTCCGGCAAGGCGGCTATCTCCAGCGCTGCCCGCAACGCCCGACGCGGCGCCTGCTCGCCGTCGCCAGGCAAACCGAAGACGGCGCCGAAAGTTGGGCCGGTGGTCGCAAAACGCCGGCCGTTCCAGCGGGACAGCGCCGCATCGAGTTCGGCGCCGAGGGGTGCAAGATAGTCTTCCGGATCGAACAATTCCGTGTCGTCGCCCAAGTCGGGTTCGACCAGCAGAACGACCACCCGGCGCACTTCTTCCTGTGGCGAACCCTCAGGCTGGCTTTTCTCCTTTTCCGGCAAAGTGGCGACCGCGGCGACGCGCCGGTTTTCCGTATCCGGCGGAACGCCGCCATCGCCCACCAATATCCCGTGATAGATCTCGCGGGTGGCCTCCTCGGGCCGGATCCCGAGATCCCGCATCAGGGACGCTTCGAGCTTCTCGTACTGCCGCAAGGCGGCGGCGTTCTGCCCGCTTGCGACCAGCAAGCGCATCAGGCGGCGCTGCGCCCCCTCATCCCAGGGATCCAGTTCCGTCATGCGGCGCGAGAAGGTCAGCGCGCCTTGCAATTCTCCGTACCGTTCGTGGCAGTCCGCCAAGCGACCGCACAAAGCGACGGCGTGACGCTGAAATTCCTCGCGCTTGCAGCGTAGCCATTCCTCGAAATCGGGGCAATCCGTCAACGAGAAGCCAGCCATGAATTCGCCGCGATAGAGGCCTATCGCCTGTTCCATCCGGCGCAGACACGGCTTGCAGCGCTGCGCCGACCCCGCCTCGTCGCAACGCGGGGGCGAGGCCGAGAAAGCAGTGGCGTCCAGCGTGCCGATGAATTCCGCGCTAATGCTTATGGCATCACGCCGAACCAGCAGGCAAGGAAAAGCCGCAACCTCGTCTTTCAGGACCGCACGCAGGTTGGCCAGAACCTGGCGCAAGTTCGCGCGGTGACCGAACGAATCCGGCCAGAACAACCCTCCCAGCATCTCGCGCGATAGCCAGCGGTTCTCGATCGCCAGATAGGCAAGCAGCGCCCGGCCTTTTTCATACGCCGGCGCGACAGCCGACCTGCCGCCGACGGTCAGCCGCCACTCGCCCAGCAGCGCCAGCGAGTTCGTATCGGCGACCGGATCCATGCGACCCCTCCTCTCGAATTGCGTTGTTGTGACGGTCGATTGATTCCATAGCGGCCAATTGCCGTTTCCAGAATCGCCGCCTCTTTTTTTATGTTAGTTCATATTAATCACTACGAAAACTTTATGAATCCCAGCGCTCTCGCTATTGCATTCCACCGGCTTCGCTCCGTCGTACGGGCCACGCCGCGCCGCTACGCCTTCGCCGCCTTCCTGTTGGCAACGCCTCTGGCAGCGCACGCAGAGGACGGCTTCACCGATCCTGGCTCGCTGGGAGGGAACACCGGTGCGGTAAGTATTTCCCGGCAAAGCCGGGGCTTTAATTTGTGAGCCGCTGTGCGCGCTGGGCTGCCGCGAGGGATGTAATCCGCGGGAAACGCAGGAACCTGGCGGACGACGAAGTTATTTTTGGCGCCGGCGGGTTTGCCGGCGGCGATGCGTTCGGTAACCAGGAATCCGTAGGCGGCAATACTCAATGTCGCGTGATGATGAAAGCCTCGCCAACCTCGCCCTTCATAGTGACCCAGCCCCAGTTCCTGTTTCAAGTCCTGGTAGTCCCGCTCGATGCGCCAACGCATGTGCGCTTGAGCGACCAAGTCGTTCAGCACGATGTCGCCAGGCAGCGTCGACAAGTAGTATTTGAGCGGGGTGGTGTCGCCCGCGGGCCATTCGATCAGCAACCACTGCTCAGGATGCAGGCGGGCCTTGCCAATGTTTCCCCCGGCATGGGGCACGCGGACGGCGGCAAAGCGCCCGCTGAGCGTTTCGTTGGTTCCCTGGCACCAACTGATGATCTGAAAGGCACTGGCCGGCAGCGCATGCGCCAAGTCCTTGACCGATACCGGCTGGCGTCGCTGAGTCCGGCGCGGCACCAAGGGTGGGCGTCCGTTTCCGCTGTAGCGCTTGGGCGGCTGGGGTTCGAGGCCGGGCGGCCAGACCACTACCGACGACTTGATCCCGACCACGTAGGGCAAGCCCAACTCGGTGAGGCGCTGACGAAATGCCTGGTCGACCCCGTAGCCGGCGTCGGCCAGCACGCAGTACTTTGGGGCGCCCTCGGCCAACAAGGTTTCCATTTGCTGCAACGCGATCTCGTTCTTGGTGGCAAACCCAATGTCAGCGGGAACTCCCGCCTTCTGACGTCGCTCAGGGTCTTGCGCCCACTCCGTCGACAGATACAGTCGATAGGCCACCGGTACGCTGGCCTGCTCGGTCGCCAAGGAGATACTGACCGCGACCTGGCAGTTGTCCTGCTTACCCAACACGCCGCAGTATTGCCGCGCCACGCTCACCGAGTGCTTTCCCTTCTTCGGAAAGCCCGTGTCGTCGATGATCCAGAAACCTCCGCCCGACATATCCATCTTCGGCACCACCCACTGGCTGACCCGTCGCAGCATCTCGTCGTCGGACCACTCGGCCTTGGCCACAAAGTGGTGCAGCGACTGATGTCGGGCGCTCGCGTGCAGCGGATCCACCCGTGCCGCCATCGGCTCCACGCTCTTGCGCGACAGGGGCAACATCAGCCAGGTGCAGTAGCCCTTCAGCCCTGCGTGCCTATCCATATGCCCAAGCCCATCCGCCAAATGCTCCATATAGCGCTCAAACCTCTGGCTCGAATTCATCACTCCTCCGAAGGCAGTCGAAGAAGTGCATACAATACATCGTTCTTAATGACACAGTAATATTAATGGCCAAATTTCCACTACTGGCCGGTCAAATTATCTTGAAGAACTCTTCGCCAGATTCAGACCGTTTCGTCGCATCGCCGAGCCAGCGCGATCTTGAGGCGATCATGAACAACGCCTCGGTGGGCATCGTGTTCACCCAGACTCGCAAGATATTGCGCTACAACCCGAAATTTGCAGAGATGTTCGGAACCAGCATCGATGGGCTGGTCGGTCTCCCGGGGCGCGTGGTGTACCAATCCGACGAGGACTATGAGGCGCTCAGCTGCGCAGCTTCCCCCTTCCTGTCAAACGGAAAGCCGTTTCGAACCGAAACGATCATGCGCCGTCAGGACGGCAGCATCTTCTGGGCCGACCTCATATCGTATCTGGTCGATCCTGCGGACCCGCCGCAGGGAACTATCTGGATCATCATCGACATTTCGGCGCGGCGCGCATCCGAAGAAGCCCAAAGGCGCACGCTGCTTGAGATAAATACGATTTTGGACAATGCCTGGGTCGGCATCCTATATACACAAAACCGCGTCTTCCAGCGCTGCAATGCCAGCGGAGCCGAAATGTTCGGCTATACGCCGGAGGAACTCGTCGGATTGCCCGGCGTGATCCTCTATCCGGATCAGACTTCGTATGAGGAACTGGGGCGCCTGGCCAGCCCGCTGCTGGCGGCAGGACATGCTTATAAAACCGAACGTCAGTTCAAACGCAAGGACGGCAGTCTGGTTTGGTGCCGTACTGCCGCCCAGGCGGTTGATCCCGAGCACACCGATCGCGGCACCGTCTGGATCTTCGAAAACATAGAAGAAAAGCGCCAGGCCCAGGAAAAACTCGATGCGGCCTATGCCGAGCAGCAGCTGATCCTCGACCACAGCGTGGTCGGCGTCGCGTTCATCAGGGACCGCGTGGTGCAGCGCTGCAACCGGCGTTTCGCCGAGATCTACGGTTACTCCGCCGAGGAGCTCGGCGCCTTGACGACCCGCGAGACCTACCTTTCGGCCAGCGCCTGGGAAGAAACCGGCGAGCTCGCCTACCCGGCCATGGCGCGCGGCGAGACCTATTCGGCTGAACTGATTCAGCAACGCCGCAACGGCGAGCCGTTTTGGGTGCGCATCACCGGCAAAGCCATCGATCCCGCGCGGCCCCATGACGGATCAATCTGGAACATGGAGGACATCACCGTGCGCAAGCTCGCCGAGGAGGCCTTGCGGCGTTCGCGCAACGATCTCGAAATCCGGGTCGAGGAACGCACCTCCGAACTCGCCGGCGCCAACCGCAAGATCGAGGCCGAGGTAATCGAGCGGCGTCGCGCGGAACGCCGTTTGCGCCATCTGGCACACCACGACTCCTTGACCGATCTGCCCAACCGCAATCTGTTGCATAACCGAATCGAGGAAGCGATCAGCGACGCTCGATCCACTGGACGCGGATTCGCCGTCATGTTTCTCGATCTCGACCGTTTCAAGACCATCAATGATTCGCTTGGTCATCACGTCGGCGATATGTTGTTGCGCAAGGTAGCGACACTGGTGACCCGGGCGCTATGTGACAGCGACACGGTGGCGCGCATCGGCGGCGACGAATTTGTTGTCCTGGTACGGGAGATCGGGGAAGTCGAACCGCTGCTGCAGCGGCTGCATCTGGCATTTCGCGATCCAATCAGGGTCGCCGCGCTGGAGCTATATGTGACGTCATCGATCGGAATTGCGTTCTATCCGCACGACGGCGACACGGCCGATCGCCTGATGCGCAACGCGGATACCGCTATGTATCGCGCCAAAGCCGGCGGCCGCAACGCAGTCCGCATCTTCTCGCCCGACATGAAGGAGGCCGCCGAGCAATATTTCCAGATCGAATCCAGTCTGCGACGAGGTATTGGACGAAATGAACTGGTGCTTTACTACCAGCCTATCGTCGATTGCGCCAACGGAGTCCTGAGCCACATGGAGGCGCTGGTGCGCTGGCAGCACCCCACTCTCGGACTGCTGGGGCCGGCCGAGTTCATCCCCATCGCCGAAGAGAGCGGGCTCATTGGCAGTCTTGGCGACTGGGTTTTGGTAGCCGCCTGCCGCCAAATTGCCGATTGGCGCGCCACCGGCCTGTGGACCGTGCCGGTG
>Ga0209211_10005624_pt1 | contig 18615 bp, 19 predicted proteins | sample RifGroA2_FD_183992 | JGI IMG/M metagenome (GOLD analysis project Ga0209211, IMG submission 183992) | Groundwater microbial communities from Rifle, Colorado, USA - Groundwater A2 (SPAdes) (version 2) | ecosystem: Environmental > Aquatic > Deep subsurface > Groundwater | place: Rifle, Colorado... | reverse complement strand
GGATTGAATTATATAACCGGACTTCAAAATCAGTTTCGCTCTCGGGCTGGGTACTGCATTCTTTGACGGACGAGAAACCGTATTTGAATCTCTCCGGCACCATAAGCGCCGGCGATTATTATCTGATTGAACGCACCGACAACAATACGGTTTCAAACATTGCCGCGGATTTCATAGCCGCTTTCGGCTCTGGAACCGGAATGGGGCTGGTTGACACGGGCGAGGTTCTGGCTTTGGAAAAAGCGAGCACGACCATAGACCAAACCCCGGCTTTGGGCGCCTGTGGAGCAAGCCCTTGGTGCGGCGGGAGCACTTCAAACCGCGCCACTATGGAAAGAATTAATATGGATGTCGCCGGAACCGAAAGCACAAACTGGGGTTCAAACAACCTGACCGTCCGAAACGGAAAAAGCGTTGACAATTTAACCTTGAACGGAACCGCCCGCATGAGAAACAGCTTGAATTATTTAATTACCGCCGGAACAAATCTCACTGTCTCCAAAACCCTTAAAAAATCCAAAAGCCCTTATATCATCAAAGACGGAGTAACCGTAAATTCCGGCGTAACGCTCACGATTGAGCCCGGAGTGGTGATTAAGTTTTGGGACGGCGAGTCATATCTCATCGCAGTCGGCGAGATAAAAGCTCTCGGTAGCGCAAATGATAAAATCGTTTTTACTTCTTTCAAGGACGACGAATATGGCGGAGATTTAAATGCCGATGCCGCTTCCACAACCCCGGCGGCCTTGGATTGGCGAACGATTGAGATTCAGGGGCCGGGAACGGAGTTTGATTACGCGGTTATCCGCTACGGCGGCAAATGGTATTCGGGAATTACTTTCGGGCGTACAAATTTAAAGGTCATCAATACTTCCGTAAGCATAAAAAAATCCACCATTGAAGAAGCCGGGATTTACGGTCTCTGGCTCGACGGCGCCTCCGGAACCGTGGAAGGAAACACTTTTAAAAATAACAAAAACGATAATGCGGCGGCTGGGATCTATTTAATCGGCGGCTCGGCCACAATCACTTCCAACACTTTTGATACGAATAAAGTCGGCTTGAAGATTGAGCCGGATGGCTCCAACAACCCCAACGCCTCCAGCGCTGTGAACAATACTTTCACTTCCAATCAAAATGAAGCTATAAACCTGGTGAGAAGCTATCCGACTTTTTCAGGAAACTCCGCATCATCCAACGGGATAAACGGCATTGTTGCCGAAGGCAATCAGAATCAGGATTACACTTTTGTCGCCAATCTTCCCTACGTTATCAATGTCAGCTATACTGTTAACTCCGGAAAAACTTTGACGATAAATTCAGGGACGGTCGTGAAGTTTAAGGATAACCAGTCAAGCCTTGCGGTAGACGGAAAAATTCTGGCAAACGGAACTTCCGCTTCAAAAATTGTCTTCACTTCGTTGAAAGACGACGTCCACGGCGGGGATACCAACAACGATGGTTCGACAAGCTCACCACAGGCGGGCGACTGGGTTTCGGTTCAGTTCAATTCCGGCGCGGCAACTTCTACCTTGGATAATGTCACAATGCGCTACGGCGGAGGATTTTTCAACGCCTCAGGCGCGGTCAGGATTAGCGGCTCTTCGCACGAGATCAAAAATTCGCTTTTTGAGCTTAACAATTTCAACGCCATCTGGTCCTCCGGCACAGGGACAACTACGGTTTCGAACACGGCCTTTCGCAACAATCAAACCGGAATCAAAGTAGAAAGCCCTCATGTTTTCGTAAACGGGGGCGGAATAATTTTTGAAAATAACACCACCAACACCAGCCCCGTCGAATTGGTGCCGTAAAATAAAACAAAAATAGCATCTCTTGCCTGTGCAAATCAAAAGTGCTAGTTTAATCCTTGAAAAGGAGGGAAGTATGACTTCAAAAAAGAGGCACCAGATCATTCTAAACGCTCTTAGGGAATTGGGCGGAAAGGCGAGCACACAGCAGATAGCAATCGCGACGGGTTTTGATGCCAACGGCGTTTCCCAATCGCTCGGGGCGATGTCCGGGAGAGACCTGGTCGCGATGGGAGATTACAAGAGAGGAGAAACGGAGTGGTTTTTGGTAGAGCGGAAAACAATCTCATAGCAAAGGAGGGAGAAAAACATGGGCGTAAGAACTAGATTGGGCATTATGTCCTTGGTAAGAAGCAGAACGGGCTCTGTCGAACTGCCGGAAGAGATAACTCTTTACTGCCCTCAATGCGGGGTAGAAGTGGCGGACAAAGGCAATTGCCTGGCAAGCCTAAATGCCGTTTTGGGAGACTCAAAAACCGGATTTGTCGTCAAACTTCTGGTCGACTGCAGAATCTGCGGTTGCGATGGAAAGGAACCCGCCGTGGATTTTTAACAAAGAGGGAGACAGCCATGGAGGAAAAGAAAGTTTCAGAGACCGCGGAGAAAAAACGGGAAAGAAGAGGCATAATAAAGAAACTGGAGAGGAAGCCGCTCATCAATGAGAGGATGAGTACAGAGGAGAAGAACGAAAGATTTTATGAAGTGCTCCGGCACCTTACAAAAAGGAGGTGAAATCTTACCTCCGCACAACGAGCTCCCAAACCACGGGAGCTCGAGTTTTTACGGGATAAATTTGGAAACCAAATACCCCAAAACCCAGCCGGCGGCGAGCAATATTAAGAAAGCGGCAATATGCTGGGTAGAAGAAATAAAAAGCAAAAACGGCAAAGCCAAAAAATAAACCAGAGTGATTGGCTTGAAATTTTTGGAGAAAGTTCTATAGAAGAAGGCTATGAAGAGAGTGTAAAGGAGAAAAAACGTTGATGGATAGGTACTAAAATCAGATGGGATAATAAAGCTACTGAAACCGCCCCCGCTATAGAGCATTTCTCTATAAAAGGGCTCGAGAAACGGGGTAACAATCAATGCCACTATGACACCTACAAAAAACACTATCCAATTACTCCACCGCATAGTCAATTTCATAAATTTTAATTATTCAACATCCAGTTAATATCTTCTTTTAATAAATTATAAGCCAAATCGTTTATATTCCTGGGATGCTCGCGTTCAAGCTCGACCAGAAAGGTTTTTAACGTTTTTGGGGTGAGGGGGCGGTTATGAGTATCAATTCTTTCGAGCTTCCCTATTAAGGTGTTTTTAACACTTTTCTTTATTATCCAGCCTAACGAATAAGCGCGCTCAATATCGGAGATGGTGCTTTGGATTGTGGCAATAACTTGAAAGTTAACTCCTGCGTCGGCGGCATTCCCGATAAAGTCCGAGGCGCTCACACTTACTCTATGCGTGCCCAGCTTCTCAAAGAATAAATCAACGCTCTCGCCGTTATTTACTATTCTATCATCAAATTTGATTTCGGAGGAGAAAACGCCGGATTCAGAATCGGTAATACTGATATTTAAAGACAGAATTTCTGAACGGAGATAATCGCGCGCTTCCGGAGAGATAATGCTAATTTCGGGCGGCGTTACATCGGCTGGTTGTATATTAAGATTCTGGGGGTTGGAACTATCCACCGAAAGGTTTAGTTCAGCGACAAGCCCGGTTGCGGTGTTTGCGGCAAAACTTGCGGTTGTGGACGTTGCTTCACCGGTGGCTTCTTCACGAATATAGTCGGTTAATATTTCGTATACTCCTTCGCCCGTGCCCTGCGTTGTTATTATATACTCCCCGTCAAGCGGGTCGGGAATAAAGATATTTTCGTTTTGAGTGTTGAATCCGCTGTAAAACGCCCCCTCGATTTCGTTTATCTCCTGTACCTCCTGTCCAGAGGCAAAATCCTTGCCGATTCTTTTGCCGTCGGGGGCGGTTACCAGAATATCAATCGGAGATAATCCAAAAATGGATAGGAATCTTTTTATCGGCGAAGTGTGTACGATGGTTGTCGGCAGTTCGCCCGTCAAAATTTCAACTATCTCATCTGCGGTATTGGATGGCAAACTGCGATGTTCCCCCGCAACCCTGACGCTTATGACATTGGGAGGATTTTCGCTAGTGTTCGTACTATTGGAAGGAGTAATGGCTAAAGAACTGATTGGCGGCACCGTTCCGTCCCCGCTGCCCCTTTCAACCGCTTTCGGCACGCCGTGCTCCCACAGCGGCAATGTAGACAAGTCGTTTTGTACTTCCAAAAAATTAATTGTGTTATTTTCACTATCGCTAAAAATATTAGTTATCTTTGCGCCGCTTTGTTCTAATACCGTAAGAGAAGAATCCGCGCCTAGATTTTCAAGAAAAGCGTTTTGAGGGTGACCGCTGGGATAATCGCGCCAAGCACCGGTATCAAAATCTTTTAGGTAACTATAAACGGGAAGCAGCTCCTGCAAAGACAGAATGGGCGAGGAGGGGTTATGAATATAGTTAAATATAATCTCCAGCGGTTTTGAGCCTCCAAACCCTGCTTCAATGGCTCGTTGGCGAATCCAAGCATTAAATATGAGGTCGAAAATATCAAATTCAACTCCCGCGGTTCCTCCCTCCCACATCAAATATGCCTTCGGAGCTCCCAAATGCGGGGTGCCGAGGAAAATCAATTGGTCAACATCGTTTTCGTAGCGGTCGGACTGGATGTATTGGCGCGCGACGAGGCCGCCCATGGAGTGCGCGACCAGGTCAACTTTATCGCATTGGCAGATTTGCTGAACCTCGTCTATTTTGTTTTCCAATTGGACGGCCGTAAGCACGTTGGACTGCCGCCAGTCGTAAGGCATCGTGAAAAGGTTTGCGCCCTCCGCGTAACCGTTTGCTTTCAGGGTTTCAATCAAATCGTCATAAGTGTGAAAAATCGGGTCAATCACCCAGACGCCGTTTTTGTCCGACGAGCCGAGAATTCCGGGGATTATAATCACGGGGTCGGGGGGAGAAGACTCGGGAGGAGAAGATGTCGCCTGGACGGGCAGGGAGGTCGAAAAAATCATGGAGGCGCCGCCGTCAATAATGCCGCGGAAAACGACATAGCGGTATTCCTTGCCTTCCGGCAGAACCGCGGGAATGTCAACCGAGCAGGCCTCGCAGTTTTCTTTAAGGCCTAAATCATCGTTCCAGATGTCATAATGAGTGGAACTGGCGAAGCGGACGCTGAAACCGATGGTTTGCGGCGTAATGCTGGCATTGAGATTTGAATTCGCGCCGATGCCGAAAGAACCGACTTCCACGCAGTTTGCGTCGTAAAAAAACATCCGCGAACCCCAAGGCCGGCCGTCTTTGGCGTAAACATTATCCCTGAGTTTGAAATGATAAGCGAGCCGGCCGTTTTGATATTCCGTCTCCTCAAAATTGTCAAAGAAATAATTAAGGAATCCCTCGTTTCGAAAAGCGGTGCAGGGCAGGTCGGTAGCCAAGGCCTCCTTAGGCGAGGAAAACAAAAAGGCGCCAAGGAAGAAAAATGCAAATAAAACCGGGAATGATTTTCGCATGAGTCGGTGCTTTAAGCATAGCATATTGCTTCTTTTAATTTTAGCATTAAAATGAACTAGTATTCCCCGGTAGCTCAGCGGTAGAGCGACTCCCTGTTAAGGAGTGGGTCGCAGGTTCGAATCCTGCCCGGGGAGCCAATAAACTAGATACGAACTCGGAATTTGAAGACCGTATTATTTGGCTCTGAACGCTGAACGAAATCAGAACTTTTTCAAAGAAAATCCGGACGCTGATTTCTGAAAAACTTTTAAGCTCGGGCGGGCAAAAAGGAAGGGGGTTGGGGGGAAGGAATTTTTGCCCGCCCTCGCTTGGGCGGGCGAATTATTGCGGGGCGATCAATTGACTTGTATCATATTGATACATTATGATTATACCATGACCGAGGAAATTTCTGGATACAAGGCTGTCAAACGCCTCGCGGTTGAGCGGCCGGATTGGCTCCCTATCGTTCGGGAATGCCTTAATCTCTCAAAAGAAATTAAGGGCGATTTTGCCGGAGCGTGGGTATTCAAGCGCGTGCAAGAAAAAGGACTCAAGTTTTCAAACCTACGCCTGCTCGTCAGCTTCGGCATTTTGAAAAAAGAAGGCACATCGCGCCAAGGTCGCCGTGCCTACTATACGGTGGTCGATTCCGAAGGTGTCGGGCAAGCGTTAAATGAACTCTCAAAATAACCATGTTTCTAACGGATCAAAGAAAAGAACAAATTGGGTATTACCAAGAAATGCTCAAAACCATCGGCTCTTTATCGCGCCTTTTCTCTGAAAGCGGTGAGCCATATGTAGAATATAGAATCGCAGAAAACCTATTCTGCAAATCATTTGATGCAAAAAATCTTTCGCGTACCGATTGCTCTGCCGATGCATCAAAAGGAAATCTCGGCATAGGAATAAAAACTTTTTTGGAAAAGAACGGCGCAACAATGCAGAAAATTGCGGAATTCAACAGCGAACACAATCTTTTCAGCGGATTGAATACTGAACAAAAAATCAAGAAACTTTCGGAGCTAAGAAATAAGCGGCTCGAAACGACAAAGCGGATATTCGGTTTAAGAAATCTTATCTATCACTGCGTTACAAGAAAGAAAAGTGCAATTCTTGTTTACGAAACGCCGATGGATTCTGTTGATACAGAAAGAATAAGCGGGATTGAAGATCGAGGAAATATAGTGAGCTTCACCGATGGAATAAATGAATACTCTTTTAATATCGCCAAAAGCACACTGTATAAAAGATTCCATACGAAAGACACCATTTTGAATCTGCCTGTGAAGATTTTAGACGACCCATTTGAAGCTTTGGAGAAAATGTTCCGCGTAGCTGAATCAGCGATTAGCTTCGCTCCTATTCGAGAACAGCAGCATGTCTTTCTTCCTCTATATTCGACTAAATCCGGCGAAAAAATTATGCCAGAAAAGAGCGGACTTAATCAATGGAACGCTTCAGGCAGACCAAGAGACCCTAATGAAGTTTATATTCCAATCCCCGCATGGATACATGAAGTACATCCTAATTTTTTTCCAAATAGAGACGAGGCCTTTGTACTTGTCTTGCCGAATGGCTCGGAAATGAGTGCGAAGGTTTGTCAAGACGGTTCTAAAGCACTTATGAGTAATCCAAATTCCGCTCTCGGCGAATGGCTCTTGCGGAGCGTTTTGAATCTTGAAGAAAAAGAGCTTTTGACCTACCGCAAACTCGAAGAAATCGGACTTGATTCAGTAGTTATATACAAAACAGAATCCGGAAAATATAATATTGATTTTACAAAAATAGGATCGTATGAGCAATTCCAAGACAAGGATGAAGTTTTTGATGATGGGGACGAGGTCTAGCTATTCATGGCTTTCATCATTTGTTTTGCGACAGATTCTACTACAGTAACTGTCACCGAATTCCCAAATTGCTTATATAGCGCAGAATCAGCAATGCCATGCGGAAGTTTGTAATCTGCTGGGAATCCTTGGATTCTGGCGCACTCAAGCGGAGTAAGCTTTCTAATTCCTCTCTTGTCTTTTATGATGGGAACATTGTGCCCGCCGGTTCCCATGTTTGCAGTGAGGGTCGGACATACTCCGCTTTTATTTTCGCGTACATATTGCCTCCTCCACTGATATACTTTTCCTTCTTCCTTGATGTTTCCTTGTAACTTTTTGAATAGAGGTTTTCCATTATAGTAATATTTTTCTGGAACATTTTTTTCCAGCAGATCGGTAATTTTTGTAGTTAGTTTTGCTGGTTCGGGGAAACGAAATTTTTCGTAATAGTCTTTATTCTTAAAACCTACAATATAAACACGCTCTCGATTTTGGGGAACATTCCCATATTCCATACTATTCAATACCTTTGTTTTTACATGGTAGCCTAAAGTTTTCAGCATTTCCTCAATAGTTTTGAAAGTATTTCCTTTATCATGGCTCTTTAGGTTTTTTACATTTTCAAGCAGAAATCCTTCGGGTTTCCTAGCGTCTATTATTCTTACGATATCAAAGAATAGATTTCCTCTATTTTTCTTATCGTTAAATCCCTGCCTGTATCCTGCAATAGAAAAAGGCTGGCAAGGGAAACCGCCTAAAAGAAAATCGAAGTTGGGCAAATCATCAATGCCGATTTTTCTAATATCTTCTACTACTAATTTTGAATCCTTAAAATTAAGGTCGTACGTTTCTTTGCATTGAGGCTCGAAATCATTTGCAAAAACAGTCTTAAAACCCGCATTTTCAAAACCAATTCTTATTCCGCCAACACCAGCGAATAAGTCAATAGTTCTAAATCCATGTTTTGTCTTTTTTTGAGGCTTCTTTTCTTCTTCTGTACTTATATTTCGAATCACTTGCACAACCACGCCTCGCACTTCTACTTCTTTTCTAAAAAAAGGAAGCATGTTTTGATTCCTCGGCTCTAGCCTGAATCTTGTTTTTTCTTTATAAAGTTTTTTAAGCGTTGCTTCATTATCATCAATAATCGCCACGACGGTCTGTCCATTTTCTGCTACTGATTGTTTTTTAATCACTACAATATCACCGTTAAAAATACCTTCGTCAATCATACTTTCGCCAATAACGCGCAAAGCATAATGGCCTTGAGAGCTTTTAATATTCGGATTAACGAGAGAAATAGTATCTTCTCTGTTTTCTATTGCTTCAATCGGCTGTCCAGCCGCGATCCTTCCAACAATAGGAATCTCAATAACAGATTTGATTTGCCTACTAGGCGAAATACTTCTTGCTGAGTTGTCAGATTTTGAGAGATATCCCTTTTCTTTCAGGGTATTTATATGCTCGTGGATAGTAGAAACGGCTCGGAGTTTTAGTTTTTTTCGTATTTCCTCAATAGTAGGAGAAATGCCATTCTCGGAAATATAGCTGTTTATGAAATCAAAGACCTGTTTTTGCTTTTTTGTGATATTTGCCATATTGCTATAAAAACCTGTTTGCGCTACAATTTGATTATAACCGAACAGATACCGAAAATCAAAGCGCGGTTATCCACAGGGTGGAAGAATCTATTATGGATGTCTTTACTAAAAAGAAAAGGAGCGAAATAATGTCAAAGATCCATGCTCGAAATACTAAAGCAGAAGTTTTAGTTTTTCGAGAACTTCGAAAGAGAGGGTTATATTTCCAAAAGCACTACAAAAGAGTCAAAGGAAGCCCGGATGTTGCTTTGCCTCGAAAGAAAAGGGCAGTATTTATTGATGGAGATTTTTGGCATGGCTACAAATTTTTAAAGCAGAAGCAGAGGCTTCCTAAAAAATACTGGCTAGCAAAAATTGAAGGGAATATGAAAAGGGATAAAACTGCTACGGCGAAACTAAAGAAAGAGGGCTGGAAAATTCTAAGGGTTTGGGAACACGAAGTAATCAAGAAGCCAACCAAAACAATTGAAAAAGTTTCTAATTTTTTATTAGAAAATAAATCGAAAGTGTAAAAGTACCAGTTATCCACATGGGTCATAAAATCAATTTATGGATGATATAAAAAAATTTAAGCAATACTTCAATCGTGATTTTTGGCGAGCTTTCCAGGACAAGCAGTCTTTTTTTGATATTCCCAAAAACAAAATCGATAAAGATTCTTTCGTAGAAAAATTATATAAGGAAATTGAGGAACGAACATATTACCCCTCTGTTCCGCGTTGCTATATTGACCGAGATAAGGGCAATGGTGTTACTAGAATTGTGCCAGTTTTTACTTTGAAAGATTATTGCGTTTATTATTACTGTATCAAAAAAATTGAGGATAAAATCGCTTATAACCGTGTAGAAAATACTTTTGGCGGTTGGACGCTAGGCGGGCTAATGAGAAAGGGTGAAGATGATGAGATGGAAAAAAGGCGAAAGAATTTTAAGCGCTACGAAGATTTTATCGCCGAACTTCACGGTATATCGGTTAGCGAGTATTCTTTCAATCCGGCGGCTTGGGCTAGGGCATATGGAGATTTGAATGCGAAATTATACGCTTCTGCGAAAGCAAGGAATTTTAAATATGTCGCCGAATTAGACATAGCAAACTATTACGACTCAATCCGTTTGGATATTTTAGAAATGCGTATTAGAGAGATTGTCAACGAAGAACACGCGGATATTGTCAGTTTGCTATTCCACTTTTTGAACTACTGGAACAGAAATACAAACTTATATAACAAGCAAACAGTCGGCATACCACAAGACGCAATGGGCGACTGTTCGCGTATTCTTGCCAATTTTTATTTACAACCATACGACAAGATCGTTTATGAATTGTGCAAGCAAAATAAATGTAAATACTTGAGATATGCCGACGACCAGTTTCTTTTTGCGGAGGATAAAAATAAACTTCATATCTTGATCTTTAAGGTATCCAAAAAACTCAATTCGCTAGGTTTATCAGTCAACCAGAAAAAGGTTAAGGTGAGGACGACGGAAGATTTAATCAATGATCGGTCTTTCAAGATTTTTGATTTACTGAAAGAAGGTAGAGACAGAAAAGACAAAAAGAAAGTTGAGCAATTTGTTGATTATTATCTTGATTTATTGGATAAATCGGGTTTGGTAAATATAAAGGACAATGGAACTCCATTGTTAAATAAGGCCTTGTTTTGCCAGGCTTTAAAAAGCATAGATTTTTCTAAAAAAACAAAATTGATGAGTTGTTATTTAGATGATGAGTATTTAAAAAACGCAAGGGCAATTCATTTAGAAAAAATCTACAAATTGCTCAACAAAAATTACAGGCAGGAATTTATAAAAAAGCTCAATACTCTTTCACGAAAATTGATACACAACGCTTTTCATTATGAACTTTTGAATTTTTACGAAAAGAATGCAATTGATAGTCGTCTTGTTTTGAAACGAATAAAAAAACTAAGTAATATTTAAGGCCAAAAATACCGTCCGTCCCCGCAAGAACACGGCGGAAGGGGGTCGTTCAAGCCGCTTCGGCTCCGAGTCTCAGCGAGGAGCTTCTGACGAGTCTTCCCGTTCAGTGTCTGAGACCCTTCAGGGTCGAATGACAGACTCGAAGAGGTGTGGGGGGAATTCCGCCGCGCCCGAGCGTCAAAATTCAGCGTCAGGATTTTCACTAAAAAAAGTTCGGATTTCGTTCAGGGTGTGGAGCCAGTCAGACCTAACATTCATCACAAACGAAAAATGAATGCGCCACCCGCGTGGCGTATTGGGCGAAAATGAGTTTAGTGAGAAAATCAGTGAATCAATGCCATTTTGTGGGCTATATTCACGGATTATTGACATTGCTTTTCACATCTGATACACTTTTGTTATAGATATGAAAAGCAGAAAAAATCTTTTAGAACAGCTAAAAAACCTGCCCTACTTCGGCAAAGATACCATTCATCAGCTCGGCAGCCAGTTGGGGCTTAAAGACACTACGGCTGCTGTCTACATCAGCCGGTTTTTGAAGTACAAAGAAATTTTTAAGCTTAGGAGAGAGCTATACATATCCGCTGATTTTTATGACAAAAATAAGGCCGACATATCCTACCCATTTTATCTGGCAAATATCATGCGCAAGCCTTCGTATGTAAGTTCATGGAGCGCTTTGCAGTATTACAACCTTACGACCGAATCAATATACGGCATTACTTCAGTAACCCTGAAGCCGACCAGAACTTACGACACAAAAATAGGCAGCTTTTCCTATCGGTCAATTCAGAAAGAATTGTTTACGGATTTTTCTTCAGTGAACGGAAAGTTTAACTTTTTCATCGCTTCTCCGGCTAAGGCGCTGTTTGATTTGCTCTATTTCAAGACTCCCCAGTTTCGTGGAGTTAAGATGGAAAATGTTAAACCGCTGGTTGAGGCGTTGCGCATAGATATTGATGAAATGGATAAAGGCGAACAGGATAAATTTTATGAAATGATTAAAAAATATCTTAAAGTATGAGTGAGCAGATTTTAACTACACTAAAACGCAAGCTTGACGATCTTGCCGCCGTAGGCGCGCTCGATGCCGAAACGCGCCGCAATGCTCTTAAAGAGGAGTTGCAGTTTTATGCGCTCAACTTTATTTATCACCACCCGGAATATAGCAAGTGGATTATGTACGGCGGCTCTGCCCTTCGCATCATTCACGGGCTTGATCGTATGTCGGTTGACTTGGATTTTGAGGTTGCCCGCGCGATCACAGAGAAATTTTTAGACGAATTAAAAAATGAGATTGAGGAACATTTCAAGAATACATATGGCGTTGGGCCTGATTTCCTGACGATTAAAACAACTACCAGCAGAGGGTTGCTTCTAAAATTTCATGTCGGAGAGGAGTTAAGCTTCGGTCATCCATCAAAACAGATTCATATAAAAATTGACCTCAATCATTTTGTTGCCCCAAAGACGGTACACGAGCGCAGACCTATAAATCAGGACCAGCTTTCTTTTGTGATCGTGACTTATAATATGTCGGCATTGATGGCGAGCAAAATTGCCGCGATTTTCTTGCGCGGGACTCGTGGAATTGGAGAAGCGGTTTACGAAGAAAAGGGACGCGATATATATGACCTTCTTTGGTATATGAATAAAAAGGTGGTGCCTGATTTTGATTACCTCGTGGCCAAAGGAATTGATATAAAAGACCCACGGGCTCTTTTTGATAAGCTTACGCTTCAAATGAATAGGGTTAGCGACGAAAATTTAAAACAGGACCTTGTGCCGCTTTTTACGAATCGTCCTTATATTGAAAACTGGCTTAAAAATTGGCGGGAGAGCTACTTGCGGCTTTTTGATGATTATAAAATTCGCACCATTACAGAGCTGGAGAGCATCGCCATTCATTGCGATTTCCACACCGATAACTATTCATTTATTTACCGGTATCGCACGGAGGATGGAGGGATTGCGCGTATAATTTACACGATGAGTGAGTATTGGGTTATGTTCCGAGATGGAGATTCATCAACTCATGTTGATGAAAGCCTGAAAAACATAAAAATAGAATTCTCTGGTGTCGGATGGAATTCTTGGGATGAACTGCCAGATAAAATAAAGCAGTATGTTACTCTATTCCTTCGGAAGAATAAAAAATATCTCCGAAAAACAAACAAGATTATGCTTGGCGATAGCATATCCACCAAAGTTATCAGAATGACCGCCGATAATTTAAACCAGAAAGAGCAGATTGTGCTCAATAAGTCGGCCCTGCTTTCTTGTGAGTTAGATGACTTGCTGAAATAAAATGCAGAGCTCGCTACCCCGATACCACAGCAAAGCTGGCTACGGGACACGGCGGGGCAGGCAAACGAAAATTCAATGCGCCAGACGGGTGGCGCATTGGGCGGAAATGAGATTTAATTGTCAAAGAACGACTCATCTGTCTATATATGGGTCGTTTTTTGCACCAATCAGTTTTTGCGTTTTGTCCTCGCGTGAACGAGGCGGCGATATTATGAAATCTTGCCCTTGCCCCACCCTCCCAGTGCGCGGAAAAGTTTAAGGAACTCCCTAAATTAGTATATGACAATTTGGAATATAACACAATGGAATATTATCATACAAGTATCAATATGACCAAAGCAATTTACTCAAAAGACCATAAATACATTGTTGAGCAGATGAAAAAGGCACGCCAAGAAGCTGGCCTAGATCAAGAAGAAGTCGCTAAACTGCTCGGTAAGACGCAATCCCATGTCTCAAAAGTCGAAGCTGGGCAGAGGCGGATTGATATCGTTTCCTTGAAAGAATTTGCCAAGATTTATAAAAAGCCAATGGATTATTTTTTGAAATAAATTTTATGAAGATTAAAAATGTAAAAACAGCAATTAAAGTCGGTGATTTTGTGCTGAAACAGAATCATAGAAATCATATAGATATTAAATACTTGCCGACTCTTAACAATAAAGTACTCACTGATAATTCGGCGAGAGTTTATTTAATAATTCAAGACGGAGTTATTAAAAAAATCGGTGGCTCTGCATCGAAAGGGGGAATCAAGGCAACAATGATATTTTATGTTTCGGCCATGACTGGAAGCCCTGGGGTGCCGCGATTTGTAGCTCATTTGCTTATTGAGAAGGCTTTGCGTAGTAAGTCAAAAGTGGAATTGTATATGATAACTTCCCCGAAAACCCTAGCAAAAGTTAGCGGTTTATTTGGACATAAGAAAGTTGAAATTGCTAGCTTTAAAGAGATGGAAGATTTATGCAAGTCAGACTATTTTTCCAAAGAGGGAAAATATCCTGATTGGAATTTCCAAGAAAATCACGAACCTTATCCTCCGGAGCTTGCGAGAAAACATAACTTATATCATCAGCGGAGATTAAAAGGTAGATAAATTAACTTTTTGGTGGGCCGTAAATAATTATTTCGTGGGACTCTTTTACATGATGGCCATTACCGTTTTTTCGGTTTAATCCTATTCTTGTTTCTCCCTGGCCCATCGTGTATTGCCAACTAGGGAAGAGTTGTTGAAATTCTTTGTAATATTCTCTTATTGTTGGGCAATTATTATAAGAAAGGATAAACCCACCTTTGTGATTTTTTAACAGATCTCTCAACGCTTCGTGAGGAAAACCATTATGATGAACAGGTATATTCCTCATTGGATAAATCCCCCTAAACATTTTTGAATCTTTTCCAATGTAATAGGGTGGGTCGCAGTAAAGGAAATCGTTTGAATGTTTTTTTATAACATCCTGAAAATCAGCACACTCTACTTTTAGATTTTTAGGGTCAAAATTCCTAATGTTTTCTAGCATCCTTTCATACCTTTTTTCGTCAAGATAAATATCCGAGGACCAACCCATAAACCCAGGCCCGTAAGAAAGGTTGAAATTATAAACATAATAGACAGCTAAAGTTAGCGGGTCTAACTTTACTTTCTTTTTCCAGACATCATTCAAGATTAAACGTATTTTTTCAAAAGTTGTTTTATTCGGCTTTAACCCCTTCAGTTTTTCGTAAAGCAGATTCGGTTTTTCTATTTGAAACTTCCAATAATTGCAAAGAATATCAAAAATATCATAACCGATAACTTCTAGGCCTAATTCTTTACTCATTGCTATTTCAATCGAGCCGCCGCCAAAAAAGGGTGAAACAACTTTTTTTATATTTTCCGGCAATAATTCAACGACATGCCCAACGGCTAAAGTTTTCCCTCCCGCGTATCTTATTGTAGAAAGAGAGACTCTTTTATATTTGTTTTGGCTACTCGGATTTTTACTTCTGATACGATCCAAGAAAATTTTCTTTTTATATGCAAGTGTATTGTCTTTGGTGCCATTTTCTAAATTTCTTATGATTTTAACTACGATACCTCGCACCTCAACGTCTTTGCGATAGATTGGCAACATTGCCTGATTCGCTGGTTGTAGTTTAATGCGATTTTTTTCTCTATAAATTTTCTTTAGCGTGGCTTCGTTATCGTCAATAATAGCCACAACAGTTTGTCCGTCGTCAGCGGTTTCTTGCTTACGAATAACCACAACATCTCCATCAAATATACCCTCGTTCACCATACTATCGCCTTGAACGCGGAGGGCATAATACTTTTCTCTCGGCGATATTTCTTTTTTGGAAAGCGAGATGGTTGCCCTCGGTATTTCTATCGCTTCTATCGGTTGGCCCGCAGCAATTGTTCCTACCATTGGGATTTTTATTATTTCTTCGCGTTTCATTGCATCAATGGCGCGAGGTTTGTTTTCTTCTTTTTCTAAATACCCTAAATCACGGAGTTTAGATACATGAAAATGAGCCGTTGAAACTGATGAGAGTTTTAATTTCTTGCGTATCTCGTCAAGAGAAGGAGCGTATCCTTTCCGCCCCTGATAATCGGTTATAAAATCGAGGGTTTGTTTTTGCCTTTTGGTTACCATAGTGATATTATAGAAAGTAAATCGAAAGTGTAAAAGGGTAAGTTATCCACATATGAAAGTAGGAAGAAATAATCCATGCCCCTGCAACAGTGGGAAAAAATATAAAAAATGTTGTTTATCTAAACATATGCAACCGCCGATCAAAGAAATAATTGAAATGGCAATGAATGTTTTGAAGAAGCAGCAAGAAGAACGACTAGCCCTGCAAGGGCGTGGTATTTTTGTTAATTATGTTAAGCCCTGCACTTACATAAACCCGAAAACAGGACAGAAGGTACGAGCATGGGCATTGGGTAGTCGCTTATTTCACACAAGACCAGAGTATGAAACTTTTCACGGTTTTATTATTGATCACCTGCAAAAACAGGTAATGGGTAAAGATTGGTGGGTAGAACAACTTCAAGCACAGCAAAAACATTTTCTTTTTAAATGTTTTATCAAGTGGGATGAATGGCGCAAAAGAAATGCTACAGAAAAAAATAGAGCAGACGAACATACTTGGTACGCAATTACTGATGGGTGGGCAAAAACACTATCATCTTTGGCATTCGATGTGTGTACTCTTGAACATACCTTACAGCTTCCCGAATATATCCTCAAAAGATTGAGGAATAGAGGTGAGTACCAGGGCGCACATTACGAAATAGCTGTGGCGGCTATTTTCGCACGCTTGGGTTGTCGTATTGATTTTTTAGACAAAGATAAACACACTACGCCTCATTGCGAATTTATTGCTACACACAACGAAACAGGCGTGAGTATTGCCGTTGAAGCGAAAAGCAGACAAAAGCCCGGAGTAAAACATATGGCGGGAACTTCCGAGCAAGAGAGGCTTTTACGTGGCGATGTCGAGCGTTTATTCAAGAAAGCGCTAACTCAAAATCCTAAAGATAAACCCTTTGTTATTTTTATTGACGTGAATGCTCCGTTAACTCCCTCAATTTCAATGGAGAATAAACCTTGGTTTAAAGACATTCGAAACATACTAGAAAAATATCCCGCACCGACGCCGGATAATCCAGAAGAATATACGGGTTTATTCTTTACCAATTTCTCTCCGCATTACGATGAGGAAAAGGAATCATCGCCAAACGAACATCTTGTTGTAATTCCACTCTATGCAAAATACCCAATGCCAAACCAAGTTTTTGGAGAAATGCTTTTGAAGGCTGTTCAAAATTATGGATTTGTCCCAAATATTATGGAGGATAAGTAGTTTTTGATTCTCGCCAAAAAATTAGTCAGCCAAAGCGAGGGTGCGGCGGAAGGGGGTCGTTCAGGCCGCTTCGGCTCCGAGTCTCAGCGAGGAGCTTCTGACGAGTCTTCCCGTTCAGGGTCTGAGACCCTTCAGGGTCGAATGACAGACTCGAAGAGGTGTGGGGGGAGGCCCCGAAGCAGAGCAAAGCTCGCTACGGGGTAAAAATTCCGCCTCGCCCGAGCGTCAAAATTCAGCGTTCGGATTTTCCCGAAAATGCGTTCGGATTTCGTTCAGGGTACAGAGCCAGATTGCTTTTGGGCTCGCGTCATGATTTAATGAAAACAATGAAAGAAATTGGGGCAGGATTCCTGATTTTGAGCTTTGTGTCCGTAGCGGTCTTCGGCTTTTTGGCCATGGAGCACCAAGCGGGGCACGAGATGGAACTGTGCCTCGCAAAAACCGTCCAGAGCGCTCCCTGCGAAAAGAGCGGAAGCCTTTTCGCCTCCACCTACCACGCGCGCGTTTTCAAAAGCTTTTCCCTAGCCCTCCTGGCCGCGCTGGCGGTTTTCGCGGCTTTTCTCCTTTTCATGGGGCGCTTTCCGGAACCGGCTTTGACCTTCCCGGGCCGTTTCCCGGAAAAAATTTCTCTAAAATTCGCCTCACCCCTGCGTTTTGAAAAACTGAAATGGCTCGCCTTTCACGAAACGAGTCCCACTGCCATCTGACGCTTGCGCAAAACCGCCCTGACGGGCGGGTGGCGCAGGCGTCTTCCCTTCCCCGAAGGGATTTTTTATTTTCATTAACTTTTATCTCTATGAACAAAACAACCGTTATCGGCATCACTATCGCCATCGCGGTTCTCGGCGGAATTATCTGGACGGCGCGGCCAAATCCAGGGAACAACACCGCGTCAGTACCCTTGAGTTCCATCAAAGCGCTTAAGGCGGAGGAAACGAACTTTGATTTCGGTCAAATTTCCATGGCCGCCGGCAAAGTAAAACACGTCTTCAAAATTGAGAACACGGGCGGCGGACCGGTTACCGTTGAAAAAATGTACACCTCCTGCATGTGCACCGAGGCCCTGCTCATGACTAACGGAAAACAATTCGGCCCCTACGGCATGCCCGGGCACGGCTTTGCTCCAAAAATCAACGCGACCATAAATCCGGGAGAGGAAGCGACCGTTGAGGTCATCTTTGACCCGGCGGCCCACGGCCCGGCCGGAGTCGGGCCGATTGAGCGCGCGGTATATCTGGAAACGCCAACTGGAACGGAAGAATTGAGGATAAAGGCGGTGGTAAAACCGTGACAGACTTCTTGTGGAACTTATCCGACGGCGGAACTTGGCTTTTCCCGCTGGTGACAGCGGCGGCCCTCATTGACAGCATCAACCCGTGCGCTTTTTCCATCCTGATTCTCACCATCGCGTTTCTCTTCTCCATCGGCAAGTTCCGTTCCAGCATTCTGAAAATCGGCGGCTCTTACATCGCCGGCATCTTCATCGTGTACATGCTCATAGGCCTCGGAATCCTGCAAACGCTCCACCTTTTCGCGATACCGCACTTCATGGCAAAAGTCGGGGCATCGCTTCTCATCGCGCTGGGAGCGATAAATCTCGCGGGCGAATTCTTTCCGTCCTTTCCAATCAAGTTTCGCATCCCCCACGCCGCGCACCGCAAGATGGCCGAACTTATGGAACAGGGGTCAATCCCG
>Ga0209211_10005619_pt1 | contig 18627 bp, 16 predicted proteins | sample RifGroA2_FD_183992 | JGI IMG/M metagenome (GOLD analysis project Ga0209211, IMG submission 183992) | Groundwater microbial communities from Rifle, Colorado, USA - Groundwater A2 (SPAdes) (version 2) | ecosystem: Environmental > Aquatic > Deep subsurface > Groundwater | place: Rifle, Colorado... | reverse complement strand
GAACAAGCCTGGGCTGAAGCCGGCGCCAGAAAACCCGGCGATTCCCAAAGTTATTATTACCGTTACCTCGGTTCAATCCAGTGCGCCAAAGAACGGGTAATGCAGGTCTTGCAGCCGTTTATATCAGGACAAGCGTATCATCCTTTTGCTTCACAATGTTTCGGCCCGGGTGAACCGGGACCGGAAATTCAACCGGGAAATATTGCCTGTACTGATCAGAAAGAAGCGTTACCTTTTGCTAATACTTCTTCTTCTGATATTGCCGGGCGCGCCTGGCAAATCGTTAGTGACCTCTACCAGGGCTTCTGGTGCTATTGGAACCGTTCTCCGGGAGACTTCCCTACCGACGTCATCGATTATTCACCAAGTTATCCAGACTTATTTGACGAAGTGCTGTTTGCTCAAAATCCCAACCCTGATCCATATTCCGGAGTCAATTTATTTTGGTGTACCTATTTAGTAGTTAAAGCTTTCAATGAAACCGGTCACTCTATCCCCGAGGGCCTGCTTTATACTCCGGATATGGTCAGCTGGTTTCAAAGCCAAGGGAAATATCTGAACGCCAATGATCCTAATATTACTTATGCCGACGTCCAACCGGGAGACGCTATCTTTTTCCGGATTCCGCCGGACTACAATCGCCTAAATCACGTCGCCATTGTCTACTCAGTCAGTCAAGATGGAATCACCACCGTTGAATCCAATGCTGGCTATAAAACCATGTTTTATCCAACTGATTCGAGCGGCCACTTTCAAACAGTTGGTAATATTAAAGTTGAAGGATTCGGTCAACCATGAAGAAAAAAATTTTGATCGCCAGTTTAGTCATTTTACTAATCTTTATTCTCGGGCTAAGCTTTTCTCTGCGCCAAGCGAAAAAAACACTACCCTCGCCCAGCCCGCTGATTGATCGGGAAAAAGCAGCCCAGCAAACCCAGGACGACAAAACTAGTGCCGAAGAAATAAATAAAATCCACGAGCAATATCCGTGGTACTCAAAAATCCCGATTGAAACCAAAGATTACCGGATTATTTTTGATTTCGAGAAAAACTCTTTTAGGGTCCGCTTATTAACCCAAGACACCGCCGCGATCCGTCAAGCAGCTTTAAATGATCTTAAAGTGATTGGGGTTGACCTTAATTTTTATTCTCACTATTTCCTTGAACCTGAATCGGGCTTTGAAAATCTGCTAAGATAATCTCATGAGCTTCGAGCCTGCCAGCCCGATCAGCGTTGTCGTTTGCGAACAGTGCCGCGGCGCCGGCTGTGACCAATGCGACCGCTTGGGGGTTTATGCCTTAAAAGACGACCAGCCGATCGGCTTTAATCTGCCGGATTTTATTGATTTAAAAACGCGCAAATTTTTGAAAAGAATCTTTTTGATTAAACGGTTTATCCTGCTGGCGGCCGCAGCTTTAATAATTTTGACTTTATATGCTTTCAGCCGCTGACATTTCCCAATATTTTTCCCCGGCTTCTTTACAGCTTTTGGCCGACGCGTTGTTATCCGCGGCCAAACAAGGACAACCTCAAGCCCAACCGGCACATTTAATAAAACTGCTGATGAATTTGCCAGAAATAAAAAAACTGTATGAAAACCGTCGATAAAATCTCTTTTTCCGTAGACTTAAAAAAGGTCATTTACCAGGCTTATGCCGAGTCGCTGATCACCAATTCCCCCCTGGTTGAACCGGCGCATTTCTTATTGGCGGTCAATGAATATTTAACTCCCCCGCTATCAGCCAGCAAAATCAGGCAAATAATCTCCGGTCAAATTGCCACCGGGCCGGCCAAAACTGCCGGAGCGTCTGTCCTCGATCAATTTTCCCAAAACTTAACCAAGGCCGCCAAAACCGGCAAGCTCGACGCGGTCATCGGCCGGGAAAAAGAGATCGAACAAGTGATCCGGATTCTGGCCCGCCGGACAAAGAGTAACGCGATTTTAATCGGCGATCCGGGCGTGGGCAAAACCGCGATTGTTGAGGGCTTAGCTTTAAAAATCAGCCAAGGCCAGGTACCGGAGCTGTTAAAAAACGTCCAAATTTATAATTTGAATCTGACTAACTTACTGGCCGGCGCTTCTTACCAGGGCGAACTGGAAGAGCGCTTGAACCAAATTGTCAAAGAAGTGAAAAGACTGGGCCAAACGATTGTGTTTATCGACGAAATTCACATGATCGTCGGTGCCGGTGCCGGGGCCGGGGCCATGACCGCCGCCAACATTCTAAAACCGGCCCTGGCCCGCGGCGACCTGAATGTCATCGGCGCCACCACCCTGGACGAATTCCGCCAGTACATTGAAAAAGACCCGGCGTTGGAGCGCCGCTTTGAGCCGGTGTTTGTGGAAGAACCGTCACCCGAAGCGACTTTGAAAATTTTAGAAGCGGTCAGTATTAAACTCAAAAAACACCATCAGGTAGCCATCGAGCCGGCGGCCCTCCAGGCGGCAATTGATTTATCCAGCCGCTACGTTCAGGACCGGTTTTTGCCGGACAAAGCCATCGATCTTTTAGACGAAGCCACCAGTGGCGCCAAAATTGCCGGAAAATTGAGCGTCTCAGTCGAAGACATTAAACAGATTTTAGCCCAACGAACCGGGATTCCCATCACCGCTTTGACCCAGGAAGAATCGCTCCAGCTTTTAGACCTGGACAAGCAGTTGAAACAACAACTCATCGGCCAGGACCAGGCGGTGGACGCCGTTTGCGACGTGATTAAACGCTCGCGCGCCGGGCTAAAAGATCCCAACCGCCCCATTGGGTCCTTTTTGCTTTTAGGACCAACGGGGGTCGGTAAAACCGAACTGGCCAAGGCCCTGGCCCGCACGGTTTACAAATCCGAAAAAGCCATGGTGCGCTTGGATATGTCCGAGTTTACCGAAGCCCACACCGCCGATAAATTAATCGGCGCGCCGCCGGGCTACGTCGGCTACGAAGAGGGCGGCCAGCTGACCAACCCGATCCGCCGCCGACCGTATTCTTTAATCCTTATGGACGAGCTGGAAAAAGCCCACCCCAAGGTTTTTGACGTCTTTTTACAGGTACTCGAAGACGGCCGCCTGACCGATTCCCAGGGCCATCTGGCCGACTTTAAAAACACGATTATTATCATGACTTCCAATATCGACGTCGCTGTCCTACAGGGTCCGTCCTTGAAGGTTGACCGGACGGCCTTGATGAAAACCCTCTCCAGTTACTTGCGCCCGGAGTTTTTAAACCGGATCGATGAAATTATCATTATGAATAAACTCGGCCTGAAAGAAATCAAAGCCATTGCCAAAATCCAGTTAAACCAGGTGGTTAACCGTCTCAAAGTTAAGGGAATTATTCTAACAGTGCCCGAAGCGGCTTTGGATAAATTGGCCCAGGGCGGCGACGTGGCCGAGTTCGGCGCCCGGCCCTTAAAGCGCCTGATCCAGGACAAAATCGAAGAACCTTTGGCCGAAATGATTATCAGCGGCAAATTAAAACCAGGAGATACTTATGACTTATCAAATCTTAACCTGTCCTAACTGCGGCGGCCGCGGCTGCCCCACCTGCCAAAATACCGGCAAGGTCCGGGTCAGCTCGGAACAGCTGCAAAAAATTAAAACTCTGGCCAAGCAGCTGGGCCAGTCACCCCTTGCCTCTTCTCCCCATTCCGGGAGTGACCGAATGGACTCTCCCGGAATGAAAACTCCTGCCTGGAGCGCCGGCCTCTCCGGCATTATCGCTTGGTCAATTCTGGCAATTTTATCCGGCGCGGCGGCCGCTTCCTGGTACTGGTTGAAAAGTTTTAAGCCGTTTCTTTTAGGCCTGGGAGCATTGCTGACCCTAATCGGCACCCGTTTTGCCTGGAAACAGCCGTTTTTTCAATTACAAGAACCCGACGACTTTCTAAAAGCAATTAAAAAACCTTGACATAATTAAGAAATTTCTCTTGCCAATTTATTGTTTTTTTGTCACGACAAAAAGCACTATCGCCAAAACAATAGCGGTAACAGTCAACAAATAAGGGTTGGCGTCGGGAAATATCATATTATGTTTTCCTTTTTTTCAGAAAAAAGAAATAGGTTGCCAGAACAACAATGCCACTCATCAGGGCAGCAAACAAATAAGCATTGGTAAAGTTCCATTCGGTGTTCATTCTACCTCCTTAGTAAATTGTAAAGCTAGAAATAATGTGGCATATGACAAGATTAAACCAACCGCAAAGAAAGCCAGGTTTTGCGGAAAAGAAACGCGACTAAAAAACGGGGCAATTATACCGCCGCTAAACCAACCGGCGGCAACGGTGCCAAAAAATTCCGCCAAGGTTCTTAACTGACCGGTGGAATAGTATTTCATGGTTTTAGTATAGCATTTTTTGCTAAGATAGCTTTATGCTTTTATCCCTGCTCGCTTTTGCTTTAGCCGCCCTGGCCCTCTTCCTCTCTTCCCAAGCGCTTTTATCCCGCTTGTTCCGGCTCCTGCCGCTTAATCTCGTATTTTTCCTCCTCCTGCCCGGAATTTTTTTGCACGAGTTTTCCCATATTTTGATGGCCGAACTGCTACGGGTTAAAACCGGCGAATTAAAGTTAAAACCGGAGTTTAGCGACGGCCAACTGCGCTTGGGCTCGGCCCAGATCGCTGCCACCGATCCCCTGCGCCTGACTCTGATCGGCGTCGCCCCGTTTATTACCGGTACGCTGGCGCTGTGGCTGCTATTTAACTTTGGGTTTGGCGGCCTGGTTTGGTATTGGCAATTGGGCACCGGTTATTTAGTCTTTGCCATTGCCAATACCCTCTTTTCTTCGCCTTCCGACCTCCAGGCCGCGGCCGTGCCGCTGGTGCTGGTGCTCCTGCTTTTCGGCTCGTTTTCCCTAAGCAATCTGGATTTGCCTCCCACCCTAATTCCGGCCCTACAAACTTTTTTCTTTGGGCTTAGCCGCTTGTTTACTTACACCTTGGGAGTAAATCTTGTCCTCCTCCTGCCCCTCTTCCTGATTTCTGCTAGGATTAAATAAGTATGGCCCTTGCTGCCCCGGATTTAAAACGCCAAGTTCAACCCCAAGTAACCACGGCTCCGCCGGAGTATAAACCCTTTGAAGAAGCCGGCAAAAAACGCAATTCGATTAACGAAACCAATAAAGAGGCAATTAAATCATGGCTTAACCGTTTAAAGCCGGGGTTTTTCGAATATTTGGAGCAAAAGAAGTATATCGGCGGCCTTTCCGCCTACGCCTTTTCCCGCCACCTATGGGATTACCTGACTTTATACAAAGGCGAGTTAATTGGATTTTACCTTGGCGAAGCCTCGTGGGAACTGCTTTTTTCCGCTTTGGGCCCGATCGGCAACATGATGCGCGCCGCTTATTTTAAGAACTACTCCTGGAAAATGGCCTGGCAAAAGAATCTTTTGAACCCCAACTCGATTTACTACTACATGCAGGCTTTGCCCACCCGGGCCGCTTTTGACGCAATAAAATACCCGGGCCGGGCCGCTTTTGCCATTTTACAAAAAGGCGGGGCGCCGCTTCTTACCCGCGTGTTTGTGCCGGAAGAAAAGTATGACCCGGTTAAAGGTGAATGGGTCGAGAAAGTCAAAGAAGAAGTTGTTTTTGGCCCGCTTCATAAGGCGATTCAAGCCAGCCATATTGCCGCCGATACCTTAGACAAAGCAGCCGGGACTCTTTCACTAACTCAAACCAACCAGGAATTGTCCCACGCCTTAACCAACTTGAAAAATGCCAAGACTTTTTCCGAAAAACAGGAGGCACGCTGGGCCGTTAATGACTTGGTCAAAAAAATCGACAGCACGATTTTTAAAAGGATTCTGGGCAATGCCGCCCGGCGCCTGCGCTCGACCGAACGCGACCCGCTGTCTTTTTTAGTGTCTTTAATCGGCGGCGCCATTTGGGATTTGTCCGCTGGCCTGGTTCTCAACCTTATCCGTAAAACAGCCACCACCGCCTTAAATCTTATCCCCGGCTTTATTACCCTGAGGGCGCAAATCATGGAGTTTTTCACCTCCAACCGCTGGCTCAACACCGCCAACATCGGCGGCATCACTACCCAAAGTTTTTTTAGGGGTGTTTTCAGCCCCACCACCGTTTCCTCCGGTTATCTGGGTTATTCTCTGGCGGGTTCGTCGCCGCTGCTCCAGGCGGTTCTAACGCCGACTTTTGCCGGACTGGGCGCTTTTTACAATATCGGCTTAAAAATGGCCGCCAACCCGCAACTCATCAATTGGCTCAATGCTTACGACGATTTGGTTTTAAAAGCGACCGATCCGGGATCGTCGATTGCCGAACAAAATTACTACCGCACCCAGCTGGATAAAAACTTCTTGAGCGTCGACCCAAAGATTTCAAGCTCCGGCTTCGGCCCCGGCACCTTGACCCGTTTTGCCGGCTGGCTCAACCGCAACTGGCTGGCAGGCCTGGCGGCCCGGAGCCTGATGCTCAACCTCCTGCCGGCCAACGTCTTGGCCAGCGAGTTTCTCGGCCTGCCGCTGTCCACCTGGGCCAACTACCTGCCGGCGATCGACTACTTCTGGCAAATTAAAGGCAAGTTGTTTGAAAAATTCATTCAAAAATGGACCCAGCCGACCTGGAATATTCTCGGCCGGCAGGTTCTGACCCCGTATTTTCGGGTTTTCAGTTTGCAAAACCCCGCCTCGATCGCTTTCCGGGTGCGTGGTTTCTTCGGCAACTGGTTTTATGAGCGCAGTTTCGGCACCGACGTTTTAGTCCAAAGACGCTGGTTTAGTTTTTTTAATCGAAACGTCAAACCCTTTGCCCAAAATGCCTTTAATCCAGGATTCTTCATGGGATTTGGGTTCTCCCAATTGCTGATTGCCGGCGGCATGAATCCGGTTTTGGCCTATGTCGTCGGCCCGCTCGCCGGCAGCTTAACCTGGAACGCCGCCGCCTTTGCCCTGGAAAAAACTTTCGGCATGCGCATCGCCTCGATGGCTAAAATTAATGCCTGGGGCTGGACCGGATATATAGTCGGATCGATCGCCCAACTCATCTTTCCCGCCCTCCCCTCCTGGTTTGGTTTAGCCTCGGCCCTGGCATTTCCGGCCGTAGGCATGCTTTTTTCGGCATTAAATATCAGCTTGTCATCATTACTTGCCAGCATTATTGCTCCGATCTACACCGCCATTACCGGTCTGACTCTCTCAACCACCGCTTTTGCCGGCTGGATGGCCGCTTGGTCAACCGCCATGGCCGTTGGCTCTATCGCCGCCTTAACCGTATTTTTTGCCTACTCCGTTTTTGCGGGTTTTTGGGTACCGATGATCCAAGAAGGTACGGCTGGTCCGCAATCGTCAAATTTTTCCATCAATACTAATGTTCAGGAAATTGCCCCCAACAAATTCCGCACCTGTTCCAGCTTTAATCTTTCCAACAACGTCTTTAATTCTCTGTATTTCCTGGAGCACAAAACCGATATCAGCCAAGCCCCTAATATTTCCGTTGATCTCACCGATCCGACCAAAACCACCTCTGCCTCCCGTCAATCCAACCAACTGACTTACAGCGACGTCGGCGTCAGCCTTCAGCTAGACGCTTTAACTCCCAGCCAATACGCGATCAACTACGATCCGAGTTCTCCAATAATCTACGGCGGGGCTCTAGTCAATCCGGTAGTCCTGACTTACTTATCTTCCCCTGATAAAAATCGGCAAAATCTGTTTGACTTAATGCGGCAAAACTCATCAATTGTTTTTTCTTTTAATCCATTTTTTGATATTTTAAAACAACTGGCCGAAGAACATGGTCAAACCAAACACTTAGTCGCCGAGTACGAAGCCCAACTAGATCTAATGAAAGAGCAGAAAAAGCTGATGGATGACTTAATTCCACTCATAAAAAACAGTAACTTAACCACGGCCCTATCGACTGCCAATGGTTATTTGGACAACAATCCCCTAAATGATCCTTGCCCAGACCCGGCCCAAACCTGCCCGGAAGAAAAACAAACCTTAAAACAGCTCTATGATTCCTGGGAAAACCTAGTCAATCGTTACAGTTCCACCGTTAATCTCTATATCAACCAAACCGATCCCCAATTGGACAACTTTCTAGCCTCTCTCGAACAGGAACAGGAAGGCCTAAAACAGCAAATCGGCTTTTTCCCGGATATCATCAACCAAATGGAGAATATTCAGTCGAAATTAACCGATGAAGAAGCCCAATTAATTCTTAGCACTAATTTCCTCAGCTTTAGTAATTTGACGCCCGAACAGCAAGAAACAATTTACCAATTATTGGAAAAATACTTTAAAGACGTTTTTGACCGGAGCCATAAATTCTACTTTATTCCCCAGGGCACCAATTATCAGGTGTGTTTAGATATGGATTACTCCGGCCCGGCCGGGGTGGAGCAAACCGTTTGTTCCACCATCAGCTACACTCCCAGCGTCTGGGGACCAAACACCGCTTTTGCCAAATCCTGCACCACCTTTACGCCGTAACCTTGCTATGAGTAAACACAAATGCTAATCTAAACTATGCCTCGCCTGCTCAAAAGTCTTTTTCTCTCCTTGATTCTCTTGCTGGGTTCTTTGTTTATTCCCTCTTTGGCCTCAGCCTCTCCCCAAGAATTTATCAAGGCCGTCCAGGAGGGCAATAATCTTCAATGGTACTTGGGGGGTAGCTCGGGAATGCTGGCGACTACGGCTGACAGCCTCTTTACTACAATTGTGGGGGCTTACGATGAAAATGGACAACCATTAAGTGATGGAGCCATCCAAAGCACCGGCAAAATGATGGCTTTTTTATACAAAAACAAACCCGCCTCTACTCCACAATATTTAGCCTATGTTTTAAATCACTCTGGTATAGCTAAATCTGCGTATGCTCAGGGTTCAGGATGGGATTTTTTGACTAAGAATGAGTTAACGGGTGGAAATTTAGTAGACAAAAATGGCATCTCGCCGATTTTAAGATTATGGGAAATAGCCAGAAATACAACCTATGTTTTCTTCATTGTCATTTTCGTGGCCATCGGTTTCATGATTATGTTTCGCTCCAAACTCAATCCCCAAACCGCGGTTAGTGTCCAGATGGCCTTACCTGGAATCATTGTCAGTTTAATATTGGTCACTTTCAGTTTTGCCATCAGTGGCTTTATTATTGATTTTGTTTTCTTGGGCCATAATTTGCTCTCATTTATTTATTTTGGGGGTGGCTCGTTGACTTCGCCTTTATCATCAGTTGTAAGTGGTGATTATCTAAATGCAGTCAAAAGCCTAGATGTATTCTCGGCCCTCTTTGGCACAGCCGACCCTACTAACCCTTCTTGGGCCGATGTCAGTGTGTTTTCTCAACTGGGTAGTTTTCTGACCGGCGTCGCAGACACTCTAGGAAGGGCGGCAAGTGGTAACACAGTAACATTAGTTTCTACAATTCTCCCTCTAATCTTTGCCTTCACGCTTTTAGGAACTGGGTTAAAAATCTTTTTCGCTTTAATTACCAAATATGTCACCTTAATCCTCTCCACAATTTTCTCTCCTTTCGTTTTTTTGTTTTCCGCTTTTCCCGGGAAAAACACGGGTATCGGCAACTTCTTAAAAACAATGCTGTCTTCTGCCCTTGCTTTCCCGGCCACCGCCTTTATGTTTTATCTTTCAGCCTACTTCGTCAGCAGTGCCTTTCCAGAACTTAACGGTCTTCCTCCGCTTAATAAAGCCGGAGTTCTTACTCCAGGATCGATGGGTAGCATCAGTTTTGGAGGAAGGATTTTAGAGCCATTAATTGGCCTGGGAATTCTTATGGCAACCACTCAAGTTCCAGCGGCAATCGATCAAATGCTTGAGGTTAAACCAGGAATAACCGGGGCGGCCACGCCGGATATCGGCAGTGCCTTAGGCAAGATTCCAATTATCGGTTCATTTCTTCATTAAGAGGAACTTCCGGCCTAATTCTTTCAAAGAAGTAAACATTTCCCTGTATTCTGCTTTATCTATCCAGGCGCTGATGTCTTTGCCCAATGACTTGACTGATTCGTAGCCCAAGCGTAATAGAACCAGCGGAATAAGAATATAGGCACTGGCACTCATTTCCATTTGCCCAACCAGTGAATCGCGAACGGTAGGAACATAAGCATAAGCATCAACCACTTCTATTGGGTCACCAGCACAGATAGCCGCTGTTTCCATAGCCCCCCTAACGCTGGCAAAATCAGCGCCGGTAACGGTACAGGCGGCACTAACTGCTTCGTTAAAATCTTCCCCAGCCATCCCTTTCATTTCCTTGCTGGAAGTTGACTCAATGTGTTGCTCAACCCATTTAAATAAGTTTTCGATTCTATCTTGAGAAGTTTCCTTATCTAGATCGCTATCAATCAGCCTGTTTGCCTCTTGGAAAAACCGGATCACGTCAGGATTTATCTTGGTGGGAGAATTTTGTAAAACTTCCAAAGCAAAATCGCGGTTATGTTTTGCCTTTTCAATATCAGGGTCATAACTTGCCTCAAGCCAAATGTTATTGAGATATTCTATGGGGTATCCAGTATTAAGATACATCTCTTCGACTAAAAAATGGTTAATTTCCTCTGGACCGTTTTCATTAGAATAGGTGGGAAACATAAAACTGGCGCCGTATTTGCCGGCAAAATTAATCACTGTCTCCGCTTTGGGATTTAAAAAATCCGGGTCGTTTATGCCCTTTATGTCCCGATAGCCCATCTGGGTACCAATTCCCCTCATGGCGTAAGATTCAAGTTGTTGGTCGCGGCTATACTCGACCTGTTCTTCTGGAGAAAGGTCAGCCGGAGAAGTTGGCTTAACAAACCAGCCCGATCCTTCAGTAACACCTTCCCCGTCCTTTTCCCAACCCAACCAATAAATTAATTTTCCAGCCGCGCCCAGACCTGCAATTCCAGCTGCCCACTTAGCTGCTGTTTTTACTCCAGAATATGTTTTTTTAACAACTGGCTTCTTAACCTGTTCTTCTACAGCCTTTTTTGCGCCAGTAATAAAAGACTCTTTGGGAAGATCTTCTTGAGGACCGCCGATTTCTTTGGGAATTTCTTGGTTTGAAAAGGATTCAGGCATATTTTTTACTCTATTGGAGTCCACGCGTGGAAATTTTTTATTTTGGGTAAATTAAAAAGGCCAGCTTCCAATCTACTCAAGTCAGGCCTAATTAGTGAAGAAAAACCTACTCCTAGCATTCCAACAAGGTAGCTTGTTAGCCCCCCCACAGCGCCGACAATAACAGCCGCTCTGGCAAACCCTACCGAACCAATCCACGCTAATCCTCCCAACAAACCTACTGTAGTCAACGCCACTGGAACGTTAAGTGGTAGAGCCTCAATCGGCAGCTTCATCCTTAGAAAAGCGCTGCCGATTTTAAGCAATCCGTTCCCTAGGTCTACCCAGAATCTGCTTTTAGCGCTCTTTTTAAAGTCAATGTCTTTGTTAAATAAGACGCTCCAAAGCGGTGTTTCTGCCATTAGCCCTCTCATGATTTTAATATCTTCTGCCCACTGTTCGCCAGTCATGGCTTTCTCATAAGTTTTTTTCAGTTTGGCGATTGTCTCGTCAGGTAAATATACCTTCCCAAAATGCCTTTCGATTTCAGTGGCCAAACCGCCTCGGTAAATTCCTATCCTAATTTGCAACCTCATCATTTTTAGCATTTCGTCTCCAAATCTACTCATTTGTCCTAAATTCCCAATTTGAGAACGATACATCCATCCGGGTAAATTTGTGCCCGCCTGGAAACCAACGCTTTTCGTTGCTCCGATTGGGTTACCCATTCTTAAGCTAAATAACATTCGGCCGCGGCCAGAATAAAACTCTCTTCTTTTCTCTGGATTAATAAAAATCATAAAGGGATAGTTAGCCTCCTGGAGTAGGCCATCTTTGAGGGTCTGTAAAAAATCTTCGCCCAATAAGTTTTTATCAAATAAAAGCGGCTGTACCGGACGACCACTTGCTACATCTTTATCGTATTTATCGGCCTCTTTAATTAAAACTTCCACGCTCTGGGGGGTTCCAACTTGCAGTTTTCGCTCAAATCCATCAGGGCTGGGTTGAAATATTAAATCTTGTCTCTTTTTGTCTGGCCCCCAGTGACCTTTAACCCAAATCCATTTCCACTGTTCCGGCTCTCCCCTTTTTGGTTTGTCTTTTTCAAAATGACGCCAGAAAAATCGACCACCATCGTATCTAACTTCCCCGGGGCGTAAAGGAGCGCTGAAGGACTGAGTTCCATAGGCAGTAATTTTCAGCATATTCTCTCTTATCCAACCAACCGGCCTTATCTCTCCCACTTCTTCGATCCCAATCTTAAGCCATTTCTGCCTAGATTCATCTATCGATTCCTGTATAATCACCGCCCCACGTTCTTGGTCAGTCTTAAAATCATTCGTCTCTCTTTTGGGTTTATGTTCTTTTGGACCTGTAGAAAAATAGCCACCGGGTTGTAAAATTACTGTCGCTTTTCTCGTTCCGCCGAAAACATTTCCTGCCTGTTGCAAACCATAATCCCTATCACCCATTATTCCATCCGGCCTTACTCTTAAATCCAGAAAATACTCATGGTATTGAACTCGATTTATTCCTTGAATTGCCAAGGGTTCAATTATATATTCTCCGTCTTCATTTCTGTGGGCATCGGGAACTTGCCAGCTTTGAATAGGAAACATTGATTTTTTCTCTCTATCTATAAATTGCCATCCAGCAGCTAATTCGTCATCGATGCCTGCCTGTTGTTCTAATGGTAAAGTTCTAGTTAAACCCCAATTAAACGCCTCCGAATACAATTCTCTTAAGGCATGAGCTCGAATTGCCTCTTCCCAGTTACCCAATAAGCCCCTTTTCTGTAACTCTAAGCGCGAAAGCGTCATTTCTTCCATATAGCCGATTGATTCAATTTCACCGAGAATGGAATTTCTTGCCTCCCAAGTGTCGTCGATAATTCCCAGCAGCTTTTTCACCTTTTCTTCTGCGCCCAACTGAACCTGCCCCATTGGATCAACCATTTGCAGTAAGTCTTTAGCGCTGGCAATTTCCATTTCTGTTAATCGCCTCATCATTGCTCCTTCAATAAACTGCAACAATCGGTACATTGGCCAATAATTTTGTGAGCCATGTCTACGGTGATTCATTGCCTCTATGGCCTTTAAGACTTTATCCGGATCGACCTCTAGGGCATAGATGTCTTCGTAGGCCCTGGCTTTAGTTAACTCGCTAATAAGATTTTTCGATTCACTGGCGGCAATGTCATAGTTTTCCACAAAAGTTATGTCCATATTGTTAAACAATCGCTTATGCACCTCCTGATCATTAAGATCAAACACAAACCCCCAACAACGATGGTCCCGCAAAACATCGCGCATGTTTAAAAAGGCAAACAGTTCATTTTTATTGCGAGCAAAGGCGGGATTATTAGGGTTGGCTTCAAATTCATTTAATAAGGTGGCTAGCTCGTCATTGTAAAAAATCTCATTAGCTCCTTTATCTATGGTTGCCCCGTTAATTACTAATTGGTTGGGGCCACTATAGTCCCGCTGCATAAATATGACAAAGGCGTCTACGGCCTGCCGCACAGTTAAACCCCTAGGATTATTAGGATTAATTCGCTCGTCCCAGCCGGCTTTGCCCGCACCGCCAGCGGTCCTTGACTGAACATCTTCGGATTGCATGGCCTGAATCCGCTCAAACACGCCACGGCGGTGATCATAATTCCACTCGCTTTCTCCTTTATTCCTTTTTCTTCTTTCGTTTTGATAGTTCAAGTATTCACCTGTTTGACCCGGAGTCGCCGTCATCGGCCTACCCTCAATTTCAATTTCTTCATTTTCGCTAGTAAATTTACGGGTTAAGTCGTGTCGCCGATCATTTAACTCCAATAAAAACATATAACAATGTTGCCAAATTTTGTCTTTTTGATCCCAGAATTTTTCCGGATTGTATTCCCTTAAGTCCGGCACCATTGCTTCGTAATTAAATCTGGCATTGTTGGCATCAAACCAACCCATTTTTATCAGAGGAGACTCTGTTAGACGCATGTTTTTTCCTAAAAACTGTAATACTTGTCCTTGAGCGTCGGTGGCTAATTCTTTGTCAAAAATTTGCGCCGGGGTGTAAGCCACAATCCGTAGGTCCGCTCGACTCATGTTCAAAGCGTCCAACACAAATACCTTTTCGAACATCACAGCGTCAGTAACAAATTCTGGCAACTCTCCGTGAATATCAAAATTTCCATATTGCTCTGATAAAATTTTCAGTTTTTGTTCATAGCTCATCCCCGGATTAAGGTTGTACAAAATATTCAAAGAGTTAATAAATCTCGGGTCTTTTTCCATGTATGATAAAGCGACTGCGCCGGCATATCTTCTTAGGGTATGGCTCAACTCTTTTCGGCTGGAAAAAATGTCGGCATCTTTTGATTCGGCCAAAGACTCTTTATCACTCATTATTTGACCTTTATAAAAAGACCAATAAAGCACATCAAGACATGCTTTGCCTCGCCAGTAAGCACCCTTCCCTATTTCATCTAAAAACTTGCCAATCTTGGTTTCATCAGAGACGGTTTGAAACACTAGAGCCGGAGAAAAACCCTTCTCGAAGTGATCTTTGTCTTTGGGTCGGTCGATCATTATTTTTTGTTGCTCTCCGCTTTTATCCAAACTGGCTACTGCCGACGAACGCATTGCTGTTAATCTTGGTTCAAGTGCCAGTCGGTAAAATTCCTGTTTCAAAAACCGGACCGGGTCAGCGGCTATCTCCGGCTGGCGCAAGCCCAGAAGTAAATCAAAAGCTTTTTCCCGTTCTGTTTGGTTTTCCCAAGTTTTTTTATCCCCCTTTCTCACGGTTTTGGCTTCTATATATCCTTCTCTGGCCAACAATTTCTGATACAAGTCATCTTGCTCATTGGGCTTCATCGTAGTTGCCTTAGCCAAGAGTTCTAATGTTGCCTTAGGTGTCTTTTGTCCCTTTTCCAGCCCCTCGACCAATGCCTGGCTGTAAGCTACGACCACTTTCCAATTCAAATTTTTGGGATTGCCGCCAGATTCTTTAATGTAATTAAAGACTAAGCTTAACTCCGGATTCTCTACTGCAGCTTTTCCGGCTTTCGCAGGATCACTTAAATCCTTCCATGCTTGAGCTGAATTATCCTTATCAACACTCAGGGTCATCTTGGCAATGTCTTTTCTTAGCGCTCGACGTTGATCCTTTGCGCCTCCGGGAAATTTATCCAAAATCTCATTAAACTTAACTATCTCATCGTCGGTTAGGGCTTTACTGGTCTTTGCCCCCTCGCCTGTTTCCTTTATTACAGTCCAAGCTTTTTCAAAAAGAGTATGGGTGTCTATGTCCTTTCCTGGTTTTTGGCTGACTCGCAAAACATCTAACGGCTCTCCTGCCGCCACTTTAGCTTCTTGACCGGTAACGTTCACTTTCAGTGGCTTGACACTGATAACCGCGTCTTTGCCTTTTCCCTGGATCGAAACCTCGTTTCTTATTTCTGGAGCAGTATCAGACATACTCATTTCATTCTAATCACTTTTTCGAGGCGAAGCAATTTTTTATCCTGGTTACAGACATTGATTTGCGATTTTACTTTTTTAGTATAAAATCAGGTGTAAATAAAAATTCTGCCATTTAGGAGAAAGGTTATGAAGCAGGAATGTTCCAGAAGAGACTTTTTAAAAATTGCTGGAACAGGACTAGGCACCCTTGTTTTCGGAGGCTTTTTGTCAGCCTGTGGTGAGGAAAAAACCGCTGAATGCGCTGACCCAAAACGCACGGTCACATTAAACCCGGGAGATTATATGCTTGCAGGGGAATACAAAATTAAATTGGATAGTATTATATTAATAAAAGGCTATCCTGGAAGCGACTTCGCATATTTCAATATCACCAAGGGTGGAGCATATGCCGGGGGTGGAAGAATACAAATCGGCCAATCGTTGCCATTCGACTACGATCAAGAAAAACGGGAGTATAAACGGGTGTTTTTTCGTTGCGAACAGAATGAGTACGCTGTTTGGGAACTTAAAGATGTTCCTGACACAGCCCCGACCCTAACGCCTGCACCCGCAGCCGTTTTCCCTTAACCAAAATTGCGTCTTAGCTTTTGTGTAGATAGTTTCGTTAATTTTTTTATCTGGCATGGTGATGAATTTGCTACAATTTAACCATGGGTGACGAAAAAGGACAAGAAAATCAAACACCTCAGTGCAAGTTCCAATTTTATTATCGTGAAGATCCCGTCTATTTAAGCTCTCCCTCCCATGAGGCAATCGAACGCCTAAATCTGAGGCAAATTTTTGAAACTGAATCGGCCAAAGCCATCAAAGATTTAGAAATCGACAAGCAACTAACCATTTCGGTTATTGTCCCCGCTGACATTAAAAACTCAAATATAATTGACTCTCTGGGGATTGGAGCCTGGACTTTTTCTAATGATAAGGCCAGTGGGGTTATCTTCCAGCTTGATCCCAACCATCTGGATATCGTGGCTAATATAAGCAAATGGCAAGGCCGGATAATTGCCCACGAGTTTAATCATCTGGCCCGTTGGAGCTTTTCCGGTGAAACCCTCATTGACGCCTTAGTTTTTGAGGGATTGGCTGTAAATTACGAGGAAAACTGGGGCGGTAAATACCAAAAGTCTCCCTGGGGGAATGCTTTAAAACCAAAACAACTTAAAATCGAGTGGCAAAAAGCCCAAAAAGAATTAGATTCAACCCTGACCCTAGATAATTATCGCGATTGGTTTTTTGGAACAAGCCACGGCCACCCTCGCTGGACCGGTTATGCCCTGGGAGCGGAGATTGTCCGACATTATCTTAAATCTAACCCGAGTGAACCAATGAGAGAGGTAGTGCACAAACCATCCAGGGAGATTCTTTTGGAAAATTTTAAGCCGTAGCCTAATTACTTTATTTGACCGCGGCTAAAATCTTCGGGGTTAAGTATGGTATTTTATACTTAAAATATCAATAGCGGCCCTTGTGGCGCCTGAACAAAAGGAAGGTTGTCGGTATGAGAAACTGCTGATATGTCTCCGCCGTCAGTAATAACTTCTCCTAGATAATTTCTCATATCTTCGATCGCCGTTTTTTGACGTAAGTTAAATTTTCTTTCTTTTGAAAAACCGTGAGGCTTAATTGTAATTTCGCTTGGTTTATTTTCAAATAAAACAAAGTCTGTTCTTCTGGTAACTTCATACAAAGAAGTGTTTATTGGCCGGTTAAATCTATTAAGATCAACCCTTTCAAACTCGCTATCATCAACTAATATTTTAGTAACCTCTAATTGCAACCCGAGTCTTTTGGGTATTCTGGCCCCCCAGTAATAAATCTTTTTCCTACTTTCTAAGTCTATATAACCATCAACCTTAACAGATTCTCCGGCGCCAGCCATGTCTCTTTCTAACACGGCTAAATCAAGCTCTTTTGATTCTCCAGGTTTGGCAATTTTTGAAAAAAGAATCTTGGTATTAACATAAGCGCCGGGGTCATTTCTTGCGATATTTAGTTTATTTGGATATCTATTACGAAGATCGTTTTCTGATCTTGTAGACCAATCAAGATTTGGAACATTTACTCCCCTTGTAAAATCAAAAGAGCCCGAAACTTCTTCTGCTAACATATCTTTTAACCATGGGTTTATAACCAAAATATTAGGATCTTTTACTATCCAATTCCGAAGAGTGCTCAATGGAATTCCCGCCATTTGTTTTTCTTGCTGCCATATTCTCTCTTTGCCATACACCTCTAGAGTTTGATCAATTAAGCCGAATGCCCCCTCATTCTCTAACCATGAAAGTCTGTCCGCAACCACGCTAATAATCGGCGTTATTGTGTTTTGAAGCTCAAGAAGTTCTTTCTCTTTTCTTGAAGAATCCTCTTTAGATGTCAGGGCTTTTGCGGTAAGTCTCTCTGCCCCTTTTGTTTCTCTTAGTCTTTGTACGACATCTGACAAAGATTCTTGTTTAGTCATAGATTAAGGGCAGCAAGTGTATTATAGGCCATCCTGTCAAGTTTTTGGGGGTTTAAATTTAAAACTTGATCGCTTTAATCTTTTTAACAATCTCTTTCTTGATTGCTTCCCAACTAACTTCTTGGTGCATCCGAGGCATTGGTTGGCCGTCAGCATTGGCAAAATACACCAAGGATTTCAGAATGTGTGGCAGGCTGTAATCTGCGCCGCTGTATTTTTGCTTTAACTTACCGAATAATTCTTCCAATTTAAATTGCTTTAATAAAAAGTACAGATCAATAAAATCCTTTTTACTGCCGCGCATGCCAATAGTTTGCAGCTTGGTGCAGGCAATATCTGTTAAAGAGCTTATTTTAATTTTTTGCCAAATAGTCACTGGCTCTAACAACTGATAGGGATAGCCCAAAAACTGCACCTTAACTCCATCCAAATAAGCATTTAAAGTATTTTCTTCCAACTCCACCTGGGTCAAACTTCCCAACGCCTCCAATTTTGGTTGCAGTTTAACCGGATCAAAATTATTCAAATTAAACCAATCCAAATCTTCCGATTCCCGATGGCCCAAAAGCAGAGACAACGCCGTGCCGCCGGAAAGATAGAAATCGGCTAGAAACTCCGGGTTTTGCAGTTGAATTGTCGTTAAAAGTTTAGCGGTTTTAGCCGGTAATGAATCTGGGTAAAAAGTTTGACTCATG
>Ga0209211_10005617_pt1 | contig 18628 bp, 11 predicted proteins | sample RifGroA2_FD_183992 | JGI IMG/M metagenome (GOLD analysis project Ga0209211, IMG submission 183992) | Groundwater microbial communities from Rifle, Colorado, USA - Groundwater A2 (SPAdes) (version 2) | ecosystem: Environmental > Aquatic > Deep subsurface > Groundwater | place: Rifle, Colorado... | reverse complement strand
CGAGCGGCAGGCATCGAAGATAAACCCGCGCCGTACGCCTGGCCAATTGGCCGTCGCTCCCTTCAACTGCTGGTACGACACAATCCCCTCGCCGGTCGCCCCCGACGCGACACTTGCCGCATCGGCATGGGGCAACAAAAAGAGCTGGTCGCGATCCGCCACCGACTTGCCGTGTCCAGAAAAGTAGAAAAGAAAGATGTCGTCCTCGGAAAGTTCCTTCCCCAGCCGCCGCAGGGTGCTTATAACATTTTTGCCCCGGCTCAGCTCGACATCGGTCAAAACCTCTACGGTAAAGCCCAGACGGTCCCGCAGCACCACGCCAAGCTCCCGCGCATCACGGGCCGCGCAGCCCAGAGGGGCGATGTTCGGGTCCTCGTAAATGTCCACCCCCACCAGCAAGGCTACTTTCTTCATGCTTCCGACCTCTTTTCTTATCTTCCCCGTCAACTCCGAATACCCCGACAAGCGCGGCCTTTGTCGCCATACAGCCTTTTTCCCCGCAGATACCTACAGCGCCGACAATGCGGCGCGGCAGCGTTTCTCCACCGTCTTGTCGAGCTGACGATGGATGGCAAGCTCACCGTGTTCCTCGGCAAAGCGTTCCCGACAAGCACAGGCAATAGTTGCGCCGTGCGCGGCGTGGTGGGCACTGGAAACCTGCCCGTCTCTGTCGCTTACCCACCTGGTCTGGAAGGAAGAGCGAGCCGGAAGCCGAGGTTGTCGAAGCGGTCGCCGGGCTCGTTCCGGCCCCGGTCCGCCGCCCGCATGTCCGCCGGTGTACTGTGCCAGCCGCCGCCGCCGCGATTGACGCGGGTCGCGCCACTCCCATCAGCCGCACAGCTCGTCTCCCGACTCCCGTTATACGATGACCCATACTCCGAACAGGTCCATTCCGAGACATTCCCGCTCATATCATACAGGCCCAAGCTGTTCGGGGAAAAACTTCCAACCTTCATCGTCCTTGCCTGGTACCCCCCAACCCAGCTGGACGGCCGCTCACTCGCATCGAAGTTCGCCTCATCCTCACCGATTGTGTCCTTCCCGGTGCCAAAACGGACCATTTTCCCCCTTTCTCGTGCCGCGTACTCCCACTCCGCCTCCGTCGGCATCCGGAATTGTTTCCCCGTCGCTTTGTTCAATTTCCCGATATACTCCTGCGCCTGGTGCCAGCTCACATTCTCCACCGGGTACCGGGGGCTGTTCTGGAAATCCGACTCGTTTTTCATCAGCTTGCTCCACTCTCCCTGGGTCACCTCGTATTTGCCCAGGTAATAATCCCCTACGCAGGTCTCCTGATTCCGTGACTTCTCGTTCGAACCGTCATGGTCCTCATAATCCCGTGGATTCTCCTCCAAATAGTCGTAGTCTGTAAAGTTATTTCCCATCCAGAAACAGCCCCCCTTTATTAACACAAACTCCATTCCCGTGTATGGGTCACGGTATGGAGGGGGATGTGCGGGTGCTGGCACTGGGATCTCCACGGCAACCTGCGGCTCTGCCGGAATTACCACAGCCTCCTTCTTATGTTTTCCCCAGAAATTGAATCCTACCGCCACCGCCACCAGAACACACACAGCTGCAACCCACCGCCAGGAGCCTTTTCCGGACCCCGGGCTGTGCGGCGGCAACTTTAATTCTTTGATCTCCTCCTTTGCCTCATCACGGTGGGCGCAATCCTCACAGCGCGCCAGATATTGCACGTATCCCTTCACGGTTCTCACCAGCAACGCGACTTTCTTCATGCTTCCGACCTCTTCTCAGTTGCCTTGGCCATCGGTTTCTTCCACTGCCTTCTTTTTCCGTGGCGCCCTTGCCTACCCCCTCCTGACTACTTCCCCACCTGGTCTGGGGGGAGGGCAAGCCGGACGCCGAGGTTGCCGCCGCGCATGCCGGCCTCCTTGCCCCGGTAGGACGCCCGCAGGCCCCACGGGGAGCCGTCCCAATCGCCGCCGCGGGAAACGTGTTCTTCACCACTTGTTGCCCCCTGTGGATTTTCGCGGGGCGAACTCCTGTAATAGTAATTACTGCCGTACCAGTTCCTCAACCATATCCAACAGTCGCCGATATAGTCACCGCCGCCATACCAATCCATCACCCACTCCCTCACGTTACCGCTCATGTCATATAGGCCAAACTTGTTGGCATTCCTTGTCCCCACTTCATGGGTGGTATCTCTAGAGTTATCTCCGTACCAGGCATAGTCTGTTAAGTCAGATATCACTGAGGTTCCTGCCCACTTCTCTGTCTTCGTCCCACTCCGAGCCGCGTACTCCCATTCTGCTTCCGTCGGTAATCGATACCTCTTTCCACTTTTTGCATTCAGTCTTTCGATGAACTCTTGGGTTTCTTTCCATTTTACAGTTTCCACCGGGTATCGCGGGCCCTTCTTAAATTTCGACGGGTTTGAATCCATGATTGATTTCCACTCTTGCTGGGTTACCTCGTATTTGCCGAGATAATAATCTCCAACACAGACCTTATGCACCGGATACTCGTCATAATTGCCATCACCAAAGGTATCTCCCATCTGATAGCAACCACCTTTAACAAACACAAATTCCATTCCCGTAATCGGATCTCTGTAGGTGGAGGGGGCAACTTCTCCGACCAACATCACCGACGCCGACTTCTCTTTTTGTTTCACCCATAAAACAAACCCTACTAACAACACCAGACAACACAGACCCGCAATCCCCAACCAGCGAACTCTTCTGGCCGCCGGATTGCCAATGACACTGGGAGTGCCCTGCTTTAACACTACCGTTTCTGTTTCCGTTTCCCGTTGCCTTTCCTCCTCGTCGTGCCACTCCGTTTCTTCCGAAGCTGAGTTATCCCAAAGGACAACCGGCTCGCCAAACAGGGTTGGCTCGCCGCAGAGGCGCTCGCCATGCTTCTTGGCAATGGTGTCCATCCGGTTGCGAAGGTCCGTGACAAAGGGCTGGTCGATCCTTAACGGCTGCCGATTCTCGATCGCCTTGTTCAGAGATTCCAACAGGGCCAGACTGAAAACTCCGTGCCCCGGGCCGCCCTTGTCTTCCGGCAATTCGAGTGAGGCCTCGCCGGGGCCGCAGGAGTTGAGTTCGGTGAAGTCGTGGTCCTCCTCCCAGTCCACTTTGCTGGCAAAAGCCGGATCACGCTTGACCCCGATCCCCTCGAAGGCCGGTTGGATGTCGCCACCCCTAGTGGGGAGCAGTGCCCGGCAGGAATCAAAGATAAACAAGCGTTTTACTCCGGGCCAACCGCTGGTCATCGCCCGCAGGGTCTGGTAGGAGAACACCCCGCTGTGCATGGCCCGACCTTGCTCCAGCAGGTTCCGCTTGGCCCCCGGCAGCAGCATCAGCTGGTCCTCGCCCTGCTGCTTGCCGTGACCGGCAAAGTAGAAGATGAACACCCCGCCACCGGCCAGGGCCTTGCCCGCCCGTTCGATGGCCCGCTCGATCGCCCTGCTGTCCAGATCCTCCGGCTCAAGATAGTGGGTTTCAAAGCGGCATTTGTGGTCAAACAGCGATTCCAGACGACGGGCATCCCTGGCCGCACATTTGAGCGAGCCGATCCCTGCTTCATATTGATTCGCCGCGGCCAATAATACGTAGGTCTTCATTCCGTCATTCCTCTTCCCTCCGGTGCACGCCGGGTCAATCCCAACTCCGGGGTTTTTCGATCTCAATTCTTGCCAGGGCAAGGGCCGTCCCCGGCATCCGCATCGCGGCCCGAAGCAGAGCGACCACCTTCTGTTGTGGGTATTCGACAAAATCAAAAGCGACCGACTGTTCAAGCAGCGGCTTTGGAGTCAACAGGGCGAGAGCGAGTTCTAGGCCGGGATCGTTGAAGGTCAGGATATCCATCGCCGGCCAGGCGGGCAGCGGCAAGTGAAGAAGTTCGCCGGGCAGGAAAAAGGAGCCGCCGGCAGGGATGAAAAAGTTTTCTTGGGTCACGCTGGAGTTGGGGGCAAAGAGATAATGCTTGCCGCTGGTGCCACGGTACAGAAGAGTGAGGTAGCCGCCCGCAACCGAGTCAAGATGAAGCGAACAGATGTCCTTCACCTTGGCGGCTTGCCCGCGCGGCTGGTGATGCTCATTGACAAAATGCAGGTGCAGATTGCGCCGACCACACCAGGAAGCGGCGAACTGCTCGAGATCGAGGGGGGCAAGGCCTGCGTTTTCCCGCCGGGCGAGAGGGACCCGATCCAGCCTGTTGATGGCAAGGTGGAAGGGGTGATCCTCAAGATTGACTCGGGGCTTGGCCGCTCCGGGCGGCACGGTCCGCTCGAGATCGACAATGGCCTCACCACAGATCTTGAGTTCGAGATTATCGTGATCGCCGAGATTTCTGATGATTCCGCCCTGCTCGACCACAATCCTGGTTCTGGGCTCGTTCTTCTTGGGATCGCCGAAGGGGAAAATCTGCGGATGCGGGGAAACCAGCTCAAAACCGCTGCCATCTGCAAGACAGCCGCTCAGCTGGACCTCAATCGGCAGTTTCACGATCCCGTCGGCCACCTTCAGAAACTGGACAAGCGGCCAGCAAACCCCAGGGATAATCGACAAACCCTGAGGCAGAGTGCCGACCTCTGCCGCCATTGCCTCCCGATTGGCGCAGAATAGAGTGATACGGACTTCGGTGATCGCCTGGTCGGAGCGGTTCAGCACCCCCCAACGCCAGGCCCCTGTTTCCCCCGGAACTACGTCCAGGGAAGAATCAAAAAACAACTGTAACGGCAGATCTTGCTGCATGGATCCCTCCCTCGTTCAAATCAAACCAGCGGCCGCCCACAAGCGGGGCAAACCGACAGGTTGAAGTCGATCACGCTCTTGCAGCCGGTGCAGACCTTCAGTGCCGGTTGGCTGCCGGTCCGGGCAAACTGCGGGGTGGGCTGGGGCTGCGGTGGGGTGGTCTCCTGGGGCTGGCGGTTATTGCCACCATGGGCAAAGGCAACGGCGGTATCTTTGATGAGGGTGGCGGCCTTGAGGAGATTATCTTGGGCCTCTTTGTTGGACTGAGTCACATGGGTCAGCACGTCTTTATAGCTCGGTCGATTCTCCACCTTGGACTTACTGAGTTCCTCAATCAGGGCATCCAGCACGGCCGACTGGGAAGACGCCGCATAAAAAGCACCATCCGGCGCGGCCGGAGCCTTTTGTGCCCCCTGGATGGCGCGAATCTTCTCCTCGCTCATCTCGCCATAGGCCTTGATTTTACGATACTCAAGCAAGGCATTCAGATTTGCCGGATTACACAGAGCGAGCATCGCGTCAGGAGAGAGCTTGTTGAACTCCCCCATATGCCGGATATTATCAAGACGTTCTTCCTGTGCAGTTTTCCGGTGTTCCGCCTGTTCCTTGATTTTACGATCAAGGGCCTTGTCTTCCTTTTCATCATGAAGTGCTTGCTCCTCCCTTTTTTCATGCATCTTCACCCGGACTTTGGAAAGCTCGTACTTCTCGTTCAGTTGTATCAATCCATCCAAACCCTTTTGCTTGTCTTCATCCTTGGCCCTCTTAATACGAGCTTCAATCTCGGCAATCTTTTCTTCGAGCCGCTTGTCTTCCTCGGCCTGAACCCGGTTCTCGGTCCGCCGATGGACCTCCCCGGCAAGCCTGATCCCATCCACCGCCACCTGGTGATTGGTATCGAGCAGAGCCTGCTCCCGCAGACTGTTCTTCATCAGCATCTCGGCCTCTGCATTCAGCCGTTGTTTGCGGACCTCCTCATCTTCGATCAGCCGAGCCCGTTCGATCTCCCCTTCAATCCGGATCTTCTCCAGGGTGTTGTCGATCTGCCGAAGGGCAATCCTTTCGGACTCCTCCTTCTCGGCCTGAGCGACCTTCTTTTCCGCCTCAAACCTGATCCCGGCAATCGCCTTAGTGTGGAGCCACAGAGCCTGTGCTTCGTCCTCCTTCCATAATTCATGGAGCTCGCCTTGCTTCCGTTCGCGGCGGCGGGCCTGATATTCCTGTTCAAGAACTTCCACCTGCTCCCGGGCGCCAAGGTCGATGGCCTTCTCCCTGGTGTCGGCCGCGGCGATCTTTTCGAGGTTGTCGAGTTCCCGATTGCGGATGACCTGGACCAGTTCCGCCTCGTCCTCGCTGAGTTCGGCGTTGCGATGACGCCGCCGCATTTCCTCCTCGCGAACCTTGATCTCCGCCCACTCTTCCTGATTGTACAACTCGGCCATGGTCTTCCGGTGTTCGGCCTTTATCTTGGCCTCATCGTATTCCAGCCAGTAACTGCCCTTGAGCTTCCGGTTGGCGTCGAAGCGATCATGGCGCACCGAGAGGGTGTCGACTTTGTTGAAGGACAGGCCGTAATCACGGAAGCGGTGAAACAGGCCGGTCTTCATCTGTATGTTCAGTTCCTCTCGCAGGCCGGTGCCCCCGGCCATTTCCTCAAGCCGTTTGCCGCCGAGGCTTTCGGCGATGATCTGGCGGACCGAATCACCCAGCAGCTCGCGCAACTGACCGGTGGTGACCGCGCCCGGCCGGGACATGAAATGGTTGCGGAAGGCGTCATAGCTGTCGGAGCTGGGGAGGTCTTCGCCGACCCGGACGAAGATGGTGGTCTCCACCGTCAGGGGCAGCAGATCGGCGCAGAGGATGTCGTCGAAGACAAAATCGACCGGGATTGCGCCCTTGCGGGTGATGAGGATCTCGGCGGGCTTGCCGGTGAAGAAGGTGTTCAGCCGCTCGAAGAGGGTTTCCAGCGGGTATTCGTTGGTCTCGAGAACGGTGTGCCGGTTCTCCTGGAAGATCAGGGCCCGCGTTCCGGGCGGCACCAGCAGGGTCTTGGTAAACAATCCCTTCAGGTCGCGGCTCTTGAAGAAAACCGCCAGTTCGTCCGGGGCCGGCTCCCAGCGGTTGTCGTTGAGAATGGCCGGTCGGGAAAAGGCGAGCGAGATCCCGCAGTGCTCGCAAAACTCCGCCTGCTTGTCGTTTTTTCCGCCGCAGCGGATGCATTTGGGTCCGAAGAAGTTCTCAAGCATGGCGTTTCTCCGTTAAAGGGCAAAGAGTTCGGGCATTGTAAGGGTAAAACGGCCCTTTCGCCCGATTGCTGTGTTGCTCAGTCGTCGAAAAATGCTCACGTACCCCATGTACGCTCCGCTTTTTCGTCTTCCTCGCGCCTTGCACTCGAACGAAATTGCTCGTTTCCGGACGGACACTAAATAGTTATTTCTCCTCCGGCCGCCGCAGCCAGATGCTGCTCACCCAGCCGGTTCGGCCGTTCTCGGTTCGCACCCGCCACCAGTCTCCCTGGGTGGCGCCGTCGAAGCGGACCGGCTGGCCGGTGGGCAGCACCGTAAACCGCGCCGCAGCAACCCCCGGCTGTTCGCGCAGATTGAGGCGATGGAACACCCGGTACTGGCCGCCAGGCACCGGGGCAACCACGACCGCCTTGAAATCCTTGGCTGTCTCAAGCAGGGAGGCCGGCAAGCCCCGTTGGCTCAAGGCCGTTTCCAGCTCCCGCGCTCCGGCCAGATCAAGCCATTCGGCGACCGGCTGCCCGGCCGGTCGTAAGGAAACCACTGTGCCGTACACCAGCCTCTGTCCACCAAAGAAGTGGAAGAGGGCGAGGGCCCCCACCCCGACCAGCCAGGTGAGGCCGCCCACCACCAGGACGCCGGTGAGAGTGGTGCCGCGCCAGTACCGGCGGGGCACCACCGCACTGAGAACCGCCGCCACCACGATCAGGGCCAGGACGAACAGGGCGAAGCCGTAGCCGCGCTCCAGCCGACCGGCCCAGGGAACCAGCCGGGGGGTGACTTCGCGCCAGGATTCGGAGCACAGTTCAACCTTCTCGCTGCTCCGGGCCAGCTTCACCGCATAGTCGAGCAGTTCGGGGGAGGCGTAGGGCTGAACCACCCCCAGAGAAAGCGCTGGCTGGCTGCTGCCGGCCTGCGCCTCGCAGGTCGGCAGATCGGGAGACTCGGCCGCGGCAAGCGGGCCGGTAAGCAACAGCCAGATTCCGGCGGCGAGTAACACCTGCCGGGTCAAGGCGGCAATCCTGCCGCCGCTGGGGTCTTGTTTTCTCATCTCGCTCTCCTTTACATCCTCAGTTTTTTAAGCTCGTCTATGCAAGTTACCATAGCAATGGCGATCTGTTTATTTCTGGCCCCGCCCAGCCTTAGCAACTCGTCGAGCAGTTCGTTAAGTTGGGCTCGGGTGCCGCTTCCTGTAACCCGTTCGAGGAAAATGGGCAGATTGCGGACTGCATTCTGCTTGGCCTTCAGGGCGTCGGGATCGGTCACGTCGTCGGCTTCGGCCGCCTGGTACAGGCGGCGGAAGGCCGGGACAATCTTGCCCTGGCCGGTAAAGATTTGCCCGAGCGCCCATGCCGCGCTGATGTCCCCGTGATCGGCCAGTAGGGTCAAACGGAACTCGTAATCGGGCCAGCGTTTTTCTCCTGCCTGAAGGTCCGGCCTGTTGCGGAGCCCATTGACTGCGGAATCGAGCAGATCGGTCTCCTTTTTAAAAGCGGCAAGGCCATCAGCGGCAAGGCTGCTCAATCGCTGATAGCCTCCACTGCTCAAGGAGTTGAGGATCAGCCAGGCCTGCCGTCGGCGCCCGGCCTCTTCCGACCGGAACTCCCCGGTCAGAATCCCGGTATAGAACCCGACCAGCGGATCGGCCAGCTCCGGCTGATCACCATGGCTTTGAAGCCAGGTCTTGACTTCGGCAGACCATTCCCCCTCTGTTTCGAGGCCCTGTCGGATCTCCTCGACCGTAAGCTGCCGGGATGCCACGTCAGCAGGGCCGGTCGAATCGGGGGTATAGCTCCCCCTCCTGCTCAGGAAAATGACGAGGACGACAGCCAGCAGAGCCAACCCGGCGACAATCAGAATCTTCCTGGCACCCTTCCTCGCAACCTGCAATCTGGCGGCGAGCAGAGTGCTTGCTTCCTGTTTGTGAAGAAGAGGTTCGCTTTCTTTCAGGTAGCGCCTATAGGACGCCACCGTGTTGGTTGCCCGGCATGTGTTCCAGAGCCCTTTCTCCCGTGTGGCTTGCAATTCGGACAGTCGCAGCTTTGCCCGCTGCCGGAAGTCTTCGGTCCGCCACTTGCCGGTTGCCGCCTTCAGCAGGGCAAGATCATCGGCAACCTTGCCCCACAGCAGCCGGTCGGAATCTTCGTCCCGTTTTTTCTTCGTTTCCTCCTCGCGAAGCTGCGTGATTTTTTTCTGAGCCTTCTGCCGGTAGTCTTTGGTCCGCCACCAGTCCGTGGCCGCAAGCAAGTCGGCGAGATTGTCGCCGATTCTGTTCCAAAGCAAGCGGTCGGCATCTTCTCGCAGCTCGTTCAGCTTGCCGGAGGCCCTTTTGCGAAACTCATCGGTCCGCCACTGATTCTCCGCCGCTTCCAGCCCGGCCAGATCGCCACCCACCTTTCCCCAAAGGGCCAAGTCGGTCTTTTTGTCTTCCTCCAGCTTTGCAGCGATGATGGCGGCCAGCCGTTTGTCCGCCTCCTGCCGGTAGCGGAATAGCTGGCTTTCATTCAGATAACGGCGGTAGCCTTCCCCGCTGTCGGCCTCACGGCACTCACGCCAGAGGGCCTCTTCCCGCTCGATTTCCTTCCGCTCCTCTTCAGCCATTGCCGTTCGCAACTTGGCAAGGCGATCCAGCGCCCCCCTCCGGTACTCGTCGGTTTGCCACTGTTTCTCCGACGCTTCCAGCCCGGCCAAGTCATCGCTCACTCTTTCCCAGAGGGCACAGTCGGCTTCTTTCGCCTCCCGGTCCGCGATTGTTGCGGCTAGTAACCGTTCCGCCTCATCCCGGTAACGGCCAAGGCGGCTGTCATCCAGATAACGCCTGTAGCCTTCCTCGCTGTCGGCCTCACGGCACTCACGCCAGAAGGACTCTTCCCGCTCGATTTCCTTTTGCTCCTCTTCAGCCATTGCCGTTCGCAACTCGGCAAGGCGATCCAGCGCCCGTTGCCGGTACTGGTCAGTTTGCCAATGTTTCTTCGCCGCTTCCAGTTCGGCAAGATCATTGCCAACTTTTTCCCAGAGGGCCTGATCAGCTTCTTTCGCCTCCCGGTCCGCGATTTTTGCGGCTAGTAACCGTTCCGCCCCATCCCTGTAACGCTGGAGGCGACTTTGATCCAGATAATGCCGGTAGCCTTCCTCGCTATCGGCCTCATGGCACCCGCTCCAAAGGGCCTCTTCCCGATCGGCTTCCTCCTGCTCCTTTTGGGCTGTTAGCACCCGCAGTTTGGCAAGGCGATCCGCCGCCCGCTGCCGGTACTGGTCAGTTTGCCATTCCGCCGCGGCGAGGCCATCCGGATCATCGACACAGTTTTGATAGAGCGCCTCATCGTCTTTCTCGACCGCCGCTGCCAGATCGGCAATGAGCCGGTCGGCCTCGGCCCGGTGGAGCCCATCCGGCCAGCGCCGACAAAAGTCCTCGAGTGCCCCCGACGAACCCCGGTCCAGCACTCCCCATTCCAGCTCCTCGATGATCTGCCGAGCCTCCGCCGCATGGAGACCCTGGGCATGCCGGCTCAGGTAGCGCCTGCACGCACTCAGCTGGTTCGGCTGTTGGCGGGTTTCGTCCCAGTCCGCCAGATCGGCATGTATCTGCGCATCGCGGATGAAACGTTCCGCTTCTTCGGCAAACTCGCAGAGCCGGCACTCTTCAAGATACTTTGCATAGGACTCGATGGTGCTCAGCCGACGGGCGGTTTCTATCAGGCGTTTTTCCTGGCCGCGTGCCGTCTCTCTTTTTTTATCCTCCTCCGCCGCGTGCAGCCGATCGGAAAGAACCTTCAGCTTGCCTGAATCCCTAATAAGGCTGCGCAATTCGTTGAGGATCGACCGGCAGCTCAGCCCCGGCGGCTCACTCAGGTTGCCTTTCTCAAGCTGATTCTCGAAGCTGGCGGTGAGCCGGACGATTTTCTGTTGCCGGTAGTCGCTTCTTTCCGCCAGCTGGAAACCTCCTCCGTGGATCTCCGGTTGCTGGGCCAGGGCCCGAGCCTTCCGAACCGGGTCGGCATCTTTGATATGTTGTCGGGCCAGCCGTTGCATCTCTTGCGCCAGTTTCAGGCCAAGCTCCGGCCCCAGCTCCAGCGGCAACTCATCCTCCGCCTGACGGCGGAACACCGAGAGCAACGCGGCGCTGAACAGGCCGTGGTTCTGACCATCCTCGCCGTAATTGGTCAACTCGCTGGCGATCGCATCGGGCGGGCAGGAACGGACAACCACCAGATCTTCCGGATACTCCGGCGGAGGGAACCCCGGGCCCGGAGCCCGGCCGGTCACCCCACCCCGAGCCGGTGGCGGGCGGTTATCGCTGGTCCTGCATGCATCGAAGACGAAGGCCCGTTCGACTCCAGGCCATTCGGTTTTATCCCGCAGCAATCCCTCGCTGAACACCCCCGAAGCGCCCAGCTTCGGGTTGCTCAGGGCGTCCTTGCCCGCCTTGGGTCCGAGCAGCAACTGTTCCCCCTGGGCGGTGGTGATTCCGTGGCCGGCAAAATAGAGCAGCAGCTTGCCGCCGCCAGCTTCTTGCAGCTTTTCACCGATTTCCCTGAGCCGGTCTTCGATCCGCTCGTGGCTGCCGTTTTGATTGTCGTAGCCCAGATCGCTATCGGTGAGCAGTTCGGTTTCAAAACCAAGCTGCTCGGCGAGAAACCTGGCCAGATCAACGGCGTCCGCCTCGGCTCCCTTGAGCCCCGGTTCCAGCCAGTTGTAGCGGTTCACCCCGATCAGTAAAGCGTACTTATTCATCACGCCCCCTTGTCCCTGCTCAACTCAAAAGCAACGCTATCCCAGTGGTTCACCCCAAAATGCCCAGTTTTTTTGCTGATGCGGACAAAAAGAATTACTTATCATCGGCTGACACACCGATCGTGGACATCACGGTGACGTGCTTCGTGGGTACCTTGCAACCACCAACGAGCTGACCAAACTCAATATCGGTCGACGACTCGACGACATCGTAGGCAATATCGGCATTCGTCCTAAAAATGATTGTGGTAGTGGTCTCAGCGCCCGGAACGAGCGTGTACGATGGCGTTAACTCGTAAGTGTATGAGCCCGTCGCCTCGGACAAAAAAACTCCAGTGCGCGGTTCAACTTGAATGACCGCACCGTTCGGACTCGACCAGCTTTTGGTTACTTTGATGATGCTGATATTGCAATCGTAATTGTTCGTGATGCTAATGATATGGCTAAAGGTCTCACCGTGTTTGAACTGACTTCCCTTCATGACCCGCGCACTCGCGGGAAATGTGAGCGTGGACGGAGTGGACCGGGTGGACGATGACGATGTCACAACTGGGCCTGAGACTGGAGCTGGCTTCGCGCTGTTGGCGGCGGTTTCCCTCGCCTGCTCCTCCTCCTTCAGCCTGGCAGCAAGCGCTTCCTTCTCCTGCTCCAATCGCTTGTCTGACTGGGACGAAGGCTTAGGTGCCACATCAATATTAGGAATACTGGGGAGGGCAAGCCGGAAGCCCAAGAAGTCGTAGCGGTAGCGGGGAGGGCTCCCGCCCCGGTTCGCCGCCCGCACTTCCCTCGGAAGGTTGATCCAGCAGCCGCCGCGAAATACGCGGTAAGCGCCACTACTCGAAGACGCACAGCTCGTCTCTCGACTCCCGTTATACGATAACTCAAATTCCGAACACGTCCATTCCATGACATTGCCGCTCATGTCGTGCAGGCCCAGGCCATTGGGATTTTTGGTCCCCACTTCGTGGGGTGTACCCTTGGCGTTCCCATTGTACCAAGCATACTCGCCAAGCGCCGACTCCAACGAGGTACCGGCCCACTTCTCTGCCTTGCCCCCGCTCCGCGCCGCATACTCCCACTCCGCCTCCGTCGGCAACCGGTACTGCCTCCCCGTCTCTTTCTTCAGCTTGTCGATGTACTCCTGCGCCTGGCTCCAGCTCACGTTCTCTACCGGATACCGGTCGCCTTTCTGAAAACTCGATTCATTCTTCATCAGTCGGCTCCATTCCCCCTGGGTTACCTCGAATTTCGCAAGGTAAAAGTCGCCTACGCAGGTATCCTCTCCTCGCGGATTCTCGGCCGACTCTCCATCTCCAAAGGTATCCCCCATTCGAAAACACCCCCCCTTTATAAGAATAAACTCCATACCAGTGTACGGATCACGGTAGCTGGTTGGGGTGGTCGATGCCTCAGGGGCCGGTACCGGCTCAGGGGGAATCTCGGGGGCCGGTGCAGCCTCGGGGGATGGGGCTGGCTTCGCGCTGTTGGCGGCGGTTTTTCTCGCCTTCTCTGCCGCCAGCTTCCGCTTCTCCTTCTTCTCCTGCTTCAATCGCTTGTCGGACTGGGACGAAGTCTTGGTTGATTCACCAGTATTATGAAAAAGGAGCGTATCGTCGTCAGTGGAGATCGCCCAGACAAGCCTTCCCGACAACAGCAGCACTACCGCCAATCCCGCCCCGATCATCACGACCCTTCCCATCACAAGCCTCCTCACTCTTCCTGTTGGCCCTTGCCCCCGCAAAATCTATCTTCTATCCCGCAATCCATCAATATGTCAAAAGAAAATCCGGACCAAACCCGCATGAAACCCAAGATCAGGCTCCATGCTCAGAAAATCCGATCGATCAGGACGCAGCTTACCCTCTTTTTTCTCAGTGCATCGAGGAAACCCTGTGGCAGCTTGCCCTGCCATGTTTTGGGAAGAAGTACCCGGTCGCCTTCCTTCAGTTTGCCCGTCTCTGCCCACTGAAGAATCAATTTGCATTTGCGTTCACAGCTCTCCACTGCAAGCGTTGCCCGAAGAGAACCGTCACTGTCATCCACCTCCCCGGTGGCGATCAGCTTCCCTGCCGCCGGAAACTCCCGGCCACGGGCGATCCTGTCAGCCAGAATCAGGGCCAATTCAACCGAGCTGCCCTGGAAAGTCTTCTTTCCGGTGGCTGGCCGGTCAGCCCGCACCCATTCAGCCGAGTCATCCTCCCACTTTTTAGAAAACTGAATATATGTGCGCCATTCTCCCAGACGATCGTCCATCTCGCGGCTTCGCTGCAAGACGTAGCGCAGGTGACGCAGCATTGGCCCGTCAAGATCCGCCACCCGGATCCGATTGATTTCGTCTTCGCCTTCTTCCTGCCGGACAAGGGGCCGCACCGCCACCTGCAGAGAGCGCATTTCTTCAGTGGCGCCCACCACCGGAAACCAGACCTCGGCCTGCCGCGGCACCATGCCGGGAATGGGGTGTCCGTCAAGGATGGCCAGGCTGCCGATCTGGCGGACGTTCGCTTGCGGATGACGTTCCAGCAAAGCTTGTCGGAGCTTGTCCCAGTCCTGCAGGTCGGGCAATGGCGGCAGCAGGATTTCGACCTCGCCCAGATCGGCGGCTGCAAGGAGACCTTTCAGCCGCTGTTGCAGACAAGGCGGGGCCACGATTCGGCCATCGAGCCAGTCGGAGCCGGAGGGGGGAAGCCCAAGGGCGATGACCCGCGGCGCCGTTGGCCGGTATGTACCGCGGGCCAGGCGATCGGCAACGATGGCCGGAAACTCGAGCAAGGCCGGATCCTCATTTCCCTTGACCGGTTGGACCCGAACCCGGATACCGGCATTGAAAAACGGCTCGATCATCCGGGCTGCGTAGATGGCGTCGCCTAAATTCTTTGGGACACCTCCGTCAGTGCTGACGAGAGCAAGAGATTCGGTCTGTTTATAGTTATAGGCGGTAACCTTGACTGCCAGGAAACCACCGCCGGCCAATGGCAACTCGCAGGTCCCCACAACGGAAGAGCCGGACTCCTGTTTCATGATGCTTCCTCCCAGCCATGGATGCTTTTTCGTCTGGCGATTGCCAGCTCGAGCCCGTTGATCACCCGTTCAAGGGACTGATCGATCTCTACGCCCGGAACTGCAAGCAGGCCCCAGGCTTCATTGAGCCATTGAATGGCCTGGCGGCTTTCAGCTACCAGAAGTCGCCGCCGCTTCGGGGGGAGCGCTTCAGTGAGCCATGGGGTCAGGGTCGGCAGCCGGTCGGTGGTGGCCGCCAGGTGGTCGAGTCGGTAGTAGAGTTCGAGACGCTGACGGATGGCCGGGTCGGCCGGGTCCGAGGTCGAGACCCGCTCGTCGAGCAGCCAGGCCAGCCGCGGCAGTTCTGAAGCCAACCGTCGGCCGCAGCGCTCATCGAAGGCAAGATCCGCCGCAAGGGCTTCCTGCGGTGACAGCTCGACTTCCGGAGCCGGGACTACGAATTCGGCCCCGGTCTCCGCCGAGGAGAGAGCGGCGCATTGGGCCGCAAGCTCTTTGGCGCAGTTGACGTGCAGTTTCTCATCCCCATACAGGTCGATCCGCTCAAGCGCTATGCAGCGCAGGCCGAAGCGCGCGCCCAGGAGCGAACTAAAATCTATCTGCAACCGATCCTTTTCCTCACGCTGCATGCACGGCTGAAGGATGCAGGGGTATTGACGGAGGTGTTTCTTGTCTCGCAATTCCTTGGCAAGATCTTCCAGGGCGAGGGCGGGGCCGGGGGTTGACAATACCCATTCGGCCAATTGGTTGAAGAACCATTCTTCCCCCGACCACGGCATTACCGGATGAATCGTCAACCGGACCCCTGCCTCCGGCGTTGCGGCATCAGGCGCAAAGGAAAGATGGTAGCAATGCTCCTTACCGTCGGGATCCTTGCGGCCGGAGTATACCCACCAGAGGCTGCCGGATTTGGGTGTCGAGGCCTTCTCCCCCTCCTTCAGCCAATCCCGCAAACCATTCGCTTCGCGGAGTATCCCGATGCAGTCTTTCGGCACCCGGCCCCCCTTATCGACCCGGACCGCGATCAAATGTTCGCCCAGGCCCTCCGGACAGGCATCGGGAACCTGAAACGCGCTCAGGATTCCGCCCAGCCCCTTTGGCCCATCTGCCATCACGCGTACTTCACGGCGAAACTGCCGCCGGCCTCCATCAGAGCGGGGTATGGCGCGCTGGACAGTGGCCAGGAGCCGTCAAGTTCGAAGTCGTCGTTCAAAATCCCACGGAGAAGCACCGTTCCCCGGCCGTTGGTGACCACCAGTTCGATCGCCTGATCCACCAGTTCTTCGGCGAGGGGAGCAGAGGGATCCAGCCGGAGAACCATCCGGTAGCCGTCCTGACCCTCGGCCAGAAAAACCAGCTGCCAATAGCCGTCTTGGGTGGTGAGGGTGGGAGCGGCCTCGCCGCTGTCAGCTGCCATCAGGAAGCAATAGCTGTCGGCCAGTTCCGGCTCGACAGTCTCCTGCAACCGGCTGTGGCTCCGGAGCGCCGCGAGAAACTGCAAACGCCGGAGGGTCATCGGCGAATCGAGCAGGGCCTCGTATTCTCGCTGATTGAGAGGCTGTTTGCCGTCGATCGCGTCGACCAGGACCTCATTGGCAAGGACTTGGTAATCGCCGGCTTTATCCAGATTGAGCAAGCAGTCAACCGCAAGCTCACGGCAAAGGATCTCGTATGCCTGATTAGTGTTCATATCCGGTCTCCATTTCGGTTAGTCATTGATCTTTCCATAGCCAATCGTTTGATGCATTCAGTGAATTTTTTCAGTGCCCTTTTTATCTCGGCCTGAAAAGCAGCGGAGCTGATCTCCTGGCCCTTCTCCCTGCCAAACCAGCGCGCCAGAGTCGCATAGCCATCCTTCTTCTTTGTAGTCGAGATGCTGACCTCTTTCTGGTCGTCGTTCATGCGATTAAGCTCGTCAAAAACCCCCATTTCCTCAAAAACCTGTTGAACCAGATTTTCGAACTTTTTATGGCCTGCCTTGAACAACAGCAAGCCGACTTGAACCGGCTTTGGATGGCGCCTGAGACAAGGACCGTAATGCTCGTCCAGCACAACCGGCTCCTTGTCCCGGTCGGGGTTGGAATTCTCAGTCTCCTCGATATCTGACTCGGAATCCACCAGGATGCGGGGGTCTTCTTCCTCGATTTCTTCCTCCTCAAAGAAATAGTTTCCCGGCGTAGCGGGTGGACCGTCGGGTTCGTCGTTTTCCTCCCGCTCCAATTCGGGTGGCGGCAGGATGCGATCCTTTAACGAGTCATTCTCCTCTTCTCGACTTCTCACCACCTCCAGGGTTTCGAGGAAAGCACCAGCGTCTTTGGCGGGACCGCGGCTGAAAGCAATCCAGTCAGCATAGGGGCCGTCGCTTTGGTAGATCTCGACAAGAAACTCATCGATGGTCTTTTCGGCGCTCTTTCCATCCTCGCTGAAATCCTTGTTCGCAGGGCCGCGGCTGAAAGCAATCCAATCAGCATAGGGGCCGGTGCGCGGATCGATCTCGGCAAGAAACTCCGCGACGGTCTTTTCGGTGCTTTTTCCATCCTTGCAGAAACCCTTGTTTTTGTTATGGAGGAAGCCTGGATTCGGAGGGGCGTCTTTCTCGTCAGGGTGGAAGCGGTCGTAGTGGCGGCTGAAGTTGAGTAACCACGAGTAAAGGCAGTGACCGCCCTTGAGAAGGGCTTGCGCCTCGAGCGGGTCCGAGTCGCCAAGGATCAGCCCGGCATCTTCGCGGTTTGACTCGAAATTATCGATAAGCCGGGTCACTTCGGGGACGAAGCGTTTTAAACCGTGGAAGCGGCCGTAGTGGCGGCTGAAATTGAACAGCCACTCGGGACGACAACGATGGCCATTGATGAGGGAATACGCCTCGGGCGGCTCCCGGTCGATCGTGCGGCCAAGGATCAGCCCGACATATTCGCGGTTTGACTCCCAGTTTTTGATAAGCTTTTCCACTTCCCGGGCGTATCGTTCCACATTCCGGAGATTTTTGATATGGTTGGCGGTCATTTTTTTTTCGCCGGTGGAAGCTTTGTAGTTGTAGGCATCCAGCTCGTCGCGCAAGTCGGAAAAGAGTTCTTTGACCGCATTGCGCAAGACCTCAGCCGAGGTGCGGCCGGCTGTCGCCGCGCTGCGCAACTTCTTGATGAGTCGTCGGTAATATCGGCCCTGCTCCCCCTTTTCATCGGCTTTGTCACTGCGGGGAAACCAGGCATCACCGTGGGCGAGCGCTTCGATCAGCTCCACCGCCAGAGACAAGCTCCCTGTTCCGAGGAAATTCTCCGGCTCTTTCGAGGCTCCGCCGCTTTTTCTTCGGGGAATCCGCTCAATTTCCGGGGCATACAGGCATCCCAGGATCGCGGCAATGAACTCCTCCTGCCGAGCGAGGGTTGGAGCCTCTTCGAGAAACCGGGCAAAATCGGGGTAGGCAGCGACATCAAGCACCGCCCCGCCCAGGGCATTAACTACCTTCCGCCAAATCGAGTCCTGATATTGCATTCCTTGAAGATACATGAATCCTCCTTAGTCTGTGATTTGTGGCGCATCGAAACGGAACAGGTAGTGCCCGACGACGAAATGCCGGCCGCTCCCGAGTCGCTTTGGCCCTCCAGTCGGGAGCATTTTCTCCGGATTGGCCAGGGTGTCGTCGAGCAACCAGACATCCTGGGTCGCCGACTCCGGGCTCAGGGTGAGGCCATCGGCCGAGTCTGCCTCAAGGGCAAGGGCCTTTCGCGAAAGTACCTGATCACCGCCGACCGGCGGCGTCGCGGTCAAATAACCGCGTGGCGCCAAGATCCGCAGCTTTTCCAGGAACGGCTGGGTGCGGCCGAAGGCCAGGCGGACGGCGGGGGAAATCGTTTCCGGGATCGGCTGCTGGGGGAGCAGGCAGAGGCCCAGGTAATCGGCGGC
>Ga0209211_10005615_pt1 | contig 18630 bp, 15 predicted proteins | sample RifGroA2_FD_183992 | JGI IMG/M metagenome (GOLD analysis project Ga0209211, IMG submission 183992) | Groundwater microbial communities from Rifle, Colorado, USA - Groundwater A2 (SPAdes) (version 2) | ecosystem: Environmental > Aquatic > Deep subsurface > Groundwater | place: Rifle, Colorado... | reverse complement strand
CCCTGCCGCTGGTAGGCGGCGGCGAGCATGACTGGAACTACCTCCTGACCGAACTGGGCCTGCTGGCGCATCCCGAAGGCGCGGCCAGGCTGATCTTCCTGGCCGGCTCCGCCGTCATCTTCTACAGCTTCTACCTGATCGGCAAAGACGCCCAAACCCGCGAACCGATAGAGCTTGGAAACAGCCGGTCTTATTGAGCACCGCCTCAGCTTGCCCCTTTGGCCCATAAAATAAGGGGAACATCGGCCCTGCCGCCCGGGCTTCTATCCTGCTAAACTGTATTCATGCTAAAAAGCGCTTTTATTCTTATCCTAGCCGCCTCGCCCTCTTTCGCCGGACCCCTGCCTGATTTCGACCTCAATACGCTGCGCGCTTCCGGAATTTCCGAAACTTCGTTCACCACTCCCCTGCCGGTCCGGGACCCGCAGCTTTCCAAAGCCAGCTATATTCAGATAACTTCAGCCATCAAACTGAAGATGGACAAGGAAAAAGGCGAAATGACGGTAACTTTCCCGAAGGTGGACTTCGGGGACCAGGCCGCCGGTGACAAGGCTCATCTTTTCGTGAAGATACTCCGTGAAACTCCCACCCCGGTTATTTCCTGGGCCACCGTTATCTGCTCCGGCGGAAGTTACCTTGGCTACAAAGGCTCCACCCTGAATTTCCCGGAGGCCAGCGGCAGCCTGTCCATCAGCGAAACCCTGGCGCTCGGCTATCCCAAGCTCCTCATAAACCGCTCCCACCCCTGGCTGACCGAAGGCCTGGCAAACCTGGAAGACGTCTGCTCCCCGGCTTTCCTGGAAAAAATGAAGGACGCCAGGGCCGAAACCCTGCCGCCCAAACTAGGCAATTTCAGTTTTGACTTCAACCCCCGCAAAAACACCCTGAAAGCGAAATGGTAAAATCACTTCCTGGATATTTTCCCCACTATTTTTTTACAGGCGTCCTTTAGCTTCTTTGAGGGCACGCCGTCGCTGTCATATGAGGCCACTATCTCCCCGCTTCCCACGTCGACCACATTGACCGTTATATAATAGTTGTCCAAAAGCTTCGAAAGCGAGCCGACGAACATCCTCCGCACATTGAGCAGCTTCCCTATTTCAACGGCACATTCCTGCTCCGTGCAGCCGCTGTTCTGGAATTTCTGCTCGGACAGTACGGTGTCCATATTGCTCCGGTCCATAACCTTGTACAGCCGGGTGTTCACCAGTTCGGTCCTTAAGAAACCTGCCACTATCGAAGCATCCGCCTGCGAGACGTTATTACCGATGAAGTCGGCCACGGCAACATTATTAATGTCAGACATTTTCGCGGGCCTTGCCTGGACGACCACGGGAGCCATCGCCGGGGCGACATAGGGAGCAGGCCTGGGCAGAGCCTTAACTTCATTGGGCGGGATTGACGCGCCGGCTTGTTTGGACGCGCTCTTTGAATCCGTGGAATACGTCACGCTTCCTCTGAAAAGGCCGTACAACTCGGCCGAGGAAACGCCGGCGGTGCCATTATGTCCTCCTGTGACCAAGACCCTGCCGTTCCGCAGCAAGGTCGCGGTAGGCGAGGCCCTGAATTCGCTCATTGAACCGGCAAGGGAAAATGTACCGGCGGCCGGATCGTATAACTCGGACGAGGAAAGGCCGGCACTGCTGTCAGCGCCTCCTGTCACCAGCACTTTTCCGTTCGGAAGCAATATCGCCATGGGCCCCTGCCTTATCCCGCTCATTGAGCCGGTAGCCGAAAAGGTGCCGGCGGCAGGGTCATACAATTCGGCCGAGGAAAGAGTTCCTGAGTCATTAGCGCCTCCGGCTATCAACACCTTACCGTTCGGCAGTAATGTGGCGGAATGTCTGAACCTCCACACGCTCATTGAACCGGTGACAGTGAACATTCCGGTGGCTGTATCGTATAAATCGGCCGAGGAGGTTGATGTGCCGCCAATATCGCCGCCGACTGCCAAAACCTTCCCGCTCGGCAATAATGTTAGTGTGTACTGATCACGAATAGAACTCATAGAATCAGTGGTGGAAAACATACCGATAACTGGGTCGTACAGCTCGGCCGAGGAATAATACGAACGACCATCCCATCCTCCGGCTACCAAGACTTTTCCGTTCGGCAGCAATATTGCGGCATGTTCAGTCCTTGCCGTTCCCATCGAGCCTGTAGCAGAAAACGTTCCAGTGGCGGGATCATATAATTCAGCCGATGATAAGTGTGGGCCGCCAGTTCCACCAACCACTAACACCTTCCCGCTAGGCAACAGAGTCGCAGTATGAAATCTTCTTGACGTAATCAATGAACCTGTTGGGGAAAATTTCCCCGTTGCCGGATCATACAACTCAGCCGCTGAAAGAGCCTCAGCGCCAGCCCTGCCACCGGCTATTAACACCTTACCATTGCGTAACAACGTCGCGGTATGGAGATATCGTGTCGCACTCATCGAGGCGGTCGAGGTCCAGCCTGGCTGTATTTGCGCGGGTAAAGCCATATTTTCAGCCGCACCGGTCCGCTGCGGAAGAAACAGACAAATAAGCCCCAGGACCCTGCAGGCCTTAAAGTATATTCCGGTTTTTCTCATGTTAGCTTGAATCGCCCCCATCAACCGATAGCTCCATCCGGCAAGCAACAGGCACTATTTTACTTTTTTAAATCCCTAAGGATCGCCGCAATTTGCGGTGAATCAGGGATATCATTCGTTAAAGGGAAAATATCATGGGAATAACCAGACAATTTTCCCTTCCCGTCAAAGCGCAGGATAAGCCTGCCGACATTCTGGATATTGCCGCCTGACTGGACAATGATCGCATTCCCTTCCTTCACAGGTTTTTTAAGAAGCTCTTGCGAATGCCCGGCGACTATTAAATCGATCTGCCCGAACTCAGCCGCCATTTTCCTGTTTTCTTCCTGGCCGGCATGGGAGAGCAGTATCAGGTAGTCGGCATTCTTCCCGCCCTTTAGCACTTCTTTTAAATCCTTAAAACCGAGTTTAGCGGTAAAATCTTCCGGGTAGAGGGAAAAGGTCCCAGGGTCCGCAAAGGACACGATACGGACTTTAAGATTACCCGCCATAACTGTTTTATCCGCAATTCCAGGGGGCCCGTCTTTAAATTTTATATTTGAAGCAAGGTAGACCTTGTTCTTTTTTTTAGCCTCAGCTATAAAACCTTTATAGGCCAGATCCTGATCTCCTACCGCTACTGCATCATAGCCCGCGAGGGCCATTGCCTTAAAGACAGACTTTGCCTGGGCCGCCGTGACCCCGTAAGGCAGGAAATCACCCGAGTCCAGGAGGATATGATTCGCGTATTTGCCGGCCTGCTGTTTAAGGAAAGACACCAGCTTTATATAGCCGCCATAGGGATGTTTATAGCAATTGCAGGATTCCAGGTAGCCATTAGCCGAACCTGTGAAGTACACGGCAACTTCCGCCGGCTTATCCCATTGCCTGCCGCTCAAAGCCGCCAGCTTCTCATTTAAGGCCGCTTTTCTTTTTTCATCGTACGATTCGGCGGCATATTCGATATTGCCGAGCGGTGAGATAATATAGGTTTTAGGAACGACGAGAAAGGCGCCGCGCATCAGGTCATACTTCTTGCCCATCGTTTTGGCTTTGGGGTCCCAAAGCACGGGAAAGGGGATCTTGTTCTTTGCCGCGAACCGCAACAGCGCGTCTTTATCCGCGTCGACCCCCACCATATAAACTGCCGCGTCATACTGTTTCGCCATCACCGTCAGGTCTTTCATTTCCTCCAGGCAGCTGACGCACCAGGTACCGAAGAAGGAAAGCACGACCGGCCTGTCCTCCCGGGTCAAGTCCGCGAGCGATACGCTTTTCCCTTCCAGGTCCGTCAGTTCGAAATCGGGAGCCCTGTCCCCGGGGGCCGGGGCGGAGAAAGCGCAGAGCGGCAGCAAGAGCAGCCCCGCCAGGACCATTTGCGCGATAGATCTTTTACTATTTTTCGGCATACTTCCTTAAGCTCTTTGTACGAAAACCCGTTGCTGTTATATTCAGCCCAGTCTAGACTGAACAATATAGGAAATGGCTATACGAGGTTTCTGTCAGCTTCCGCTGATGCATGCTGGCGGCGCAGCGTGTGTTTCAGGAACAAATCCAGTTCATCGGACTCCAGAAGCTTCAGGGCCGCCAAATATACCAATGCGCCGGCCGCGAGCCCCCCGCCGAGCTGGAGCCAGGCCCCGGGCAGCAGGCCTTTGACGAACCAGGCGGCCAGGCCGGCGGCTGACGCGCAACCGGCCGTCAGGCCGAAAGACCGGAAGACCTGCATATCGCCGCGGCTTAGCCTGAACCTCAGGATAAGAAATTGCCAGGTGAAACATACGCATGCGTAGATAACATATCCCCACGCTATGCCGCGCACTCCGAAGAACGACGCAAGAAGGGTTGTGCACAGCACATACACCACCACCTCCAGCGTGCCGAATATCGCCAGCGTGCGGGTGTCTTTCAGAGCGTAAAAAGCCCTCCCCCCCACATTCGCCAAAGAAACCCCCGCGAGCCCCAGCAGGTATATACGCAGCAGACTAGCGACAGCCGCAGAATCCGACGCGCTGAATTTGCCGCGCTCGAACATCACGGAAACAAGCGGAAGCGCGAGCGCCGCCCCCAGCGTTATGGCCGGCGCGGCAACCAGGAACAGCATACGGAAACTGACGGAAATTGTTTGCCACAGATTTTTTATTTCGATAAGCGCGCTTTCAAAGGCCATCCTGGGGAAAGCGACGGTAGTGATCCCGGCGGAGATAATGAACGAGCAGGTGGTCATCAGCCTCAACGCATAGCCCAGGTGGGAAATGCTGCCCTGCTCCATGCCGGAAGCCAGGTGGCGCTCTATGACAGGAGTGCATTTCGACAGGATGGAGAGGAGGATCATCGGAAATGTCAGACGGACCATTTCAGCCAGCCCGGAACCGCGAAACCCGCGGGAAAAGCCTGAAACACGGCCTTTGAGCCCCGGCAGGAGAAGCAACATCTGGAGCGTCAGGACTATTGTGCCGGCTATGGCCACCCCCGAAATACCGGCTTTCGGGATCAAGAAAGGGAGCATTGAAATATTTACCGCTGCTCCTATCACTGGCACCGCGGACGACCATACAAACTGCCCGCGGGCTTGGGCTATCCCGGTCAGAAAGGCTGTCAGCGCCGAAGCCGGGACCGAAAGCCATGTGATCCGGGCGACCAAAACGGCCACGCGCAGAGCCTCGCCAACGAGCCCGGGAGTAGTCAGCCTGAGCAGGGGCTCGGCAAAAATTATTCCCGCCATGGAGATCAAAACCGTGGCGAGCAGCGTTAAGCTCAGAACGGAATTCACCAGCTCCCAGGCTGAACTTTCCTGGTTCCTGGCTAGCTTTCCGACAAAAAGCGGTATAAAAACCGAAACGGCGGAGCTCAGGACCACTGCGACTATATACAAAGGGAGGGTTATGCCTGCAAGATACGCATCCATCATCTCGGTGGCGCCGAAACATGAAGCGATAACGACCTGAATTAAAAAGCTGATGAAAGGGGAAATTACGCTGAAAACCGTTATAAACAGCACGTTCCCGGCAAGGCCCCTGCCGGAGATCGCGCGCGGAACTAAGTTTTCCACGCTCATCTTCCCCGTGCCTGCCGCAGCAGGTCGATAGTGTTTTTAACGCCCTCGTCGAGATTGCCCTTGAATTCGAAACCCAGGGCACGGAATTTCTCACAGGCCACCTTGTAGGAAAGCTGGTTCATGATCGGGGAGTCCACAAGTTTAACCCCCAGGTCGGGGATGTGTTTCTTTATTGCGGCTATTATGTCGCCCACGGAAGCGTTGTCGGTAAGGACATTGTAAAGCTTGTTGTCGAACCTGCCTCCGGCGAGGATGAAGTTTACGGCGCGCACGGCGTCGCCCAGGTCCAGGTAAGGGCGCTGCTGGTCCATTGCCGTCCGCCACACGGTGACGGGGGTCCCCATGCAGGCCTGCCAGACGAATTTATTGACGGCGGTGTGGAACCTCATGCCTATCGAGCTGCCGTAGATAGTGCCGAACCTGCAGGTTATGAATTTAAGCCCGGAGCTTTTACCGAGCTCGGCCAGCAGCCGCTCGGCCTTCAGCTTGCTCTCGGCGTAAGGGCTCTGGGGTTTCAGCGAGTCTATGGCGCAATCCTCGTCCACGACTTCGCACTGCGTTCCATAGACGCTGGTGGTGGAGAGGAAGATAAGGCCGCAGCCGGCGGCCACGCAGGCCTCGGCCACCCGCTTCGTCCCCTCGAAATTAACCTCTTCTACCTGCTTTTGTTTATCGAAGCTGCCTTCCGCATTAGTTATGGCCGCCAAATGCAGGACTGCGTCGGCGCCTTCAAAGAGAGCTTTAAGGTCGCAGGAGCAGATATCAGCCTCTACGAACCTGAAAGGGACGCCTTGGGGCAAATTAAAAAGAGAGCAATATCTCTGGGTCAGGAGATTGTCCAGGAGCAGCACTTCTTTATACTCTCCGGGGCGGATGCCGTGTATGAAGCGCGAACCTATATGGCCCAGGGCCCCGGTGATGACCAGCTTGCCGCCTTTTTTCAACGATAGGTCAGCCATGTTTTTCTCCTTCCAGCACCGGGCGAAGCGTTGAGAAAGCGCGGTCGAGGGTGAAGCCGGCGCGCACTGTTTCCAGCCCGCCCTTCGCCAAACTCAGCCTTAGCGCGCGGTCCTTGATCAAAGCTTCGAGCTTGCTTTCCCATTCCTGCGGCGTACCGGCCAGCATGCCGTTGACCCCGTCCTTGACAAAATCCGCGCACTCCCCCACCGGAGAGCAGACCGCCGCGGCCTCCCCGCTCATGTACAGGCAGGCTTTCATGATCCCCCGGTAGTAGGACGCTTTGATATCCGGCAGCGGGTACAGGCCGATATCCATCTTCAGCACTTCGCGCACCATTTCTTCCTGGTTGTACGTCTCGAGGAAAGAATACCTGACTTTCTCGAAAGGCGGGAGAAGGCGGCGGTCTTTGCCCACGCCCAGCAGGCGCAAATGTATGTTCTCATGCCTGGCAAAAAGCCGCTCCAGCGTTTCCCATATGAGAAAGAGGTTATACAGGCCGCTCGAAGAGCCGACCCAGCCGAGGATCACCGGGCCGGAGGCGTCCTTCCTGACCGCGGCGCGCAGACTGTCGAACACTTCCAGCTGCGGGGAATCCTGGACTACCGTGCAATTCTTATTGAAGCGCCTGATATAGCCGGCCGTCAGCTCATTGTCCGTGGTAACCGCGTCCACCGCTGCCAGGACGGAATTAAGCTCAGCGGTGGCGAACTGCGGCATGCCCGCGTCCACCGAATCCAGCACCAGCCTCGCCTTGGTATGGCGGCGCAGCATGGCGACCAGCCTGATAGAGCGCACCTTGCACAGGTACACGGCGTCGCAGGAGCGCGCGAGATAAACGATCCTCAGCTCGCTGAGATAGCGGTACAGGTTAAAAAGCGGCTTGATCCGCCAGAGCAGCGGGCCGGTAAAATTATGATCTACGAACCTGGCCGAATAGCCCGCCCTGGCGAAATGCTCCCTGAATATCCCGGCGCGCAGAAAGCCGCTCGGCCACTGGAAACCCATCTCCAGGACAACGAGCAGGCGGTATTGTTTTTTTAACTCGGAGGGTTTCATATTCGGGTTTTATTTTCCGGGCGGTTCCGGCTACAGGTATTTCTGTAGGCACGGAGTAAAGTATTCACGCGTCTTTACCAGCCCCTCCGCCATGGCTACGCGCGGCGCCCAGCCCAGCGCCTTCTTTATCTTTCCATTGCTGATCACCGCATCGCCTATATCTATAGCAAGGCGCTCACCGGGCCAATCCACGTACTGGACCCCGCCGCCGATATTCCCGACTATGGCTTCGGCTATCTCCGCCACGCTGTGCTGCCTGTCCCCCACCGCGAAAAAGACCTCCCGGTCGGAGGCGGGGTTAAGGGCGGCGGCGATCAGCGCCTCGACGCAGTCGCCTACGTAGGCTATGTTCCGGAGCTGTGAGCCCTTGCCGAACACCGTCAGCGGCTTGCCCTGCAGCGCGAGGCCGATAAAATAGTTCATGAAGCCCAGGTCGGGGGTCTTGATATTCGACCTGGGGCCGAAGACGTTTGCGAGGCGCACCACGGTGGTCCGCATCTTGTAGGCATTGCCGTAAATCAGCACATACTTCTCGGAAGCCGTCTTGTTGGCGGAATAAATGTCCATCGGGAATTCGGGGTGCTTCTCGTCCACCGGGCTATAGCACATCTTGCCGGTCTGCGTGCTGCTCCCGATATGGACGAATTTTATTTCAGGATTAAAACGCCGCGCCGACTCGAGGATGTTTATGGTGCCCTTGCAGTTCACGTCTATGTCTATGAGCGGCTCCTTCATGGAATTCGGATGGGAGGTATAGGCGGAGCAGTTGAACAGGATCTCCTGCCCCCTTATACAGGAGCTTATCCCCTCCATGCTCCTTATGTCGTTGACCACGATGCGCAGCGAATCCTCTATGCCGTGCACATTGTGCATATTGCCGCCGGAGCGCGGGTCCAGGCAGTCGTAGACGGTTACCTGGGCCCCCTCCTCCAGGCAGCGCAGGGCGACATTACTGCCGATAAACCCCAATCCGCCGGTGATCATCACTTTCTTGTTTTTCAAGGACATATTCTTTCCATGTACGGCCGCCCCGGCCGGGAGGTATTATTTCAGGTTCCAGCTTTTATAGTACGACGAATTGACCAGGGCCACGAGCTCATCGAACAACTTCCGGTTACTCTCGAAATCCTTCTCGCAAAGCTCTATCTGCGGGAAATAGCTCTCCGGCAGCTTGGTGTATAAACTATAGGTCCGACGCAGGTTATAGATCTCGGCCCCCGTCATTGGCTGCCCGGTAAGGATAGAGGCCTCGGTGAAAGTACGCGCTTTTTCCAGGCCGGTTATATATCCCTTTTCAAGGCAAAACTGCCGCAAGGGCAGCCCCTTGAAAGGAAAAAAGATCGACATAATGGAATTGTCCACGTCGAGCTCCCTTATCAGGCGGATGGTCTCGAAAGCCTCCTCGCGCGTCTCCGTGGGGAAGCCGACCATCGTATAGGCCGTAGAGCGCAATTTATACTTCTTGATTATCCGGTAGGCATTTTTTATCTGTTCCGCGCCCGCCTGGCGCTTGCAGATATCCTTGAGTATCCTGTCGCTGCCGGATTCCACGCCGAGGGAGATCTGGACGGGGACGTTCATGTCGGCGATGAGCTTTATCCTCTCCTCCGTAACCGTCTCGGGCCGCGTCTGTACCAGCAGGGGAAGCCGGACCTCCTCCCCGTACCACTTGCAGAAATCCTGCAGCACCTTAAGCGGATTGCTCAAGAAACATTCATCCTGGAGATAGAGCATCTCCACGCCGTAAGCTATCTCCCTCCGGATCCCTTCTTTTAAATTCTCGAAAGGCCTGGTCCGCACGAATTTACCCAGCCCCTTATAGATGCCCATGAACACCGAATTAACGCAATAGGTGCAGGCGTAAGGGCAGCCGCGCGACAATTCTATATCGCCCCTGTGGTAGATCTTGCCGTCGAAAGGCTTCAGGAAATGCCTCTCGTCGAAAAAACTGTAGTCCAGCGGCCTTTTCCACAGCTCCTCTTCTTTCAGCAGCGGGCCTATGGGGTTCCTGGTTATCCCCGCCGCGGTTTTGACCCAGAGGTTCTGGATCTTGCTTATCTCCTCCCCGCTGTCTAACCTCCTGAGCAGCTCCTCCCAGGGCGCTTCCCCCTCTCCCAGGCACAAAGCGTCCACGAACTTGTTCGCGATAACCTCTTCAGGCGAGACCGTGGCGTGAACGCCGCCGACGATGATGAAAGGCCGGCGGGCCGGCAGTTCGGCTTCCTCGATAAGCTCGCAGAAGAACTCATACTCCAGAGAATTAGCTGTAACCGCCAGGATATCCGGCGCGTAATCGGAAAGCAAAGCCTGAAAATCCTCTTTCAGGCGGCCGTAAGGCAAAAGCTTGATGGCCTCTTTCCTGTCCACGAACTTGAATTCCCCCGTCTTCTCGCGGTCCTCGCCGGACGAGACCTTCTTCTCGTAAAAGGAGGTTTCGAAATACCTGACCTCGGCGCCGGCTTCCTTGGCTATAGTGGACAGGATGCTGACCGCGAGAGGCATGACGCCTTCGTTAGAGGTATTAGGGAACATCAACAACACTTTCTTTTTCACGGCTTCAGTCCCCTCATTGACCGCACCGTCTCTCTTATCCCGTTCCTGAACGTCATTAAAGCCGACCAGCCTGTCGCTCGCGAGAACAGACCGGAGTCCGCCACGAACTCGCGGTACTCGACCGGATCCAGTACGGTCTTCCTGTCGGTCCGGATGCTTATCTTTTTTCCTATGCTTTGCCCCGCTTCCAAAGAAATAAACCTCCAGGCCCGGGCTATAGTAAGCCCCTCCCCCGAACCGACTACATAATATCCGTTTTCCGGAGGCCGCCGGTCCAGGGTCCCGGCGAGGATAAAAGCCCTGACCGCGTCGTCAATGTATAAATAATCCCTGAGACAGCCGCTGTTCCGGTAAAGCCGGAGGTCATTGCCCGCCAACCCGCTGGCTATCACCTTGTTGACGACCATATTGCAGGTCGCTTTTTCATTATAGGCGGGCCCGTACAGATTGGCCAGCCTGAGCGTGTCGAAGCGGATCCCGTATTTCAGCCCGTATACCTTCAAGTAATTCTCCGCAGTCAGTTTATGCGCCGCCCACAGCGAAACGGGGGTTGTCAGGCTCTTTTCATTCAAGGGGAGGGACTCGGCCGGGCCGAAGAGATTCACGGAACTGGAGAAAATTATTTTCCCCTTAAAACCGGTCTTTCGGCAAACCTCCAGGAGGCCGGCTACCGCCGCCACATTTACGCTCAGGTCCTTGTAAATGTCGTAATTCGAGCGGCTGGACTCCAGCGCGGCCAGATGGAAGACGACATCAACGCCCTTCAAAGCGCGGCGCCAGACGTCCTCCCTGGTAACATCCCCCCTGATGAATTTTATGGAAGCGGCAGTCTTCCCCGGCGCAGCTAGCGGCTGGCCGTGATAAAGCAGCCGGAGCTTACAATCAATATCGAAGAAGGCCCTGGCCAGGGAAGACCCGATAAACCCGGAACTGCCGGTGATCAGCACCGTCTTTTTCCAGTATTTCCTGGTCGCGTTTCCCACGATTCTATGCTGCTTTTTCACTTTCAAAGTCATGGTGTTCTTATTCCGGTCTTATCAGCCGAGCAAGACGTTGTCCGGATTTCAGGCTTTCCTACGGCAACGGAACGAAACACGGCAGGTAAGGCCCAGCTTTGCCATAAAAAACACGATTACATTTCCCAGTCGTGAAGACGCCAGCATAAGCGTTATGCGGTCAAACACCCCACCCGCCCCCTCCGCCAGGCGCCATGAGGCCGGCCGGGAAAAATCCGCCGGGGCGCTTTGATAAAAACACTCCGGCGCCTCGAACTGGTCCTTCAGCATCGAGAGTATGTCGGCCATGGAAAAATACACCATATGCCTCGGGAAATCGAAATTGGACCAATAATTCCCGAATAGTTTAAAATCCAGCGAACCCCGGATGACCGTGGAAAAAAGGAATTCACCACCCGGTTTCAATTTTTTCGCGGCTTCGCGGACAACGGAGAACGGATCGACAAGATGCTCCAGGACCATGCTGGTGACTACAACGTCGAAAAAACCGTCCGGGTAGGCGGGAAGATTCTGCTCTATCTGCCCGCTGAGCACCGCGAACCCCGCTTCCCGGGCCTGCGCGGCGGCCGCCGGCATAAGTTCTATACCATACAGGCTCTCCCAGCCCAAACGGCGCAGATAAAGCAGGCGCGCTCCGGAGGCGCAGCCTATTTCCAGCAATTTTCCTCCAGGAACATAATGAGGGGTAAGCGCCACCCCGGCAAGCCATTTCCGCACCGGTGAAAATATCGAGAGCGAAGCCCATCGGGAGCCGGCTCCGACATCTGACTTCAGCTCCGCATAGCCCATATGCCGGCGCAAATACGCCGCCGCGCCCCGGCGCAGCACCACAGGCTCCGGCTTGACGTGGGGAGAATAATCCTCCGGGTACAGGTCCGAAAGGCGGTCAAGCGGCGGACGAGGGTTCTGGAACCATAACCCGCAACCGCTGCACTCCGCAGCATAATATTCCCCTGGAACGCCGTAGAGCCGGTCTTTCGCACACGCTACCATGACGCTCTCCGTTCCGCCGCAACGCGGACAGGGAACCCTGACCAATTGAATAGACGACTGTTCCATCGTTCCGTTAGAATTCATAAAAAATCATTTTTTATCCCCGGACCGCCAATCATAACCTATCTCTTGGTCGTCCGGGGGAATGCGGACCTCGTCGCCCTCCGGGTCATACTTCCCGGAGGTTACGTAAAAAATGTGAACAGGCCCGGCGGCGCAGCGGTAACCGTGCGCCACACCGGGAGGAAAACTGTACACGAGGGGCGGCTGGCCGTCCCCGGCCTTGAACTCCATGGTTTCGCGGAAAGTAGGAGAGCCCGGCCTGGTATCGTAAAGCGCCACTTTAAGCAGCCCCGAGACGACATAATTCCACTGCGTCTGCAGCTTGTGCAGGTGCCAGGCTTTCAGGACTCCCTGATTAACCATGGAATGGCTCAACTGCCCGAAACCTTCCGAGAAAAAACCGTCGTCTACCCTTATTAATTCGCGAAAAAAGCCCCGCTCGTCGGCATGGTTAGCAAGCTCTTTGAGAAAAACTCCCTCTATCATAATTCCTTTCCGGACAGCGGCAGGCCGTGACCGGAGTCAGCGGGAAGCGAACGCTGCCGCCGCTTCTATAACTTTACCGACGTCCGGTCCGGGCAGTTCCGGGTACATAGGCAGGGACAACACTTCTTTAGCCGCGCGCTCGGTTTCCGCCAGCTCGGCACCGCGCGCAAGCCTGCCGGAGTAAGCCGGCTGAAGATGGACCGGAACTGGATAGTGCACCAGGGAGCCGACACCTTTGGAGGCAAGGAAAGACTGCAGCTCGTCCCGAACAACGGAACGAACAACGTAAAGATGGTAAACATGATGTGAATCCGCGCGACAGGCCGGAAGAATCAGGCCCCGGAGGCCGGCAAGCCCTTTATCGTAGAGCGCGGCCACGGCGGCGCGCTTACCATTATCTTCATCCAGATACCGCAGTTTTATCCTGAGAACCGCGGCCTGTATTTCATCCAGGCGCGTATTCCAGCCGGGTACGCGACTGACATACCGCTCTTCCCAGCCGTACTCCCTGAACAGTCTGGCGCGCTCCGCAAGGGCGGCGTTATTTGTGATCACCATGCCGCCGTCGCCCAGCGCGCCCAGGTTTTTTGTCGGATAGAAACTGAAGCAGGCGATATCTCCGTAAGAACCTGTCCGCTTGCCCTTGTACTGGGCGCCGTGCGCTTGCGCGCAGTCCTCGATGACCTTCAGCCCGTGCCTTGCTGCGATCTCCATGATCGGGGCAAGGTCCGCGCTCTGGCCGTAAAGATGAACCGGAATGACGGCTTTCGTCCGGGAAGTTATAAGCGGCTCCAGCTTGCCCGGGTCCATGGTGTAAAGGTCGGGCCGGATATCCGCGAAGACCGGTACGGCTCCGCAAAGTTCGATGGCGGCGGCCGTCGCGACGGCGGTATGCGACACGGTGATCACTTCGTCCCCGGGCCCCACTCCGCAGGAGGCCAGGGCCAGGTGCAGAGCTTCGGTCCCGCTGCCGACACCTATACCGTGTGAAACGCCGACATACCCGGAAAATTCTTTTTCAAAAGCGGCGACCTCGTCCCCCAGTATATATCGCCCTTTTCCCAGGACCCGGTGGATGGCTTCGTCTATCTCGTCCTTATGGGCGAGGTACTGGGCGAGCGGATTGCCGCAGGGAATCACCGGAGCACCCGCACCTGCGGCACATGGGTGATCCATTTCCCGCCGGCCTCTTTGAATTTCTTCTCGTTATCCATGACTTCTCCCGCGTGGTTCCACGCGAACAGCAGGGCGTAGTCAGGATAGCGGGCCGCGAACTCCTCGTACGGCCGCACCGGGATGTGGGTTCCGGGCGTGAACTTGCCCTGCTTGATAGGAGTGGTGTCGCTGACAAATCCTATCAGGTCCGGGCCTATACCACAGTAATTCAGTATGGTCGTGCTCTTGGAGGTAGCCGCGTAGCCGGCCACGCACGCGCCCTCTTTCTTCAGCCCGCGCAGAAGCGACACGAGATCATCCCTGGACTTTTCGCAATTCTTGCGGAACAGCTCGTAAGTGGAAGCCTTGTCCAGCCCGAGAGCCCTCTCTTTCTCCAGTTGCCGGAAAACATTCCCGGACACAGGGCGCGCGCCGCTATGGGCGATGATATAGCGCATCGAGCCTCCATGGGTATCCTGGGGTTCCAGGTCCACCAGCTCCATGCCGTGCTGCCGGAACGCGTAGCTGATGGAGGAAGCGGAAAAAAGGAACACGTGCTCGTCGTAGATCTGGTCGTAGGAGGTTTTTTCTATTACGTCACCGAGATAAGGCTCTTCGAACATTGCCACGCCGTCCGGCTTCAGCAGTTTGCGTATGCCGGCGATGACCGAGTTGAAGCCGGAGATATGGCACATCACGTTAGCGCCCAGGAAGGCGTCAGCCTGGCCGTGTTCCTTAACGATCTTCTCGGCCAGCTCCGAACCGAAGAACTCGCACACGGTCTTAACGCCCTGCTTGTTGGCGGCCGCCGCCACGTTCGCCGACGGCTCTATGCCGAGATGCCGGATACCCCAGCCTGAGAAATTTCTGAGCATGATGCCGTCGTTGCAGCCCACCTCCGCCACAAAAGGGTCTTTCCCGGGCAGATAGTCCTTCTTAACGTGCTCGGCAAATTCCCTGAAATGGACGGCCATACGGGCGGAAGTCCCGGAGAAGAACGCGTAGTTTTCATGGAACATCCGCTGCGGTTCGGGCTGGCGGTCCAGCTGGAACATGGAGCAGTTCGGACAGAACGAGGGGCTCAGTTCGAAAAAATATTCATCCGGAAACTGTTCCGGGGTCAAAAACCCGTTCGCTATAGGCATCTTGCCGAAAGACATGAACGGGGATATTTCGGTACTGCATATCAGGCATTTGCTCATATGTGCGGGCCCATTTATTTATAAGTATAACTTTATTCACAAGTATACAACAAAGCCCGCCGGGTTTCAAAACGGCCGGGACAAGGACGGCGCCGGCGAGGTTTACTTTCGTTTTACCTGCGGTGAGTTGTCCTGTGACGAATTTATTATGGAACCGCGCAGGAGGCTGCTCAGAGGGCTTCCCTTCCGCGACGCGCGCGAAGGCGGCCTAAAAGCAAAACTGACAGCACACGGGCATCCGTTATGACCGCCGCATCTTGCGTCTGAGATATTTTTTTGCGGCAAGCCTGAGTTTATCGGGAAGAAGTTTTCCTATCCTGTACACAATATCTTTGTTAGGCTTAGGGAACCGGCCGATAAAGGCCGGGGTATGCCGGTGGTGCTGCCAGTATGCCGCACCCGAGCCCATGCAGGGGCCGCAGACCGGCATACGCCGCTTTTTTTCGTTAATTTCGTCCGCTGTTAAGTCAAACATTGAGCCGACCACAGTACCCGGGTAATTCCTGGGAAAGCCTCCGCAGCAAACCACTATATTGCTTTTTTCATCCACGCTCAGCATGTTCCACTGCGGACATTGGTAGTCTGACGGCTGCTCTTTCAGCAGATTGTCCAGGTAGTAAACCAGCAGGTCCCTTGAAGCCTGATGTAGCCTGGCCGGAGACAGCTCTTTGCGCAGGTATGCGATGGTATCTGGAACACCGTTAAAAAAAGCTTCACAAGGCTGAAAAGCGATCCCGTTCCCTTCGCAAAAGCGGGCCGCTTCCTCCATTTCCTGAACATTGAACTGGTAAACGTGGAACGAGCAGTTGACCGAGTGCATGAACCGCCTGTATAGCCACGACTCTTTACCGAACAAGTTGTCCAGAGTTTTGACGATATTTGAGAGCACCTTCTCAAAGCGCAGGCCGTGTATCCTGTCGTAGGACACCTGGCTGAAGCCGGACATGGAGAAGGTCAGGACCTTAAGAAATTTAACATGCTCAGGAGGAAGCTCTATCGCCCTGGAGCCGTTGGTGCTGATACTATAATGAATTTTCCTTTCCGCCAGGGCCCCCGCAATTTTCCCGAGATCCGGATTAAGGGTCGGCTCACCGGAGATGAACAGTTCCACGCAGGTGGAAGTGTCTATCAACCCGAGGCTTAGGAGCCGGTCTATGCCTCTTTCAAAATCCGCCGCCTTCAAATACGGCGAGCCCGCGTATACAGGGGCGCAGCCCGAATCACAATAGGGGCACTTGGCATTGCAGACCCCGGATATCTCATAATTCAGCGCCGCGAACGGGGTGCCGGCAACTTTTTTTATTGTGTTCATCGGTAGACCAGACTTTTCCAAGACCCACCTCCAAGGCGAAGGCGGTAATAATTATAGCAGGAAACCCTCTTGCCCTATCAACAGACTTCCCGGGAGTAAATATGACTATTTCTGAGCGGCCCGCCTCAAACCCTCGTAAAGCGCCACCCCCGCGGAGGTGGAAAGATTGAGCGACCTCACCCTGTCCGACCACATAGGCAGCTTATAGAGCCGGTCCGCGTACTTCTCGTACATCCAGTCCGGGAACCCCGCCGTCTCCGCCCCGAACACCAGGCAGGAATCCTCCCGGTACGGGGCCTCCCAGTAACTGGTCCCCCCGCGCGTGGAAAAGAATAGCAGCGAAGGGTCCGGCGGCAGTGTCTTCAGGAAGGACTCGAAGTCCGGGTGCACCGAATACTTCAGGAACTGCCAGTAATCCAGCCCCGACCGCCTTATCTCCTTGTCGCTCAGTTCGAACCCCATCTTCCCCACAAAAACCATCTCCGTATTCGTAGCCACGCAGGACCGCCCTATATTCCCCGCGTTCCAGGGTATGTCCGGATTGATCAAAACTATCTTCACAATTTAAACCCGTCGGCGTACTGCCTGTGCCAGAGCTCCAGCATCAGCAGCGCCCAGAGCTTGTAGCCGTGGTCCTTGCGGCCGTTTTGGTGCTCGTCCCACAGCCGGAAAAGCTCCTCGGGCTTGAAATAGCCGCGGCCCAGGGACTTCTCCGAAAGACAGGTCCCCGCCCAGTAAGCCTTCAGCTCGCCCCGGAACCAGAGCCCCACCGGTATCCCGAAGCCCATCTTCCCGCGGCTGTAAATATCCGGCGGCAGCATATCCCGGAAAGTTTCCTTCAGGATCCACTTCGTCCCCGTAAGCCCCTTCAGCTTAAGGTTCCCCGGCAGACTGAAAGCGAACTCCAGCACCTTATGGTCCAGGAAAGGCGAGCGCGTCTCCAGCGAATTAGCCATCGACGCGATATCCATCTTAGTCATCAGGCATTCCGGCAGGTAGGAGCGCATGTCCACGTAGCTCATCCGGTTCAGCAGGTCCTCGTCCGGGTTCAGCGCGAAGAACTTCGACAGGTAGCGCTCCCCGTAATTCTTTTCCTTCCCCAGCAGATTGGCGAACTTCAGACTGTAAAGGCCGTCCGTCTCCCCCGGCCCGAAGAAGGACACGGTAGAAAGATAGCGCTTCTCCAGAGTGTCCATCACCGAGAATTTAAGAAATTTCTCCACCCGCCAGAAAAAATTGAGAGGAGCCGTCTTCGGGAACACCCCCACGGCCTTCAGCGCCCCGCGCCGCGCCCAGCCCGGCACCAGGGCCATCAGGCTCTCCGCCTTCATCCCGGCGTAGCGCAAATAGCCGCCGAAAGCTTCGTCGCCGCCGTCGCCGTTCAGCGCCACGGTCACGTCCCGGCGCGTCTCGCGCGAGACGAAATAGGAAGGCAGGGCGCTGCAGTCGGCATAGGGCTCGCCGTAATGCCAGGCCAGCTTCTCCAGCACGTCCACCATGCGGGCTTCCACCGTGAACTCGGTATGCTTGGTGCCGTACATCTTGGCCACCTGCCGGGCATAGCCCAGCTCCGAGAATTTTTCTTCCTTGAAGCCTATGGCGAAGGTCTTCACCGGCTGGTCGGAATGTTTGGCCATCAGGGCCGTGACTATCGAGGAGTCTATCCCGCCGGAAAGGAAAGCCCCGAGCGGGACTTCGGACATCAGTCTTATTTTTACGGCCTCGGAAAGTTCGGCTTTAAGCCGCTCCTTCAGCTCCGGCAGGGGCACATGCCCTATCTTCTCTTCCCCGACGGGGAGGTCCCAGTATTTCTCCACGGTCACGACGCCGTCCTCGTAGACCAGCACGGAGGCCGGCTCGAGCTTGTTGACGGCCTTGAAAATGCTGATGGGGCTGGGGATATACTGCAGGGTCAGGAAAGCGTCGATCGCGGCGGGGTTTATCTCGCGCGGCAGGTCCTTTATGGTCAGCAGCGAGCGCAGCTCCGAGGCGAAAACCAGGCCGGCCTTCGTCGCGGCGTAGAAAAGCGGCTTCTTGCCGATCCGGTCGCGGGCGAGCACCAGCCTTTTGCGCCTGTTGTCCCAGATGGCGATGGCGAACATGCCGCGCAGCTCTTTGGGGAAATCGGTCCCTTTCTCCTCGTAGAGGTGCAGGATGACCTCGGTGTCGCTTTTGGTCTTGAAGACGTGGCCTTTGGCCAGCAGGCCTTCGCGGAGTTCCAG
>Ga0209211_10005612_pt1 | contig 18636 bp, 19 predicted proteins | sample RifGroA2_FD_183992 | JGI IMG/M metagenome (GOLD analysis project Ga0209211, IMG submission 183992) | Groundwater microbial communities from Rifle, Colorado, USA - Groundwater A2 (SPAdes) (version 2) | ecosystem: Environmental > Aquatic > Deep subsurface > Groundwater | place: Rifle, Colorado... | reverse complement strand
GCCTTGCGCGGTACCTGATTGGAGGACGGCGTTCTTGAGGGGATAGAAAAGCCCTTTCGTCGAGACGCCGCGCGCGTCTCGGCCGATGGCGATGAGCGAAAGGTCATCGCCTTTCTTCCCCTTGATGTGGATGCGGGTGCGCACGAGCCGTATCTCCTCCTGCCCCTCGATTATCTTCAGGTCGAGCGACGCGAATTTTTTCTTGGCGAGCATGAAAAGATTGCCTACAAAGTGGTCGGTGGCCGTGCCCCGTACGCCCGCGAGGATTATTTCTTTGCACCCGCGCTCGGCGGCGAGCGTGACGCCGAGGTCGGAGTCGGTGAAAAGTTTGTCGGTGGGGTATCGGATGTACTCCACCATTTTGCCCGTGAGGGCGCGCAGTATTTTCGGCGAGATGGAGTCGAAATCCCCGATGACGACGTGCGGCGTGAGACCGAGCGAGATGATATGCGCCGTCCCGCCGTCACAGCCGATGAGGAGTGTTTTTTTATCAATATGCGCTTTGACGCGCGAGAGATCCGTGAGGTCTCCGTTCAAAAATACGACGGCCTTCTTTGCCGCGCCGAAGCCTTTGGCGAAGGCGGGTTTTTTTAGTTTTTCCATGGGGTAAACATTCGTTCGAGAACAGAAACAAATCCAAGCAGAACCATACTGAGAAGTGCGATTACTACGAGCGCGGCGAATACGAGGACGGTTATATGGCTATTGGCCGATGTTTGCATGAAGACGCCGAGCCCTATATATGCTCCCACATATTCGCCGACTATCGCGCCCGTTATGGCGTACGTCGCGGAGATGCGGAGTCCCGAAAAAAAGGCGGGCAGCGCGCTCGGCAGGCGCACGAAATACAGTATCTGCCAGTTACTCGCGCGCATACTCTTCAGCAGATCGACCGAATTTTGGTCGACCGCATGCAGGGCGTCTGTGACTGCAATGGCGATAGGGAAGAAGCAGTAGAGGACGACGACTATCACCTTGGGCAGAAGGTCAAAGCCGAACCAGATGAGGAGCAAGGGCGCGAGCGCGATGATAGGTATCGTCTGCGAGAAGACGAGGAGCGGATACACCGCGGCGCGTACACGGGGGAAGAGGAAGAGCAGTATCGCGACGCCGACGCCGAGCGCGGTCGCAAGAAGGAGTCCGATGAGGGTTTCCTCCAGTGTCTGTATCGTATGGACCACAAGGATGTCGCGGTAGGTGATGAGGCTCTGAAAAATGTCGGAGGGTGCGGGCAAAATTGTTTTTGAGACGCCGCTCACGCGGCAATACATCTCCCAGAGCGACAAAAATCCGACGAGGAGGAACAATGACGGGAGCATTCTTTTCATACGAGCAGGGTGAACAGTTTCTTTTCGAGCGCGAGCGCTTCGGGCGAAGATAATTGTTCGTGTCGGCGTGGCTTCGGGAGCAGTACGGGTATCATGTCGACGATTTTTCCTTTGCGTAGCGCATAGATGCGGTCGGAGAGCAGTATCGCCTCGCGTATGTCGTGGGTGACGAAGAGTGTACTCGTCTCGGTTTTTTCAAGGAGCATCAGTAGCCATTGCCGGGCTTCGATGCGGCTCAGCGCATCAAGTGGCGCAAACGGCTCGTCGAGTAAAAGGAGTGAGTGGTCTTGCAATACGGTGCGCAAAAGCGCGATTTTTTGCCTTGTGCCGCCGGAGAGCGAGGCAGGATAGAGTTGCGCATATTGTTGTAAACCAAACTCCGAAAGAAGTTTGTGAATTCGTTTGCAGGCCGGCTGGCCGGATGCACCGCGTATATCGGTCGGGAGGAGAAGATTCCCTTCGACCGTACGCCACGGCAGGAGTGAGTGGTCCTGCGGCATATACCCGATGCTGGTTGCGTTAACGGTACCGGATGTCGCGGGAACGATGCCTGCGATGATTTTCAGCAGGGTGCTTTTGCCCGAAGCATTCTGCCCGATGATGCTCACGAATTCACGCGGCTTTATTTCAATATTGATGTCAACCAACACGTCCGTATCTCCATAGCGTTTAGAAACGCCGCGAATGATGTCAGTCGAAGAGTTCATTGGTGTAGAGCGAATCAAAATCAAGCTCCGTCACCGGCTTTCCCTCGGCATCGAACACCGCCTTGTTCGCGAGCATAAATGCGGGGTAGTCGCGCCACGAGGCGGCGGTCTGCACGCCCCATTTCTCTCCATCGTCGGCGTAGCGCGGAGAGAGGTACTCCTGACTCTCGAATACAAGCCCTTCGTCGGGGAAGGTCCCCGGCGGGACCTGGTCAATGAGCATCTGCGCCGACTCCCGCGGGTGCGTGCGCGCGTACTCGTAGCCGCGCGCGGTCGCTCGCATGAATTTTTTGAGCGCGTCTTTCTTTTCTTTCAATGTATCGGGCGAGGTGATTATGTCGGGCGTGGAATAGTCGGGAATGCCGAATTTGTTGATGGGGAAGGTCGTGAGCGCGAGCCCGCTCCGTTTTGCCTCGATGCCCTGCCACGCGTCGAATATCCACGAGAAATCGATGCGTTTGCTCCGCAGGGCTTCAAGCGGGTCCACGTTGAGCGTGACGTTCTTGAACGCACCCGTGCCGCCGTCGGTCCGTATCATGGTGCCGACGACAGGCTCCTCGAAGGGCGCACCGTATCCGCCGTATATTTTTCCTTCAAGTTGTGCGGGGCGCGCGATGCCCGAATCTTTCAAGACCGCGAGCGAGGAGGTGTTGTGCGCGATGATGGCGGCCACCGAGACCACGGGCGCGTCCGCCGCCGCGTCGGCGGTGATGGCTTCGGTCGAGCTTATCCCGAGGTCCACCGTCCCCGCATTGACCACCACGTCCGTGGCGACCGTGCCCGAATAGGGGATGAGTTGGAGGTCGATACCTTCCTCCGCGTACCAGTTTTTGGCGAGCGCGACGTAGATGCCCGTGTGATTCGTATTGGGCGTCCAATCGAATGCGAGCGAAAGTGGCGTGAGATTTTTTTCTCCGGCGGTGCGCGGGGAATTTTTCAGTAGCGAGAACGAGCCGGCAACTAACGCCACGCCGAACAGGATAAAAAATGTAAAGAAAAAAAGTCTTCGGGTATTCATACTCCCTTCGCGAGAATTACCTCACAGGTTCAACGGGTCTTCCGACGGTCAATCGTGGGTTTGGTCGGAACTCTCAGCCGGCATCTCCAGCTCCCCGGTGACTACTGTATCAAGAAAAATTAAGCTTGCACACCCCCAATGCGCGCACTATACTCAAAAAACTATGGCCAAAGCCCCTTCTTTCAAGACCCGAAGCACGGTCATGACCGAGGGCGATAGCCGCGCGCCGAATCGCGCGATGTTGCGGGCGACCGGATTCAAAGACGCGGATTTCGAAAAGCCAATCGTCGGCATCGCAAGCACGTGGAGCGAGGTCACGCCGTGCAACATGCACATCGACAAGCTCGCGCTTGCCGTTCACGCGGGCGCGCGCAAGGCGGGCGCGGTGCCGCAGACCTTCGGCACGATAACGGTCTCCGACGGCATCGCGATGGGGCACGAGGGCATGAAATACTCGCTCGTCAGCCGCGAGGTGATAGCCGATTCGATAGAGACGGTCGCGGGCGCGGAGCGCTTCGACGGCATCGTCGCGATAGGCGGCTGCGACAAGAACATGCCGGGGTGCATGATAGCTATCGCGCGGGTGAATACGCCGAGCGTTTTCGTCTACGGCGGCACCATCATGCCGGGGCATCTGCACGGCAAAGACATTGATATCGTGAGCATCTTCGAAGCGGTCGGCCAATTTCAGGCGAAAAAGATAAACGCGAAAGAATTGAAAGCGGTGGAGTGCAAGGCGTGTCCGGGCCCCGGCTCATGCGGCGGCATGTACACCGCCAACACGATGTCCAGCGCCATCGAAGCTATGGGCATGAGCCTGCCGTACGGCTCGACCACGCCCGCCATCACGAAACAAAAAAAGGATGAATGCGCGGCCGCAGGCCGCGCGGTGTATGAGCTCATCAAGCGGGGGGTAAAGCCGCGCGACATCATGACGAAAGAGGCCTTCGAGAACGCCATCACCGTCGTCATGGCCATCGGCGGCTCGACCAATGCGGTCCTGCATCTGCTCGCAATAGCGAGTGCCGCGGGCGTCGGGCTCACGATGGAAGATTTCAACCGTATCTCCGATCGCACGCCGCTTCTGTGCGACATGAAGCCGGGCGGAAAATATCTGACGGTCAATCTGCACAAGGCCGGCGGCATCCCCGCGGTGATGAAAGAACTGCTCGACGCGGGCCTCATCCACGGCGAGTGCATGACCGTGACGGGGAAGTCGGTCGCGGAAAATCTCAAGGGCGTCAAAAAGCCCAAGAGCATCACGCCCGTCATTCACGATTTCGACAAGCCGGTCATGAAGTCGGGCCCGCTTGTAGTGATGCACGGCAATCTGGCACCGGGCGGTAGCGTGGCGAAAATAAAAGGCATCAAGAAGCTGACACATCGCGGTCCCGCCAAAGTGTACGAAAGCGAGGAGGCGGCGTTCGCGGCCCTGAAGGCAAATGAGATCGTGGCGGGCGACACGGTGGTCATCAGAAATGAAGGCCCCAAGGGCGGCCCCGGCATGCGCGAGATGCTCGCGGTCACCTCGGCCATTATCGGACAAGGATTGGGGGATTCGGTTGCGCTCATCACCGACGGCAGATTTTCGGGCGGTTCCTACGGCCTCGTCATCGGCCACGTCGCGCCGGAGGCGTACGTCGGCGGCCCCATCGGCCTTCTGAAGAACGGCGACATCATCGCGATAGACGCCGTGAAAAAGACGCTCATCGTCGAATTGTCCGAGGAGGAGCTGGCGCGCCGACGCACGGAATGGAAACAGCCAGCCCCCAAATACAAGCGCGGGGTGTTGCGCAAATATATAGAACTGGTATCGTCGGCGAGCGTCGGGGCAGTGACCGACCTATTTAAAGACTAATATACTGGCTACATACGGATTGATTATGGCGAAGATAAACTTTGGCGGTGTGGTGGAAAATGTGGTGACGCGGGATGAATTTCCGCTCGCAAAAGCCCGGAAAATACTCAAGAACGAGGTCGTCGCCGTCGTCGGCTACGGCGTACAGGGGCCCGCACAGGCTCTCAACATGCGCGACAACGGCATCAATGTCATTGTCGGCCAGCGCACCGGCTCCCCGTCCTACCGGAAGGCCATCAAAGACGGTTGGGTCCCCGGCAAGACGCTCTTCTCTCCCGAAGAGGCGGCCCAGCGTGGCACGGTCATCCAATTTCTCATTTCCGACGCGGGCCAGATGCTCACATGGCCTTCACTCAAACAGTACCTGACCAAGGGCAAGGCGCTCTATTTCTCGCACGGCTTCGGCATGGTGTTCAACGATCAGACAGGCATCAAGCCTCCGAAAAATGTCGACATCATTCTCGTCGCACCCAAAGGCTCGGGCCGGAGCGTGCGCATCAATTTTTTGAACGGCAGCGGCATCAACGCAAGCTACGCGATACAGCAGGACGCGACGGGCCGCGCGAAAGAGCGCACGCTCGCGCTCGGCATCGCACTCGGCGCGGGCTACATGTTTCCCACGACCTTCAAGAACGAAGTGTACAGCGACCTCACGGGCGAGCGCGGCATCCTCATGGGAGCTCTCGCGGGTGTGATGGAGGCGCAGTATGCCGAGCTCCGCAAACACGGCCACTCCCCGAGCGAAGCGTTCAATGAGACGGTGGAAGAGCTCACGCAGAGCCTCATCCGCCTCGTCGGCGAGAATGGCATGGACTGGATGTACGCCAACTGCAGTACGACCGCCCAGCGCGGCGCGCTCGACTGGAAGCCGAAATTCCGCAAGGCCGTCGAGCCCGTATTCAAGGCGCTCTACAAGAGCGTCGCGACAGGCAACGAGACGCGCATCACGCTCAAGGCCAACAGCGCCAAGGGCTACCGCGCAAAGCTTGAGAAAGAATTGAAAGAGATCCGTGATTCCGAAATGTGGAAAGCCGGCGCGGCCGTCCGCTCGCTCCGCCCCGAAAATTGGAAGAAGTCGGCATAAACGTGTCTCACGCCGTACCATTCATATCTCTGGCAGGTGTCTCGATACGCCTTCACGGGGGCGCGTTGTTCGAAAGACTAGATTGGGAGATAGAGAACGACCAACACTGGGCCGTGCTCGGCCCCAATGGCTCCGGCAAATCGGCGCTGATGAAAGTGCTCGCGGGAGAACTTCCGGCGGTCGCGGGAGAGATTTCCTATCATTTTTTGAAGCACGGCGAAGCGGCGCATGACGCAATCGCCTACGTAGCATTTGAAGCACAGCGTGAAGTCCTCGGCCACGAAAGCTACTATCAGGACCGTTGGAACGCCGGCCTCGCCGAAGCAGCTCCCACCGTTTCAGATATTCTCTCGGAACGTGGCATCAGGCACGCGAACCCGTTCGTTGTCGACATCCCGATACTTCACAAAAATGTGAAGTATCGGGATGGTGGGTTCTCGACAAGACGGGAGAGGATAGTACGGGAGTTCGGATTGAAACCGCTTCTGCACGAGAAGTTGATCGAACTATCGAACGGCGAGCGCCGCAAGGTCTCAATCGCGCGGGCATTGCTCAAAAATCCGAAGCTCCTCATTCTCGACAATCCGTTCGAAGGCTTGGACGTGCGCTTCCGCGCCACGCTCAAAAAGAATCTTGAGACGCTGATGCGAGGCGATGTGCGTGTCATCATCGTCGGCACGGGCCGCGAAGAAATACCGTCCGGGATTACGCACGTTCTGCATGTTGAGAACGGTATGGTGTCGCCGCGTGCCGTTTTGGGGTCTTTCGCAGGGCGTCGGCCCGAGAAGGAGCGCCCCGCGAGCACGCGGGGACGCGACCCCAAAATGGTGCGCGGCGACATCCTTGTTCACATGCACAACGTGAACGTTTCGTACAATAAAATCCCCGTCCTCCGGAAACTCTCGTGGACGGTCCGCGAAGGCGAGAAGTGGGCACTCTTCGGCCCCAATGGCGCGGGCAAGACGACGCTTCTCTCGCTCATCCTCGGCGACAATCCGCAGGCGTATGCCAACGACATCACGCTCTTCGGCAAACGCCGCGGCACGGGCGAAAGCATTTGGGAGATAAAGCGCAAGATCGGGTGGGTGTCACCTGAGCTTCAGCTCTACTATCCCGCGGAGGCGACATGTCTTGATGTGGTGTGCTCCGGATTTTTCGATACAGTCGGCCTCTATCGCGCTCCCTCGCCGCGTCAGGAAAAGGTCGCGCGCTCGTGGCTCAAGAAATTCGGCCTTGCCGAGCGCGCCGAGACTTTGTTCCAAGATATTTCGGAAGGGGAGGAGCGGCTCGTGCTACTCGCCCGCGCCTTGGTCAAAGACCCCGCGCTTATCGTTCTGGACGAACCCTGTCAGGGGCTCGACGCCACGAATCGCGACCGCGTCCTTGCGGCGGTCGATTCGGTGGCCGCCCATCCGCGCCGCGCGATGATATACGTGACGCACCGCACCGACGAGCTTCCCTCGAGCATCACACACACGTTGAAATTGGAAAAACGCGCCTAAACCAAACATCCCAAACTTTACGCTATAGCGTATTTTTAGGGATAGTGTGCACAGAGGGAAAACCGGCCCGGATTGACAGGGTTTAATGGATTGCTATATTAACCCTATGCAGATGATGCATTCCGTAGGAATGATGATGGCCATGATGACCCCGCACAGCGGAGGCGTTTTGCCTGCATAACTCCAAAGAGATATTCAGACAAAAACCCTCCGCACAGCGGAGGGTTTTGTTTTTAGGTCTTTTCCGCCGGAGGCGGACAGGCTGTTCTTTGACTCATTCGACAGGCTCAGAGCAAGCAGAGGTGGGGGACACTAGACTGCCGGGGAACTCCTCGTCAGGGGTTCACCGGTAGACGGTGTTCCAATCACTCAAGCAAGCACAAGGACCACGACCATGACAAAGTTGATCGAGAATCGTCAATCCCTCGTCGCACTGCTCGCTGCGCTCGATGAGGTGCGTCGCATTACTGGTGGCACGGAAACCCCCGGACACGTCATCGCCGTTCAGGGCTATGAGGATCCGCTTTCCGTGACGCTAGTCGATACGTCGAACCCGTACGTGGACAAGCTCAAGTATGTGGCCACGATCGGGGCGGGCAAGGAGAGCTTCCTGCATGAGACCCACGAGATGTGCAAGGCGGCCGGAGTTCTCGAAATTCCGCTCGTATTCCGCGCATACAGGGACGATAACGAGACAGGAAAGTGGGTCCCAATTGACCCCTCTACTCTCGATCAACGTACTCCCTGTGGGCATCTGGTTGAATATCAATTCAGACCGCCCCTGTGAATGTCGAAGACCGGTGCCTGCTCCGGCAGGTCCCAAGCCGGCGGATTACCCATGAGATACGTGTATCTCATCGGAATCCGCCGGTTTTCTTTTTGTTTTACATGATATTGACAAAAAACGGGGGAGGGGTAGCATAAACGCATGAGTTCAGGAATCAACGTCGTCCTCGTCGTCAATACCGCTGGAGCGAGGCTCTTGGACTAGTACCCGACAAACAACCAAGAAAGCCCGCTCCCAAGCGGGCTTTCGTCTATCCAAAGCACCTATGGCAAAACAACAGAAAAAAATAAAAGAATCCGGCTCGCAGGCGCTCATGCGTGCGCTTGTGCGCGAGGGTGCCGACACGATATTCGGCTACCCGGGCGGAGCCATCATGCCCATTTACGACGCACTCTATGATTACCAAGACAGGATCCGCCATGTCCTCGTGCGGCATGAGCAGGGTGCGGCGCACGCGGCCGAGGGCTACTCGCGGACGGCAGGGAAGCCCGGCGTGTGCATGGCCACTTCCGGCCCCGGCGCCACGAATCTCGTGACCGGCATCACCGACGCGATGAGCGACTCGGTCCCCATCGTGTGCATCACCGGCCAGGTGACGCTCGCGGCCTTGGGCACCGATGCGTTTCAGGAAGCCCCCATCATCGGCATCGTGACGCCGGTTACCAAGTGGTGCTACCAGATAACGCGCGCCGACGAGATACCCTACATCGTCGCCAAAGCGTTCCACATCGCCAAGTCCGGCCGCCCCGGCCCCGTACTCATCGACATCACCAAGAACGCGCAGTTCGAGCTATTTGAGTACGACCCCGACGAGACGTACACGTTCTCCCCGCGCATCAGCAAGACGCCGCCCAGCCTCGACCACGAAGTGGAAGCAGCGGCGGAGCTTCTGAATACCGCGAAGACCCCCTACATCGTCTTCGGGCACGGCATTTCCATCTCGAAAGCGGAGAAGGACCTCATCGCTGTCGCCGAAAAAAGCGGCATTCCGATGGCTTCGACCTTGCTCGGACTCTCTTCGGTACCGACGACCCACCCGCTCTACCGCGGCATGCTCGGCATGCACGGCAACTACTCGACCAACAAGCTTACCAACAAAGCCGACGTCATTCTTGCCATCGGGATGCGCTTCGACGACCGCGTGACGGGCAAGGTCGCCGGCTACGCGCCCAATGCGAAGATCGTTCACGTCGACATCGACCGCGCCGAATTGCATAAGGTGATGAAGGCGGAGATAGCGATACACGCCGATGCCAAAGAATTCCTGCAGCGTCTCCTGCCGCGTCTCAAGAAGCGTGACCACTCGGCATGGATGCGGGAATTCGATGCGTTCGACGCGGAGGAGAAGAAAATCGTCACACAGCCCGAGCTCTACCCGAAGAGCGGCAAGATAACGATGGCCGAGGTCATTCGCGTATTGAGCGAGAAGACCAAGGGTCAGGCGGTCATTGTCGCCGACGTGGGTCAGCACCAGATGGTCGCCGCGCGCTACTACGGTTTCCAAAAGCCCGACAGCTACATCACCTCGGGGGGCCTCGGCACGATGGGGTTTGCCCTGCCTGCCGCAGTGGGCGCCAAAATGGGCGACAGGAAGAAACGCGACGTTATCGCCGTGATCGGCGACGGCTCGTTCCAGATGAATATTCAGGAACTGGGGACCATCATGCAGGAAAAATTGCCGGTCAAGATAGTCATTCTCAACAATCACTTCCTCGGCATGGTACGCCAGTGGCAGGCGCTCTTCTTCGAGGAACGCTACTCGTTCGTCCACATGGATAACCCCGACTTCAACAAAATAGCCGACGGCTACGGCATACCCAATGAACTCGTGAAAGAGCGCAAGAACCTCTCAAAATCCCTCGACCGCATGCTCAAGGCCAAGGGTCCGTACCTCTTGGACATCTATGTGAAGAAAGAGGAAAATGTATTTCCGATGGTCCCGAGCGGAGCCACGGTTGACGAGATCCGCATCAAATAATGCCGCATATGAAAAAATATCTACTCACCATAGATTCCGAGAACGCGCCGGGGACGCTCTATCACATCGCCGGCACGATGTTGCGCAAGAAGATAAACATCGAATCGCTCCACGTGGCGGAGGTCGACCCGAAGACGCATACCTCGCGCTTCAAGATAGAGATCATCGTGAGTCCGGAGCTCATCGCGACCCTGACCAAACAGATAGAGCGCATCGTCGAAGTCGTCCACGCGGAGTACAAAGAAAGCAAATAATAAATGGAACGGATACTTGTTATCGGCTGTCCGGGCGGCGGAAAAACAACGTTTGCCAGGAAGTTAGGCAAGTTGCTAAACATCCCAATACATCATCTGGACTGGCATTTTTGGAAAGAGAATAGAAGGCCCACGCCTCAGGATGAGTTCAGAGAGACCCTAAAACAATTAATGCAGGAGTCCCGGTGGATTCTTGACGGGAATTTCACCAAATCAATTGACATTCGAATAGCTGAAGCCGATACGATTATTCTTTTCGACTTCCCAAAGGCGATTAATCTGTGGCGCACCTTCAAGAGATTTTTTCAACACTTCGGGAGTGTCAGACCGGACATGGGAGGGGGCAACAAGGAAGCGCTTGTGTGGAAGCACGTCAAATACATCATTACGTTCCCCCGAAAAGAGTTTGTCCGGAAGGTGACTTCGTTGGCAGAAGGGAAGAATCTCATTGTGCTCTGCAACCCAAAGGAAGCACAAGACTTTCTCGACACCCTGTAGAATCTATTTCACGAACGTCAGCCACTCCAGATACTTGGGTTTTCTTAACACCCCAAATTTTACACCATGGTGTAGAAAAAGGGATGATAGTCTGAGAGTAAAATAAGGTCTGACCTTCTTTCACGCATCGGTTGCGAGAGTATAATACGGACTATGGGCATTGATAATCAGGAACCGCCAGGGGGGACGGGACGTCTTCGGGCCGTGCTCGCGCAAGCCCGACAAACGAAGGAAACAATTAAACAGCAAAAAGACCTCGAGGATGATTCAATACGGGGCCTAGGACGACCATATGACGTATTCAGTCGCGATGTAAGTACGTATCTAGAATCTCTTGAGGAATTCTTTCCGGGTGTCTCAAAGCACGTGAAAGACGTTATCGCCAAGAAGAAGCAAGAAGGAAAGAAGGTATTAGTCGTTGATTTGGCAGGTGCTGCGAGTGCCACTTCTTTAGGGGCAGATAGAACTATATCTGCAACTCTCCAGAATAACGTCGAGGAACTTGAAGGGCAAACGATACTCGCGGTCGATTTACTTTCTCACCGGGGATTGCAGGCACTTTCACATACCATACAGGAAACTGGTATGCCGATTAGTTTTTCATTCTGTTGCCCAGTGGAACCTGCCGCCACCCCTGCTTATGGCGGAAATACGTATGTTGATGGAAGGATGTCACGTTTATTGAGGGGGATATACTCGCTTCATGCTGTGGGTGGCGAGATGTATTTGAATTTCCACTATGCTCCTCGCAAACTCGAAATACCCTCTGTTTTTGATGGTTTGGACGCAAAAGTCGAAGATGCATCGAGAGACCAGAATCTGGAGAGAAATATCTTTCGGATTACAAAGCCTGAAGCACCGGAGCACACATAAAAAATAAAATGGAACTGTTCAAAACAACTTTTGATCCGGTTATTTTTTAACGAACGTCAGCCACTCCAGATACTTGGAGTCTTCTCCCTCATCATTTCTAAGCGTCACGATTTATACACATCTCGACGATGTCCGACTGCTTCAATGACGATTATATTTTGGTGGACGGAGTACACGGCGCGATAATCCCCGACGCGGATCTTATACAAGCCCTTGAATTCCCGATGGAGCGGCTCCGGCACGATGTCGGAAAAATGTTCTTCAAACCACGCGATCTTTTCCACGATCCGCCGGGCGATGACCTTATCGATCCGTTCGAGATCCTGCAAGGCGTCGGCGCTCCATTTAACGGATGCCATACTTTCTGGCGATCACTGAAAGCGGCGTGAGTTTCTGCTTCTTGCTTAAACGCTTCCGAAGCGCTACAACGAAAGGCTTTTTGAGCTCGAGCCCTGCGTCGGGGTCGCCGAAAAACTCGAGGATCTTCTGCTCGACGAGGTGTTCGAGCTTTTTATTTTTCTCTACAGTGGTCATACGGGAGCCATTATAGCATTTTCTCGAATATTCGCAGCTTATCCGAAGATTCCTGTATCAGAGGATCTTCTCACGATTTGTTGACGAACGTCAGCCACTCCAGATACTTGGGGTTTTCGCCGCGGGTGATTTTTTTGAATTCTTCCAATATCTGCTTCGTGACCGGGCCGAACGGCGATTTCATCGGCTTGTCGTCGATGGAAGCTATCGGCGTCACCTCCGCCGCAGTGCCCGTGAAGAAGCATTCGTCCGCGGCAAAAGCCTCCGCGGGCGCAACGGCACGCTCCTCCACTGTGTAGCCGAGGTCTTTTGCAAGCGTCATAACAGACCAGCGTGTAATGCCCGGCAGAATCGAGCCGAGCGCGGGCGTCGCTAAGGTCTTGCCGTTGACGATGAAGAAGTTCTCGCCGGAGCCTTCGGCAATATTACCCTCGGCATCCAATTGCATGCCTTCGGTGTATCCCTTTTGCACCGCTTCCCGCACGCTAAGCATAGAGTTGATGTAATTTCCCGTCAGCTTTGCGCCGGGGACGGTCGTCTGCGGGTGGATGCGTTGTGTTTTCACGATAATGACGCGCGCCGGCTCGTCGCCCAAGTACGCGCCCCACGGCCACGCGGCCATGGCGATCTCGATAGGGCAGTTGGTCGGTAGCACACGCACCTCGCCGAATCCGTAGTAGATGATAGGCCTGATGTAGCAGGATTTCAGCTCGTTCGCTTTTACCAATTCCACCGCGGCCGCGCACAGCTGGTCCACCGAGTAGGGGAGTTTCATATCCAGACCCGCACCGGAGAACTCGAGGCGTTCCATGTGTTTGCGCAAATGGAATATCGCGGGACCTTTTGCGGTCTCGTACATGCGTATCCCCTCAAAGGCGCCCGTACCGTAATGGAGCGAGTGCGTGAGCACGTGTATCTTCGCGTCTGCCCACGGGACGAGCTTTCCGTTGAACCAGATGTATTTCGTTGCTTCCATTTTTTTATTATGCGTTCAATCTGCTAACGACACAAGACGTGAATTCCTCCGTCGAAAGGGTACCGGACAGATCTTTGGTCTTTTCCCCCGCATTCCACGCGGCGAGGACGGCAGCCTCGATGGCGTCTGCTTCTTTTTGCAGATCATATGTGTGGCGCAAAAGCATCGCGAGGGAAAGTATCTGCGCGGTCGGATTCGCAATATTCTGTCCGGCGATGTCGGGAGCGGAGCCGTGCGAGGGCTCGTACAATCCGAATTTCTTCCCGCTGAGGCTTGCCGACGGCAGGAGTCCGAGTGAGCCGACAATAGCGCCTCCGAGGTCGCTCAAAATGTCGCCGAACATGTTGTCGGTCACGATGACGTCGAACGCGACAGGGTTCCGCACGAGCTGCATGGCCGCGTTGTCCACGAACATGAATTCCAGCGCCACCGAAGGATATTCTTTCTGGACGCTTCTCACCACATCGCGCCAGAGGCGGGATGTTTCGAGGACGTTGGCCTTGTCCACGACCGTCAATTTGTTCTTCCGCCCCGCGGCCGCGGCAAATGCCACCCGCACGACCCGTTCTATCTCACCGGCGGCGTACGTGCTCGTATCCTCGGCCATCTGCTCCCCGTTCTTTTCGAAGCGGCGCTTCTCGCCGAAGTAGATCCCCGACACGAGTTCGCGCACGATAAGCACGTCTAACCCCATGATTATTTCCGGCTTGAGCGAGCTGAAGTGTTCGGTGCCGGGCCACACGCGCAAAGGTCGCAGGTTGGCAAAGAGGTCGAATTTTTTCCGTAATCCCAGAATGACCTTTTTCTCGGCGTCTTTCCACCGCGGACTTTCCTGATCGGCGACGGGCCCGCCGACGGCACCGAAGAGAATGGCGTCGGACCCTTCGCATATCGCTATCGTTTCTTTGGGCAAGTGTTCGCCGAAGGAGTCGTACGCGGCGGCACCGACGGCCGCTTCCGTTGCCTCGAAGGTGTGGCCGAACCGCGCGTTCACCGCTTCAAGTACGCGGAGCGCCGAGGTCATGATCTCGCGCCCTATCCCGTCACCGGGCAATACTGCAATAATTCCTTTCATACGCGTTTTTTGGATGTTTTGCCGCCCGCGCGCACACGTCGTGTGTGCTGCGGCGATCTGTTGAGCGCGGAGAGAAGCGCGCGCAGTGATGCCCCGACGATATTGGGGTCGATGCCGACGCCGAAATACGGAATTCCCGTTTCGTCGGCGATGCCGATATACGCGACCGCGCGCGCGTCCTCACCCTCCCCGAGTGCGTGCTCTTCATAGGAGAGGAAGGAATACGTCCCGACATGCGCGAATTTCAGCGCCTTGCTGAAAGCGTCGATGGGGCCGTTGCCGGTGCCCGCGATAGTTTTCTTTTTTCCGTTGACCGTCACGGTCGCCGAGATGCTCGTGACGTCTCCCTTCGCACTGCTCGAATCTTTGGTCTTGAAACTCTCGAGCGAGAGGGGAGAGTCCCTGTTCACGTACTCATCCTCGAAGGCTTTTTTAATGGTCACGGGAAGGACCTCGCGTCCGGTTTTGTCCGAGATGAGCTGCACCATCCTCCCCAATTCGGGGTGCATCGATCTGGGGATGCTGAAGCCGAATTCGGTGCGCAGCACATGCGCGACGCCGCCCTTGCCGGATTGGCTGTTGATGCGGACGAGCTGTTGATACGTGCGGCCGACATCTTTGGGGTCCATCGGGATGTAGGGGACTTCCCACTGCGGGGAACCCGCGGCCTCCATGGCTTGGAAACCTTTATTGATGGCGTCCTGGTGCGAACCGGAAAATGCGGTAAATACCAGCTCGCCCGCGTACGGATGCCGCGGATGGACGCTGAGGCCGGTGCAATCCTCGAAGGTCCCGATGATACGGTCGATATCGCGGAGGTCGAGCGAAGGGTCGACCCCTTGGGTGTGCATGTTGAGCGCCAACGTCACGATGTCGACATTACCCGTCCGCTCGCCGTTGCCGAAGAGCGTGCCTTCCACGCGCTCCGCCCCGGCCATGAGAGAGAACTCCGTCGCGGCCACTCCCGTGCCGCGGTCATTGTGACAGTGCACGCTCACGACCGCTTTGTCGCGCGCTCTGAAATTGCGCAGGAACCACTCGACCTGATCGGCAAAGATGTTCGGCGTCGCGACCTCTACCGTATTCGGCAGGTTAATGATGACTTTTTCACCCTTTTTCGGGTCCCACGTATCGACGACCGCATCACAAACCTCGGTGGCAAAATCGAGCTCGGTGCCCATGAAGCTCTCGGGTGAGTACTCGAAGCGCACGTCCGTACCCTCCAGATATTTTTCGCTGTATTGCCGCACCCATTTCGTTCCCTGTACCGCGAGGTCGCGCACCGCCTTTCTATCCATCTTGAAGACGACTCGTCTCTGGAGCTCCGAGGTGGAGTTGTAGAGGTGTACGATGGCGCGTTTGGCGCCCACGAGCGAGCGGCACGTCGATTCGATAAGATGTTCGCGCGCCTGCGTCAGCACTTGGATGGTCACGTCGTCGGGGATGAGGTCGTGCTCTATCAGGTGGCGCACGAAATCGAATTCGACCTCGGCGGCGGAAGGGAAGCCGACCTCTATTTCTTTGAAGCCGACGTCCAGGAGGAGCTGGAACATTTTCAGTTTCTGCTCCAAATTCATCGGCGTGACGAGCGCCTGATTGCCGTCGCGCAGGTCCACCGAGCACCAGCGCGGGGCGTGTGCGATTGTCGTATTCGGCCAGGTACGGTCTTTGAGCCCGACGGGCGGGAAGGCGCGATATTTTTTCGAAGAATTTTTCATACTGTTTTTTGTTTCTGTTCGTACGCGTCGATGGCACCGGCGAAGCTGAGCGTATAGCCGATGTCGTCGAGCCCTTCGAGCAAGCATTTCTTCGTGAAGGGGTTGTTGGGGAAGGTGTACGCCTGATCCTTCCACGTGATGGTCTGCGCTTCGAGGTCGATGGCGGCCTCCCGCTCGGGATTCTCGATGACGTCGCTGTGCATCATGTCCACGTCCTGCCACGGTAGTTCGATCAAAAGCAGGCCGTTCTTTCCGGAATTGTTCCGGAAAATATCGGCGAACCCTGCGGCGACCACCGCCTTGAATCCGTAGCCCATGAGGGCCCACGGCGCGTGTTCGCGTGAGGAGCCGCAGCCGAAGTTCTCGTGCGCAAGGAGTATCTGCGCGCCCTTGAATTCCGGCCGGTTCAGCACGAAATCCGGTTTCGGGGTAACGCCATCCTCCTCGAAGCGCAGGTCTTGGAAGAGGTGGTCGCCGAAACCCTTTTTATCGGTCGCTTTCAGGTAGCGGGCGGGAATGATCTGGTCGGTGTCGATGTTGTCGAGCTTCAAGGGGGTCATCCGCGACGAAAAATTCTTGAATTTAGGAAGTGCCATATGGTTATTCGTGAACCGGTAATGCGCTCGCGTGCGTGCGTACGTCCTCGATGTGTCCTTCGACGGCGGTGAGCGCGGCCATCGCGGGGGACATCAGGAAGGTGCGCGCGCCCTTTCCCTGCCTGCCGACGAAATTGCGGTTGGACGTGGACGCGCAATATTTTCCGGCGGGTACCGCGTCGCCGTTCATCGCGATGCACATGGAGCAACCGGGTTCCCGCCACTCGCATCCCGCGGAGAGGAATATTTTGTCGAGGCCTTCGGCTTCCGCCGTGTGTTTGACCTCCTGTGAGCCGGGGACGACGTATGCGGTGATGCCTTTCGCGATGTGGCGGCCTTTCATAATACCTGCGGCGATGCGGAGGTCCTCAATGCGCGAGTTCGTACAGCTTCCGAGGAACACGTAATCGACGGGCTGGCCCAGTATTTTCTGCCCCGCCTCCAGCCCCATGTATTCGAGCGCGCTCACGATCTCCTCGTTGTCGCCTTGGGGGACAGTCCCCGTAATGCCGACCGACATGCCCGGGTTCGTACCCCACGTCACCATCGGCTCGATACTTTCCGCCTCGATGATGACCTCTTTGTCGAAGGCCGCGCCCTCGTCGGTCTGCCACGAGAGCCAGTGTTCTTTCATTGCTTCGCGCTCGGCGTCCGTCTTGAACGCAACGCGTTTTTCGAGATAGGCGACGGTCGTTTGGTCCGGCGCGATAAGCCCCGCGCGTGCTCCCGCCTCGATGGACATATTGCAGATGGTCATGCGCGCCTCCATGCTTAAAGCACGGATAGCGCTCCCGCGATATTCGAAGGTGTAGCCGGTGCCGCCGCCGATGCCTATTTCGTTGATGATGCGCAGGATGATGTCCTTGGAGAAGACGCCGGGCTTCAATGCGCCGTTGACCGTGATGGCCATGCTCTTCGTTTTATTCTGCAAGAGGCACTGCGTCGCGAGCACGTGCTCCACCTCGGACGTGCCGATGCCGAATGCGAGCGCGCCGAAGGCGCCGTGTGTCGAGGTGTGGCTGTCGCCGCACACGACCGTTTTCCCCGGCTGTGTCAGGCCGAGCTCCGGCCCGATGACGTGCACGATGCCCTGATGCGCGCTCTTGAGGTCGTGGAGTACGATGCCGTATTTTTTGCAGTTGGCGACCAGCGCCTCCACTTGTTTTTGCGCCATAGCATCGGGCCACGGGAGCGATTCGCGCCCGATAGAGGGGACGGAGTGGTCCATCGTGGCGATGGTCAGGTCGGGCCGGCGCACATGGAGGTCGCGCGACTCCAATCCGCTGAAGGCCTGCGGCGAGGTGACCTCGTGGATGAGATGCAGGTCGATGTACAGCAATGCGGGCTCATCGGCGACTTCACGTACGATATGCGCGTCCCATATCTTTTCGTACAACGTCTTTTTTGCTTTCTTTGGTGTTTTCATAGTGATACTTGGTTGATTGTACAACAAACGAGCCCCTTTTCGAGGGGCTCGTTTGTTGTGTTTGTTGTAGTGACAACTAGGCAACAGCCCCCCGGAGGTCCGTGAGGGTAAGGAGGAGCGAGCTGATAGTTGTGCGTTGTGTACGCATGCATTCAGGGTAAACCTCATAGCCGATCGAGTCAAGCTCCGCGCCATCCTCATGGCCGCTCAATGTATCTATGTGTATGATACGAATACAGATATGAAAAAGATACTCGTCGTACAATCACGAGTCTCGGAAAAGGCGGTGGAGCGGGAACGTGAGAATTTCCGGCGGGCTATAGGCGACTTGGCGGCGATAGAATTTCTTTCAGCGCTCGACGAGCGGCTCGCATGGACATATCCCAACGAATTTCTAAAAGGTTGCAGTGGGGTGATATTCGGC
>Ga0209211_10005610_pt1 | contig 18637 bp, 18 predicted proteins | sample RifGroA2_FD_183992 | JGI IMG/M metagenome (GOLD analysis project Ga0209211, IMG submission 183992) | Groundwater microbial communities from Rifle, Colorado, USA - Groundwater A2 (SPAdes) (version 2) | ecosystem: Environmental > Aquatic > Deep subsurface > Groundwater | place: Rifle, Colorado... | reverse complement strand
CGGGGTGGGCATCGTTTTCGGCTTCTGGCCGGCCAAGAAAGCTTCCCTCCTTTCGCCTATAGAGGCTCTCCGTTACGAATAGGGCGGCCCCTGTTAAAATTTCTTCTTTAGAGTCATCCGCTGAATGCTGCCCAGGCTGCCTTCAGGCGACATGGCGTAGTCCAGATCCGCGTTCATCAGTTTTATCCCCGCCCCCGCACATCCGTTTGTGTTCTCTGTCAGCATCAGTCTGCAGGAATTTACTCTGCAGCCGCTTTCGCTTTGTTCTTTTCTCCTACCATCTCCCACAGAGTGCTGACTTTATCTAATACTATGGCTTTTTCCGTTAAGGGCAGATTTTTTGATATTGCCTCATATTTTGCGATTCTACCCACAAATTCAGATACGGAATAACCTGGCTTATCCACTTTAAGGTCATATCCAGCCTTTCTAAAATACACGGTAAAACGGTTATATTCGGTATTAATACGGTTGACTGCCCTTAATGCTGGTTTGGAGGTCGGATATTTCTTCAAAAAATCCATTAAAGGGTCGATAGTAGAATATAAGTCACCAGTGTCGCCTTCCGACTCCCCACCGACGAAGCCTTTGGAGGCTATTTCATACTCGGCATCTGGCACCAAAGGGCTATCTGGAAAGAGCTTCAGAAGACGCTTGAAATGCCAACTGTTGTAATGATACGAGTCGCCCGGCTCCCAAACAATATATTGGTCCTGCGCAATTTTCTCAATTTCTGGAGGCGGCTGGTGACTATCATCCCTTTTCGGATTCTCTACGGCATGATACCAATCCTGATATTTCTGCCTAAGCATTCCTGCGAGGAGGTATACTCTGGCCATTTCCGGATACTTCGGCATACGCTCTATTAACCCGTCCAAACGGGAAATTATCTGTTGAATATTCTCAGGAACAGTAATCCTATGGCCGTTCGAATCATAATAGGACTGGAGATCGTCTTTCTCTGTGAGATCCAGGCTTGCCGCTTCTTCGCAGGCTGCCGTAATCTCTTTCTTATATCTTTCCGTATCCATTGTGGGGACTTCATCGGGCGACAAACACTTCAAGGGTCTCTCTATCTTTAGCCTCTTGGCAAGTCGCACAGCGATAGCGAGCGTATCGTCATCTTTTTCTGATATCAATAACTCTTTGATTTGAGGCGCCACGGCTATGGCGTCATTTCCGCAGATTTCCAGCAACTCCAATGCGTCCATGCGTGATTGACTGGAGTAGTCCTTCGTTAGATATTTCGGCAATAGTAGAACCGCTTCTTTCCCCCCAAACCGGCCGATTGTTATCTTCACAAGTTCAACGAAGACTGCCTTGTTGTGGCTTCCAGGTATCCAGTCAATTAACTCGGTAAGTATGGGCAATGATCTTTCTCGTGGGAATATCTTTAAGAGTTTTTTTGCGCGCGCCACTGCGAAGGGTTCAGTGGATGAAAAATAATTTGGTATTTTAAGGGAATTAAGTAGTTCTTCCACTGAGTAATCTTCTCCTTTTGGGTCAAAATATTCTTTCGCTAATTCTTTAACATGCGGTTTTGTAACAGGGTGAAATTGACCAGCAGGATTCACTTCTCCACAAATAGGGGGTGTCATAAATCCATGTCGCCGACAATAGTACTCTGCTGCCAGTGTCAGGACTTGACCCGAGCTCGCATGGATTTTGTAGGTGATTTTATTTATGAATTCACCAGTATCAACCTCCAAGAGCCTCAATTCCTCCATGTCGCATGAATAGAAAACAGCAGTTCCCTTAAATTCTTTTTTTAAACTAACCACAACATTGAACGGACGGAACGATTCTTGCAATCCTGAATACGATTTTTTGAAAGTGAAATATTGTTGTAACGGAGATTCTTCATACCGTGCAAGAATTATATTCTGCGGGCTAGAAGGCCCAAACACATTGCCGGACTCCGTGTACACCACCCGCTTTCTGGGTGGGGGATTAAAATCCTGCAATTTAGCAAATGCCGGACTATTAAGATGTTTTATCCGCAGTTCATGCACAGTTAGGGAAACACCTAACAGTACGGTCAGCGATATTGATATTTTAAACTTTCGTGACATATGGTCATCCCACCACTAACCCAACCTCACAAATTGGAGACCGACCCTGAACGAAACGATGCCGGATATCCCCCAACGCTTTCTGAAAGTTTCCTCACGCCCAGCCGGCAGGCATGGAACTATTCGGCCTATGGTATGGATAGATCGCCATGGTTACGGCTGCGCCCCGGAAGGCGGTTATCCTCCTGTTTTTTTGTTCCATCACCTTCGCCTTTATCTTTGCCGAGGCTTTCGAGATATTCTTTAGCTTTAGCCACCACAGCCGGGTCTTTATGTTTCAGGGCTTTCTCAAGCATGAAGCGGACGTTGTTGACGTGGTTGTATTCCAGGGCCTTCAGCACTTCCTTTTGCTTATAGCTGTAGAACCATTCTTCCAAAATATCTTCTTTATACTTAGATTGCCTTTCGAGAATGTTATAAGTCGGATAAAATCATTAGCTCCAAGTCACAAACCGGCAAAGGTAGACCCCGCCCCCTTGCCGGTTATGGCAATACATTTTATAAGGCTCTTTATGGCACTGGGGAGGTACGTTGTTGAAGCTTCAATAAAAAACCCAAGCACCCTTGCAAAGATTATAGGGTGGGGGTTGATTAATGTCAATGCCTATTTCATGGTATGCAAAAATACCCCGCGGGGGCGGGGTATTTTTATCGGGTCGTACGGGCCTTTACAGCTTGTGTTTGCGCCTGAACTCGGCCACTTTCAGGCGGACGGCGGCGCGCCGCAGGGCCGCGCTCGCTTCTTCCAGGCCCAGGCCGCTGGGCCGTGTATATCTCGCCTTTCTCGGTGGCCCTGGCCTTCGGCTTTTCCGCCGGGGTGGGCATCGTTTTCGGCTTCTGGCCGGCCAAGAAAGCTTCCCTCCTTTCGCCTATAGAGGCTCTCCGTTACGAATAATTTAGTAATATATACGATTGTCTAAGGGGCTTCCCGCGAGAGCGGGCCGGCCGCCTGACCGCCTAGCTTGAGTTTTCTGGAGGTTCCCATGGTAAGCGTTTCCGTAAAATGTCCCTGCTGCAATAAATCGCTGATGAATTCTAAAAAGAAGCTGGACAATGCGGCCTCCATCGAGGTCAACCTGACCTATGCCGGCAAGCACGCCCCGCTTTATATGAGCTCCCTTTACGGCAGCTACCTCATCGAGACCGACCTGAGCATGCCCGTGGGCAAGGTGGCCGGTTTCCGCTGCCCCCACTGCAAGGCCGACCTGAAGAGCACCCGCAAGTGCGACGCCTGCGGCTCCCAGATGATAGCTTTCGAACTGAAGGACGGCGGCCAGGTGCAGATCTGCTCGCGCCGCGGCTGCAAAAAGCATGTCCTGGAATTCCAGAACGCCGACAGCGAACTGCAGGCTTTCTACAAGTCCTACCTGAAAGCGATCAAGTAGAAGAGGCGGGTCCTGTCAGGGGCTTTGCTCCCCGCACCCTGGAAGATGGAAACCCTTGCGTCGGTTTCCCCCCGCCTTGGGAATTTATGGCGGGGCCCCCCCATCCGCAAAGGGTGCGGGGACCAAAACCCCTGCCACCCGCAAGACAATAGAAGAGTTTAAGCCGATGGCCGAAACAGAGCATAAAAGCTTCTTCCGCACCCATAAGGTCATAGCATTCCTCCCGCTGCTTCTGATGGGCGCGGGGGTCTGGTACTATGTCCACGGCCGCCTGCTTCACCGCGGGACCGAACAGCCCGCGGTCCAGACCGGGAAGATCTTCGGCGCGGCCCCTGCCCCGGCGGCGGCGTCTGCCGCGCCTGCCGCCAGAGAGACCGCCCCGGCGGGCGGCGGAGCCGCCGCGGCGCGGCAGGAAGAGGTCTATGACCCCAAGGCCGGCATAGACATACAGGGCAGTCCCGAGTTCAAGAACCAGGTGACGCACGCCCTCAAGCTGATCTGGATGGCCGACCGCGAAACTTTCCTTTTTCTGAAGAAGAACCTGTACGTGATAAGGAACGAAACCCAGACTGGCTTTTACATGGAGGAGGGGCGCCCCGTCGCGGCCCTCTCCACCGACCACGCTTTCCGTTCCCTTACCTGGTGCTCCGGGGTCCTGGCCCACCAGGGCTGGCACGCCTGGTATACCCTGACCAAGAAAAAGAAAAGCCGGGTGGCCCCCCCGCTCCCCGGGGAGAAAGACGAGCGCGTCATGGACATCAACCCGGCCCGCTTCGATTATAAAGGCCTGGACGCCATCCTTTACATAGAGAACAAAGCTTCCGACTTCCAGCTGGAAGTCCTCAGGAAAGTGGGCGCCCCCGCCCGCGAAACCGGCCAGGTCGCCCGCCGCGGGAAGCGGAACTTCGAGCACGCGCACGACGGCAACTACGCTATAAATCCGTGACCCAGAAACTCCTCCGCCCGCTCTCCATCGGGGCCGTAAAACTTAAGAACAACCTCGCGCTGGCCCCGATGGCCGGCATAACCAACGCCGCTTTCAGGATACTCACCGTGGAGGGCGGCGCCGGCCTCGTCGTCACCGAGATGGTCTCCGCCGAGAGCATCAAGTACGGAAATAAAAAATCCTTTAAAATGCTTGAGCTGCTGCCGGGAGAACATCCCGCCGCAATACAGGTTTTCGGCGCGGACCCCTCTTCCATGGCCCTGGCCGCCCAGGCGGCGGAGCGGGCCGGGGCCGATATCGTGGATATAAACGCCGGCTGCCCGGTGAAGAAAGTCCTGCGTTCCGGCTCCGGGGCCGCCCTGATGAAGACGCCGCAGCTCCTGGCGGACATCGTTTCGCGCATGGTGAAAAGCGTGAAGGTCCCGGTCACCGTCAAGTTCAGGATAGGCCTTACCGTCGGGGAGAACCTCGGCCCGCTGCTTGCGCGCGTCTGCGAAGAGGCCGGCGCCGCCGCCATCACCCTGCACGGCAGGCCGGCTTCCCAGTTCCACACCGGCCCCGTTAACCTGGAAGCAGTGGCGGAAACCGCCGCCGCCGTGAAGATCCCGGTCTTCGGCAATGGCGGGGTGGAGAACGCCGCCGGCGCCAAAGCCATGCTTGAAGCGGGCTGCGCCGGAGTGGCCGTGGGCCGCGCCGCCGTGTTCAATCCAGCCGTTTTCGCCGAAATAGCCGCCGGGCTTTCCGGGGGCGGGACCGCGCAGGTCAGTTCGGCCGCCCGCATGAAGCTTTTCCTGCGCTTCCTGGAGCTGAACGCCGGGATCTACGGCGAGGAGCATGGCCTGGCGCGGGCGAGGAAGCTTGTGGGCTACTGGCTGAAAGGCCTGCCGGGCGCCGCCGGGGCGCGCGGCGCTTTCATGACCCTGAAAACCCTTAAAGAGGCCGAAGCCCTTTTGATACAATATACGAAGGAATGATCGAAAATCGAAAATCGGCAATCTTTTAAGGAAACACAGATACGGATCTCCGGCGCCGCTGTTCTGCTCCCCGATCCTCGATTTTCGATCCTCGACTATCGATTTTTTTATGACCCAAGTTGAAACCCCAGAGACCCCCCTGATGCAGCAATACCAGTCGCTGAAGTGCGACTATCCCCACGCCCTGCTCTTTTTCCGCCTGGGCGATTTCTACGAGCTTTTTTACGACGACGCAAAGACCGCGAGCGCCCAGCTGGGCCTCACCCTTACCGCCAGGCAGGGCGTCCCAATGTGCGGGGTCCCTCATCACGCGGCTTCCAATTATATCTGCCGGCTCCTGAACGCCGGCCATAAAGTGGCCATCTGCGAGCAGGTTGCCCCCTCCGGCGACGTCAAGAAAGCCAAGCTGTTCAAGCGCGAAGTGGTGCGCCTTATCACGCCCGGCACCGTGGTGGAGGACGAGCTCCTCACGCCACGGGCCTCAAGGTACCTGGTGGGCCTGGACCTGGACATAGTGGGCTGGGGCCTGGCCTCTTTCGACGCTTCCACCGGGGATTTCCTGGCCACGCAGAACCTGAACGACCCGGACCTGTACCAGCTGCTCTCTTTCATCTCCAAGACCGGCCCCGCCGAGATCCTGGCCAATGCCAGGACCATGAAAGAGATCAAAAAGCGCGGCCTGGATTTCGGCCCCGTCACCCTCACCGAGTATACCAGCCGCGAAGCGGCCCTGCCGGCCTGGGCCTCGCAGGCGGTCTGGCAGAACCATAAGCTGGCCATGAAGACCGCTCTGGAGGTCACCGCCTATGTGCGACAGACCCAGCCCGGCCTCAAGGAAGTTTTCTCCCCCTTCTATTACGAGCCCTCCAACCGACTCCAGCTGGACGAATCAGCTATCAAGACCCTGGAGCTGGTCTCCTCTCCCGACGGCGACGATTCCAAGACCCTCTGGGGCGTCCTGGACCTCTGCAAAACCTCCATGGGTTCGCGCCTGCTCCGCCGCTGGATCCTGGAGCCGCTCTGCGATATGCGCGAGATCCATTCCCGCCAGGCCTTCACCGCTTTCCTGGCCGAGAACCGCGAAGCCCGCGAACAGCTGGGCGATATCCTGGCCCAGGTCCCGGACATCGAGCGCCTCCTCGGGCGAGTGATAAACCTGAGCGCCTCGCCGCGCGACCTCGCCGCCGTGCGCAAAGCGCTGTCCCAGCTGCCCAGGCTCAAGCTCCTTTTAAGTTCCGGCGGCTTTTTCGAATGCGCCCCCGAGCTGGCCTCCCGCCTGGACGGGGTCTCCTCCGCGCTCAACGCCCTGCGCACCGGGCTGGAAAAAGAGTTGGCCGAGAATCCCCCCGCGCGGCTTTCCGACGGCGGCGTCATGCGCGAAGGCGCCAACGCTGAACTGGACGAGCTGCGCTCCGTTCGCCGCGACAGCCAGAAGCTGCTGACCGATATCGAGCTGGGCGAGAAAGAGAAGACCGGCATCTCCACGTTGAAGGTCGGCTATAACGGAGTTTTCGGCTATTTCATCGAGGTTTCCAAGGCCCAGGCCCCGAAGGTCCCGCATTATTTCGTGCGCAAGCAGACCCTGGTCAACGCCGAGCGCTATATCACCGAGGAGCTTAAAACCCTCGAGAACAAGATCCTTGGCGCTGAAGAGAAGATGGCCAAGCTGGAGTCCCATCTTTTCGGAGAGTTGCGCGAAAGAGTGCGCGCCTCGCTGGGCGAGCTCAAGACCTTCGCCTCCGGCGCGGCCGAGCTTGACGTGTTCTACGCCCTGGCCGAAAGCGCCGTCCGCTATGAATTCGCCCGCCCCCGGATAAATTCCGGCGACCTCCTGAAAGTGGAGGAGGGCCGCCATCCCGCCGTAGAGAAATTCCTGCCGGCCGGGACCTTCGTCCCCAACGACCTGGAGATCGGCAATTCCTCGGCCCGGATCATCATCCTCACCGGCCCTAATATGAGCGGCAAGAGCGTCTACCTTCGCCAGGCGGCCGTGGCCGTCATCATGGCGCAGATGGGCTCTTTCGTCCCGGCGCGGGCCGCCGAGATAGGTATCACCGACCGTATCATGACGCGCATAGGCGCGCAGGACCGCATGGCCCGCGGCGAATCTACTTTCATGGTGGAGATGCGCGAGACCTCAGCGATCATGCGCCTGGCCACCCCCCGGAGCCTGATCCTCCTGGACGAGGTAGGCCGCGGAACTTCCACCTTCGACGGCATCTCCATAGCCTGGGCCGTAGTGGAGCACCTCTATAAGCCTGAAGGCGGCCCCAAAGTCCTGTTCGCCACCCATTATTTCGAACTGACCGAACTGGCCGAGAAATTCGACGGCATCAAGAACTGCAATATAGCCGTGAAAGAGTGGACCAATGCCCTGGGCAAGACCGAGGTGGTCTTCCTGCACAAGATCGGCCAGGGCCCGGCCGATAAATCCTACGGCATCCACGTGGCGCAGCTGGCCGGCCTCCCCGAGAGCGCCATAGCCCGCGCCAGGGAGATCCTGCATATCCTGGAAACCAAGGGGAATATCCAGGTGGCTTCCAATTTCGAGGAGCAGACGCCGCTGCTGCCCATCTTCTCCAGCCACCCGGTGCTGGATGAAGTGAAAATGTGCGATACCGACAATCTCACCCCGCTGCAGGCCCTCGCCGTCATCGCCGACTGGAAGAAAAGGCTGAAATAAAGGTTTTTCGGCCGCGCTTTTCCCTATTATCTCCTATATATAACCCTGGAAAGCCCAGGGCCCAAAAGGCCTACGGGGCCTATGGGCCGCTTTGCTCATGACAAAGCCGCCGCCATGAGATACAATGTATTACACGGTAATAACAGAGTATCACACATAAACAGGGTCAGCCCAAGGAGATAATGAAGATGAAAAAGTTAATAGCGGCGGCGTTAGTGGCGAATCTTTCGGTCGCGGCCAGCGCTTCGGGGATAGAGGGGCTCAGGGCCGCGGGGTTCGCGCCCATCACGATGGAGCAGATAAAAGCCAGGCCTGTGACCGGCAATAAGGGCGTGAGCATCGTCATCAACAACACGAATATCAACAACGGCTCCAGCAGCGTGCACAACAACGTCAATGTGAATGGAGCCGACCTCGGTACGCCCGGGGATAACGGCGTGAGCGTCGCCATCAATAATAATAGCTTCCACAACAATACCAGCCACGTGCACAATAACGTCAATGTGCATAATGCCGGCGTGAATTCTCCCGGCAAGGACGATATCGGAGTGGAGATCAACAATAACAGCACCCATAACGGGGCTAGCGGCGTCGATACGGTGGTTAACGTGAACAATTCGGACGACGGTTCGGCCGGCGAGGACAATATTAACGTGGCCGTGAACAATAATAACACCAGCAATGGCGGCGCCAGCGCCAATACGGCCGTCAATATCAATAACACGGACGACGGCGCCTACAGCGAGGGCAATATCGGCGTCAATATCGGCAATCACAATAACGGCAATGCCAGCGTCGTCTCGAACACGGACGTCACCGTGAACGGCGTGAACGCCAATGCCGGCAAAGAGGCCGTCTACGAGAGCCCTGTCCTCTACAGGTATGAAAGCCAGGCCCAGGCGGCCATGGAAAAGGTCCTGAATAAACTGGGGAACGTGAAGGGCGTCCAGGTCCTCTCTAAGAAAATAACGGAATGCGGCTACCGCTTCAATTTCGAGATCCGTTTCCTCTCGAAGCGGCCCCTGCGCGCTTATACTCCGCAGAAGCTGTACACCTATCCGGTGCAGGCCGAGAACCTCATGTACAACAAGGTCCTGGAGCTGCAGGACAGGAGCGGCCAGGTCATAAGCGCGGAATTGATAGAAGCCGGCGCGAAATACACTTACGTAATAGCCTATTTCCCGGCTAAGTAAGCCCTGAAATAGCGGCGGCATAAAGCCCCCCTCCCTACCCCTTAACAGGGGGAAAGAGGGGGGCTCTTTTGGATGCAGCAGTTACTCGAAGCGGCGGATCTCAGACTTTATCCTGAGTATGATGTGGACGCAGGAGTAAAGCGCCCCCGGCAGGGCAGCCGCGTAGGCCGAGCCGGCCGACGAGACCGCGTCCGTGTCGCCGTCTATAGCCAGCGCCATATCGAGCGGGGCCAGTAAAATGTATTTCAGGAAGAAGATAAGCTGCACGGCATTCTCGAGAAGGGCCGCAGGCCTGGCATAGGCCAGCCTGAAATAAAGAGCTGCCCCGAGCCCGCCCTCTACGGCGTAAAAGGCCAGGTTCCCGGCAAACGACCCCCCTGTCAGCACCCCGGCCCTCAAATTAGGCCAGAAAAACTGCTCTACCACGAACCAGAGCGGCGCGGCATAGTAAAAATAATTCAGCCAGTTCTTTTCTTTGTCCATAGTACCCAGCAAAAATATAGCCTTATGGCCCATACGCGGCCGCAGTATAGTTATTATAATTAAAGGGTACAGGGAGGCTCAATGTCTAAAAAATTAATCCTTGCCGTTTTTTCTTTCTTCGCCCTCAGCGTCCCGTCCTTTTCCCAGTCTTTCAGCCTGAACTCGGCGGTCCTGCCGGAGCTGCCGGCCGTGAAAGCGCCCCTGCCTTACGGGCCGACGCCCGTCACCCCTCCCGGCGTGACCATAGCCACTTACTCTACCGATGAGACCGTAACTTTCGAAAGCCAGGCCAAACCGGCCATGGACGCGCGCATAAACGCCCTTAAAGCCGCCGGGATAACCACCCTTGGCGGCCGAGTTGTGGAACTGGGCAATGACTATTCTTTCGTCATCGACTATATACCTACCGTCAAGAACGGCGCGGCCCTGCCCCCTGCCATTATCGTGGAGACCTATAAGAACGGCGCTTCCTATTGGCTGGACAGCGAAGCCAAAGAGACCATGAACGCCTGCGTTTCCAATTTCCGCGCCGCCAAACTGCCCGTGCTGGGCTCCTACCTTTACGATGTGGGCAGTGACAGCGCTTTCGCCGTGGATTACCTGGTGAAGAACGTCCTGCGCCCCACCCAGGAATACGATGTAAAATTCGAGAACTATACCGGCGGAAAGTTCACTTTCGAGAGCGAGGCGGTTAAGAATATCCCCGCCTATCTCGCCCTGTTCAAGCAGGCCGGCGTTCCCGCTATACGCGGCAAGGCCGTGGCCCGCCCCGACGGGGACTATGCCGTGGCCGTGGAATACGTGATCAAGACCAATAAATACGGCGCGCGCCCCCAGTACTCGGTGTCCCGCTACGATTCCCGCGAGACCTTCACTTTCGACAAAGAGGCCCTGAAAGCCTCCAAAGCGGCCCTGCCCGCTTTCGCGAACGCCGGCGTCCCCCCTCTCTCGGCCGTGGTCAGGCCCGAAGGCCGCGACTATTCCTACAGCGTGGATTTCCTGGTCGGGAATATCTACCAGCAGGGCGGGGTAATCCCCTCAGTGGCCATAGAGACCTACCAGGCCCCGGAGACATTCACCTTCGACAGCGAGGCTAAGAAAGCCCTGGCGGAGAAAGCCGCGGCCTTCAGCGCCGCCGGCCTGCCCGTAGTAGGCTCCGCCGTCACCGGCGAGCTCGGCAGCTTCACCTATATCATCGACTACGTGGCCAAAGCCGGCCAGCAGGGCACGCTTTACCCCCCGCTCCCCCGCTGAACCTGGTTTTTCAGAAGGCCCGGGCCGTATGCCCGGGTCTTTTTTTGCCGGGCATAGGGGCCCCTCCAGTTACCTGAAATTAGTAAAATCTTTCTATGCCGGAAATAAAAGTCCTTTCTGAAGACGTCGTTTCGAAGATCGCCGCGGGCGAGGTTATCGAGCGGCCGGCTTCCGTCCTCAAGGAACTTATAGAGAATTCACTGGACGCCGGCGCTACAAAGATAGAAATAGAGGTCAAGAAGGCCGGCCACGGCCTCATACGCGTGCACGACGACGGGCGCGGCATGGACCGCGAGGATCTGCGCCTGGCCCTGGGCCGGCACGCCACCAGCAAGCTTAATGTTTTCGAGGATATTTATTCCCTCGCCACCTTTGGTTTCCGCGGCGAGGCCCTTTATTCCATTTTCGCCGTTTCCCGCCTCAAGATCACATCTTTCCGCGCCGGGGCCGATTCCGGCTATGCCATAGAGGGCGAAGGCGGCCGGGTGATAGCCGAGCTCCCCGCCCCGCCGGTGAAGGGAACCACCATAGAAGCCGCCGACCTTTTTTTCAACACCCCTGCCCGCGCTAAATTCATGAAGAGCGACGCCTCCGAGCGCGCCCAGCTTATCAAGACCGTGGAGGAAGCCGCCCTCGCCAACCTCGGTGTTTCCTTCAGGCTGGTGATAGACGGGGCCGAGATCCTTTCCCTGCCCACCCTGCCCGGCGGCCTTTGGGAGAACCTGAAGAACCGCGCCGCCTTCATCTTCGGCAAAAGCACCTATGGCGGCATGGCCCGTCTGGAAGGAAAGACCACGGGCATGGCGGTCTACGGCTTCTCCTCCCGCCCCGACGCTCTTTGCGCCACGCGCGTCAACCAGCATTTCTTCGTGAACCGCCGCCCGGTGTCCTCGGCCCTGCTGCGCCAGGCCCTTTACCGCGGCTACGGCCATATGCTCACCGGCAAGCACCCGGCCTGCGCTATCTTCGTGGAGCTGGACCCGGGCTCCTTCGACGCCAATATCCACCCGCAGAAGCGCGACGTGAAGTTCTCAGGGGAGAACGAGATCTTCAAGACCCTTTCCAACACTATTTACGAGGAGCTGCTCTCGAAGCAGACCGCCGCCGTGAACATGACGGCCCCGGCAGGGGAAGTGAAGTTCGGTTCTCCCGACCTGCCCGCTTACCGCGAGGCCGCCTCCCCCTCACTCGCCCCGGTCTCCGCCGAGGCCCCAGGCCTTTTCGACGCTCCCGTGGCCGCGGCGGCGCTGTCCCCGGCCCCCGCCGACTGGCGGAGCCGCGAACTGAAATACCTTGGCCAGCTGGCCAAGAGCTACTTGCTTTTCGAATGCGAGGCCGGCCTGCTGGTAGTGGACCAGCATGCAGCCCAGGAGCGCGTCCTCTTCGAAAAATACCTGGAAGAATTCTCCAAGGGCGCTATAAAAGTGCAGCCGCTCCTGGTGCCCCTCGAGACCGAGCTTTCCCGCTCGCAGATGGAGACGGTACTGAAATGGCGGGACTGGCTCAAGACCGCCGGTTTCGAAATAGACCAGCGCGGCCCCGCCTTGGCCCTGCTGCGCGCTACCCCGGCTCTGTTCTACTTCACCCAGCCGGCCTTCTCGGAATTTTTAGGTTACCTCTCCGAGGTTCTGGGCGAGCCTGAGAAAGCCGCCGAGGATATGAAGCGGAACATCATAGCCACCATGGCCTGCAAAAAATCCATAAAAGCTCATGATTTCGTGAAACCGCAGGAAGCGGCCCGTCTGATGGATGACCTGAAGAAAACGAAGGACGGTTTCCACTGCCCCCACGGCCGCCCCACCCTGTTCCACCTGTCCGGCGCCGACATCGCCCACCGCTTCCAGCGCTCGGGCGCCCTTTAATTTAATTCGACCAGGAGAAAAGCATGGAATTTCTTTTAAACCCGCAGATCTGGATAGCGCTGCTGACGCTGACGGTGCTCGAGATAGTCCTGGGAGTGGATAATATCATCTTTATCTCCATCCTGGCCGGAAAGCTGCCGGTGTCCGAGCGGGACAAGGCCCGCCGCGTCGGCCTGGCCCTGGCAATGTTGATGCGCATAGCCCTCCTCCTCTCGCTTACCTGGGTCATGAAGCTCACTTCCCCGCTTTTCTCAGCTTTCGGCCACGGCGTAAGCGGCAGGGACCTCATTTTGCTGGTAGGCGGCATGTTCCTGATCGGTAAAAGCACTTTCGAGATACATGAGAAGCTGGAAGGGGTGGAGGGACATAGCTCGGCGAAAGCCGCGGCCACTTACAAGGGCGTGATCATCCAGATCATGCTGCTGGATATTATTTTCTCGCTGGATTCCGTCATCACGGCGGTGGGCATGGCCCAGCAGGTCTCGGTGATGATAGCGGCGGTGGTGATCTCGGTGGTCTTTATGATGTGGTGGTCGCGCGCTATCGGCGATTTCGTGGAGCGCCATCCTACCATCAAGATGCTCGCGCTGAGCTTCCTCATCCTTATCGGCGTGAACCTGGTGGCCGACGGGCTCGGCCAGCATATCCCCAAGGGCTATACTTACTTCGCCATGGCTTTCTCGGTGATGGTGGAGATGATAAACCTGAAGCTCCGCGCCCGCACCGAAAAACCGCTGCATCTGCGCGAAGCCTATACCGAGACCGCGGCCCCGGCAAAATAAACCCCTAAGGTTTTCTGACGTGGTGCGGCAGGGCGGCAGGCAGCTCGAAAGAGAGCTCCACCAGGCCGGCGGGCTTGCCGTCCTTAAGCCACGGCGTCTGGTGGATGAGTTTTTTCACGCCGTTCTTTTCTATCGTATAGGTATTGCTCAAATTCTCGGCGATCATTTTTTTGATCATGGTCCCGGACCGCTCGGAGTGGCAGCCGAGCAGGCTTTTGCCTACGAGGTCTTTCCCGCCGAATTTGGCGAAGGTGGCCGCGGCTTTGTCGTTCATCTCCGTCACTATCCCTTCCGCGTCGCAGACCGTAAGAGCGAAATTCACCCCGTCTTTCCAGTTTTCCATATTTCTCCGTTTTCCCCGCTCCCGCTCCCCGATTCTCGATTCTCGATTCTCGATTCCCCTTATATTATAAAATATGAATATGCTGAAATCCCGCTTCCTCGAGCTCGCCGCTGCCCGCCGCAGCATAAGGAAATACAAGAAGCTTCCCGTGGAAAGGGAGAAGCTGGACCTCTGCCTGGAGGCGGCCCGGCTGGCCCCCTCCGCCTGCAATGCCCAGCCTTATAAATTCGTGGTCATAGACGAGCCGGCCCTGAAGGAAAAATTCTGCGCCGCCGCTTTCAGCGGGGTCTACGCCGCCTGCAAGTTCGCGGCCGCCGCGCCGGCCATGATAGCAGTGGTTTCAAGCAAGGGCAAGATGAGCGCCTGGCTGGGGAACCAGGTGCAGGACACCAACTTCCGCCTGATGGATATAGGCATAGCCGCGGAGCATTTCGTGCTGGCCGCGGCCGAGCAGGGTCTCGGGACCTGCTGGCTGGGCTGGTTCAGCGCCAAAGGGGGCGCTAAAGCCCTTGGCCTGGACGCCGGGAAGAAGATAGAGGTATTGCTTTCAGTGGGCTATCCGGACGAAAACCCGGCCCCGCGTCCGCGGAAGAAAACCGCGGAGTTTTCTTCCTATAACAAACTATGACAAAAAACCTTCTCATACTCTCTCTTATGCTGGCCAGCGCTCCCGCTTTCGCCCAGGGCGATTGCTCTAAAAGCACCGATACCTGCGCGGCCGGGACCAAAAAACTTTCCCCTTTCCTTGAAGCCTCCCTGCGGGAAAGCAAGCCGCCGCATGTGGAGTCCAAGCCTAAGAAAGCGGAAGCCGCGCCCCTACCGGCCTCCACCGCCGCCGCGGCCGGCCTCCCTGCCGGGATCCCCTCTGAAACCGGCGGCAGGCTTTCCAGCCCGGCCTGGCTGCTCCTCGTGATAGTCGGCTTCGCAGGCCTCTATTTCTACCTGCGCGGCGGAGAGAAAAAGCGGAGAAAGAAATGACGATAGATTACGGGGATTTTACCCGTGCCTCTAACCTTATACACTGGCTGCAGGGCGGCGCGCTTCTGCTCCTTGGCGCTGCCGAAGCTTACGCCGTCCAGAATAAGGGGAGGAAAATAGTTTTAGCCGCGTCCGTCGCGCTGGCGGTTTCGGGGGCTGCAATGTTCGCCGCCGTGCTGGCCCTGCCGGGCGGCTGGAGCCTCGCCCAGATGTATGCCTCCCTGGAGATACGCCCCGCCTTCTATCTCTTCATAGCTTTCGCCTGCCTTTACGGCGCGGCCGGCCTTTGCCTCCTTACGCAGGAAGCGCTGGGACGCAGCGGCGGCGTCTGGCGGGCCCTGTTCCTGGCTTTCCTCGCTTTCAGCGGCGCGCTCTATTTTACTCTGGCCTGGCGGGTCAACGAGGAAGCCTGGCGCCAGGTCCTGGTCCTGCATTCGGCTATCGGCGCCACCCTGCTTCTGGCCGTGGCCGCCAAGTCCGCCGATATCTTTTTCAACCGCCGCGCCCTGCAGCTTTCCTGGGCCGCTCTGCTTTTGATAACCGGACTGCAGCTGGTCTCCTACAAGGAGACCGACGGGGCCTTCGCCCCGCGCCTGGTAACTTTTGAAAGCGCCCCGGAAGTTCCCGCGGTCCCCGTAAAAAATGTCAAAACTACTGATAAAAAACGGCCTGGTAATTGACCCGGTCTCCGGCGAAGCCCGCGCCGACCTCCTCATAGAGGGCGGCAGGATAAGCCGCCTGGCCGGTCGTATAGAAGCGCCGCCTTCCTGCGAGGTCTTCGACGCCGCCGGGCTCTGGATCTTCCCCGGCTTCATAGACGTTCATGTTCACGCGCGCGAGCCGGGCGCGGAAGCGGCAGAGACGCTTGAAAGCGCCGCGCGGTCCGCCGCAGCCGGCGGTATCACCTCCGCCGTGCTCATGCCCAATACCAGCCCGGCAATGGCCACAGCCGCTCTCGTGAGGAAATACCGCCGCCGCGCCGCCGGCCTGCCTGCCAATCTTTACTTCTCGGCCGCCGCCACTGCGGGGCGCTCCGGGAAAACCGTTTCCAACCTGGCCGCCCTTAAAAAAGCGGGGGCCATAGCTTTTACCGACGACGGTTCCTGCCTCCCCCGCGGCCTGCTGGCCGGGTTGATCAAAAAGTCCGCCGCCCTGGGCCTGCCGCTGATGGACCACCCCGAGGATTTTTCAAAGACAGGCCGCGGCGTGATCAACGCCGGTCCGGTCGCGCGCAGGCTGGGCCTGGCCGGCATTCCTCCGGAGGCCGAGCTCTTCGCCGTGCTGGGCGATATCCTGGCAGCTTCCACGGCCGGGCCTATACATCTGCAGCATCTCAGCCAGGGCGCCTGCGCCGCGGCCCTGCGGGCGGCAAAAAAAATGGGCTGGCCTGTGACCGGCGAGACCTGCCCTCACTATTTCACTCTTTCGGACGCTGATATTAAAAAGGACGACGCCGATTTCAAGATGAAGCCGCCGCTGCGCTCCCCGGCGGACCGGAAAGCGGTGCTGGCCGCCATAGCCGACGGGACCATAGACCTTATCGCAAGCGACCATGCCCCGCATGAAGGCAGGCTGAAAGCCAAAGGCTTCGCCGGCGCCCCTTTCGGTATTATCGGCCTCGAAACCCTGGCCCCGCTCTGCGTGACCGAGCTGGTGCTGAAAAAACTTATTACTAAAAAGCGACTGGCCCAGCTTTTAAGCTTAAACCCCGCGTGCCTGCTCGGCCTGAAGAAAAAAGGCCGCTTGGCCCCCGGCTTCGACGCCGACCTCTCTCTCCTGGCCCCGCGCCGTCTTAAGAAGGTCCCCGCAACTTTCGCCTCCAGGTCAACAAACTCCCCTTTTAAAGGCCGCCCTCTGCGCGGCTGGCCAGCGGCCACCATAGTTTCCGGCAAGCTTGTTTTTCGCGCGGCCTGACCTCATTTGCTAGAATTGTAAAACATCTATGGGATTCTTATACCGGAAATTCGTCCGCCAGCTTCTTTTCAACCTCAATCCAGAAATGGTCCACGACGCGGTGATCAAGACCGCCCGCGCCGCCCAGCGCGTGGAATTAATTAATTCGATGGTGAGCCTGCTGACCAAGGCCAAAGATTTCCCCCTTACCGTGGCAGGCATAAAATTCCATAACCCTATCGGCCTGGCCGCCGGTTTCGACAAGAATTGCGAGGCCGCGCGTTTCCTGGCCGGCCTGGGCTTCGGCTTCCTGGAGCTGGGCACGGTGACCCTCCGGCCCCAGCCCGGCAATCCCAAACCCAGGCTTTTCCGCCTGCGCGAGGACCACGCTATCATCAACAGGATGGGCTTCAATAATGCCGGCGCCTTCGACGCGGCCCGCTCGCTGGAGCGGCTGCTGCCCCTGCCCGTGCCGGTGGGCATCAGCGTCGGGAAGAACGCCGACTGCTCTATAGACGAGGCCCCGAAGAACTACCTCGAGACCCTCAAGATCATGTACGAGTACGGCGATTACTTCGCCGTGAACATAAGCTCCCCCAACACCCTGCAGCTCCGCTCCCTGCACGGCGGCGAGAAGCTCAAGCGCCTGGTGGAACCGATGCTGGATTACGCCTCCGGCCAGAAAAAAGTGAAGCCCTTCTTCGTGAAGATAGCCCCGGACCTGGAAGACAAGGACCTCGAATCAGCGGCGGCGCTGGCGCTGGAAAAGAATTTCGGCCTGATAGCCACTAATACCACGGTGAACCGCTCCTCGGTACCGGCCTACTGGCGGTCCTATGAGGGCGGCCTGAGCGGCAAGCCTCTCCGTGAGCTTTCCAATATTATGCTCTCCAAAACCGCGGCCCTGGTGAAAGGCAAAGTCCCCCTCATCGGCTCCGGCGGCATCTTCGACGGCCACACCGCCCTGGAGAAATTCGACCTCGGCGCCGACCTGGTCCAGGTCTACTCCGGCCTGGTCTACCAAGGCCCCTTCCTGGTAAAAGAGATACTCGAATACCTGGAAAAACACCACTGGCACCCCCGCCGCCGCTAACTAACTATGCATAAAACCGAACTTATCGTTGCCGTAGATACCGACACTTTGAAGGCCGCCGAGCATTTGATCGAGAAGCTCGAGGGGCAGGTGAAATATTTCAAGATCGGCTCCGTGCTTTTCACCGCCGCCGGGCCGGCCGCGGTGGACCTGGTGCATAAGCGCGGGGGCAAGGTCTTCCTGGACCTCAAGTTCCACGATATCCCCAATACCGTCAAGCACGCCGTGAAGAACGCCGCCGCGATGGGCGTGTACTCGGTCTCGCTGCACCTCTCCGGCGGCCCCGAGATGCTGAAGGCCTGCGTAGAGCTGGAGAAACGCCCGAAGCTCTGGGGCATAAGCGTGCTTACCAGCTTCAATGAATATAACCTTTTCCGCTCCGGCTACCGCTGCGGCATCGACAAGACCGTGAAAAATCTCGCCACTATGGGGCTCGAGAACGGCGCCGACGGCGTGGTCTGTTCCCCCCTCGAGGCCGCCCGGTTCAAGAAACAGTTCGAGGGGAAGCTCAAGTTCATCACCCCGGGCATCAGGCCCGCCTCCCTCGGCGACGACCAGGCCCGCGCCGTAACCCCCGCGGCCGCCCATGCCGCCGGTTCCGATTTCATCGTGGTGGGCCGGCCCATAATCGCGGCCAAAGACCCGGCCGCCGCCGCGGCGGCGATACTGAAGGACCTCAAATAATGGAAGAAAAAG
>Ga0209211_10005607_pt1 | contig 18638 bp, 17 predicted proteins | sample RifGroA2_FD_183992 | JGI IMG/M metagenome (GOLD analysis project Ga0209211, IMG submission 183992) | Groundwater microbial communities from Rifle, Colorado, USA - Groundwater A2 (SPAdes) (version 2) | ecosystem: Environmental > Aquatic > Deep subsurface > Groundwater | place: Rifle, Colorado... | reverse complement strand
GTATTATTTCGTTCCCTTTTTCCACCCTTATTAAAATTATGTCGTGATTATTTGAATACACTTTTACCTCTTTACCATTCATGTAGGCCTTCCATCTTTTGGAGTACTGCTCCTTGAAAACCACCCATTCATCTTTATCAAAGTTCCCCTTGATAATCACTTTTGTCGGCAATGTCCTGTCAAAATCAAGGGGTAGGGGTTCTCCAGGGGTTGTCTTGAAATTTATGCCGTCAGTTTCAAAACCATAATATGGGCTTAGGGTAAGATACTTATAGCCTTCTGCTTTTTTATATGTATTTTCATTGATATCCCTGACAATATCAATTTTTTCGGCATAATTTGTGCTATTGACGACAAGGATTAAGAGAGCGTCATTTTGATAAATTGCATAAGTAAAATTTGGATACATCTGCTGGACTACATGCTGGCTTATCGGATGCCCAAGATTCATGAACAAATATTTATATCCGCCGATTCTCAGATAATTCGCAAGTTCCTGCCCGGATTTTGAAAAAATGATTTCTGGCTCTCCGAAAGAATTCTGGCCATGCACTTTCTCAAATATTGTCCTCTCAACTGCCAGGTCTATCCTTTCGTTTCTTGAAAAATATCTTCCTGTAAGGGCATTGCTGCCGAAATCAACGACATTGGAAAAAAGGCCATAGGTCATTATTCTCCCGTCAATAGGCAGCTTTTTTATGAATTCTATCTCACTTTTATAGTTCTCGCCGCTCATGTAAGTCTCAGCATGGATATTTGTCACCATTGTTTTTGCCATTGGTATTGTGTATAAAATTGCAGCAAAAAAAACAACTGCAACAATAATCTTTGCCATACTGTTTTTTATTAAATAAATCAAGATGCAAATTGACACAACAAGCATAATGAGCATATACGGCTGTACGCTTCTTGTATAGAAAAGCCCAAAATTTGCAAAACGGGAAAAATTTTTCAGGAATGAGATTAAAATAAAATGAAAAACAAGGGCAAATGTAAAAATCCTGAATTTTATTAAATCTTGCCTTTTGAACATCACCAATAAAATGAAAAAAGAAAACACACCGAGAACAGAAACAATAGGGCCGTATTTTGGATCGTCATTTCTCCTCAGATCAGGGAATTTCCATGACACGGCGTTACTATTTTTGTCAGCAAACAAATTTATTACTTCATTATAGGTGTTGCTGGCCATATTCGAAAAATTTGTGGGCGAAAATTCCTTGAATGATGATTTGAATATTACGTTCGGGGCAATGTAAAAAACAGGAAGAAATAACAGGAAAATCAGGGACAACGCCAACACAATCTTGTTTAATTTAAGAATTTTCCAAAATTCATGCAAGGATTCTTTAGCTCCTGTCTCAATTAATTTTACTGCCAGGAAAGCAATAAACGCAAGGATGATGACTCCAACTGCGTGATTGACGTTCACAAGCATCACCAGGAAAATTAAATAGGAAACAACCATATAATCCCTCACATTTTTTGGATTATTCAGCACAAGAGCCACAAGCAGGTAACCGGATGAGTAAGCAGAAAACTGCTTGAAGCTTTCAAGCCTTGCCAAGGTGTGGAAATTGAGCCCGATGGCAATAGCCCCAGTCAAAATCAGAAAAGTAAGCACCCCGATATTTTTCTCTTTTTTATTTACTATAGAATCCAGCAGTACAACAAGTGCCAAGGTTGATATAAATGAAATAAAAACCGTTATGTAATTATACAAAAGCACCGGTGCAGTATTCTTAAGAAAGACGTAAATTATCATCAAGTGTGTAAAAAATAACGGGGCATTCCAGAGAAATGTTGCGCCTCCCTGCTCTATTCCGGGATTATAAATAGGAATTTTTCCGTAAGTGTTTAGCTGGTAAAATGCGTCGAGAAGCACAGAGTAATTCCTCACGCCATTGGCAATAAACATATTTGTGTTGTTAATGAGATTGGACAAAGTAAAAACTGTCAGGAAAATTATTACAATTAAGTATAAGAATTCCTTGTTTTGAATGCTGAATAAATCCAGCGTCTTACGTTTTCTAAAAAATAAAAGGATTGCCGCAATCGGAGTTATATAAAACAGGACAGCTATAGTAACTGCATTTAATGAAATATCCAAATAAGTTGAAGCAAGATAAATTATGCCTGCTGGTATGAAAGATACAGAAAAGCCCAGCACATAACTTTTGATAAAATTCCCGTTCCGCAGCAAAGGTCCAAATACTACAAATGGCAAATATATTAGAAATATTAGCAATAGCGGAGTAAACAAAGAGAGCGCAGACAAGATGTAGAGTATATTGATTTTCTCGCTTTTAAAATTAAAGAAAAATTGGGCGGCAAATATTATAAGGAAAAAAACTATCGAGTAAGGGTTATATGCTTTTAGCAGCAAAAAAGCAAATATGAAGTAAGCTGCTGTTAAAACGGGCGGAAGCTTTATTTTCATGAATCCCGGGTTTCGAAAATAATATATATAACTTCCTATAAGTTGCAATTATTGATATTTTATATACTTATCTAAGTGATTCACATGAGCGATGCCAATACACGAGTATGCCTAATCAACACTCCGGAACTTTTAAGCGTTTACGGGAAAATACAAAAGTACATTCCGCCTACAGCGCCGCCATTGGGGCTTCTTTATATTGCAGCAGTGCTTGAGAAGGATAGTTTTCCTGTTAAAATAGTAGATTCTTATGCGGAGCACTTTGATGTGCCCATGACAATAAAAGAGGCACTTAAGTTCAATCCTGATATTGTCGGTATCGCGGCTACAACGCCAACTTTCGGAAATGCGCTGATGATTGCAGAAGCACTAAAAAAAGAGAATCCCAATGTAGTCATTGTTATGGGCGGCCCACATATAACACCTACAGGAGCGCTAATACTCAAAAAGCACCGATGCGTCGATGTATGTGTCAAGCATGAAGGTGAATACTCTTTCCTTGAACTTGCACAAAAAAAGCCAATGGAGTCTATCTTGGGTATTTTTTACAGGGCTAAGGACGGCAAAATAATGACAAATCCTGACAGGCCCTTATTGGACAATTTGGACGAGCTTCCGTACCCTGCAAGGCACTTGATAGATTTGTCAAAATACCATCACGTTTTATTTTCCTCTTATGGTGAGCCGCTGACAGAAATGATAACAAGCCGCGGATGCCCCTTTCAGTGCACTTTTTGCGCCTCAAAGATTACAAACGGAGTCAGAGTAAGGTTCAGAAGCGTGGAAAATGTAATTGGGGAAGTTGATGAACTGGTAAGCAAATATAGAATCAAAGTCATTGAGTTCAGAGATGATACATTTACTTTGAATCCACCAAGGTTCAAACAGCTTTGTGCTGAACTTAAGAAACGAGATATTTCATTCATAGGGAATGGAAAAGTTAACATAATAGCAAGAAATCCGGAAATGATTAAACAGGCCAAAGAAGCAGGATGCAAGCTGCTGATGTTCGGTTGCGAATCTGGGGAGCAAAAAATTCTTGATTCTGTCCTAAAAGCACAGACAGTTGATGACATAAGGCAGGCTTTCAAAATAGTTAATAGTGTCGGGCTGGATACTCTTGCTTTTTTTATTTTAGGTACACCATTGGAAACAAGGGAAACAGCAAGAAAAACCATAGAACTTGCAAAAGAGATAAATCCAACTTTTGCGGAATTTTTCTTATTGAATCCGTTTCCGGGAACAGTTTCCGAGGAAGAAACAAAGAAGATCGGAATGCTGACGAATGTTAATTGGGAGGAAGTCAGTGCTCCGCAATGGTTTAATCCGACTATTCATCATCCTATATTCAAGGAAGATGAGCTTAAGCTTTTGCTCAAGCAGGCGTACAGGGAGTTTTACTACAGGCCTGCATATTTTATGAGGCTCTTGCTTAAGATGAATTCATGGAACAAAGTAAAGAGATACACTAACTTGGCTAGGGCAATGGTGCATTTAACTTGATACAGGAGCAGTTTCATGAGATGATGTATTATTTTTTCTTTTTCTCGTGAAATAGTATATGAAATAGCAAATGATTAAGATAAAAGTTATCATGCTTATTATTGCGCCTTTTTTGAAAGAGCGCTCTGAATAAACAAAAGTTATTTCATTCTCGTTTCCTGAAAGCATTACTGCGCTTATTGCTCCGTTTGACGTCAATATACCAAGCTCATTTCCATTATTGTCAAAAGCTTTCCATCCAGGATATAAGGAAAATAATTCACTCATGACCAAAATTCCTTTTTTATTTTGTGTCTTGATAATAATCTTGTTAGGCATATACTCTTTTATTTCTGCCTTGTCAGCTTTGGAATAATCATTTTGCTGTGCAAAGCTTTTCCACATTTCGTTGACTGTTTCCTGCGTCAAGCTTTTCTCATCTTTCACAATATTCGGCAGCAGAATTCCTCCGCTCATGACATAATTCTGCAAAACTGGAACTGCGTTTGCGTCAAGCGATCCTTCTGTAAGCACAACTGCATTAAATTTGTTTATTGTGTTTGTAATGCCGCTCACACTGCCGTATTTTTGAACAATTGCAATGCTGGACGGAGTGAAAGCGTCATTTGACATCAAGAAATATGAAACCTGAAGGACCCGGTCTTTATTCCCTATTATAAGTATGCTTTGATTCACAAAATATGCCCTCGGCAGAAACTTTTCGTTCACATAAAGGTAAGGTCCGTCTGATTTTCTTGGCTGGCAAATATCTGCGCCATTTTGATAGTAGCCACATTCCTCAAATTTTTTGGCAAATGTGTAGCCGCTTATGTTGAGCTCTTTTGTTGAGGTTATATATTTGGTATTTAAAATTCCGTAGCCTTTTGCAGGAAATTGGTTTGCAAAGCTTAAATAAAATGGCAAATATTCAACAGGCCATATATTCTCTGTGCCGTAAACATCCTGAATGCCGAGCGTAACATCATAATGGTCGGTGCCCCAGTCAATCCCGTTCGTTTCCTGCATTCTGAATCTGTGCAATTCTTTGTCCTCTGCTATGTAATTCAGGACCTGATTTTTGCTTAGATCATTTTCAATATCTGTCATCATTGTAAGCTTGTTATTGAAAATTGTCAGATTTATAATTATCAAAATAATCATGGGATAAACGATAATATGCCTTGCATTTTTCGACAGCTTTTGTGTTTTTTCAAGTATATACATGAAACCATAGCCTGCCAAAATGGAAAATGCAAAAAAAATCAACGCATGGCCCTTGAACATCCCTTTAGCCTGTTGGAATTGGGGGATTAATTTCCAAAATATATAGAACAAAAATGACCCTTGGAAGATAAGAATTGTAATTATCGCAAGAAGCAAAAACAAAATAACTTTTTTCTTGCGAAAATAGAATAAACTTAGGGGGATTAGAATTGCCGGTATAAGCCCTATTCCCAGTGAACCCCAGTCCGATTGCGGCACTTTGAACAGATGCGGACTTGCAAAACTCTTAACAAATTCTAAATTTAGCGTCAACGGTCCGCCTACGCTTTGTTCATATGAATAACCTTGCGCCCTGACGCTTATCTTAAGCAGATCCGAATTTGGAAGCAAAAAAACAGCTGTAAGCCCGAAGAAAACAATAATTGATATTATTCCAATCCGGGAAATTTTGATTAGGTTTGGCACAAGTTTTGACACAGAGAAATTCAATACAAAATATAATGCAAGGAAGTAAAAATACAAAACCGAAAGGTACATGAAAATTTGCGAACCGCCGCTCAAAACTATGAAGCTAAACAATACTCCTATGATTATGCTATGCAACAACCACTCTCTTCTTTCGATTGCATAAAAAGTAAAAAGAAAAACCAAAGGAAACCATGCATACGGATAGAGGACATTTGTTTGTCCCCAATTTAGCCTGCTTATTTGATAGCCATTAAAAATGTAGATGAATGAAGTGACAAAAGCAACAAGGTTGTTTTTTGATAAGTAATACATCAAAGCATACATTGCTAATGCAGCGATGACAAAATGCAAAAGTATTGACCATTTTATTCCCGCAAAAACTGTCGGCGCAAATAAAATCAAAGGCATGTTTATGTAAAAGAAAACTGCCTGTGGTTTTGAAAATATCGGAGTTCCGCTGAGCCTGTACGGGCTCCAAAATGGGAATTGCCCGTACTCATCCATGACTTTTCTTATTTCCATCGGATATATGGCAAGCAATGCCATCAAATCATTTGTATGCACGCCGACAATGTCGGGATCGTCCCCACGTGCAGGCATGGTATGTATGTTAAAGTAAGGATAGAAATAGGCAGATATTACAAGAAGAAGGACTGCAAAATGCATTATCCTTTCTTTGGTAAAAATTTCCTTTATCATTTTCTGGCAATTACCACTAAGTCACCAAAGCAGTTCCTCCATGGAAAATAAACTTTAGATTCGTGAAATCCGTTTCTCTGCATTATTTGCCTTGCCTCTTTTTTCGATTTAAGCCTGCTTATCTCATCAGGATAGAACCTGAATGTTTTCCCAGTTGAAAACTTTATCATTTTTTCCAATGACCTATAAGCCATTCCAGTTGAACTGAACACGGGCGGCCAGAATATGATAATGTAAGAGTTTTTTTTCAGGACTCTCCTGTATTCCTGTAGCGTTTCATCGATCTTATCATGGGTGAAATGCTCGAGCACTCCAAGATTCCAAATTCCATTAACGCTGTTTGGCTTGAAGGGAAGTTTCGATGTATCTGCGTGCACAAAAAAGTCTATGTTCTTGATTTTTTTTGCCTCTTCTAGCGCATTTCCTGATATGTCAAGCGCAATGAGTTTTCTATTGTGTTTCTTAAGCGAATAAGAAGTCATTGATGAGCCTGAACCACACTCCACAAAAATTCCTTTATGGGGAAAATATTTCTCAAAGAAATATGACAGGGCATTTGACATTATAAATTTCCTGTAAAAATTAAACATGAAATTCAAGGAAATGTATTTCTTTGACCAGTGTATGTCCCATTCTTTTGAACTCATTAATGCACCCAGAATTTGGTGTAGCGCCGTGTATCATTTATAAATGTTTTTGGGCTCAAATTCTTTTATTAAACTCACGAATGACTTTCCAGAAACGTGCACGAATCTTGCATTCAGGTTTTTTGCAAGTTCCTTATCCTCATCCCTGTCACCAAGAACAGTTACAGAATTGAAGTCGCTTAACTTTCTGCTTATTGCCTGAAGCCCATCATAAATCATTTCTGTGCCGGGCTTTCTTTTTGTTCCGTCAGTAACAAACTTACTATCAAATATTATTTCGTTTTTTCTGCCCTCAGCATAGTTTGAATCAACATAAGGACAATATTGCCAATTGTCAATCATAATACCTTTCTTCGACAACAGGCGGTCAATATATTTGTTGATTTTTTCAACTGTCCTGCAATCGAAGTATTTTCTTGCTACACCTGCCTGATTGGATACAACTATCTTTGCAGTGCTGTATTTGGTTTGCAGAAATAAAATAAAATCAATCACTTCTTTTTTAAGCTTAACTTCTTTTCTCCAGTTTTTATTTTTGCCGATAAATTCCCTGTTTTCTATCAATGTCCCATCCCTGTCCAAGATTAAAAGTATTGATTCCCTGTTCAAGTTATTTTTAATGTAATCGATTAATTCTGTTGTTGAAAATTTTTGATCTGTAGTATAGATAATCTCGCCGCCAACAGATTTTATTGCTTCCCTTTCAGCCTCTATTCCCGGAGTCTTTTTGTTGATGAAATCAGACCCTTTTATGTAATAATCAGGTTTAAGTACCTTTATCACTTCAATGGCCGTCTTATAATTGCTAATGACGACATAATCCACAAATCCTATTGATGCTGCTGCATATGCGCGAAGCCTGTCAGTGTAGACTGGCCTGTGGCTTCCCTTTCTCTGTGAGACAAATTCATCTTTGGTGATTGATACAAAAAGAATGTCGCAGAGCTTTTTTGCTGACTGAAAGTGCTTGATATGTCCTGGATGCAGTATGTCAAAAGCCCCGTGGCAAAGCCCGATTTTCTTTTTCCCAAGCTTGAAATGCTGGATTAATTTGACAGCCTTTGCATAGGAAACAATTTTCTCTGACTTGTAATGTTCTGTTCCGTTTATGCTGAGCATAAGGCAAAAAATTCAGAATAAAGATAAATACTTTGCTATTTGTTTCCCAATTCCCTTCTAAGTTTCCAAAGGCCTGCCATTTCTTTAAAGATTATCTTCGGGATCTTATAGAGATGGAAGACATTTGTTGTTCCTTCCTTTCTCCTGAAATGGTCAACAGGAACTTCAACTATCTTATAGCCTGCAAAATGCGCCCTAAGCACAAGTTCTGATGTGAAGTAAGAGAGTGTGTTCAATTTGCCAAGAAACCCAAGTGCAACTTTCCTTTTGAAAAGCCTGTAGCCAGGCTCAATATCTTTGTAATTAACTCCAAACATCTGCCTTATCAGGAAATTGAATCCTTTCGACATCAAAATCCTGTGGAAAGGATCCATTCTCTTTTTTCGTTTTCCCAGAATGATATCATAATCTTTCATGAAAGGCTGCATATTCCAGAAATCGTATGGCCTGTACTGGAAATCGGAGTCAACAAGAAATATCCATTTGTACTTTGCTTGCTTTATTCCCTCAATTACAGACCATTGGTAGCCTTTCCTTGCGTTAGACATGAAAAGCCTTATTGGATATTTTTTTGAAAGCCTCTGCAGAATTTCCTTTGTGCCGTCGGTGCTTCCGTCTTCCTTTACTATAATCTCAAATTTTATCTTGCCCCTGAATTCATTATAATAGCTCTCGATTGTTTTTTCTATTGCAGCTCTTTCGTTGTAAACGGGAAAAACTATTGAGACACTTTCTTTAGAATTCATCGTTGTCTTAAGAAAATTTGAATCTTTGAGATTCAAATTTTCCCCAGTTTGTTTTTCTTGTACCATTCAATCGTCTTTTGCAATCCTTCTTTTATGCTGACTTTTGCGACAAAGCCAAATTCATTTTTTGCCCTTGAAACATCGAGGCATCTTCTTGGCTGCCCGTCTGGCTTTGATGTGTCCCAGGTGATTTTTCCCTTGAAACCTGTCAGTTCAGTTATCAAACCAACCAGCTCCCTGATTGAGATTTCCTGTCCATTGCCTATGTTGACAGGCTCAATTTTTTCATATTTTTCAGTTGCAAGGATGATTGCTTCTGCAGCATCCTCAACATACAGGAATTCCCTTGAGGCATTTCCAGTGCCCCAGACAACGAGCTCTTTCTCGCTGCTATCAGCTGCCTTTATTGATTTTTTTATCAGGGCTGCTATGACGTGGCTGTAATTCAATGTAAAATCGTCCTTTGGCCCGTATAAATTCGCAAGAAGAAGGTGCACTGAATTAAGCCCATATTCTTTCTTATACGCCTGCTGCTGCACTAGTGCAAATCTTTTTGAAAGGCCGTATGTGGCATTTATTTCGTCAGGATAGCCTGTCCATAGCTCGTCCTCTCTGTAAGGTATGCCGACCTCTTTTGGATATGAGCATGCAGTTCCTACAAAAGCCAGCTTCTCAACATTTGCCTTTCTTGATGCCTCAATAATGTTCAATGCCATGACAGAATTGTGATAAAATGACTCTGCAGGATGCTCAAGCGTGTATTTTATTCCGCCAATCTTTCCAGCACAGTGAATGACTATCTGGTGGTTCCTGACAACCTTCTCGCATACTTCCTTTATTCTTAAGTCGTGCTGCTTGGAATTTGTAAGCGTAATGTTCTTTTCAGGAATTCTTCTTTGCTTCAGCTTTTCAAGTACAAATGAGCCAAGAAATCCATGGCCTCCTGTCAGTAGAATTTTTTTTGCCCTTAAATCGATCATTTTTTCCTGTCCTTAAGGTATTTTTCGCTTTTTGCAAGCTCCATGTCAGCATCAACCATTATCCTGACAATTTCCTTGAATTTTGTCCTTGGCTTCCATCCAAGCATCTTTTTTGCCATTGAATAGTCTCCCTGCAGCTCTTCCAGTTCCGTTGGACGGAAGTATCTTGGGTCAATTTCAACATAGTCCTTCCAGTTCAGTCCAGCGTAATTAAATGCTTCCTCAACAAATTCCTTGACAGTGTGTGTTTCGCCTGTCGCAATCACAAGATCATTTGGATTTTCCTGCTGCATCATGAGCCACATTGCCTCTACAAATTCCGGCGCATATCCCCAGTCCCTTTTCGCTTCCAGGTTTCCAAGGTATAGCTTCTTCTGCAGCCCGAGCTTTATCCTTGTGACAGCCCTTGTTATCTTCCTGCTTGCAAATGTCTCGCCTCTCCTTGGGCTTTCGTGATTAAAGAGAATGCCGTTGCACGCAAAAATCTTGTAGGAATCCCTGTAATTCCTTGTTGCCCAATACGCAAAAACTTTTGAAAAAGCATAGGGACTGCAGGGCATCAATGGGGTATTTTCATTCTGAGGAAATTCTGTTGTGTTGCCGAACATCTCGCTTGAGGATGCCTGATAGAACTTTGATTTCACTCCGCTTTCCCTTATTGTGTCAAGAATCCTCAAAGCCCCAAGTCCTGTTATGTCTGCAGTGTATTCAGGAATATCAAAGCTGACCCTTACATGGCTTTGTGCCCCAAGATTGTAAATTTCATCGGGCTTTAGCTTCTTTATGAGCTGGTTCAAAGAGCTCCCGTCAGCCAAGTCACCATAATGAATGAAAAATTTCACGTCTTTTTCGTGCACATCCTTGTACAGGTGCAGGATCCTTGAAGTGTTGAAAGTGCTTGTCCTTCTTATAATTCCATGCACTTCGTAGCCCTTTTCCAGTAGAAATTCCGACAGATAAGAGCCGTCCTGTCCTGTAACGCCTGTGATTAAAGCCTTCTTCATAAAAACCATCTTTAAGGGTTGGAAAACGCTATATAAAGTTTTCTTGGAAATGGCAAAGCCAAATTAAATGGGAAAATTGCAAAAATCAAGCCTTTTTGGCAAAGTTGCCATCAAGCTCGGCTGTACTTTTGCTCAAAGATAACTGACGTTCCCCGTAAGGGACATCCCCCTTGTCAGTTGGATGTTGCTCGTTGATGAGCCTCGCAAAAAGATGACAACTTCAGACTTGATTTTTGCTGAACACGCATAACTTGGCTTTGCCCTTGGAAATACACAACTAAATTTATAAATTATGATAAAGAATCAAGATACTATGAAAATCTGCGTAATGATACCAACATACAACGAAAGCCAGAACATAAAAAACCTGATAGATGAGATTCTAAGGCTCAAAATAAAAGACCTGCATATTGTCGTTGTTGATGACAATAGCCCCGATAAGACATGGAAAATAGTGAAGGGAATATCAAGAAAAAACAAGAATGTTGAGCTTTTATTGAGGACAAAAGACAAAGGCCGCGGTTCTGCCGGCAAAGCAGGATTCATTTATTGCATAAAGAAGAAAGCAGATGCCATAGTTGAAATGGATGCCGACTTTTCCCATCATCCAAGGTATATTCCACTAATGCTCAAAGAGCTGAAAAAATCAGACGTCATTCTTGGCTCAAGGAGGGTTGAAGGAAGCAGGGAGCTTGGAAGGAGCAGGTTCAGGAAGTTTGTTACCTTGGGAGCCAACCTTTACATCAGGATTATGCTTAGACTAAAGGTAAAAGACTGCAACTCAGGCTTTAGATGCTTCAAAAGAAAGGTTCTGGAAGAAATCAAGGTTGATGAAATTGAATCCAAAGGGCCTGCAACTGATAGGGAAAAAGGCACTTCAAAGCTTGGATTAAAGCAGCTTGTAGCAGGCTATTTGATGGTCATGAGACTAAAATTCATGCATTTGAGCAGGAAAATCTAAAATGAAAATTGCCATCCTGACGCCAACATTCTATCATTACAGCGGAATAGACCGAGTTGTTGAGAACCAGGCAGAGCTCTATGCGAAAAAAGGTAGTAATGTAACAGTATTTGCTCTTGATTCAAATATGAACGGAAAGAAGTTCAATGTTGAAGTTCTTGGAATGCCAAAAAGCCTTTTCCTGCAGAGGATATACAGGCTATTCTTCTTCCTGGATTTACTGAAGATAAGAAAATATGCAAGGAAATTGAGAAATTACGATATGGTCATTTCACATTTCTATCCGATGAATTTGATTGCTTCGCTTGCAAAGAAGAAATACGATGTAAAGTATGTTTACCACAACCACGGAGTTGGATATGATAGGCTGTTCTCGAACCTTGCTGAAAGGGTTTACATGAAAATATTCGGATACCTCAATAAGATTTCATTAAAAAATGCTGATGAGGCAGTTTCTGTAAGCAAATTTCTGCAAAGCGAGTTGCTGAAGGAAACAGGAATCAAAAGCAAGGTTCAGTACAATAAAATAGATTCAAGAAAATTCAACAGGAATGTCAACAGAAAAATCATAAGGAAAAAGTTCAGGATAAAAAAGAATGAAAAGCTCCTGCTTTTTGTCGGCAGAATCTCGCCGCACAAGAACGTGCATTCACTTCTCAAGATTTTTGACATGGTTTCAAGAGAATCTGGAAATGTGAAGTTATTGATAGTCGGAAAGCCAACTTTTCCGTTATATTACAACGAGCTGAAGAAAGCTGCAAACAAGAACGTGATTTTTGTAGAGGATGTTGAAGACGAGGAATTGCCATCCTATTATGGTGCTTGCAACCTGTATGTGACAGCTTCTTTATGGGAAGGGTTCAACCTGCCGATTGCAGAAGCCCAGGCCTGTGGAAAGAAAGTTGTGGCTTTTGATGTCTGCTCTCATCCTGAAGTTGTTAAGAATGGGATTCTTGTTGAGAAAGGTGATGTTGAGGGTTTTGCGAAGGCTATCTTGAAAATAATTCTTAGGTAAAACGAAAACTTTTATAAACTAATGACTTATTTAAAAGTCATATGACCCAAATAAAAATCAATTATGAATCTGAAGTCTTGCTTTCGTTGTTAAAAAAAGAGATGCACGGAAGAGAATTAGCCAAAGAGCTGAAAACCTCGCTGACAAGGGTGCAGGCAATATTAAATGAATTAAGGCAGGCTAATGTAGCGGACTACAAAACTGAAGGAAGGAACCATGTTTATTTTATTAAAAAGAATATTGTTGCAAAAATATATGCCCTAAATGCAGAAAATTACAAACTTGCAAAACTGCTGAGAAAATATGCTTTCTTAGAGCCTTTGCTTAAAGATATCACAGAAAAATATCCCGACAAGATGATTGTCCTATTTGGAAGCTATGCAAAATTTATCCCAAAAGATGACAGCGACATTGATATTTACGTTGACACAACGGATAAAAAAATAAAAGAGACCATAAATAACATTCATGATAAAATTAGCGCAAAAATTGGGGAGTTCAGCAAGGAAGACCTGTTGATACAAGAAATAATAAAAAATCACGTAATAGTCATTGGAGGGGAAATATTTTATGAAAAACTTGGATTTTTTAAGTAAGCTTGGAAGAGAAGGCAGATTGGAGCTAGTTGAAAGTTCAGAGCAGATATCCTCATCCTATGAGAAGAAGGGCACTGAATGCCAAAAAGTTGCAAAACTTGCATTTGATAATGGATATTATGAAAGTGCAATAACCCAAAGCTATTATTCAATATACAATAACGTTCTTTCTTTATTTTTTAAGTGCGGCATAAAATGCGAGAATCATTCTGCGTCAGCAATACTCTTAAAGGAATTCTTCAGTCAAAAAGAATTAGGTTCTATTTTTTCAAAAGCTAAAGAAGAGAGGATTGATAAGCAGTATTATGTTACCCCTTCCCAGAGCAGCCCTGCGACAAGAGAATCAGCAAAAGAGAGATATTGCGCTGTCAGATTCTAAATCGAGTTTAAACTCATTTTCAGATAAAAAGGGGCCACATGTATTTAGGATGGTATCTTATACAATATTTTCCATATCAGCATTAGCGTATCTTGTTTCAATGATGCTTCCTAGTTTTTTTCCATGGATGAAAGAAGGAATGGGTATAGGTTTGCTTGTTCTAGTCTTGGTTGGCCCTCCATTACTTTTTTCTGCGACAGCGAATGTGATTATTTTCATTCGCAAGTTTAACAAGAAATTATTTAATTACGTAGACATATTCTATTTAATCATGAGCCTAATTGTAATATTTTTTGCTTTGACTTTGGTTGGGGAGATGTGAAATAAACAAAACTCTGTCAAGCTTGCCGGCAATCCAAGTGAATGTGAAACCTAGAACCAACCTAATCACCCACTAAACCCCTTCCAGAATTTCTCAGCGACTTTTTCAACGCTGAAATTCTTAAGGACCTTTTGCCTTCCTTTTTCAGCAATTCTCTTTGCAAGCCTGCTGTCCTCAAGCACCATCTGAATCTTTCTTGACATATCATCTGTGTCGAATTTCCTTGACACCAGGCCATAACTTTCGTCAGGAATCACAAAGCCCCTTCCGCCACATTCCATTACAACAACTGGAGTTCCGCATGCAAGCGCCTCGTTTACAGCTGGCGTAATCTCCTGATAGTTGGCCAGGACAAAAACAGATGCAATGTTGTACAGCTCTGCCAATTCTTTGGTCGTCTTAGCCCCAAGGAATTTGACCTTGTCAGCCACTTTAAGTTTTTCGGCAACTTTCTGGAGCTGTTTTTTATAATAGCCTTCTCCAACAATCCATAATTCAATGTTCGGTTTCCTGATCTTCGAGAATGCTTCAATTATCAAATGATGGCCCTTGATTTTGTACAATCCACCGACAGAAAGGGCAATTTTTTTGTCTGGTTTCTTAACTTTAAGGGGCCTAAAAATGTCAGTTTCTGTAGCATGTCCTGTTACGATGCTCTTTATGGAATTTTTCTCAGCCAATCCGAGCTTCTCTGCCCTTTGTTTAGCTTCTGGGTTTGTGAACAATAAGGCTTTTGCATAGTCATATGCCTTTCTTGCAAGAGGATTTACCAAAAACTTTGTGAACTTATAAAGATAAAATCCCTCAACAGTCTGCGATGTTCTCAAAACAAGCCTGGTCTTGTATTTTTTTGCTGCCAAATAGCTTTGATATGCAAACATATAGAATTCAGGATTGCTTGTCTCAATTATATCATAGCCTTCAAGTTTTTTTATCAAGCCTGTGTAATAATATCTTGGAACACCGAGCACAAATAATCCCTGCGAAACTGGGTTATTGTAATCTAAGCTCCTGATTCTTTCGACATTGAATCCTTCATAAACTGATGTATTGGACATATCAGTGAAAATTGTGACACTTATCCCTTTCTCTTCCATCAGCTTTCTGTAGATTGAAAAGAGAATATGCAAGGAAGATTTCAGGTTTGAATGTGTCGGAATGACGACTGCGACCTTTAATTTTTTCATTTTGATTTAAATAAATTACATAGGTAAATATTACTCGGCAAAAATCAAGCCTGAAGTTGCCATCTTTTTTTGACAAAAAGGCTTGATTTTTGTCATTCTCCGATTAAAGTGGCTTAAACTACAACCATAGGAAACTATTTATATACCTTTTTATTCTTTTTGACGATGGGGATAAGGATAATCAGTGTTGTCGGGACAAGACCAAATTTCGTGAAAATAGCTCCTTTAATCAGGGAATTCAAAAAACACAGGGAAATTGAAAGCATTCTGGTCCACACAGGGCAGCATTATGACAAGGAAATGAGCAGGCTTTTCTTTGAGCAGCTTGAAATTCCAAAACCTGATATCAACCTGAATGTCGGCTCATCCACTGATGTCCAGCAGACTGCAAAAATAATGGTTGAATTTGAAAAAATACTTCTGGAAAAAAACCCGGGCCTTGTTGTTGTTGTCGGGGACGTAAACTCGACACTGGCAGCTGCATTAACAGCAAAAAAATGCGGCATAAGGGTTGCGCACGTCGAAGCCGGATTACGAAGCTTTGACATGGGAATGCCAGAGGAAGCGAACAGGATACTGACCGACCACATTTCAGATTATCTTTTCACTACAGAGGAAAGCGGGAACAGGAATTTGAAAGATGAGAACATCAGCAAAAACAAGATATATTTTGTTGGAAATGTGATGATAGACAGCTTATTGTCGCATAAAGAAAGGGCAAGAGAATCAAAAATCCTTGCAAATCTCAAGTTAAACAAAAATGAGTATTGCGCTGCGACTTTTCACAGGCCAAGCAATGTCGACAACAAAAATTCTTTGAAAAAACTTCTGAATCTTGTGCAAGAAACAGCAAAAAAAATCAAAGTGGTCCTTCCCCTTCATCCAAGGACTTTAAACAGTATTGAAAAGTTTGGGTTGGCAGATGAATTCAAGAAAATCAGAGGATTAATAATGACAAACCCGCTTGGGTATCTTGATTTCATATGCCTCATGATGAATTCAAAATTTGTAGTGACAGATTCTGGCGGAATACAGGAAGAAACGACAGTGCTGCAGGTCCCATGCATAACTTTCAGGGAAAACACAGAAAGGCCTGTAACTGCCAAGGAAGGTACAAATCTTGCAGTAACGACAGATATCAAAAAGATACAATCTACAATTGAAAAAATAATGTCCAGCAAAGCTTCAAAAGGAAAAATCCCGAAATTTTGGGACGGAAAGGCAGCTGAAAGGATTACTGATATTATACTTAAATCCAATGAAAAGAAAAAATAAGAGTCTTCTGAGAAATATCTTGCTTCTGTCAATAACAATTTGCCTGTCGTTTATATTTCTTGAAATAATAGTTAGGATTGTTGCCCCGCAGAATCCGAATTATACGATGTTTGACGGGCAGCTCGTATTCAAGCACATTCCAAATTTTGAATTTGAATATTCAAGGCAGGAGTTTAGCCAGAAAATCAGCTTCAACTCGCAAGGATTGAGAGATTATGAATATCCTTATGAAAAAGCTCCAGGAACTTACAGGATCGTAGTTTTAGGGGACTCTTTTCCAGAAGGCCTGCAGCTTAATCTTGACAAAACGTTTCCAAAACTGCTTGAAAAGAGTCTCAATGAGAAGAATATTAATGACAAGATAAAGAAGTTTGAAGCCATTAATATGGGAACTGGCGGCTATGGAACAGAACAGGAATATCTTGTGCTAAAAAATGAGGCATTAAAATATCATCCAGACCTTGTATTGCTTGCCTTTTCCATGAATGATATTGAAGACAATTACAATGCTCCTGCAATTACTTTTGAAAACGGGGTAATTAAAGAAAATAAAGTATCTGCTTCGCTGCCAAAAAGAATGATGCTGGCCTGCAGCAGGCATTCTGACATTTGCTCTTTAATGCAAAAAGTGATTATTGAATCAGTATCAACTCCAAAAGGAAATGAAGGTTTTGACAGGAATTCCGTCTACAAAAAGGAAAATTCAAGCGATTTCACAGATGCGATAAAGGAAACTCTGGAATTGATTAGCCAAATGAAGTCTGTCTCTGAAAATAATGGAGCAGATTTCGCAGTCATATTTATTCCGTCAAAGGAGCAGGTTGATGAAAAAAAGATGCAAGAATACTTTAAGGCAAATGTCATTGAAAAAAACAAAATCGATGTTAACAAGGTGCAAAGAATGATAAAAGAGTATTCAATTTCAAGAAACATACGAGTGATAAATCTTCTTGATGCGTTCAAAAAAGAAAATAATAACAATGATTTCTATTTTGAGATTGACGGCCACTGGAATGAGAAAGGGCATGAGCTCGCTGCAATGGAAATCTATGATGAATTGGAAAAATTTTCAGTGTTGCCATGAGCCAGAAACATTTATAAATTATTGGCTTTCCTTAATGCCATGCTTCTTGAGAACAAAGATACTATTTTTTCCAGAATCGGCAAGCCAATTGGATATGTAGCCAATATGCTTCTGGTCGGATTTATTCTAATTTTGATATTGGACTCTTCAAGATTGCTTGAATTTAATTCCTATGCCTTTTTTGCATCTATAGTGATCGTCCTTGCTCTATTCGGGAAAGTTTTAAGAAAATATTTGCGCTGGTAAGATGGGAAACTTCAGGGATTTTTTTCGCGGATTTATGGAAGGATTCAAAATGCCTGCAAATGATTTGCTTGCAAATGTAAATGCAATTGCGCTGGTATTTATTTATATTTTAGGAATTGGCATCCCTTCCCTGATTTCAAAGATTATTGGAAAAAGATTTCTGGATATTAAGGCCAGCAAGAAGGCAAAAAGCTATTGGTCAGGCCTCAACCTAGGAAAAAAGCAAAAAAAGGATTACTTCAGCCAAATTTAGCCAATATGGAACAAGATATAGGGAGAAAAGTTCAGAACTTTTACAACAAGACACCATTCCCTGATTATGAGCTTGACAGGTTCAATGACAGGGAAGATCTGGAGCTGGCCACATACGAATTTGCACAGACGCTTGACAGGAGCATTCCTGCAGATGCTTCAATTATTGATGTCGGCACAGGCACAGGCCAATTATCCGCTTACCTTTCATTGAGAAGAAAAAATGTCTGGGGCATAGATTTTTCTGACAGTTCCCTCGGAAAGGCGATAAGGCTGAAAAAAAAGCTAAATCTGACAAGCCTGACTCTGAGGAAAGTTGATATAATGAATCCTGCTCAAATTGAGTCGATAGGGATGAAATTTGACTATTTATTATGCATGGGAGTGCTGCACCATACAGAAGATGCTTACAGGGGATTTAGGAACATACTGCAGCTCCTTAAGCCAGGAGGGTATGTCGCTCTTGGACTGTACAACACTTTTGGAAGGCTACCGCTCAAAGCAAGAATCTT
>Ga0209211_10005602_pt1 | contig 18650 bp, 19 predicted proteins | sample RifGroA2_FD_183992 | JGI IMG/M metagenome (GOLD analysis project Ga0209211, IMG submission 183992) | Groundwater microbial communities from Rifle, Colorado, USA - Groundwater A2 (SPAdes) (version 2) | ecosystem: Environmental > Aquatic > Deep subsurface > Groundwater | place: Rifle, Colorado... | reverse complement strand
TAAAATATTTACGCAAAGCCGTAGCTTTCACCTTTTTGGATTTATGGCGGCGGCCATATTTGATAAGTTGGTTGATTGTTGGCATAACTAAATTACAATTTTTGCCCTCTCCTCCGTCACCGGAATGAGTCTGCCGATGATAACATTTTCTTTTAGCCCCAGCAATTTATCTTCTTTTCCAGCAAGAGCAGCATCAGTGAGCACATTGGTAGTCTCCTGAAATGACGCAGCAGAAAGCCAGCTTTCGGTAAACAGTGATGCGCGTGTGATTCCCAGGATGACTACAGCCGCAGTAGCCGGTTCGCCACCTTCAGCCAGAACCCGTGCGTTTTCGTCTTGAAAACGCGTGCGGTCCACAAGTTCGCCGGGAAGTAGTGTCGTATCTCCGGCGCTATCGACCCGGACTTTATCGCTTACCTTGCGCACTATCACTTCGAAATGCTTGTCAGCAATAGTAATACCCTGAGACTCATACACACGCTGAATTTCGGTAACGAGATACTTCTGCGCACCGCGAAGGCCGCGAATGCTCAGTACTTCTTTGATATCCAAACTTCCGCTTGCTAACTGATCACCTGAAGCGACAAGATCCCCGTCTTTGACTTTGAGTTCGCTCGTGATGGGAATCATATATTCACGTTCTTCGGCCGGCTTCATCGCGGTATTCCGGACACGGACCTTGTACCCTGACTGCGTCTCCGTGACTTCGACTTTTCCTGCTATCTCGCTTAAGGGAGAAAGTACACGGGGCATCCTCATCTCAAAGAGCTCCTCAACTCTTGGCAACCCTTGTGTGACGTCCAGTCCCACGATACCGCCGGCGTGACGCACCCGCATCGTAAGCTGCGTACCCGGTTCACCGATAGATTGCGCGGCGATGACGCCAACCGGTGTGCCCATACCAACGAGATCATTGGTCGCATAGTCTTTGCCGTAACACATCTGGCACAAACCAACCGGAGCCTGGCAACTGATCGCAGAGCGTACCAACACCGACTCCACTTCGTGCTCATGTAATACTTTAATATGAGCCTCGGTAATTTCTTCACCGCGTTTGATAAGCACTTTTTTTGCCGACGGGACGAGAATATCTACCGCCGGAACCCGCCCTAAAAGTCGTACCCCAAAACTCGCCTGTCGGTCTTCACTGCGGGAAATCTCCCAGCCTTCATGAGTATCACAATCCGTTATCCGGATGATGGCATCATGGGAAACGTCCACCAGTCTCCGGGTCAGATATCCTGCGTCAGCGGTCTTGAGCGCTGAGTCAGTCAGCCCCTTTCGTGATCCGCGGGTACTGGTAACATATTCAAAAATAGAAAGTCCCTGCCGGTAGTTGCTTTTTGTGGGAAGCTCGACGATTTTACCCAACGGATCGACCACGAGTCCTTTAATAGCGGAAAGCTGCTTCAGATAGTCTTTGGATGCCCGGGCGCTTCCGGATTCGATGATCATCTTCATCGAATTATTTGCAGGAAGTGCATTCCAGGTAAGATCTGCAAGGTGCTCGGTGACGTCGATCCAGATTTCGTTTGCCAACCGTTTCTTTTCCTCAAGCGTTATCAAGCCCTGTTGGAAGTTAGCATCTATCTGAGCAACTTTACCTTCTGCTTCGCGGACGATAGCATCTTTCTGGGGAATGATGATCCCGTCAAAAACAGATACGGATAACCCGCCGCAAAGGGTCGCGCCCCAGAAACCGATGTTTTTGATTGAGTCAATGACTCCTACCACTTCTTCTTTAGAATAATGAACGAGAGCTTGTGTAATGAGCTTTTTGACCGTTGCCGCCTTAATAGGCGTGTTAATAAACTGCAATTCCTTGGGTAATACTTCGTTAAAAAGAATCTTACCGACGGTAGTCACTATTTCTTTGCCGTCTATCATCACGCGAATAAGTTCACGAAGCCCGAGCGTCCCGGTTTGCTGGGCATATATGGCTTCCCTGGCTCCGGCATACCAGGGAAGATCTGCTTCCTTCATGCCATCAAACCTGCTATCCACCGTCGTGATGTAGAAACAGCCCAATACCATTTCTTTATTCGGAACGGTGATAGGAGAACCATCGGCGGGTTTAAGGAGATTATGTGTGGGAAGCATGAGGTGAATTGCTTCATCCTGACTTTGCTTAGAAAGCGGTATATGAACCGCCATCTGGTCTCCGTCAAAATCCGCGTTGTACCCAGCGCACACGCACGGGTGGATGCGGATAGCAGATCCTTCGATGAGTATAGGGAAAAATGCCTGAATTCCGAGCTTATGCAAGGTCGGTGCACGGTTGAGGAGTACAGGATGATTTTTCGTAATTTCCTCCAAAATATCAAAGACTTCCGGCGTCCGGCGCTCCAGAACCGTCTTTGCATTTTTTACATTCGGGGCAATCCCCCGTACGATGAGTTCCCGAAGGACAAAGGGTTTGAACATTTCCAACGCCATTTCTTTGGGGATACCGCATTGAGTGAGATTAAGCTCCGGCCCAACAACGATGACGGATCTGCCGGAATAGTCCACGCGTTTGCCCAAGAGATTCTGACGGAACCGACCCTGTTTACCACGGAGCATGTCAGAAAGCGAACGGAGAGGCTTAATGACCGCGCGTGAACTCGGGCGTTGGGTGGCATCGATAAGGCTGTCGACCGCCTCCTGAAGCATGCGCTTTTCGTTTCTAAGAATGATCTCCGGAGCGCCCAAATCCATGAGGTGCTTGAGCCTGTTATTTCGGTTGATGACGCGGCGATAGAGATCATTTAAATCGCTTGTAGCAAATCTACCGCCGGTAAGCTGCACCATAGGACGAAGATCCGGAGGGATAACGGGTAACGTTTTAAGAATCATCCATACCGGGTCAAGTGCTGCTTTCCTGATACCGTCAATGACCCGGAGTCGTTTTGTCGCTTTGATATGGCGCTGTCCCGTGGTCTTTGTAATTTCTTCGCGAAGGTCGGAGGCAAGTTTATCCAGATCTAACTTTTTCACGACAGAAAGGACGGCTTCTGCTCCCATATTCACGCTAAAACAGACGGCCGCATCGTATTCAAAAAGCCGGAGGTATTCGTCCTCCGTAAGAGTCGTTAAAGGTTTAATGGTTTTGACGATTCCGGTAAGAGATTCGATGATTTCGTTAATTTTCCCTGCTTCCTCTTCACGTTTTTCTTCAAGGTGTGCAAGCTCCTGACGCTCTTTAAGCGCAATTTCAGAGAGAGCAAGTTCAGTAGCTTCGCGGGCAAGCCCGCGCTCGCGGACCGCTTCCCTCTCGCTGGAAACTTGGGTTTTTCGCTTCTCCACTTCCTGTTTATATAGGACTTCTGCCTCATCGACGCGCTTTTTTCCTGAATCGGCCAGATTTTTAAGAACGTCTTTTTTTTTCTGGTCATCCACATCAGTCACAAGATATTGGGCAAAGTAGATTACGCCCTCCAGAGCTCGTGGACTGATGTTCAAAAGGAGTGAAAGCTTGGACGGCGCACCCTTGAAAAACCAGACGTGGCAGATGGGAACGGCAAGCGTAATATGCCCCATGCGCTCCCGGCGGACTTTGCTTTGGGTGACCTCGACACCACATTTATCGCACACAATCCCCCGGTAGCGGATCCTCTTATACTTTCCACAGTAACATTCCCAGTCTTTCGTAGGCCCGAAAATCCGTTCGTCAAATAATCCGTCTTTTTCCGGTTTGAGGGTCCGGTAATTGATCGTCTCGGGCTTCGTGACTTCCCCGTGCGACCAGGCTTTGATATCCTCTGGAGACGCCAAGGTCACTTTAAGTCCGGAAAAATCAACGATATTTGAAAACATTCCTTTTTTGTCCATACTATTCCTCCTTGGGTGCTAGAGCCTCCTCGGTTGCAGGCGGTACTACCGGATCCGTTGTCGTCAGCTGGGGTTTAGCAGTCACTACTCCCGTCGGAACAACGTGAAGTCCGAGCGCCTGAAGCTCTTTCACGAGCACTTTAAATGACTCCGGCACCGTGGATGCCGGGATATCCATACCTTTGACAATAGCTTCAAATGCTTTCGCCCGCCCTACAACGTCATCAGATTTGATCGTGAGCATCTCCTGGAGAACATGCGCTGCGCGGTGTGCTTCAAGCGCCCAAACCTCCATCTCACCAAGGCGCTGTCCGCCCATCTGAGCTTTGCCTCCGAGCGGCTGCTGGGTGACGAGAGAATACGGGCCTGTCGATCGTGCGTGTGTTTTGTCCTCCACCATGTGAATAAGCTTCATGATATAGCCAATACCCACGACGATTGGCTCTTTAAATGCTTCACCGGTCCTGCCGTCATGGAGCGTCGTTTTACCGTTCACCGGAAGATTGGCTTCCTTAAGTTTTTCTACGATATGATCTTCTATGACCGGTTCAAATACGGGAAGACCGACCTTTATGTTGAGTTTTTGTGCGGCAAGGCCAAGATGACATTCAAGGAGTTGCCCCAAATTCATACGCGACAAAACGGATAACGGCGAAATAATGAGATCCACCGCAGTACCGTCTGCCATGTAGGGCATATCTGCCTGGGGAACAATCTTACTGATGACGCCTTTATTGCCATGCCGTCCGGCGAGTTTATCTCCTACCACGACTTTCCTAATTTGGGCTACTTTAACGATAATTTTACGGTTTGTCCCCGGCTCAAGCTCGTCCCCTGCTTCTTTATCTAAAATCTTGACTTCGATGACCGTCCCCCGTTCGCCGTGTGGCATCCGAAGACTCGTATCGCGCACCTCACGCGCTTTTTCACCAAATATCGCCCGAAGAAGCCGCTCTTCTGCAGTAAGCTCTGTCTCGCCTTTCGGTGCGATCTTTCCTACTAAAATATCATTCGGGGCCACTTCAGCGCCCACGACCACGATTCCGTCTTCGTCGAGGTTCCGCAGTGCTTCCTCTCCGACGTTGGGGATATCACGAGTCGTTTCCTCTATCCCGAGTTTCGTATCTACAACACTTGCTTCATACTCCTCGATATTTACCGAAGTTAACAGGTCTTCTTTAACCAGCCGGTCGGAAATGACGATGGCATCTTCGTACCCCAGCCCGTCATAACTCATATACGCCATAATAACATTGGTGCCGAGAGCCAACTCCCCGTTTTCGCTTGACGGACCGTCGATAAGAATCATGCCTTTTTTGATCTTTTGGCCGGTTTTGACGGCCACGCGCTGGTTGTAGCACGTAGATTGGCTTGTGCGTTTAAATTTTTCGACAGCATAGGTCTCTTCCTGACCGTCTTTCATCTTTAACATCACCCTTCCTGCATCCGCATACGTTACAATTGCGTCATCAGGCGCCACCATGACGCGTCCCATAGAGCTTGAGATTGCCGATTCCATACCTGTGCCAACTATCGGCGCTTGTGAGGCGATAAGCGGCACGGCTTGTGATTGCATATGGGTTCCCATGAGCGCACGATTGGCTTCATCATGGGCTAAAAACGGAATAAGTGATGCCGGAGCACCCACGACTTGGCGCGGAACGACATCGATATATTCCACGAGCTTGCTGTCTGCTTCCATAAACTCACCCTTGTACCTGACCGGTACACGCTCGTCAGTGAGAACTCCACGGTCATTCATTGCAACACTTGCGTGCGTTACATAGTGATATTGTTCATCATCGGCAGAAATATACACGATTTGGTCCGTAACACGCGCGTGCGTTACCCCGTGCTCTTCGATCTCTTCGACTTTTCGGTACGGAGTTTCCAAAAATCCATACTCATTGACCCTCGCGTAAAGGGCCATATAGGTCACGAGTCCGATATTTGGTCCTTCCGGACTTCTGATGGGACAAATACGGCCGTATTGACTCGCATTGATGTCCCGGATGCTAAATGATGCCCGCTCCCGGCTGATGCCGCCGATGCCCATGACCGTCAAGCGGCGCAGATTGTCAATTTCTGAAAGCGGATTGGTCTGATCCAGGATTGTGGAAAGCTGGCTCGTACGGAAAAAATCATTGACGGCGGCGATAATAGGACGGGCGTTGACCAACTGCGACGGGGTAAGATCCGTCGCTGCCGCCACTGCTAAACTCATTTTCTCGCGGATAGAGCGCTCAAGCCGAAGGATTCCAACACGGAAAGCGTTGGTGGCCACTAGCTCCCCGACCCGCCGGACACGGCGGTTGCCTAGATGGTCAATATCATCTACATCCCCTTTGCCGCTTGAGAGTCCAATCAGGTAACGCAGACTTGCGATAATATCTTCTTTGGTAAGGACCCAATGCTCACGGTCCGTCGAAACGGAAACACCGAGCTTTTTGTTCATCTTGTAGCGTCCGACGCGCTCGAGTGAATAGCGTCGGTAATCAAAAAACATGGTCCGGAGAAGTTCCTGTGCGTTATCCAAAACGATGGGTTCGCCGGGCCGGAGCTTTTTGTAAAGCTCAAGTGTCGCTTCTGCCTGTGAGGTCGTTAAATCTTTTTTAAGAGTCGCATCAATATACTGATGATCCTTGGCCGTATCTACATCGGCAAAGAGCTTACGGATTTGGGCGTCATCGGATACTCCGATTGCCCGAAGGAACGTCGTGGCCGGAAACTTGCGTCTTCGGTCAATACGGACCATAAGAACATCGTTACGGGTCTGCGTAAACTCAAGCCAACTCCCGTGAAGGGGCCGGATTTCGGCCGTATAAAGCGTGCGTCCCGTAGAAGGATCCACCTGACCGGTAAAGTAAATACCCGGACTTCGGACCAGCTGATTGACGACACATCGTTCTATGCCGTTGATGATAAAGGTGCCGTTTGCCGTCATTGCAGGGATATCTCCTAAAAACACTTCCTGTGATACGCGGTGACCGGTCTGTTTATTCGTGAGAGTCGTCGTGGCTTTAAGCGGCATGTCAAACGTGAGGCCTTTGTCCCGCGCTACTTCGCTTGTTAACCGTGGTTTGCCGAAGTAATAATCGCCAAACGTGAGTTCCCAATTTTTAGCGGTAAAATCTACGACAGGAGATACTTCATCCAGAAGTTCACGAATCCCGGTTTCAAGAAACCATTGATACGATTCGCGTTGTACCAACACGAGATCCAGAGGCGGCAGGTTTGTATATACTTTCCCCCAGGAGACGCGCTTTGTAATGCTATCGTCGTTTGCCATCGGATAATTCCCCTCAGAGCCTTTTAGTGAACGACAAAAAGAAGCGAACAATGAACGTTCGCCTCTCTCGGGCTATTGAAGTATCCTTATTATATATATCTTTAGCCTGTTGTCAATACCCGGTGTTCTACCTCGGAAAAATCCTTTGTCTCCATCAATTGTTTAAGGAGAATATTTGCTCCGGAAAAATTGCGAACATAGATCTTAAAGTACTTTCTCATAGCCACAAACCGTCTCTCCCCCTCATAGGTTTCCGAGAAGAGTTTTGCATGTTTTAGCAGTAACTCTAATGACTCTCCGGTCGTATGTTCTCCGGGAATTTTTTCAAATATCCAGGGATTTTTGAAAATACCCGTCCCAATCATCACCCCATCCACCCCATACATGGTATGAGCATTCTGCGCTTGCCCGTGATTTAGAATATCTCCGTTTCCGATAATCACCGTTTCCGGGGCATACTGATCCCGGAGCTTCACGGCTTTGCCTATTTCATCCCAATGAGTCGGGACTTTCGATAGCTCTTTTGCCGTTCTCCCGTGGACGGTGAGCGCGTCTATATTTTGTTTGAGTAAAAATCCGATCCACTCTTCGGTCACCGCCTTGCTCACCCCGATACGCGTCTTCACGCTCACGGGCATACCGTCTGCCCCGGCTTTGGTCGCAGTGATCATCTCTGCTGCTAGCCCCGGATTGTTTATAAGCGACGCGCCGGACCCCGACTTCATGACGTCCCTGACCGGACAGCCCATATTGATATCTATACCATCAAATCCCAAATCTTTGATCATCCGGGCCACTGAATAAAAATTTTTCGGATCTGTCCCCCAAATTTGGGCAACAATCGGCCGCTGACTCTCGGAGTACTCTAGCTGTTGGATCGTTTTCCCGTAGCCTTTGGAACAAAGCGCCTCCGTATTGGTAAATTCCGTAAAGAAGACGTCGGGTTTGGCCGCTCCGGCAATAATCTCCCGGAATACCCAGTCCGTCACGCCTTCCATGGGAGCAAGAGCCAGAAAAGGCTTTTCCCGAAGCTTTAATTGCTGCCAAAAATTCACCATGGGGGAATTGTACATCAAAATCCTTCAATCCCCTGAAGTTGTTTTTCCACCTGACTATTGATGGTGTTGACGAGATTGACGGTATACCGCACGGCGATGTGGCAGGCCGGGCACAGAGAAGTTTCATCCATGCTTCTATTATATAGCGTATCACTTGGATTTCGTCATCACGAGATTCCAGACTTTCGCAAAAACAAAACCCGTGACGTAACCCACGCCGGCCGTCACTGCCACCAGCATGACCGCTTTTTGCATGTCAAAGGCAGAAACGACAAACGGGTTTTCCAAAAAATGCAGGCCCAACACAAAATCAAGCCAGGTTTGCGCAAATCCCAGAGAGACGACGAGCGCCCACCCCACATGCATCAGCCCAAAAAATGCACCGAGTGCGAGTCCCGTCTGATGCTCCGATAATTTTTTCATGGGTATCACCCCCTCTCAATAACCTTCTCTCATCCTCGTTCTATCATACACCTTTCTGAATCCAGACCGTATCAACCGCTCTAAAATCCTCGGCAGTATGTGCAAATTTTGCACTGACTGAATGCTCATCAAGTTCTTTTTCAACAAGGATGTTTTTGAGATGTTTTGTGATTACGCTTCGATCTACATCAAACAATTCCGCCATCTTTTTCTGCGTCAGCCAGATATTTTCTTCGGCGTAGAGCACTTCGATATTTACCGAGCCGTCGGGTGATTGGTATATAGTGATTTGATTGTCGGGAAGTTTATTTTTCATTTTTGGTGATGCCTGAAGCCATATACCCCTACTCTAATCCAAAAAATACCCGAAAGCAAGACTCCATTTCTCTGAAGTCAGACCACATTCTCATATTCTTAAGAATTTGAAAACGTGAGCAGATCATCTTCCGGGATGAGGAGGGTTTTGTTGAGAATCATAAAATACTCCGAACGTAACGAGGCGAATTTTTCTGTTTAATTCATCCGGCGAAATGCAATATCAAATTCGTTGCGAAATCCTTCAAACGTAATGGTGGCTTTCTGAAAAAGGTCCGCTTGACCGAGAATGCAATGATAAGGAGAAATTCCTTCAACCACGTGGATCGTCAGTGAAAACACGTTCCCGTCAATTTCTGCTTTCACATGCTCTATTTTGTGAGAACGGAATTGTCCGCTCAGGGTAAAACCAACAGAAACTGGGGTTTGCTGCCAATCAATGCCCAGCGCCTCAGCGATGATGGTGGAAATAATTGCTCCTGCAGCACCCGAATCAACTAGCGCGAACGTTGCGAATTCATTACCGCCATGGAAAAACGTCACCGGTACCATGGGAGCAAGCACTTCTCTGCTTGTGATACTTGGTAGTTGACTATACGGATAGCGCATGAAGTTACCCGATGAAGTTGCTGTAGGAATTGCCTGCCGGGAAAAAATATACTTTCTTCCCGAGTTTTTGTGCTCTCGCCCTGAGCGTCTTGAGATTTCTTCCGGCAAAAAGTACCGATCGGAAATCAGAGGAAATCGCGACCCAGCCAGCCTTGTAGCCGCGCAGGAGTTTGGCAAAATTAATAGGTTTTTTGTTCATATACCCCGAGTATACCAAATGCTTGAACTTTTTGCTTACGACGGACGATAAGCTCTAAAAAAGCAAACCATCAGCCCGCCGCAACACCATTCTCAAAAAAGAAGAGGTTTGAACCTAATCCTCCCGTCGGGTTGATTTTTATCTTGCGGGGCTACAAACATGTCCTAAGCTCTTCGAGTCTGAGCCTGAGGGCTCATCCCTCAGAGTCGAAGACGAGTCGAAGGATCAACGAGTCTATGTAACCCGCCAAGTTGATTTCCAGAGATCTTACCCGATTGCTCTTTCGCAACCGATGACTTTCGGAGGACGTTGAATAAGCGCGTTTCCCGTTTCTCGGTCGGTCATAAATTGAACCGTATTTCCCGGATTAAGATCACGCAATAGCACATCATCCGCATACGCTGGAAATAATATTCCCCTCATCTGCACGCTAAATGTACGATTACCATTAGTGTCAAGGCCAGTCAAAACTACCGTTCCATTCATACTGTAAGACGATTGTAATGGGCTAAAGCCCAATATGCAAGTGATACTCAGAATGAATGCCGATTTCACTTACATACATTATTATCTACTGCTCACTTTCTCATATTCTCAAGAAATTGAGAATACTATTTTTCATGAGTGCTGCGGGCCTGCGGGCAGCCCCGCCGCCGCACTCCCTCCACCCGGCCTCGTGATGTTGCGTTTCCATGTAGATGTTTAAAGCTATTTAACCCGGCGGGTTGATTTCATGCTAAAAAATTCCTTCCAAACAAAAAATGCTCAGGCTCCCATCCTTTTTTGCTTCGACACACTTATGACGCAACCTGCATTTACTGCATAATGATCTGGAAAGATCGTCTTTGTGAAGTTCCAACGTCCCGTTTACTCTATGTAGTTCGTAAAGCAACTTCAAATACTTCCCTTCGGCGATTCGTGGTATTTCGTCTCTATGCTCATATCCATACCACTCGTATAACCGCTTATCTCCTTTACTCGAATTGCATTTTTTGCATACTCTGACGGCATTGTCCGGTATATCCGGCCCATGATGGGTTCGAGGAAGAATATGCTCGGTCGTCAGATCCCCGCAAACACCACAATAGATACACTCCTCAAGTTTTTCTCGTTCTTTTACCCACTCGCGGATTGTAGTCGACCATTGGATATCGCCATCGCGCAACGCAAGAAACCTACTCATCTGAAACGCACGCTGTTTATTACCAAAGCCCGCCGATTTCGATATCAACTTGGCATACTGCCAATAAATAGTATCCTTAATCGTTTGCGCTATAGCAGGAGGCATACCATATACAATACACCTGTCAACTAGTGATGAATTTCATCAAATCTTCATAAAAAGACTTGCCCCATAAATATCTGTCTCCGTCTCTCAAGCTACCCGTTACTTTGACCGCTTTTACTTTCGGAAGGTAGGAGGAAAAGTACTGGTGGACCTGATGCTTCGATCCTGAAAAGTCATCGACGCCCAGCTGATCGCGTACGCGCACGTCATACACCGTAAAGTCGTCAGGGTATAAAATCGTCAGAATCGCCGTAGCCATCGGAAGCATGAAGTTCCATTTGTTAAGCAGTAGCTCCAGTTTTTTCTCCTTCGTCGCTGCCTGATGCACATCGCTCGTCACCTGTCGTACCGCTTCCCCAATGTCCTTACCGATAATCAACAGTTTCTTTTTGATAGCAGTTTTTGCCCGATTCGCCTTCCAGATGACGATGCAAAAGAACTCATCGGCTGTCAAATATCCGCGTCTATGGAAGTTTTTTCTTACGTCCCCGAGCAAATATTCCTCAAGAAAATAATATTTCCGGTAATCCATACGGCTTCTATGTGCACACTTGTTATCTAGTTTCTTTTGAGAAATTTCTTTTCTGATATACCAATAATGAAAGAGGGTACCCCTCCAATGAGATGTTTTGAAGCGTTCATTGAGGAAACGATAAAGTAGGGTATTTTATCGATATGAGTATAATTATACATTTTATAACCGGGCCTCTTTGTCTTCACCGAAAGGATACGCTTTTTAAGATTGATTCTTGGGATAAAAGGATAAAACCGTATTTCATGACATTGGATATTGTTTTCGACTTGCCACTTAAAATACACAAGAAGTGGTGGAACCAGGTAACCGGCTTTCAAAACTTTTTCTAAAACATCCCATCCTGCTCCAAAAATTTCTTTTTTTGGTTTACCGGCTACAGTTTTGACTTGAGCTCGAAAAGAACAGCCTGTACATTGTACGTCGAAAAGCGGATAACCCGAGGGTAACAGCATTAATTTTTTTCCACAATTTGGGCATAACACAAGATCAACTATCTCTTTTTCTCCAACATCCCCTGCACTCTTGTTTGACATACTTTTAGTCCATTTTCCCCCTCATATTTTTATGCAAAACAGATCCGAAAGTTCCCTTGCCACGTTTAACCTATTTTCGCCCCCATTACCAAATTATTAAAATATGGCTCTAAATCTTCTTCAGAAAAAATTGACAATAGTTTTTTATCCGTAAATATCCTAAGTAGTATTTCTCTTGTAATGCCGTGTAATTCTTGGATTGCTGGTAAATCTTTCGTTTCTACAAAAGATCTCCCATGTACTATATTACTCCGTATAGAGTAACCTTTCTTTATTTTTTGGTATAACTCCATTCGCTTGTCTGGGTCTTTATCTGCATAAAACCATGCCATCCTAGCCGCCAGTCTAAAAGTAACTTCTTCATGACCAGTTGTAAAAAGACTTTCAAGCGCAATAAATAATTCTACTACCTTTCTTTCAAAATTCCCCGAACAAGACGCAGAGTCCCAAAAATGAAATGCTCGTAAAACTCTCTCGTTCTTGCCACTAATAATTTGTCTAATATTCTCTACAATGCTTTTTAATTCCCTAATCGCTTTTCGCGATATCTCCTCATCATTTCCTAAAGAGCTAGACGGACGAGGATCGTCTCGGGATCCACTTTGAGTAACCCGATTATTTTCAAAACAAACAATATATGCTAAATATATTCGGTTATATTTAATCAACCTAAGTAAGGAGATTAAGTTATGGACGGATGAAGATATTAACTGATAATCTTTTCTCTCATGTTCTTCCTTCACTTCAATTACATAAGGATATCTTCCTGTAGAGTTATTATTAGATAGTTCCCACTCCTTTAGGGCTTTCCGATATTCAAATCGCCCATAATATAATTTTCTAAATACATACTTCTCTCCGATTTTTAAGGGAAATTTTACTGTAGGATCAAACCAAATATTATCTATTAATGCAAATAATTTTAGCATTTTAATGCATTATTTAACTTTTTATCCCCTCCACAATTTCAACTTCTTCAACTTTCTCCGGCGTGAGGCCGTAGAGTTTATAAGCAAATTTGTTGATTTTTTCTTTGCTCTTATCCTAAATACTATTCTTTTTTCGTAAACAAACTGAGTTGGTCTTTATTATATTTGTCCTTTGTTATCCGTCTAAACACTTTTTTATCAATTAATTCATCAATTTCTGTTTGTCCTTTATGTTTTGAAAATTCTTCTCTTAATGCGCCAAAATATAAAATCTTCCAACTATCATGAGCAAACCGTTCTGAAAACATCGGCGATTTCAGTTTCTGTAATAACTGTGTTTCTCGTTCCTCTGGAAGAACTAAAAATTTTGGTACGGAGGGCTCGACATTTGAGCCGCGCTGAAGCCCGCTAGTCATTGAAGTAGTGGATTCAACCTCAAACAAAGCTACTATCACTTTATCTTTAATCCATATAAGATCTATATCTTCTACAGTATTCGGATTCTGAATGTTTGTAAGCTCCTTTATATTTTTGAATGTTAAATACTGCTCTAGTTTTCCGCTTTTACCTGGAAGCGCAGTAATCTCATGATTTTGTTCAATTTTACCAACCCAAATTTTAAATCCATGAGATTTCCCTATTTCTGCAAGTACAGCAATCATGGTTGTATGCTCTTTTTCAATCTCGTTAGGTCGAAAATTCGGTTTAATTAACCAATAACCACCGGGGACTGGACGCGCATAGGCTTTAAGTGCATCAACTATACTCATACTGTCCGAAGTTAAAGAGTTAGGAAATTCTGTGCTGACTGCATCCCACATTTCTGTAAAAGTGACTCTCCCTCTTTGTTGAAGTTTTCGAAGAACTGTTTGTTCCACTCTTTCTGTTAAGGGAATTTTTTCTATATGAGGAACTAAAGAGATATTATTGAACCACCATAATTTTCCTTTAGCTCCTCCAATCTTTGCTTCTACAAGTTTAAATTCATCTCCAATATTTTTTTCAAGAACTGTTTTTACATCCAGTCCTGTATTTAATTCCGAGAAATAACCAAGTCTAGCGAGCTCCGGATCAATAGTATTGATGATAATTGTGTATGGAGTAGGCTCGCCACGCTCTGCAATAACGCGGATAGCTGTTTCTACTACGATTTTTTCAAATCTTACTTCATCTATTGCTGTTGGTTTTACTGCTCCTTCGCCAATTTGCGGTTTATAAAACCTAAGATAAAAATCACCTTGTGCGGATCCAAAAGGCTGTAAAAGAGATTTTGCCGATGGACGGGCAAGTTCCTGATGATGAATCTTCTGAAACTCGAAGCCAGCAAAAACACCAGCATAAATTGTGGCATTTCTTACTTTGAATGTGGGGTTATGAAAGGTAACAGTCAAATATGCGTCCGGTTTAAGAACATGATACATATCCTGAAAACTACGGGATAGAAGTGAATGATAGACTGTAAAATCCTTATCTTGCTTTTCATTCCGGATTACTTCATCAGAAGCGATTTTTCCCAAATATCCGTTATCTTTTTTAAGCCAAGTCACCCAAAGATATGCTAGTTCTCCGTATTGAATTGAGGCATCATATGGCGGATCGGTGAAGATATAATCAACAGACCCTCTTTCTTCATACGCCTTATACATCTCACCCATTAAATCAAAACAGGAACCATTATAAATAAAAACGTCAGCCTTGCCCTTAATAACCTCATCATATGAAGAAGCAAATCGCACATGCTCAAAGTATTTATTTGATTCCTCTTTTGCTTTTATGAGTCCTTGCCGCCCAATAATCGCACTCTCAAATAGATCCCATACATTTTGCTCCATAAAAGATCCGGCGAACCAATAACTATGTTCTGTCCATCCACTACTAAATGGTCTAGTAGGTCTATCTGGCATCATACAAGTCGCTAAATGCACCATTGATGAAAAACCAATTTTGAGAAAATCGCGTAATTCTCGATTTGGCTCTTTCTCTATAGCGTCCATTATTAAAGCAAGAGCCTGTAAGTTTCTTTTGGTAAATAATTCATCTATGGATTCATATTTTTCTTTTTTCATGAATTGGCGTCCGTTTCTGTGATAGAGTTTCTGCTTAGGAAACCATTCTTGAATTTTGCTTCTATCAATCGTTCTGATAATTTGAGTATCTATATTTATGGGAGGTGTATTCTTTTCTCTTCTATCACCACACATCGGACAAGAGACATACCGAATTTCTATACATTCTCTTTTAATCGGATTATCCTTACCATCTCGTTCTTGTTTCCAGATAGCACAGGTAAAAGGAAATTCATGACCACACTTTCGACATTTTGTTTTATAAAGAGATAGAATTTTATTTTTCACCTTATCTTCCACCCTTTCATAGGCTTCTTGAAGTTTTATTAAAGAGACAGGTTTTATTGTTAATCTGATAACCTCTGTTGATATGGGTAAAATATCGCAAACAATCGCTCTTCTTCCATGTTTTAATGCCTCAAAAGCTGCGACTCCGCTACCCGCAAAAGGATCAAAAGTAACACCGTTGGGCGGACAGTAGGTCTTGATGAATTCAGCGACCACGTTCCACGTTTTTCTTGACCAAAACTTATGCCAGTTATACATAGGCGTGTGTGCTTCGGGAGGTATCTGTCGATTGAGGTGATTGATCGTTGATTTGCGAATGACTGGAATTTTTGTTGCAAATTCGTTAGCCATATTTATTGTTGTTCTAAATGCTTTACTATCCGCCTAGCGATCTCAAATACGGCGGCGAGTTGGGTTGCTTTAACCGCTTTTAGTCCTTTTACTTTCATCATATGTTTTAACGGGATACCCATCAGGTTTAATAATGTTCCATGTGTGTCTAATATTTCTTGGCTTATGGTAGTTGCTGATTTTCCCCTGCTTCCTGTGCCAAGAACGATCGCGAGTAGTTCGGGCTCTGTACACGACGACGGTCCCAAGCGCCGAAGTTTACCGCCGGGGTGTCGCCACGTCACAAACTTTCCATCTTTTCTTTGAGCCTCAACAGGAAATATGGATTTTCTCATTCTGCCCTATTGTATACCCCTCTGCGGTCAACCTGCCTGCCGGCAGGCAGGAATGTAGGGGGCCTATATTCCTTGCCGATCTTCCACACGCCTTTTTCGCGAAACGCAGGGATGGTCTGCCGACGGGCCGCGTTAAATACCGCGGGAGCACCGAGGCGACTCTCTTTGACATATTCGGCAAGCGTCACGATGAACTCTCCCTGTAAGTACGCCAGGCGCTTATGCAGCGACTCGCAGAGTGCTCTGGTGAGGATGCGCTCCATGACGCGCGTCTTTTTATTATCACGATACTCCTTAAATCCCCGATAATAGTCCTGCTTTTCTTTGTCCCGGATAATAATGTTGGGAAATCCTATGCGTTGGAGCTGGAGGTTGATAAGCGCTCTTCCTATGCGACCATTGCCGTCATTGAACGGATGAATCGTTTCAAACTCCAGATGAAAACGGGCGATGGCGTCAAGCGGATACAACCGTAGGTTGCTTGTGTATTCCACGAGCAGCCGGTCCATCAACAGACCTATATGTTCCGGCGCCGGCGCGATGAACGTACCCACGCGTACATATTCACCGGCTTTCCGAAATCGCCCCGCTATCGCGTCGTTTATCCCCACGAGAAACATACCGTGAAGCGTGCAAACAAGATCTTTGGATAGCTCACGATCCTTCGATAACGCTCGTATGAATTCCATAACACGGGCTAAATTCTTCGCTTCGTACACTTCACGGACGCTTACATGCCGGGATACTTCCATCTCAAGCAGTATTTTTTCCGTTTCAGGAAGGCTAAGCGTGGAGTTTTCGATCGCGTTGGAGTTGTAGACGCTTTCTGCCACCTCCGCCTCATCAATCAATACGAGTAACGCGTCTTTGCCGGATCGCATCCGATCAAATTGAGCTTTCAACGCTTGTAATCTCTCCGAGATCAATCGAGGGGTAGCCATAGTGTATATGATAGCATATTCACGCTGTTTTGTCAATATACCGTGAATATTAGTGAAAAATGGTCTCTATTCACGGTGCACAGAGGAATTTGGCGTGGTGTGCTATACTATGAGCTACGATGAACGAAATAGTGACGGTAGAGGAAACGGCCACGTTTCTCCATAAACATCCGGGGACGATCCGGCGGTGGATTGAAGGGGGTAAACTCAAAGCCCGGCATCTGGCAGCCGGCGGGCACGGGATTTATGCGATCCTAAGAAACGATCTTCTGGAGTTCATGGTCGCCGGGGACATAGAAGAAAAAGAAAAAGCCAAACACGCGCCCGCCCACAAAGAGCCGCCCTCTCCCCAACGCCCGCTCCCGCTATAAAACCCGCTTCACCGGCTCCTCTGCCGGCACGTAAACCACCCCACGCGTGCTCCCGAGTTTTTTGATGTATCCGCCTTTTGCCAGTTGCGTGAGGTCAAAATGCAGGGTGCCCACAGACACAGCGCGAAAACGGCGGGCAATCCCGTCAAAAGAAATCATCCGGTGATCGCCGATCACATCAAGTATTTCCGCACGGCGCGGCAAAAGCTCCACACGGTGAGCGGGAACGGGAATCATCGCCTGCTCTAATGTTTTTTTGGCTTGGGCAACCAGCGCATCAAGAAAAAATTCTACAAACGCAGTCACGTCTGTCGTATCGCGCGCCAGAGTATCATAATATGCCTGCCGATAGGTATCCAAATATTCCTCAAGCGGTACGACTCCACCCAAATCATATCCCTGCCGGCCTAAAATCGCCTGCGACAGGAGCCTGCCGACGCGTCCGTTCCCGTCTTCAAACGGGTGGATCTTTTCAAACCAGATATGCGCCACTGCCGCGCGAACTGCCGCGTGACCGCCATCTGCATTGCAATACATAAGGAACTCGTTAAGCAATGTACGGACTTTTTGCGGCGCGGGAGTCAGATAAACAGCAACGCCTGCCTGGTTAAATATTGCCGACTCTTCCTGCCGCAGATATCCGGCAGATCCCGAAAGCGTGTCCAATACGATCCTGTGGAGTTCTTTCACAAACTCAATGGTAATCGGTTGATTGCCAAATGTATCCAAATAGGAAAATGCACGCGCAATATTGGCCACTTCCTGTTTGGCCTGACTGTGCGGGCTCGCGACAGTTGCGGCGGATACATCTTCCGGCCGAAGCGGGTTGCCCTCGATCCGGGCAGAATAAAGCGAGCTTTTGAGTATCGATACGCGGCGAAGATACGTGATGGTTTGCGGGGGAAGATTAAGGTAGAAAAATGCTTTTTTGAGGGCTTCAAGTTCCAATAGCGCTGCCTCGATGCTTGCAGTTTTCGTGTATGTTGGTGGAAACTTCATCGTCTCACCATACTAAATAATATTGAAAGATATTGCAAGATATTAAAAGGTATTCGAAGATACTTATTTCTTCTCGTCGCCTTCCGGCAGGGAGAATACGCGGATTTCCGGAAGTGCCGGACCCATGATGCCCTGGAGTTCGCCGTACATTTTTGCCATATTATCAATAGCCCGCCGTATCTGCATCTCGCGCTTTTTCCATAATCTCTCCATGCTTCTCCGTTCAGTAGAAAGATCCTCTTCCATTCCTTTAATAGTCTCCGCGTACGCTTCAAACCGGTGCCGGAACGTGTCGCTACTTAAATATTGAT
>Ga0209211_10005600_pt1 | contig 18652 bp, 21 predicted proteins | sample RifGroA2_FD_183992 | JGI IMG/M metagenome (GOLD analysis project Ga0209211, IMG submission 183992) | Groundwater microbial communities from Rifle, Colorado, USA - Groundwater A2 (SPAdes) (version 2) | ecosystem: Environmental > Aquatic > Deep subsurface > Groundwater | place: Rifle, Colorado... | reverse complement strand
TTAGAAATAGATTTTTCTGGTGTATTGACGTTATCACCATCATGGGCAGATGAATTTCTAAGTCCGTTATTTAGCCAACTAGATGATAAATTAATGCTTTTACCGAGTGATAATCTTTCAGTGCACGCAACACTTAAAATTCTTAAAGAAGTGAACAAGCGAGCATTTAGAATCAAATCTGAATAATTTTATGAACGAAATAAAAACAAATCCAACACTTTATGGTGATTTATCCCGAGCATTGTCGAAGGAGTTTGTCGAATCCATTTCAACCATTGCGAAATTAGCGAAAGCATTGAGGGTTTCCACTAATGAACTTTTGAAATAAAATTATGCAAGTTTAAGTTTTTAACATATGTAGTATAATCAATATTATGTCAAACCCACGTATACAAAATACCTTAGCTAAAAGAGTACAAGAGACTGAAAAGGATTTTGACTGTCAATCATCAACGGCTTTCATAATTTTTTGCCTTCAAAATATTTATGGTCTTGATGAGTTTGAAGTAGAAGAAGCAATAACTGACGGTGGAAACGATAAAGGTATTGACGCAATTTTTACACAAGCTGATGAAAACGGAAATAGTATTCTATACATTGTTCAATCAAAATACTTTTCACAAAATCCAAATAATTCCTTAGATGAAACAGCAAAAACATTAATGGTTGAAACCGTTAGAAATTATGTTTTAGGCGATGCTCCAATAAATGTACTGAATTCAAAACTTAAACCAAGGATTGAGTCCGCAAGAAATTCCTTTCAGTCAGGAGAAATTGAAAAAATAAATCTTCTTTTCTTGACGAATGGTCAGAGGCCTCAGCCGTCTCTTTATGAGGACCTAGACAGATTCTCCAACGAAAGTGAACGACAGGTTATCTATGAAATTCTTTATGAACAGCACATTGCGGAATTGGTCTTGCCTCCTTCTACAAAGCCCATAGGCAAGATCTCTATTAAGGTGGTTAAAGATACGGGTGCTGGCGCAAAAACCTTCTTGGATTTACCAGACATTAATCACTCGAAAGGAAAAGTTGTGCGCGTTGATATTTTTGAAATTGCTAAGTTGGTTAAGGAAAACCCAAACATATTTAATGCTAATGTCCGAGGATATCTTGGTGAAAACAAAATAAATGAACAAATAAAGAAAACCCTGTTAGACAAAGAAGCAATAGAAACATTCATCTACTTGAACAATGGAATTACTATTCTTTGCGATAGTTACCAAATAAAGGTTGGTAATGAAATTATTGAACTAACAGATCCGTCCATAATTAATGGGTGTCAAACTGCGAGTACAATAAGAGATGTCTATGAACTTGGCAAAATAGAAGAAAATACTGGGCATGTATTGGTGCGGATAATTGAATCTTCTGACCCAAAACTAACAGAAGCCATCATTAAGGCGTCAAATACACAATCAACCGTAAACACTAGAGATTTAATTAGTGAAGATTTTATTCAAAAAGAACTTGAAGCTCAATTTCATTCGCTTGGATATTTTTATCAAAGAAAAAGGGGGCTATACACTGACGACGGGGATGTTAAGAAAGATAAAATTATTGATCTTGAAAAAGCCGCTCAAGCATACATGTCACTTTTTCTTGAGAAGCCGACAGAGGCAAAAAATAAAAAATCCGAGATTTATAATCCTAATGCATATTACAAGACTATCTTTCATAGTCAAATTAGCGCGCATTCTCTATTGATAAGTTTTAAGCTTCTCGAATGGTTTAAGCAGAAAGTTAAGAAAAATCGACCTAATTATTCTTCAGATGAATTGAGTTTGTTCAGTACAGGTCTTTTACACTTATTGCCACTCTTTAAGCTGTGGGTATTAATACCCGAAGGTATTATTTTAGAGGAAATAGCTACAAAAGAGGGTTCTTTGGAAAAAATAAAAAAAGAATTTGATAAACATGGTGATAGAGTAATGAATCTTCTCAACGCGGAAATGGTAATTCATCGAAAAGATCCTAGTTTTAATAGCTATCAGTATTTCTTTAAATCTTCAACATCTATGGATAAATTGCGTCATTCTTCATCTAGTGAAAAACTAGAATATAAATCTGAACTGAATACAAGTAATTATACAAAATACAGCGATCTTAGGTACACTAAACCAGAAAGTTATTCTCTTGGAAGTCGAAAATTTAAGGAAGGAGGAACATGGTCTGAACTGTTTGTCACACTGGTTGAATTATATTCGAAGACATTTGTTTTAGCGGAAGGCAACCTGAGCTTTATCGATGGTGGCGATAGAAAATTATTGGTCAAAGAGGTTATTGAATCTAGCGATGAAATAAAACTGAGGAAGAAATTAAAAAATGGCCTATGGCTACTAACAAATTTCGATTCAAAAAGACTTTGCCACTTCTGTTTTGCATTAGCGAAAGAGCTAAATTTACAGCTTGCAATTAAAATTCGCCCTACTAAGTCTAGACTGGAAAATAAATTATCTTAATGAGCTGAAACTTGCAAGGATGATCCTGATAAAAACTATGGACAAACAGCTCAAAAAAGATTTTGTATCGATAAATGAATATTTGAATGGTATAAACAAAGAACTCTCAAATTATGAGGGGCGAGTAGTTGGTGAGGTTGCAGACGTGACTCTATATCCGGGACGAAGTTATTTATTTTTCAAAATAAAAGATAAAGACGAAGGAAACCCAGCGATACTTTCCTGTATGATGTGGAAAACAGATTATGAGGTTAGCGGATTGAAACTTGAGGTTGGTCTAGAAATAATAGTGTCAGGAAAGCCCGGTATATATAAGCCCCTAGGAAGATTTACTTTTAACACTAAAACGATAGAACTGGTCGGTGAAGGTGCCCTAAAGATACAATATGAAAAACTTAAAGCTCAACTTGAAAAAGAGGGATTATTTGCTGTTTCTAAAAAACGTGCCTTACCGTTTTTACCGGAAAGGATTGGTTTAATCACTTCAAAGGATGGAGCAGTTATTAGTGATTTTCAAGTAAATTTAGGCAAGTTTGGATTCAAAATCTCTTTTATTGATTCACGAGTTGAAGGTCAATTGGCCACACAAGAACTTTTAGATTCAATTCGCACATTAAAGAAAAAAGATATTGAGGTTTTAGTGTTAATTCGTGGAGGTGGTTCTCTTGAGTCCCTTTTACCTTTTAATAATGAAACTCTCGTAAGAGAAATTGCCAATTTTCCAGTACCAGTAATCGTAGGCATAGGTCATGAAAAAGATATTCCTCTTGTTTCGCTAGTTGCTGATAAAATGGCTTCAACCCCGACGGCAGTAGCTCATGCTCTTAATGAAACGTGGCAGAAATCTATTCATAAATTAGATTTAGATAAAGAAAAAATGTTCTCTATGTTTAAAGATTTTGTTTCTAGTGATCAAAAAAATCTAAATCAGTATTTCGATGTTATAAAAATGAATTTTCAATCTATCTTTGATAATTTTAGTAAAATAGAAGAATCTCTAAAACGATCTCTCGTGACCATTAAATCAAGAATTTCTGAGATACATAGAAACATTGCAGAGTATCCCAAAACAATAAATGGAAAAATGAGAATTTTGATAAAGAATGTTTCTGAAAAAACTAATTTGGGAAATGCTTTGCTTTTATTTAAAAATTCATTTGATAAAATTAGAGAAAATATCTTATCTGCTGAAAAGCTTATAATAAAATCTAACCCCCAGGTGTTATTAAAATTAGGTTATAGTATTGTTCAAACAGAGGGAGTGTTAATAAGAAAAATTAGTCAAATTAAAAAAGGACAAATGGTTAATGTGAGGGTCGAAGATGGGGCTTTTGATTCAGAAGTAAAAATTATTAATAATAAATAAAATTTTATGGCAGATAAAAAAATAAATTTAAAAGAGTCGCTGAGTAAGTTAAATGATATTGTCGCTTGGTTTGAGGAACAGGAGGAAGTCGATGTTGAAGCTGGGCTAGAGAAGGTTAAAGAAGGAGCCAAATTGGTTAAAGATTGTAAAATTCGACTTTCTGAAATTGAAAACGAGTTTGAAACAATACAAAAACAGGTAGAATAAATTTTTTATGCCCGACGACGAAAATACAACCCAAAACCCAGCGAAAAGTAATGAATAATATTGAAAAACGTAGAGTGGGGATGGCGAGGGCTGGAAATAATTTCGCGCAAAGGTTAAGATAACATCACCTTTTCATTAATAATCAATATGATATATTAAAGATATGGAGGAATTTAAATCTAGAGAGTTAATGGATATAGAGTTGGTTATGACGCTGAAAGGGCACATTGAACAACCGTGTGAAGATGAATATGGGAACAATTTACGTCTTTTTTATCTCAGGCAAGCAAGAGAGGTTTTACCTAAATTAAAAAATCCATTTGCTAAAGAAATACTTGAAAAAGTAATAGAAAAATATAAATAAAGGTTGTTGCGTGCTTTTTCTCTTTATATTATAATACCCTAAAGGTGTAATGCCTTTTGTTTTTGCTTGTCCCGTAACGGCTTTGCCTAATTTTTGATATGGATGAAAACAAACAAAATTTAAACGGCAACGGCCCATGGTGGAAGCCGGGAGTCCAGTTGCTTTCCGAGGTTTCGACCTGGATTGTGGCGCCTATCGTGCTGGCGCTCGTTTTCGGCAAAATGTTGGACGCGCGCTATGGAACGAAGCCGACCATCTTTCTTGTCCTCGCAGGAATCGGATTTTTAGTCACTTGTTTTGGCATATACCGAGTTATGAAGAATTATATGAAAAAATTTCCAGACCAGAGTCGGGATCCCGACAAAGGTCGGGAAAAAGAAAAATAATATGGAAGAAATATCCCACAACATAACACTTTTCGCCGAGCCCATTTTTCACTTTGGAAATTTTATCGTTACCAACGCGCTTCTGACCAGCTGGGTAGTCGTCGCCATCATCGCTGTCTTGTCTTTGGTTTTACGCTCAAAAATCTCGGTGGTACCGGGCAAATTGCAGAATGTTTTTGAAATAGCGGTGGAGGGCGCGCTTGGTTTGTGCGATCAGGTGACAGGCAGTCGGGCACTTTCTGTGAAAATTTTCCCGATTGCTATTTCGGTTTTCTTTTTTATTCTTATAAACAATTGGCTGGGAATACTTCCGCTCGGGGGATTCGGAATCGTGGAAGAAGGCGAGCATGGATTGTCCTTCATTCCGTTCCTGCGCGGAGGCACGGCTGATATCAACACTACTCTGGCGCTGGCGATCATGGCCGTCCTAGGCGCGAATGTCTTCGGCATTTTTTCCGTCGGTTTATGGAAAACTTTCAATAAATATGTTAATCTGAAAGTATTGGGGGGAATTTTCACGAAAATCCGCCATGACCCGACGATTGTCATCGTCGCCCCGATTACGTTCTTTGTCGGCCTGATTGAGATTGTTGGCGAGTTTGCCAAAATCGCTTCGCTCTCTTTTCGTCTTTTCGGCAATGTCTTCGCCGGGGAGGTGCTTTTGGTTTCCATGGCCGCCCTGGTGGCCTATGTGGTTCCGATACCTTTTCTTTTTCTGGAACTGTTGGTCGGAGTCATTCAGGCGCTTATCTTCTCGATTTTGCTTGTCGTTTATTTTACGATTTCTTCGAGCGACCACGACGAGCACGAGTCCGCGCACAAGAAAGAAGAGGAGAATCCGTCTATTCGCGCGGAAGGAGACAAGGAATTAGTCGAAGAATTCGTCAAAAAATTGGCATAAATTTTATTAAAGGTCAAAATTATTATTAATTAATCAAAAAATCACATGACAGAATTTTTTGCAAAAGCAATCGTAATGGCCGTCGGAGCCCTGGGTCCTGCCATCGCCATCGGTATGATTGGTTCCAAAGCCATGGAATCGATCGGACGCAATCCGGAAGCGGCAGGCAAAATCCTGGTGCCGATGCTTTTGGCCTGCGCCTTCGCGGAAGCCATCGCCATTTACGCGTTGGTTATCGCGTTTTCGATTTAAGGAGATTTGAAAATTTAAAATAGCTTCTCTCGAAAAGCGCACATAATTTTCTACTGAAAATTTGTTATGCTCGGCCCAGTCGGCCTGCGCAATGCTTTTCTTAAGAACTATTTTAAATTTTCAGAGGGTTTTTTAAAACAATGGATTCAATCATTTCCACATTTCACATAGATTGGAAAATTATTATTGCTCAGGCAGTCAATTTTGGCGTTGTTTTTGTGGTTCTGTACATTTTTGCCCTAAAACCGCTTTCCAAGCTGATGGCGGAGCGCAGTGAGAAGATTGCCAAGGGAATTGATGACGCAAAGGCCAACGCGAATCTTTTGGAAAAAACTCGCGCGGAATACGACGAAGCTCTGCAGAAAGCCCGCCTCGAGGCGAACAAAATTTTTCAAGACGGAAAAAAAGAGGCTGAAGCCAAAAAAACACTGATGTTGGAAGAGGCGAAGAAAGAAACAACAACCATCATTGAAAACGGGAAAAAAATGCTGGAAGCGGAAAAGACAAAAATGGTGGAAGACGCAAAAAAAGATATTGTAAACCTCGCTATGCTGGCTACGGAAAAACTACTCAGCACCAAGCAGGATTTAAATAATTTATAATATGGCGACTTTATCAAACAACAACATAGCGCAGGCCATATATCTGGCGTCAAAAACAGAGGGCCGTTCGGAGCAATTTTTTTCAAACGTGGTCCGATTTTTATTTCGCAGAAGGTTGCTGTCCAAAGCTCCGGACATACTTTTGCGTTTGGATAAAATAATCAACGACAAAGAAGGGCGAGTCGTCGCCAAAGTATCAAGCCGGAGCAATTTAAATGAAAAAATGAAGGAAGAGCTTGTTCACGCCCTGGCTAAACGTTATGCCGCCAAAGAAATCGTACTGGACGAGCATTTGGACGAAAAGTTACTGGGCGGATTTAAGGTGGAAGTGGGGGACGAAGTCATAGATTTAACAATCAAAAATAGAATAGGAAAATTACAAGAATATTTAACAAGCCGAGTATGAGCACACACCACATCATAGAAAGTTTAAAAAGGGAGATAGAAAATTTTTCCACCCAGATAAAAGTCGAGAAAGTGGGTAAAGTATTGGAAGTTTTCGACGGCATCGCGAAGGTCTCGGGCCTTTCGGATATCAAGTCCTCTGAAATGGTAGCTTTCCAAAACGGCGAAACAGGTGTCGCGCTCAATCTGGAAGAGGATACGGTCGGAGTGATTATTTTCGGCGATTTCTCGAAAATCAAGGAAGGTGATGAAGTAAAAGCGACCGGCCGAATTTTGGAAATTCCCGTCTCTGACGATATTTTAGGACGAGTCGTAAACGCCATCGGCATTCCGATTGACGGCAAGGGGACGATAAAGAGCGCTAAGACCCACCCGATTGAAAAAGTTGCTCCCGGCGTTATCACCCGCCAGTCCGTTTCCGAATCGGTTGCCACCGGCATCAAGGTTATCGACACCATCATCCCGATTGGCCGGGGACAGCGCGAGCTTATCATCGGCGACCGCCAGACCGGCAAAACAGCCATTGCTGTCGATACGATTTTGAACCAAAAAGGGCAGGATATGATCTGCGTTTATGTTTCCATCGGCCAGAAGGATTCCAAATTAAGAAAAATCGAGGCGCGGCTGGAAGAAGGCGGAGCGATGGATTATACGGTTATCGTATCGGCCGGCGCGTCGGAAGCAGCTTCGTTGGCTTACGTTGCGCCCTATACCGGCGTGGCAATCGCGGAATATTTTATGGAACAAGGCAAGGATGTTTTGATTATTTATGACGATCTTTCCAAGCACGCCGTTGCCTATCGGGAAATTTCTCTTCTCTTGCGCCGCCCGCCGGGCCGCGAAGCGTATCCCGGAGACGTTTTTTATCTCCATTCCCGCCTGCTCGAACGCGCTTGCCGGAGAAGTAAAGAATACGGGGGCGGATCCATCACCGCTTTGCCGATCGTCGAAACACAGGCCGGCGACGTGACCGCCTATATTCCGACCAACGTCATTTCCATTACCGACGGGCAGATTTTTCTGGAAACCGATCTTTTTTACAAAGGTATCCGCCCGGCAGTGAACGTCGGCTTATCGGTGTCTCGTGTCGGTTCCAGCGCGCAAATCAAAGCAATGAAAAAAGTAGCCGGGACTTTGAAGCTCGACTTGGCGCAGTTCCGCGAGCTCGAGGCCTTTGCCCAGTTCGGTTCCGATTTAGACGATGCCACTAAACGCCAGCTCGAGCGCGGCAAAAGAGCCGTAGAGGTTCTCAAACAGCTTCAATACGCGCCGGTCAAGACCGAGCATCAGGTGGTTACCCTCTATGCCCTGACCAAGGGGTTTATGGACGATGTGCCGATTGAAAAAATAAAAGAATTTGAGAATGGGCTGGTTGATTACAGCGAACGCAACGCGAAAGTTTTTTTCAAAGAGATAAAAGAAGCGAAAATGTGGAGCGACAAAGGGGAAGAAGAATTAAAAAAAGTGATTACTGATTTTAAAACATCTTTTAGTAATTAATTTTATAATAAAATGGCCGGAACAAAGGAAATAAAAAGGAGAATAAAAAGCGTAAAGAACACCAAAAAAATCACCAAAGCGATGGAACTGGTGGCGGCTTCGAAGATGAAACATGCCATTTCTTCTACTTTGGCATCCCGTCCGTATGCTAGATACTCGTGGGAGGTTCTCGAAGCTCTGACCCAATACATAGCGGAAAGCACCCATCCGCTTTTTGTTGTGCGGGAACCGCAAAAGCTTCTGATTATCTTGCTTACTTCCAATCGAGGGCTATGCGGTGGATATAATTCCCAAGTAATCAAAAGCGCTCTCTCGACCCTGAAAGAAAATAAGGACAAGAAAATTGATTTTATATCAGTGGGGAAAAAAGGAGAGGCAATGCTGCGGCGGCTGGGGCAGAATATAATCGCTTCCTTCAATCAGCTTTCCGAAAAACCCAGGTTGGCGGAAATTCTTCCGGTTATAAACATGGCGACGGAGTCCTACAAAAAAGGAGAATATGACAGGGTTTTGGTCGCTTCGACCTCTTTTGTTTCCGCGATTTTCCAGAAAGCGGGCATGGAACAGCTGTTCCCGGTGGAAAAGAAAAAAATTCTGGAAACTTTGGAAGAAATAAAAAAACAAGCTCCGCGAAACGGAACTGAATATATTTTTGAGCCGAATTATGGAGAACTGATGAACATTATTGTCGAGAAAATTGTCCGCACTAAATTTTATCAGCTGATTTTGGAATCGAACGCTTCGGAGCAGTCATCCCGCATGGTGGCGATGAAAAATGCCAGCGAGGCCTCCGGCGAAATGATCGATGATTTGACTTTGATGTTCAACAAAGCCCGGCAGGCGAATATCACCAGGGAGATATCAGAAATCAGCGCCGGTATGGCCTCAGTAAATTAAAAGTAATATAGTAAAAAATTTATAAAGTTATAAATTATAAGAAAAAAACATGAAAACAGGCACAATCAAGAGAATTATCGGACCGGTCGTAGACGTGGATTTCGGAGAAAATCTGCCGGATGTTTATACCGCCTTGAATGTGGACAACGGAGGCAAAAAACTTGTCTTGGAAGTTGAACAGCACTTGGGTGGCGGAATTGTTCGAGCAGTGGCTATGGATACGACTGACGGCCTTTCGCGCGGAATGGAAGTAAAAAATACAGGCGCGCCGATTTCTGTACCTGTCGGCCCCGCGACTCTTGGGCGTATTTTTAATGTTTTAGGAGAAACTATTGATGATGGAAAAGCAATAGAAAGTGCAAAAAAACTGCCGATTCACCGCAAGGCTCCGGAATATGTCGCGCAATCGACAAAAGTTGAAATTCTGGAAACCGGCATCAAAGTTGTGGACCTCATTTGTCCGGTTCTGAAAGGCGGAAAAGTCGGGCTTTTCGGAGGCGCAGGAGTGGGAAAAACCGTCGTCATTCAGGAATTGATTCATAATATCGCTTCGAAGCACGGAGGGTATTCGGTTTTTGCCGGAGTTGGAGAGCGTACCCGCGAAGGAAATGATTTGTATCACGAAATGAAGGAATCAAAAGTAATTGACAAGGTCGCCATGGTTTTCGGACAGATGAATGAGCCGCCGGGAGCTCGTCTGCGCGTGGCGTTGTCCGGTCTCACTATGGCGGAGCATTTCCGCGACGCGGAAGGCAAAGATGTGCTTCTTTTTATCGATAATATTTTCCGTTTTACTCAAGCCGGATCCGAAGTATCCGCTTTGCTTGGCCGTATTCCTTCGGCCGTGGGTTACCAACCGACTTTATCGACAGAAATGGGAATTTTGCAGGAACGCATAACCTCTACCGATAAAGGTTCAGTGACTTCCATGCAGGCGGTGTATGTGCCGGCCGACGACTTGACCGATCCGGCTCCGGCGACGACTTTTGCGCACCTAGACTCGACGGTGGTTTTGAACCGTTCGCTTACGGAAATCGGCATTTATCCGGCTGTCGATCCGCTTGATTCATCTTCCGTTATTCTTGATCCTAATATTGTGGGGCAAGAACATTACGCCGTCGCCCGTGAAGTTCAACGCGTGCTTCAGCGCTACAAAGATCTGCAGGATATCATCGCGATTTTGGGTATGGAAGAACTTTCTGAAACGGATAAAGAATTGGTGTCAAGAGCGCGCAAGATTCAAAAATTTCTTTCGCAACCATTTTTCGTGGCAGAAGTATTTACTGGAACGAAAGGGCAGTATGTACCATTAAAAGAAACGATTAGATCATTTAAAGAAATTTTGGATGGCAAACATGATAATAAATCAGAAAATGATTTTTATATGCGAGGTGCGCTATAACAGACCGCTAGGCGCTAGGCGCTAGGAAACTAGCTAAAGCCTAAAGCCTAAGGCCTAAAGCCTATGAATACCAAACAATTGAAATTGAAAATAGTTACGCCGGAACGCATAGTTCTGGAAGAAATGGCGGACCAGGTAAGTTTGCCGACTTTGCTTGGCGAGATTACGGTTTTGCCGGAGCATATTCCTTTAGTGGCTGGTTTGGCCTCCGGCGATGTGGTTGCCTATGTTAACGGTGAACATGTGCCGATGGCGGTGGTCGGAGGATTTGTGGAAGTGAAACAAAACAAGAAAGGCGAGACGGAGGTGGCGGTGTTGGCTGATTTTGCCGAACATGTTTCCGAAATTTCCGAGGGAGCGATAGCCAAGGCCAAAGCCCGCGCGGAGGAATTAAAAAAACAAATGGAAAATAAAGAAGTTGTGGACTTCGAGCATTTTGAAGCCGAACTCGAACGTTCGCTGACCCGCGTCAAAATCGCCGACAAATGGCGCAATAAGAAATACAGAAAGTAATTACACTACGATATATCGTAGTAAAACTATAATGCCAAAATTTTACGTTGTAGCGACGCCAATCGGGAATATGGGAGACATTACGCTTCGAGCAATCGAGACGCTGAAGAGCGTTGACATGATATTGTGCGAAGATACTCGAGAAACAAAAAAAATTTTGGATAAATATAATATCAATAAGCCGACGATGAGCTATCATGCGCAGAGTAAACTTTCAAAGACGGATAAAATTTTTGAGCTTTTAGAAGAAGGGAAAGATTTGGCGCTGGTTTCCGACGCCGGCACGCCCGGGATTTCCGACCCTGGTGCATTATTGGTTTCCAAAATAAAAGAGCATCTCAGCCATGGCGTAGATGTAATTCCGATACCGGGCCCTTCGGCTGTTATTACTGCGCTTTCGGCTTCAGGATTACCGATTCATGAATTCACTTTTTTGGGTTTTCTCCCGCATAAGAAAGGAAGGGAAACTTTATTTAAAGAAATTGCGCAAGCGAAAAGGACGATGGTTTTTTATGAATCTCCGCATCGGATTTTAAAAACTTTGGAATCACTTGTGAAGTTTTGCCCGAACAAAAAAGTTTGTGTCGCTCGCGAGCTGACGAAAATTTATGAAGAGTTTAAAACTGGCACGCCTGAAGAAATTTTTGAATATTTTAAGCCCAAGGCTGACCAGCCTCTGGCTGGTAATAAAAAGATAAGAGGGGAATTTACGGTAATTGTCGCCTAGAACGAAGAAAGCCCGCCGGTGAAGCAAGGCTAAGGCCTTCTTCTGCCCGGTCGGGCTGTCGTTGATGTGGGCTGCGGTTACGAGATGAACGGCTCTTTTTTGGGGTCGAGGCCCCCGGGGAGTTTATCCCCACTACCGGAACTCATTTTGTCTCTCCTTTTCTCTGTGGTGTTACCCCGCAAGGATGCGAGGAAGTGGCTTGTCCTCGATCACAACAAGCCGCCCAAGCCCGTAGTGCTCACTAGCGTATCGTTCGCCCTCCTTTTGAACCTCCCAAGGGAGGAGGTTGTCGTTTAGGTTGAGTTCGAAGTGGGCGGGGCGCAAGACCCCCCTCAAGGGTCTACTGACATCGTGCCGGATGTAGCAAAAACGCACCTTCATGTCGTTTCCCTCCGTTAATTTTTTACAACAAATCTTCCGGATCCACAAGGATTTCAAAATTAGACGGAAGATATAGGAGTTTGTCAAGTAGAATTTCATCGATAGACGAATTATGGGAAATTTCAGGCAGGGACCATTTTGAAGGATCAATTTTTAAAAGCGCGTTGGTCACGTATTTATTTTTCAATTGCGCTACAAATCCGCTGAAAATCTCCGGAGAATATTCCTTGAAAATTTCTTTCAGAGTTTCTTTGGCTTTTTTCGTCTGTTCTTTGTCCCCCAGGTATGTGATTTTTATAAAACGTTTGAAAGGCGGATAGCCGAATTTTTTCCTCTCTTCCAGCTCTCCGCGCACGAAAGGCAGGAAGTTCTCCGATTCAATAGCACGGATTACTTCATCTTTTTCATTCTTGGTTTGAATAATAAGTTTCTCCGATGTGTTGCCGATCATTGAAAACACGATTTGTATGATTTTTTCGCTCATTCTGAAATTCGGAATGCTCCAAAGCGAGTCAAAAGACGCGATGATGGACAGCGGTATTTTGTTTTTCAGATAAAAAAAAGCCATTTCCGTGCCGATTAATATCGAGCCCGGGTTTGATTCAAATTCTTTGATGATTTTTTGGGCGCCTCTGCCTGTTTTGGCCGATTCTTTATCCAATTTAAAAATTTTTATTTTTGGAAAAAGTTTCTTGGCTTCTTCCTGCACGGTGTCCGTACCGATGCCGAGAGGCACGAGATTCCAGCTCCCGCAAGAGGCGCAGGCGGTGTCTCCGCTTTTTTCTTCCCCGCACCGGTTGCAGACGAACATTCTTTTTTTGCCCCGATGGGACAAGTATAAAACCAGAGGAGTTCCGCATTTACCGCAACTTACCGTCTCGCCGCAATCCCGGCACAGAGTTTCCGTTGCCAGCCCCTTTCTCAGGGAAAAAATAAACACGCTCTTTTTGTCTTTCAGGGCCGATTTTATTCCTTCCGTGCTTTGACTTTTGAGTACCTGGAATTTTTTTCCGTCTTCTTTTTGCCCTTTATTTGAAATTTCTATTTCACCCAAAAAATCGATTCTGAAAGACAGCGGGTAGAGGGGGTTGAGGTTTTCCATATCTTTTCTTCCGATTGTCTCAAAACGCAGCATTTCATCGGCTATTATGAGTTTGGCGTTTATTTTTGAAGCATAAATTTCCGTGAAAACTCTCAGGTCTAAATGAGGCCTTCTGATTGTTTTATAGGCGTTCGAGTTTTCATGTTCCAGAATTATAGTGCCTATATCTTTTTTAGGGATAGACAAAAACGGCGCGGTTCCCAAAATAAGAACCGGATGGGAAGAAGCCATTATTTTTTCATAGATCGCCAGGTTTTTTTGGGGGCTCATTCCGCTCGATACGGCAAAAACGAACTGCTCTATGCCTTTTGATAACTGTTCGGCGAAATTATTTATGTCGATTTCGGTCGGCAGAACCATAAAAACCGACTTACCGCGGGCAAAAGATTCGCGGATTAGGGTTTTGTAGACGGATACGCGATCAGAGAATGGATATTGGAACAGCAATTTTTCGGTTTTCAGGGAAGGGCGGTCCTTAAGAGAGTTTCCCCAAGGACCGTCCTTGGCAGAAATATTTTTTATCTTATCGTATTCTTCCAAAAAAATATTTGGAATCAGGGACGCAACTGCGTTGTTTTTATTTTGCGTAAAATATTTTCCGGTATCAAAAATCGTGTCCATAAATTCTTTCAAGAAAACGGAACTCCCTTTATTTTCCGTTACTTTTCTCAAACTGAAATCCATCCCCTTGACATTACTTTTTCTATCTTTCAGTTCCTCGGAAGATACCACTAGGGCCAGGGTTTTTTTGCTTTTTATCGGGATAGAAACAATACTGCCCGGAGATATGTCAAGAACGGTAAAATAAGTGAGGTCGCCCTTCGGGATGCCTTTTTTAAGCGGTATTACGGATATTATTTTCATAAGTTCGTATGTTTCATTCTAACACGAAAATATGCTATATTATTTCACATGGGATTTTTTTTACGCAAATTGGGGATAGATCTGGGCACAGCCAATACCTTGGTATTTGTGCCGGGCAAGGGCGTGGTGCTGAACGAGCCTTCGGTGGTGGCGGTTTCCGAGCAGGATAATAAGATTTTGGCTATCGGTGTTGAGGCCAAAGACATGATTGGCAAAACCCCTGATTCGATAATCACTTACTGCCCGATGAAGGACGGAGTTATTGCCGATTATCGGGTAACCGAAGCGATGCTTCGTTATTTTATCGGGAAGGCAATGGGCAAATTCAGTTTTTTTAAGCCGGATGTTATGGTCTCCGTTCCGGCCGGGGTCTCGTCGACCGAGAGGCGGGCCGTGGTAGAAGCGGCCATTCGCGCCGGCGCCAAAAACGCCTATGTAGTGAAAGAGCCGATTTTGGCGGCCATCGGAGCGGGAATTCCGATTTACGAATCGAAAGGGTATATGGTAGTTGATATCGGCGGAGGCACGACGGATGTGGCGGTCATATCTTTAGGCGGAATCGTGGCTTCCACTTCGGTGAAATGTGCTGGTAATAAAATAGACCAGGCGATAGCAGATTATATCAAGAAAACTTTTAATTTGGCGATAGGCGACCGAACAGCTGAAGAAGTAAAAATAAAAATCGGTGCGGCCGTACCGCTCGAAGAAGAACTCCGGGTAACGATTAAGGGGCGCGATTTTATTCAGGGGTTGCCACGTTCGGCGCAAGTCGGGACAAATGAAATAGTTAAAGCCATAGATGGTGAATTGAGGCAGATTATAAAAGCTGTCAAAGACGTCCTTCAAGAAACTCCGCCGGAACTCGCGTCCGATATCATTGACCACGGGATAATCATGACCGGCGGTTCGTCCCAATTGCGTAATTTCACCGATTTGGTTTATCGGAAAACTGGGGTCAAGGCGACTCTGGCGGAAGATCCTCTTTTTTGTGTGGTTAAAGGGACCGGCATAGCTCTCGAGCACTTGAACGTTTATAAAAAAACGGTCTTAAGTAAAAAATAATGATCGGAAAGCATTTAAATAAAGACAATCCCCACCACGCATATTTGATAGAAGGCGCGCGGGACGAGATTGTGCCGGAGATTTTGAAATTTTGCGAGGCCTTGGGCGTAAAGACCGTCGGCAATCCGGATTTTTACCATATCTCCATCAATAATTTTAAAATAGACGAAGCGTTTGACCTGCGTTCGATGTCTTCCGATAAAAGTTTTTCTTCGGCTAAAAAAATTTTCATCTTATGCGTGAACAGTTTTTCTTTGGATGCGCAGAATGTCTTACTCAAAATGTTTGAAGAACCGAGAGAGAACACTCATTTTTTTATGATTGTGCCGGATGTGAACGCCTTATTGAAAACTCTCGTTTCTAGATTCTACTTAATTAAGCCGGAGCCGGGAGTAAATAGAGAACATGAAGCCGCAAATAAATTTATCGCTATGCCCTTGCAAAATAGGATAGATTTCATTAAAGAATTGTTAGTAGAGCCGGAGGAGGAAGATGAAGAGGGTAATGAAATTGCCGTGCTTGATTCTACCCGCTCAAAAGCTTTAAAATTTCTAAATGCGCTGGAATCCACTCTTCATAAAAAGCTGATAAAAAATCCTTCGAGTTTTACTTTTTTTGATCACTTTTTCAAAGTTCGGGAGTTTCTCCGCATGCCCGGCTCTTCTACGAAAAACTTGATGGAATCCGTGGCATTAATTGTGCCGGAAATAAAATAGTTTTATGCAACAGGAAACCAAGGTTTGTCAAAATTGTAAAAAAGAATTCGTGATTGAACCGGACGATTTTGGATTTTATGAAAAAATAGGGGTGCTTCCGCCCAAAATGTGTCCAGAATGTCGTATGCAGCTACGTCTTTGTTTTAAAAATGAAAGGCGTTTTTATAAACGCATTTGTGATAACTGCAAAAAGGACATTATCGCTATCTACAGCGCGAATAAGCCTTATCCTGTTTGGTGCTCTGAGTGCTGGTGGAGCAGCGATTTAGATCCGCAGAAATACGCTGTGGATTATAATCCCAACAAATCTTTTTATGAGCAATTTAATGAGGTTTGGATAAAAGCTCCCAAGCAGGCCCTGGCTGGGATGAGAAATGTAAATTGCTTTTACTTGAACAACACAGCCGATAATAAAAACTGCTATCTGATTATAGAGAGTTCTAATAATGAAAACTGCATACATTGCTATTGGATACAGCTCTCAAAAGATTTAGTTGACTGTTCTTTTACGAACAAAGTAGAACTTTCGTACGAAGTTGATGATTGTTACGACTGTAATTCTCTTAAATTTTCTAAAGGGTGCCATAGCTGTCTCGATAGCTCTTTTCTACTCGATTGCCGAAATTGTCAGAATTGCCTAGGCTGCATAAATTTGCGCGGACAAAAGTATATTATTTTCAATAAACAGTATTCCAAAGAAGAGTATGAAAATAAATTAAAATCCTTCAAATTAGATACGCACTCAGGTGTAGAATCTTTTAAAAAACAATTTCAAGACTTTATAAAAGACAAGCCGAGAAAGTTTGCCGAGATTACCAATGCCGTTAACTCTACGGGAAATTACATGACGAATGTCAAGAATAACAGATATTGCTTTCATTCTTATGAAGCGGAAGACAACGCTTACTCTATCCATGTTTGGCGAGGAGCAAAAGACTGTATGGACTGCAACACCGCCGGAAGGGCTGCGGAATTAATATATAATTCGCTCAATACGGGCATCGAAGCATCGAATGTGACCTGTTCCCAATACTGCTGGAGTTCGCAATTTATGGAATACTGCCTGAATTGCCCAGATTCAAATCATAGTTTTGGATGCGCCAGTTTGGTCAAGGGGTCCTATTTTATTTTAAACAAGCAATACACCAAAGAAGATTACAAAAAATTGCGCGCGGAGATTATTGCGAAAATGAAAAAGGAAGGTATTTACGGAGATTTTTTTCCGAAGGAATTGTCTCCGTTCGGATATAATGAGTCCTTGGTAATGGATGAGTTTCCGCTCACTAAAGAAGAAGCGCTAGCAGAGGGTTTCAAATGGGAAGACACACCACGCGGAACATATGGCAAAGAAACAGTAGATTGGAAAAAATTCCCTGATTCTATTTTAGACTTGTCGTCGGATTTTGATGTTGGAAAAGAAGTTTTTATCTGCATGGAATGTAAAAAAAATTATCGGATTATCGAAGACGAACTTTCTTTTTATCGGAGAATGCAAATACCAATTCCAAGAAATTGTCCCGAGTGCCGGCACGATAAGCGTGTTAAAAATAGGGGACCAAATAAACTTTGGCATCGGAAGTGCATGCGAGAAGGTTGTCAAAATGAATTTGAAACGCCCTACGCCGCAGAAAAACCGGAAATAATTTACTGCGACGAATGTTATAAACGGCTGGTTTATTAAGTTTTTTATCTATGATATAGTAGAGCCATGCAATATAATTTTTCCAATTTTAAGGCGGAACTCAAAAGAGCGGAAGAATTTTTGGGCAAGGAATACAGCCAGCTCAATATCGGCCGAGCGTCGCCGATGGTCCTCGACGGCGTGTCGGTGGAGTCCTATGGCTCTTACGTTCCGCTGAAAAATGTAGCTTCCGTGTCCATCGAAGACCCGAAGACCTTGCGTGTTTCGCCCTGGGACAAGAGCCAGATCAAGGGCGTGGAAAAAGCGATTGCCGGCGCCAATTTAGGCCTTTCGGTGGTGGTAGATGATTCAGGCATCCGGGTTATTTTTCCACAACTGACGACCGAAACCAGGCAGACCTTGGTAAAAGTTTTGAAGGAAAAATTGGAAGAGCAGAGAATTACCGTGCGCAAGGAGCGCGAGCGCGTCTGGGACGACGTCCAGGCAAAAGAAAAAGAAGGAAAGATCACCGAAGATGAAAAATTCCGGGCTAAGGAAGAACTGCAAAAAATCATCGACGAAGCGAATAGAAACCTGGAAGCGCATTTTACCCGCAAAGAGAAAGAAGTGATGGGATAAACCAATATGAGTATAATTATTTTTTTAATCATTTTATTAGTCCTTGTCTTAGTCCACGAGTTCGGACATTTTTTTACCGCCAAAAGGTTCGGCATCAGGGTGGATGAATTCGGCTTCGGCTTTCCACCGAAATTATTCGGCTGGAAAAAAGGGGAAACGGAATATTCTGTTAACGCCTTGCCGTTCGGAGGATTTGTCAAAATTTTTGGAGAGAATCCCGACGAAGAAAATACGAGCGGTCCCGACGCAGGCAGAAGTTTTGTAAACAAGCCGAAATGGCAGC